>OGCL01002028.1_pt1 | contig 15407 bp, 12 predicted proteins | sample 1570041 | NCBI WGS metagenome assembly OGCL01 (sample SAMN06266162, study PRJEB24511) | hot springs metagenome | isolation source: Hot spring water | place: South Africa: Limpopo | collected 2015-06-22
GGCGCCGGCCCCGCGGCGGCGGCATCCGCGATGACCACCTCCTGCCGTCCCGCCAGGTCCAGCACGTACTCCACCTGTAATTGGAAATCGGTCAGCAGTTCCACCTCGGGACCGACCCGCCCCGCCAGCCGCTCGATCAGGTGCGGGCCGACGGCATCGTCCCCGCGGCTGGGGTTGCCGATGCCGATGACCAGGCGGGGGGCGGGCCGCTCAGCAGCCGAGCGTGCCATCGCGCGAGATGCGGTCGATTTGCCGCCCCTGCGCATCGACCAGCTCGACATACAGGGGCATCCGCCCGAGGGCATGGGTGGCGCAGGACAGGCAGGGGTCGAAGGCGCGAATGGCGACCTCGATGTGGTTGAGCAGGCCCTCGGTGAGCTTGCGCCCGTCCAGGTACTGGCGCGCGACCTGACGGATGGACTCGTTCATGGCCTGATTGTTGTGGGTGGTGGAGACGATGAGGTTGCAGCGCGTGACCACGTCCTCCTCGTTGACGCGGTAGTGGTGGATGAGGGTGCCGCGCGGGGCCTCGATGATGCCCACTCCACGCTCCTGCCGCTCGCCGCGGTTGACGAGCTCGTCACCCAGGATATCGGGGTCGTGCAGCAGGTCCTTGATCACCTCGGCGGCATGCAGCATCTCGATCATGCGCGCCCAGTGCGTGCCCAGGGTGGCGCCGGCGGCGGCGCCTTCGCGCCAGGCCAGGAATTCGCGGCGTTCGTGATCGGCGAAGGGCGTGGGGATGAAGTCGCACAGCGACACCCGCGCCAGGGGGCCCACGCGGTACCAGCCCGCCTCGGGGCCCAGGGCGCGCAGGAAGGGGAATTTCATGTAGGACCAGGGCTTGACCTCTTCGAAGATGTGTTCCCAGTAGTGGCCGTAGTCCACGTGGTCGAATAGAGGGTGGCCGTCGCGGGTGCGGGCCCTGAGCCCCCCGTGGTAGAGGTCCATGGCGCCGTCGGCGCGGATGAGGCTCAACTGATGTGCCTCGATGCGTCCGAAGGTATCGTAGCGCTCTGCGTCCTGCTCGTAGAGGCTGCGGGCGAGCGCCACCGCCTCGCGGCTCCAGGCGATGGTCTGGTAGATGTCCTTGAGCAGTTCGTCGCGTTCCGCCACACTGAGGCTCTTGTTCACCCCGCCGGGGATCGCGCCGGTGCCGTGGATGCGTTTGCCGGCGGTCACCCGGATGACCTCCTGGCCGAACTTGCGCAGCAGCACGCCCTTTCTCGCCACCTCCGGATAGGCCTGGGCAACGCCGACGATGTTGCGCCGGGCCAGGTCGGAATCGAAGCCGAAAAGCAGGTCGGGGCTTGCCAGGTGGAAGAAGTGCAAGGCGTGCGACTGCAGGATCTGGCCGTAGTGCATGAGGCGTCGAATCTTCTCCGCCGTCGGCGTGAGTTGTCGGGCGCCCACGATCTGGTCCATGGCCTTGGCGGCGGCCAGGTGGTGGGAGACCGGGCAGATGCCGCACAGGCGCTGCACCATGACCGGCACCTCCCAATAGGGCCGGCCCTGGATGAATTTCTCGAAGCCGCGGAACTCCACGATGTGCAGTCGCACCTGATGCACGCGGTCGTTCTCGTCGAGCAGCAGGGTGACCTTGCCATGACCCTCGACGCGCGACAGGGGCTCGATGGCCACCCGGCGCAACTGCTCCGGGTGCTCGGCGGTCTCAAGGGTTGGTGAGGGGTGAGGCGCGGTCGTGGTCATATGGGTCAGTCGTACTCGATCAGGCCGTGGCCCAGCCGGGGGGTGCGGCCGGCGATGAGGTCGGTGAGGAATTTCCAGATCGCGTCGGCCGAGGGGGGGCAGCCGGGGATGAAATAGTCCACCTTCACCACCTCGTGCAGGGGGTGCACCATGTCCAGGGGCAGGGGCAGCTCCGGGTCGTTGGGGATCTGGCCGTTGATGAGCCCGGGTTCGGTCAGATAGACCTCCTGCAGGCAGGCGCCGAGGTCGAGGTGGTTGCGCTGGGCGGGCAGCCCGCCGGTGACGGCGCAGGCCCCCATGGCGATCAGGATCTTGCAGTTCCTGCGGAATTCACGCAGCACTTCGACGTTTTCGGCATTGCAGATGCCGCCTTCGACGATGCCGATGTCGCAGGGCCCGCAGCGCTTGATGTCGGTGAGCGGCGTGCGATCGAATTCCACCCTCTCCAGCAGGGTGAACAGCCGCTCGTCGATGTCCAGCAGCGACATGTGGCAGCCGAAACAGCCGGCGAGCGAGGTGGTGGCGACGCGCAGCTTGGGCTCAGCCATGGCGCACATCGGGGGCTTTGGGGGCATCCTCCAGCGCCTGGGCGCTGATGGGACGGGTGTCGAAACGGCGCCGGCCGATGGGGTCCTGGAAGCCTATGTGCTTGCGTATGATCACCCCCACGGGGCAGACCTGCACGGCCTTGTCGGTCACGGCGATGTCGGTGTCGGCCAGTCGCCCGGATTCGGCGCTGACGATGAGCCGACGCTGGATGCCGCGGCCGGCGAGCGAGAACACGCCCTTGCCGTCCACCTCCTCGGAGGCGCGCACGCACAGCTTGCACAGCACGCAGCGGTTGAAGTCGAGCAGCAGATCGGGGTGGGAGGCATCCACCGGCCGATCGAGAAAGAAGTGGCGGAAGCCGGCGGTCATCACCCCCAGGTCGTAGCCCAGGGCCTGCAGGACGCAGTTGCCGCTCTTCTCGCAGGCGGGGCAGAAGTGGTTGCCCTCGGCGAAGAGCATCTGCACCAGGGTGCGGCGCAGGTCGTTCAATTCCTCGGTGTCGCTTTCCACCGTGAGCCCGGCCTGGGCGGGCAGCGTGCAGGCGGCGGTGGGTCGGCCGTCGGCGCGCACCGTGCACAGCTTGCAGCTGCCGTGCGGCACGAACTCGGGGTGGTAGCACAGGTGCGGGATGTAATGCCCGGCGGCGAGCGCGGCCTGGATCACGGTCTGACCCGGATCGAAGGGGATCTCCTCGCCATCGAGGGTGAACACGGACGGCTGCGGGGTGGTCATGGCATGGTCTGAGGGGGGATGTGGGCACCGGGGTCGTCACGACCGGTCATCTGCCGGGCGACGGCGAGCGCCCCGTCCAGGTCGAAGGCCGGCTCGAAATCGAGCGACTTGAGCCGGCGCTGGATGGCGGGGCGGAAGCGCTGCATGACGTCGCGCATCGGGTTGCAGGCGGTGTGTCCCAGGCCGCAGTGGGCGGAAAGCTGCATGACCTTCTGCAGCCGGCAGATCTCCTCCACGTCGTGCTGGGCGCCGCGGCCGGCATGGATCTTGTCGATGACGTTCTTCATCATGGCCGTGCCCACCCGGCAGGGGGTGCAGAAGCCGCAGCTCTCGTGCGCGAAAAAGTGCACGAAGTTGCGCACGACGTCGAACATGTCGCGGGACTCGTCGAAGATCATGAAGGCCCCGGCGGTGGGCAGGTCCTCGAAGGCGATGCGGCGGTCGAATTCCGAGGCGTCGATGAGGGTGCCGGAGGGGCCGCTGACCTGCACCGCCTGGGTATTACGGGCGCCGCAGTCGGCGAGCACCTCGCGCACACTCACGCCGAAGGGGTATTCGTAGATGCCCGGCCGCGCGCAGTCGCCGGAGACCGACAAGAGCTTGGTGCCGGCGGATTTGACGGTACCCCGCGCCCGGTACCCCTCGCCGCCTTCCTTGGCGATGAGGGCGGCGGCGCAGAAGGTCTCGACGTTGTTGACCACCGTGGGCTGGCCCAGATAGCCGTGCGTCACCGGATAGGGCGGCCGGTTACGGGGGATGCCGCGCTTGCCCTCCAGGGATTCGATCAGGGCCGACTCCTCGCCGCAGACATAGGCCCCGGCACCCAGATGGATCTCGATGTCGAAGTCGAAGCCGCGCCGGCCGCAGATGTCGGAGCCCAGCAGGCCGTCGCGCCGGCGGCGGGCCAGACAGGCGTTGAGGGGTTCGAGCAGATAGCGGTATTCGCCGCGCAGGTAGAGGAAACCGTGCGTCTTCGTCCTGCCGCCGCCGAGGATGTAGGCGCACACCGTCATGCCCTCGAACACCAGGTCGGCATCGCGGGTGAGCAGCACGCGGTCCTTGAAGGTGCCGGGCTCGCCCTCGTCGGCGTTGCAGACGACGTAGTGGGCCTCGCCCGGCGCGTTGCGGCAGGCCTCCCACTTCAGGCCCGTGCTGAAGCCGGCACCGCCCCGCCCGCGCAGGTTCGAGCGCTTGATCTCCTCCAGGGTCGCCGCGGGCCCCGCAGCGGCGGCGGGGATGCCCTCGCGCCATGACCCCCCGCTCACCGGCCGCTCCCCCTGGTTCGCATCGCCGCGCGCGAGGGCGGCGCGGATGGCCTCGCCGGGTTGCAGACCGTGGGCAAGCAACACGTCCTGGCGTCGGATGTTGTCCTCGATGTGGAAGAGCTCGTCGGGCCACCGGGCGATGGGCTGCCGATCGAGGATCAGTTGGGCGATCTGATCCAGGCGGTCCCGGTCGATGCGCGGGATGGCCCAGCCGTTCACGAGCAGTCCCGGCCCCTGGTCGCACAGCCCGGTGCAGGAGGTGGTGTCGATGGACAGCAGGCCGTCCTCCGAGACCTTGCCCTTCTCGACCCAGAGCTTCTCGGCCAGGTAGGCCAGCAGCGCCTCGCTGCCCTGCATGCGGTCGGTGATGTTGTCGGAGAACAGCACCCGATAGTGCCCCACCGGTTCCAGATGCAGGAAGCTGTAGAAGGCCGCCACGCCCTCGACGCGGGCGCGGGACAGGCCGAGCTTGCGGGCGAGTTCGGTGATCAGGGGCGGCGGCAACCAGCCATGGCCTTCCTGGAGATCACGCAGGATCTGCACCAGACGGGTCGCGTCTCCCCCATGCAGGGCGACTACTTCGTCGACGCTGGGGTCTAGGTCTTGATGGCGCATCATGCAATGCAGGCTACACCCGTTGTGTGAATGCCGTGTGGATGCAACCGCCTTCTGAGTCTAGCGGCGGAACTCAAAATGCCAAGGACGAAATGCCCTTGTGAAGAGCAGGGTCTGGACGACCAGGCGGCCCGGCGGACCAGCTTCGTACCCTGCTAACCGTTCATGGCCGAATGGCCGCCCCTGCTGATGAAAGACGTCGTTGATGGCCATGAACGGTCCCTCTCCCCCAGCCCCTCCCCCCGCGGGGGAGGGGAGCTTCGTGAGTCGCTTCGCGACTTTCACGGTAACCGTTCATGGCCGTATGGCCGCCCCTGCCGATGTAAGACGTCGTTGACGGACATGAACGGTCCCTCTACCCCATCCCCTACCCCCGTGGGGGAGGGGAGCTTCGTGCGTCGCGCTTGCGACTATCACGGTAAACTTGGGTCGCCCACAGTCCTTGCCCCATCCCCATGGTCCCCCGCCTCACCACCGCCCTCACCGGTCCCCTGCTGGATCTGGAAAAACAGGTGATCTCCGCGCAGGCCGCCATCGAACACTGGTTCCGGGTGCAATGGCACGAGCACGCGGCGCCGTTCTATTCCTCGGTGGACCTGCGCTATGCCGGCTACAAGCTGGCGCCGGTGGACACCAACCTCTTTCCCGGCGGCTTCAACAATCTCAATCCCGCCTTCCTGCCCCTGGCGGTCCAGGCGGCGCAGGTCGCGGTGGAGAAGATGTGCACCACCGCGCAGCGCCTGTTGCTCATCCCGGAAAGCCACACGCGCAACCTCCACTATCTGCAGAACGTGGCGGCGCTGGCCGAGATCCTGCGCAAGACGGGGCTGCAGGTGCGCATCGGCAGCCTGATCCCGGACCTGGCCGAACCCATGCTGCTGGACCTGCCAGACGGGCAGGTGCTCAGGCTGGAGCCAGTGTTGCGCGAAGGGGATCGGCTGAAGCTGCGTGAGCCCGCTGCGGAAGCCGGCCGGTTCGACCCCTGCGCCGTGCTGCTCAACAACGACCTCTCCGCCGGTGTGCCCGACCTGCTCAGGGGCCTGGACCCGGCCCAGACTCTGATGCCCCCCCTGCACGCCGGCTGGGCCACGCGGCGCAAATCCAACCACTTCCGCGTCTACGAGGAACTGGCCGATGCCTTCGGGCAGCTGATCGGCATCGACCCCTGGCTCATCAACCCGCTGTTCAGCTACTGCAGCGGGGTCAACTTCATGACCCGTCAGGGCGAGGACTGCCTGGCCGTGCATGTGCATGAGCTGCTCAGCCAGATCCGCGCCAAGTATGCCGAGTACGGCATCGACCGTGAGCCCTTCGTCATCGTCAAGGCCGACGCCGGCACCTACGGCATGGGCATCATGACCGTGAAGGACGCCGAGGACGTGCGCGACCTCAATCGCAAGGCGCGCAACAAGATGGCGGTGGTGAAGGAGGGTCTGGAGGTCAACCAGGTGCTGATCCAGGAGGGGGTCTACACCTTCGAGTCCATCAACGAGGCGGTGGCCGAGCCGGTGGTGTACATGATCGACCATTACGTCATCGGCGGCTTCTACCGGGTGCACACCGGTCGCGGCGCGGACGAGAACCTGAATGCGCCGGGCATGCACTTCGTGCCCCTGGCCTTCGAGGAGGTGGGCAGCTACGCCGACGCCTCCGCCCGGCCGGATGCCCCGGTCAACCGCTTCTACACCTACGGCGTGCTGGCCAGGCTGGCCGCCCTGGCGGCGGCCATCGAGCTGGAGGAGACCGACCCCGAATTCCACCCGGAGTTGGCTGCGCCATGAACCTGCTCTTCGTCGCCGATGCGCTGGCGAGCTTCAAGATCTACAAGGACTCGACCTACGCCATGATGCGGGAGGCCGCGCGGCGCGGGCACGCGCTCTGGGCCTGCGAGCCGGCCGATTTGAGCTGGTCGGGCGGACGGGTGCGGACCAGCGCCCGCCCCGTGACACTGCTGCCCCTGGGGCGCGAGGCCGAAAACCGGCCGGGTGCCGACTGGTTCCGTCTCGCCGCGGAGGCGGTGCGTCCCCTGGTCGAATTCGACGCCGTGCTCATGCGCAAGGATCCGCCCTTCGACCAGGAATACCTCTATGCCACCTACCTGCTCGAACTGGCGGAAGGCGAGGGCACGCCTGTCTTCAACCGGCCGCGGGCGCTGCGGGACTGGAATGAGAAGCTCGCCATCGCCCGCTTTGCGCAGTTCACCGTCCCCACCCTGGTCACCAGCCGCGAGTCCGAGATCCGCGCCTTCCTGGCCGAGCAGGGGGATATCGTGGTCAAACCCCTCAACGCCATGGGCGGCGCCTCGGTCTTTCGCCTGCGGCCGGGCGACGCCAACATCGGCGTCACCATCGAGGTCCTGACCCGGCACGGGCGCACCACCGTCATGGCGCAGCGGTTCATCCCGGAGATCCGCGATGGCGACAAGCGCATCCTGGTCATCGACGGCGAGCCGGCGCCCTGGTGCCTCGCCCGCATCCCCGCCCCCGGGGAGACACGGGGTAACCTGGCCGCCGGCGGCAGCGGCGTGGCGCGGCCCCTCACCGCGCGGGACCGGGAGATCGCGCTCACCCTGGGTCCGACGCTCAAGGCGGCGGGCATCCTGCTCGCGGGCCTGGACGTGATCGGCGACTGGCTCACCGAGGTCAATGTCACCAGCCCCACCTGCTTTCGCGAGATCACCGACCAGACCGGCTTCGACGTGGCGGCCATGTTCATCGACGCGGTGGAGCGGGCGGTGAGGGGTGAGGGGTGAGGGGTGAGGGGGCGGTAAGATCTGTCGGGCTGAAGTCCGACCTGCGAGGGTTGCAACGATGGGTCAGGCTCTTCGCCTGGGACCCGGTCGCTTCGTGCCGACGCTTAGCCCTCGCGCCTCGATCCCCACGCCCCCTGGCCACGCTGGCGCTCCTCGCCGGCGTGCTGCTCACCGCCTGCGGCCCGGCCCCGGTCTACAAGCAGCAGTCCTATGTCTTCGGCACGCTGGTGGAGATCACCATCCAGGGCGTGCCGCAGGACCGGGCACGGCAGGCGGCCGCGCAGGTGCTCAGGGAATTCGACGCCCTGCACCGGCGGCTGCACGCCTGGGAAGCGGGGGAACTGGAGACCCTGAACTCGGCCTTCGCCCGCGGCCCCGACCCGGTCGACGTGGCCCCCGACCTGTCGGCGCTGCTCAGGGATGCGGCCGCATGGTCACGCCGCTCCGACGGCCTGTTCAATCCGGCCATCGGCAACCTGGTGCGGCTGTGGGGCTTCCATGCCGATGAATACACCCCGCGCCTGCCGCCCGAGGCGGAGGTGAAGCGGCTGGTCGACGCCGCCCCCGCCATGCAGGACCTGGTCATCGAGGCCGGCCGCATCGCCAGCAGGAACCCGGCGGTGCGCCTGGACCTGGGCGGCTATGCCAAAGGCTATGCCCTGGACCGGGCGGCGGCGCTGCTGAGGGGGGCGGGCGTGCGCAACGCCCTGGTCAACATCGGCGGCAACATCATCGCCCTGGGCCGCAAGGGCGACCGGCCCTGGCGCGTCGGCATCCAGCATCCGCGCCGCGGCGGCGCACTGGCCACCCTGGACCTGCACGACGGCGAGGCCATAGGCACCTCGGGCGACTATCAGCGCTTCTTCGAGGTGGATGGGCGGCGTTACTGCCATCTGATCGATCCCCGCAGCGGGCAGCCGGTGCAGGGCGTGCAGGCGGTGACGGTGATCGCGCGCGGGCCCCATGCCGGCGTGACCTCCGACGTGGCCAGCAAGCCCCTGTTCATCGCCGGCGCCGGTGGCTGGCGCGACATGGCAAGCCGGCTCGGTATCCACGAGGCCCTGTTCGTCGATGGCGACGGGCGGGTGGCGCTGACATCGGCCATGGAGGCACGCCTGCGCTGGGAGGGCGAGCCGCCGCCGCGCGCGACGGGTGGATGACCAGCGGCCGGGATTGGTGCAAACTATGGGCTGTTTCATCATCCTGAGGGCGAGGCGGATGTATACCTGGAAGAGCCATTTCGTCATCCAGGCGGACTACCAGCACTGGGCCAACGAGGTCATGTTCACCGCCCTGGACCATCTCACCCCCGACAGCCTGGCCAGCGACCAGGGCCTGTTCTTTCGCAGCATCCATCACACCGTGGACCACATGCTGATGGTCAGCCGCGTCTGGCTGGCGCGACTGCAGGGCGAGAACCTCAGCGTCAATTACCGCGTGATCCATCACCCGGACTGGCGCGGCCTGCTAAACGCCCTGCGCCGCGAGACCCGCAAGCTGCAGGCTTGGCTGGAGGCGCAACCGGATGCCTTCTACGACGGCGAGATCGAATTCGCCGGCAGCGACGGGCGTGCCCGACCCATGTGGGTGCGTGACGCCCTGACGCATCTCTACACCCACTACGCCCACCACCGCGGCCAGATCTCGGCCGTCGCCACGCGTCTGGGCGCCCCCTGTCCGGAGATGGACTTCGTCTACTACCGGCGCGAGATGGAGAAACTGCTCGACGAGATCAGGAACGGGGGGGACAGCCCCCCAGCAGCGGGGTGACTAGCTTCTTCAGCCGGGCGTAATGCACCTGGCCGCTCACCTTGTGGCGTATCCTGCCCTCCCGGTCGACGACGTAGGAGGTGGGCAGGCGGTCGACGCCGCCGAAGGCGGCGGTCACGCCCGGCGCCGCCAGCGGCGCGGGGAAGGTGTAGCCCTTGTCGCGCATGAAGCGCGTCACCGTCAAGGCCTCCTCGTCCAGGCTGTAGGCGATGATCTCGAAGCCGCAATGCCGGTAGTCGTCATGGAAGGACTGCATGGCCGGCATCTCGTGCCGGCAGTAGGGGCACCACGTGGCCCAGAAATTGACCAGCACCACCTGGCCGCGCAGGTCGGCCAGCCGCTGTCCCTCCGCGACCGGCACGTCCGGCGCCGGCCGGCTCTGGTCGTCGACCCAGGCCGGCGGCCGAAACCACAGGTAGGCGATCAGCCCCAGCAGGATCAGGGTGACCGGGCTGGGTCGCAGTTTTCGTAGGATTTCCCTTGTCTTCATCATCCGATAAGCCCAAACGCGGCATCCTGCGCATCAGACGCGATGTCGAGGCCGCGGCGCAAGCCCCGGACGCGGCAGGGCCAGCCAGGCGGCGTCAGCCGGTGCGCGCCCGCCACCTAAGCCTGCGCGAACAGAAGGCCCTGCGCAGGCCCGGAACCGAAACGACGCCGCAGCCGACAGCGGCCCCGGCCGGGCCACAGCCCCGACATCGCGCGCGCCCGGTCGGTAAACCGGCGGCGGCCGACCACAGGCCCCGGGCAGCGGACGAACGCCCTCGGCGCAAGGCATCCCGGCCGCCCCGGCCTGCGCCCCGGGCCGCCCCGCAGCCGCAGCGCTTCTTCGCCCCCTGCCCGCGCGGACTCGAGGCCGAACTGGCGAAGGAACTCACCGAGCTGGGCGCGGCTGAGGTCATACCCTCCTCGGGTGGGGCCGCTTTCATGGGCGACCTGCGGCTCGCCTGGCGTGTGAACCTGTGGTCGCGTCTGGCGGTGCGCGTGCTGCAGCAGGTGGGCCACGGCCGCTACCGCGCCGAGGATGACCTCTACGCAGCGGCCCTGGCCCTGCCCTGGCCCGCATGGTTCGGACCGGAACGCACGCTGGCGGTTCACACCGTGGCGCACGCCAGCCCCCTCAAGAGCCTCAACTTCGCTTCGCTCAGGATCAAGGACGCCGTATGCGACCGCTTCCGCGCCGACTGCGGCAAACGACCCAGCGTCGACCCCCGCACGCCCGACGTCCCCCTGCTGCTGTACCTCGACCGCGAGGCCTACACGCTCTATCTGGACCTCACCGGCGCACCGCTCAACCGCCGCGGCCTCCGGCGTGAGGCCGCGGCAGCGCCGCTGAACGAGAACCTGGCGGCGGGGCTGCTTCGCCTTGCCGGCTGGCAGCCCGACCTCCCCCTGCTCGACCCCATGATGGGCGGCGGCACCCTGCTGCTCGAGGCGGCCATGTTGGCGCTCAACATCGCGCCGGGGCTGAAGCGCCACTTCGCCTTCGAGCACCTCGCGAGCTTCGACCGGGTGGAATGGGCCCGGCTGCGCAAGGACGCCCAGGCCGCTGCCCTGACGCCGCGCGCGCTGCCGATCTACGGCTGCGACATCGATCCGGCCATGGTGCGGGCCGCCGAGGCCAACCTGAGCGCGGCCGGCGTGCTCGACTGCGTGCGCCTGAAACGAGCCGACGCCCTGACGCTGGAGGCACCGGCGGCGGCCGGCATCCTGGTAAGCAACCCGCCCTATGGCGTGCGTCTGCAACAGGCGGAGCCGGCCGCCTTCTACCGTGCCCTGGGCGACGCGCTCAAGCAGCGTTTCGCCGGCTGGAGCGCCTGGCTGCTGTCGGCCGATCCGGAACTGCCGCGCCGCATCGGCCTCAAGGCGTCGCGGCGCATCCCGCTCTACAACGGCCCGCTGGAATGCCGGTTTTACGAATATCGCATGGTGGCGGGACGGCCGGACTGAGACGGCGGCAACCGGCTGGTCGTGGCGGATGCTTTTCGGTCAAGGGCTCGGGGGTCGATGCCGATATTCCGCATGACCATGACATCCGAACGCAACGCCCCCCACCCTGGATCCGGCACAGGCCCCGGCGGCCTGAGCCTCCTGAGCGTGCTGCTGGCGGTCCTGGCCGGCGCCCTGCTCACCGCCCTGGCCGTGGGCTATGACCTTCATCAATCCCGCCGGGATGCGGAACGTCAGCTGGCCTGGCGCGCGGACAACGAAGCGGGCCGCTTCCAGCGCAGCCTGGACCGCAGCCAGGAGGTGGTGGATGCCCTGGCCAGCTTCATGACGGCCTCGCGCGGCGTCGAGCAGGACGAGTTCCGGCGCTTCGTCCACAACCCGCTGCAAAGGCACCCGGAATTCCATGCCCTGCAATGGCTGCCGCGCGTGACGCAGGCGCAGCGCAGCGACTTCGAACGCGCGCTCACCCGTCAGCGGCCCGGAGCGGGCATCACCGAGCGAGACGCAGACGGCCGCTTGGTCCCTGCCGGCGAGCGGCCGGTGTATTTCCCCATAGGCTACGTGGCGCCCCATGACGGGAACCAGGCGGCCCTGGGCTTCGACGCCCTGTCGCAGGCGTCCATCCGCCCCGGCATGGAATGGTCCCGCGACCACGGCGAGATGGTGATCTCGGAGCAGATCGCCCTGGTGCAGTCCGGCGGACGGGTGCGAGCGGTGGCCCTCTACCGGCCGGTCTATCGCCGCGACGCCCCGCTCGCCACCGTCGAGCAGCGCCGCGCGGCGCACCTCGGCTATGCCGTCGGCATCCTGCGCGTCGGGGCGATCCTCGACGGCGCGCTGAAGGGCTACCAGCCCACCGGCCTGGATGTGCTCATCGTCGACCGCAGCGGCGGCGGCCTGCAGGTTCTGCACGCGCATGCCTCGCGCTCGCGCGGCCCGCAGGCGCCCCGGCCAACCCTCGAGGACATGCTGGCCGGCCCGCATCACGTCGTCAGGCTGCAGGCCCCGGGCCGGGACTGGCAGATGCTGTTCCGGCCCGCACCCGCCTTCCGGGCCGAATTCAGGAACCACCGCTGGGCCTGGATCCTGGCCCTGGGCGCCTTGCTCACCGCGGTGCTGGCCCTGTACCTGTATCGGCGCGCGCAAGCCTTGGAGGCCCTCACGGCCCTGAACGACGACTTGCACAGCGTCAACCACGATCTCGTCGTGCAGGGCGAGCGGCTGCGCCTGGCGACGCGGGTGATCGAGAACACCCATGAGGCGGTGCTGATCACCGACCGCCATGCCCGCATCCTCGAGGTGAACCCGGCCTTCTGCCGCATCACCGGCTACGGCGCCGACGAGGTCATCGGCCACAAGCCCAGCCTGTGGCGATCCGACCACCACGACGCCGACTTCTATGCGGCCCTGTGGCACACCCTCGGCACACAGGGACACTGGCAGGGCGAGATCTGGAACCGGCGCCGCAACGGCGAGCCCTATCCGGCCTGGGAGACCATCAGCGCGGTACGCGACGAGCAGGGTGAGATCACGCATTACGTCGCGGTGTTCTCGGACATCAGCCAGATCGTGCGCTCACGCAACGAGCTGGCACACCTGGCGCAGCACGACCCGCTGACCGAGCTGCCCAACCGCCTGCTGTTCCAGGACCGCCTCGAACACGCGCTGGCGCGTGCCCAGCGCGAGCAGGGCTTGCTGGCGGTGCTCTTTATCGACCTGGACCGCTTCAAGCACATCAACGACAGCCTGGGGCATGTCACCGGCGACCGCCTGCTGGTGGAGGTGGCCCGACGCCTGCGTGGCACGTTGCGCAACGAGGACACGGTGGCACGCATGGGCGGCGACGAGTTCATCGTCCTCACGGAGACACTGCGCCATGAGGAGGACGCCGCCCAGCTGGCGCAGAAGCTGCTTCAGGCACTGGCCGCCCCCTATCGTATCGACCGGAACGAGTTCTTCGTCACCTGCAGCATCGGCATCAGCCTCTATCCGCGCGATGGCGCCGATGCCCAGACCATGGTGCGCAACGCCGATGCCGCGATGTACCGGGCCAAGGCCGTCGGTCGCAACGCCTATGAGTTCTACACCGAGGCCCTGACCCACAGCGCCATGGAGCGGGTCCGGCTGGAGAGCGAGCTGCGCCAGGCCCTCGCGCGCGGCGAGCTCGAGGTGCACTACCAACCTCATGTGGAGCTCGCCGGCGGCCGTGTGGTCGGTGCGGAGGCCCTGCTGCGCTGGCACCACCCCGAGCTGGGGCAGGTGTCGCCGGATCGCTTCATCCCCGTCGCCGAGGAGACCGGTCTGATCATCGAGATCGGTGCCTGGGTCCTGCAGCAGGCCTGTCGGCAGGCACGCGATTGGCGCTCGGCCGGGCTATCCATCGAGACGGTGGCGGTCAACGTGGCCGGGGCGCAGATCCAGCGCAGCGACTTCGTGGCCACGGTCAGGCGCGCCCTGTCCGAGACCGGACTCTCCCCCGAACATCTGGAGCTGGAGGTGACCGAGGGCTTCGTCATGGGACAGGCCGAGGCCTCCATCGGCGTGCTGGAAGAACTGAACCGGCTGGGGGTGAAGCTGTCCATCGACGACTTCGGCACCGGCTATTCGTCCCTCGCCTATCTCAAGCGGCTGCCCATCGACAAGCTCAAGGTGGACCGCTCCTTCGTGCGCGACCTGCCCGCCGACGAGGAGGACGCCGCCATCGCCGCGGCGGTGGTCGCCCTGGGCCGCAGTCTGGGCCTGACGGTCATCGCCGAAGGGGTGGAGACGGCCGCCCAGCGCGACTTGCTGCTGCGTCTGGGCTGCCATGAGGCCCAGGGCTGGTTCTACGGTCGGCCGCAGCCGCCGGATCGGTTCAACCCAGATTTTCCATTAGGACGCGGGAAGGCGCGAAGCCCATGATCGAGGCAGGTTGCGCGTGACGGTCGCAGGCGAGGTTGTACACCTCGCCGAGAAGTAACGCGCAAGCTGGCCGATCAGGGGCGAGCGAGGCCCGCGTAGGCCGGGAAGCTGCATCTTAAAGCACTTCGATCGTCCTCTGGCACAAAGCGACCGAAGGCATGGGCCGGTCTAATGGACAATCTGGGTTCAATGTCCGGGCCGCACCAGGGCGGCCTCCACCTGATCACGCACGGCCTTGCCCACCAGCAGTTGCGCGAGCGCCAGGGCGAAATCCATGGCCGTGCCCGGCCCGCGGGAAGTGACTACATTGCCGTCCACCACCACCGGCTCCGTGAGATAGACCGTGCCGGGCAGGTCCAGTCTATCGATTACGCCGGGGTAGCTGGTGACCCGACGGCCGTCCAGCAGACCGGCCGCGGCCAGCGCCATGGGGGCCGCGCAGATGGCAGCCGTGATGCGTCCCTCGGCGGACAGGCGCTTGAGCAGGGCCTGAACGCGCGGGTCATTCTTCAGATGCTCCGAGCCGGGCAAGCCGCCGGGCAATGCGATCATGTCGAAGTCCCGTTCCAGCACTTCGTCCAGGCATGCGTCCGGTTGTACGCGCAGACCCCGGCTGCCCTGCACCAGGCCGGGCGCCAGACCGGCGGTGATCACCTCCACGCCGGCGCGGCGCAGGATATCCACGATGGTGGTCGCCTCCAGGTCCTCGAAACCCGGCGCCAGGGGAACCAGTACACTCGGCATCGCCATACCTCCTCGGTTCGTGAGTTCAGGCGTCGGCTACGCTGGCGCCCGTTGCATGGTTGCTCGAAACACCCGGGTGAGACCCGGCTTGCTTCCTGAGGGTCTTCAGCAAACGATACGCCTCCCGTGTGGACCGGTCGGCGCAATCACCGATGGACATGCCCTGGAAATAGTTGCCGGTGAGGAACAGCCGCCTGCCCCTGATCAGGTCGTTGACCTCCTCCATCAAGCTGACGTGGCTGACCTCCAGGGCTGGCAGGCGATTGCGCACTTCACGCTGCGCGAGGATGTCATCCGGTGCGATGCCCAGCAGCTCGCAAATGCGAGCGAGCTTGGCATCCCCGTCCAGCCGGTGCGGACGGAAATGGAAGGTGAAACCGCGCAACCGGGGATGCGCCAGGTAATCACGGCTCACCACC
>OGCL01002031.1_pt1 | contig 15398 bp, 12 predicted proteins | sample 1570041 | NCBI WGS metagenome assembly OGCL01 (sample SAMN06266162, study PRJEB24511) | hot springs metagenome | isolation source: Hot spring water | place: South Africa: Limpopo | collected 2015-06-22
TAAACCTAAAAGAAGGACTCGTAAAGGCAAAAGGTAAAGGTATGAAAGAAAGGATAGTTCCAATTGGGGAAAAGGCGATCGATGCCTTAAAGTCATACATTGTAGAGAGAGCCTTGATGCGAAGAAAAAAAACAATAACAAACCCAACAGATACACTCTTTTTAAATAGAAATGGAGAGAGATTGTCAGAGAGACAAATTAGACGAATAGTTGTAAAATATGCAAGGCAATTAGGCATAGATGGCAGTATTGGACCCCATACCCTCAGGCATACATTTGCCACACATCTTTTATCCGCTGGAGCAGATTTGAGGGTCATACAAGAAATGCTGGGACATTCATCATTGTCAACAACTCAACGATATACCCATCTTGATATTGCCCATTTAATTGAAGTTTATGATAAGGCTCATCCATTGTCAGAGTAAAAGAAGTGAAGAGGAGTTGTTTAGAAAGAACTAACCACAGATAAGTTGGGAGAATTAAGATTTATAAGGTTCATATTTTTAAAGATGCTACAGTAAAGAAAGGTCTTAGACATGTCTCTACCATAGGAGATTGATGTTTTAAATAACAACTCATCCAAAACAGCGATAGAACTGAGAACTTAACAAAATCAAGCAGGAAGGGTTGGTGAAAAATTTTATACGACACCTTATAAAAGAGATCTTGAGAAACCTTAGCAAAAGGCATTGCATTATAAAGAATAAAGCAAGATTAAAATGAAATCGTCGATTATAAAAACAGCCCTTCTTATCGCTATTTTTGGGAATCCATTCATTTAAGGGAATTGTATAGTCATTTAATCATTAAAACTCTATGGAGGTAATCAAAACTCAAAAATTAAATAAATCCAGGAGGTAATATGTTTCATGGAACGACTATTTTATGTGTAAAGAGATATAACAAGCTTGCAATGGGTGGTGATGGACAGGTTACACTGGGAAACACTATTATCAAGCAAAATGCTAAAAAAACTCGTAAGATGTATAATAACAAGGTTCTTGCAGGGTTTGCAGGTGCTACAGCAGATGCCTTTACTCTATTTGAAAAGTTTGAGTCAAAACTTGAAACCTATAGAGGCAACATAAAACGTTCTGCAGTAGAACTTGCTAAGGACTGGAGGACAGATAAGATACTCAGGAGACTTGAGGCACTTCTTATTGTGGCTGATATTAACCACACCTTTTTGATTTCAGGTAACGGAGATGTCCTCGAACCTGAAGGTGGTATTGCATCAATTGGTTCAGGTGGTGCCTATGCACATTCAGCAGCAAAGGCTCTTTACGATAATACAGAATTACCTGCAGAAGAGATTGTCAGAAAGGCAATGGAGATTGCAGCAGAAACATGCATATATACGAATAAAAATATTGTAATTGAAACCCTTGAAGGTGAATAAATAAAGGAGGCATATGGATAATCTAACACCCAAGACAATTGTAAACGAACTTAATAAATACATCATAGGACAGGATAATGCAAAGAAAGCCGTTGCCATTGCGTTAAGAAACAGATGGCGTAGAAGGAGATTGCCTGAGGAATTGCGTGATGAGGTCCTGCCAAAAAATATATTGATGATTGGTCCCACAGGTGTGGGAAAAACAGAGATTGCAAGGAGGTTGGCTAAACTTGCAAGTGCGCCCTTTATAAAGGTTGAGGCTTCTAAATTCACAGAGGTTGGCTATGTTGGAAGAGATGTAGAATCTATGATAAGAGATATTACAGAGATTGCAGTAAACATGGTCAAGGCTGAACACATGGAAAGGGTGCAAGAGAAAGCCAATTCCATAGCTGAGGAAAGGATACTTGATTTGTTATTGCCCCCTACCTTTTCAAAAAAGACCGAAAACATGGAAGAGGAAAAGGCAAAATATAACGAAACAAGGGAAAAGTTAAGAGTTCAACTCAAAAAGGGCAAACTTGATTCAAGGTATGTAGAGATAGAAGTCAAAGAAAAGATGATGCCCTTTGGTGTTATATCAAATGTTGCCCTTGAGGAGATAGAGTTTAATTTAAAAGAGATGCTGGGCAGCATGTTACCAGAAAAGACAAAGAGAAAAAAGATGAAAATCTCAGAGGCACTCATTTTCCTTAGTAATGAAGAGGCAAGTAAGTTAATAGACATGGATAAGATTACCAAAGAAGCCATTGATAGGGTTCAACAATCAGGTATAGTCTTTATTGATGAGATAGACAAGGTTGCAAGTAGAGGACAAAGCCATGGTCCTGATGTATCAAGAGAAGGTGTTCAAAGGGATTTATTGCCTATTGTAGAAGGCTCTACTGTAAATACAAAACATGGTCCAGTAAAGACAGACCATATCCTTTTTATTGCCGCAGGTGCCTTTCATATCTCAAAACCTTCTGATTTAATCCCTGAACTTCAAGGCAGATTTCCCATAAGGGTAGAGCTTGATTCACTTGGCAAGGATGAATTCATCAGGATACTCAAAGAGCCTGATAATGCACTAATCAAGCAATATATTGCCCTTCTCTTTACAGAAGAAGTCTCACTTGTCTTTGAAGACGAAGCCATTGAGGAGATCGCAGCCATCGCAGCCACGGTAAATGAAAAGACCGAAAATATAGGGGCAAGAAGACTACATACAGTTCTTGAGCGTCTCCTTGAGGATGTTTCCTTTAATGCCTGTGAAATGAAAGGTGTTACCGTAAATATTAACAAGGCTTATGTCCATGAAAGGCTCAGGGACATAGTCAAGGATGAAGATTTAAGCAGATATATACTTTAGCGATTATTATTTAATTCAAATACAGCGATAAGGATGGGGCTCTGAAGTCAATAGCGATGTTTTGGCAACAGTTCTTTGCGACTGGAGCGTTAAACAGCCGCAAGTGTTTGAACCCGAAGAATCAAGGTCCCCAAAAAGTCACAAGACTTTTTGGGGTGATAGTTGAGTTTAGCGGCTGTAGCGAAAGGAGCATTAGAACTGTCAAAACGAACGAAAGAGGCTTATCCTTATCTCTGAATATCGGCAAAATTAAAATGAAATCGTCGATTATAAAAATTCTGAAACAGCCCTTCTTATCGCTATTTTTGGGTATTTCAAATCCTTTTGATAAAAGATTTTTCATTATGCTATGATTTAAAGCTTTTCATCAGTCAGGGGCTGGCCCTGCGCAACAGTTACCTGTGAACCCCGTCAGGTCCGGAAGGAAGCAGCGGTAAGCATCGTAGTTGTGTGCCGCAGCAAGCTGGTCCCTTATGATTTAGGGTCAGTCACTGAGTGGGGAAAAGCTTGATTATCGGTCATATCTTATGGCATATCTCGTATTAGCAAGAAAATGGAGACCTCAAAGGCTTTCTGAAATCGTTGGTCAGGAGTCTATCGCAAGGATTTTGAAAAATGCAGTATCTTCTAAAAAGGTTGGACATGCCTATATTTTTTCAGGTCCAAGAGGTGTAGGCAAAACTTCATCAGCAAGAATATTGGCTAAAATCCTTAATTGTAAAAGTCCTCACGATGATGAGCCTTGTGGAATTTGTGATTCCTGCAAATCAATCACTGAAGGCTCATCCCTTGATGTAATTGAGATAGATGGTGCATCTAATAACAGCGTTGACAATATAAGAGAATTAAGAGAAACTGTTAAATATTCCCCCTCATCGTCAAGGTATAAAATATACATTGTTGATGAGGCTCATATGCTTTCTCAAGGGGCTTTTAATGCCTTTTTAAAAACCCTTGAAGAACCACCCTCTCATGTTATCTTTGTCCTTGCTACTACGGAACCAAGAAAAATACCTATAACAATACTTTCAAGATGTCAACATCTACCCTTTAAAAAAATATCTTCTGCAAAGATAAAACATAGATTGATGGAGATTTGTAGCATGGAGGGGATAAATGCAAAAGAACAAGCACTTGATATGATTGCAAGGATGTCTGAAGGTAGTATGCGTGATGCCTTGACCATTCTTGACCAGGCTACATCTTTTTCAGAATCCTTAAATAGTGCAGATATAAAAGACCTTTTCGGACTTACAGATGTTGAAAGTTTGTATAAAGTAACAAAGGCAATCATTAATGGAGAAAGGACATCAATAATAACTAACATAAGAGAACTTGTAGAAAGTGGTATTGACATCAAGATATTTATCAAAGATTTGATCCAATACATAAGAAATCTCATGATTATCCTTGCTTTAGATGACGAAAAAGATGAAATTGATTTAACAGAAGAGGAGAGAAAATCACTCTTTGATTTAAGTAAACATACTACCTTACCACATGTCTTGTTGATTTTAAATGAATTAATCAAGGCAGAGATACCTCTCAGACAATCACAATTTCCGAGGGTATTCCTTGAGATGTCGTTACTTAAGATTGCTACAATGAGTTGCTACAGAAATATAGATGATTTCTTAAAGATGCTCAAATCACCTTCAAAAGAGGTTAATTTGCCTGCTAATAACCTTTCTAAAGTTTTAAAAACTAATAATGAGGTCAAGTCACAGGAACTAAATGCATTTTCACCTTCATTGACAATGAGACAACTATGGGAAAAAACCATTGATTTTGTTGAAGAGAAAAATAGTCTTCTGGCTTTAAAACTCAAAGAAGGTGAGGTTAATATTAAAGATGATAATACCTTTCATATTACCTTCAAGGGAGGCAAGTCTGTTCATGCGGATTCCGTGAGTGAACAAATTGATTATCTAAAGGAACTGTTACTGAAGTTTTCTGGACGAGATATTGATATTAAAATTACCCAAGATGAAGGTAAGGAAAAGGTCAGAGATATAAATGAAGAGGCAAGAAATAATCCTATCATCCAAAGGGTATTGTCACTTTACGATGGTATAATTGTTGAAGTAAAAGAAAATCCAAAAAAAGGAGGGACAGATGTCTAAGAAAATGCTTGGTGATATTATGAGAGAGGCTCAAAAGCTTCAAGGTGAGATGCAAAAGGTTCAAGAGGAGGCAAAGAAAAAGACCATTGAGGCAAGTTCTGGTGGAGGGATGGTTACAGTTGTTGTAAATGGTGGTGGTGAACTCCTATCTATCAAACTTGAAAAAGATGTGGTAAATCCAGATGATATAGAAATGCTTCAAGATTTAATAGTGGCTGCAGTAAACGAGGGATTAAGACGCTCTCAAGAGATGGTTAACGAAAGCATGTCAAAATTAACTATGGGGATGCAAATACCTGGTCTTGGCGGATTGGGAAATTTTCTGAAATAAAAGATGGCTCAAAGTATTGTAGAAGACCTGATTTTAAATCTCACAAAATTGCCTGGAATAGGTCGAAAGACAGCTCAAAGACTTGCTTTTTATATTCTATCTATGGATAAAGATGATGCCCTTTCTATTGCACAATCAATAATTGAAGCAAAACAGAAGGCTCTTTTTTGTTCTATTTGTTTTAATCTTACTGATGAAGACCCTTGTCATATATGTATTGATACAACAAGAGATAGTAAAACCCTATGTGTAGTGGAGGAAACAAGTAATATTACAGCCATTGAAAGAACAGGTTTTTTCAAGGGGAAATATCATGTATTGCTTGGTGCTTTGTCTCCTGTTGACGGTATTTATGCAGATAAATTAAAGATTCGGGAGTTGACAGAGAGGATTAGTAAGGAAGATATTGAGGAGGTGATACTTGCAACAAATCCTAATACCAAAGGGGAGTTAACTGCTAAATATATTACTGAATTAATAAAACCCTTTGGAATAAAGGTATCACGAATTGCCTATGGTTTACCAATTGGCAGTGATATTGAATTTGCTGACGAGGTTACTCTATCAAAGGCACTTGAAGGGAGAAGGCAACTTTGATTGATTTTGTTCTTAAAATAGCTATAGCAAGGGCTGTTTCAGGCTTTTTATAATCGACAAATTTTATTTAATTTTGCTTTATTCATTATAAAACAATGCCTTATGACAAAGCCCGAGGAACTTTTTTCTATAAGGTGTCGTATAAAAATCCTTCATCAGCCCTTCCTATCTTACTTGCTGATTTTATTAAGCTTTTTAGGTCTATCACCGATTTTGGGGATAGAAGTAATTGTTGATTTTATTGACTCAATGCTTCATAATACATATCTAAAAAAGGGATGATAACATGGGACTATTTGATTATTTCAACAAAAAAGATTCAAAACCAATAAAAAAGACTTCAACAGTCTCTTCAAGCTCAAGCTCATCCTCGTCTTCATCATATATGAACAAAGATGCCTTGATATTTAACAATAGAAAAGACCTGAGATATTTAATTGAACACATAGAAACCCCTCTTGGAAAGATTATAGAGATGTCTAAAGAAGGCATCAAGGTAGTCATGCATCGTGATATAAAGCTTGATTATTCAGAGTTATTTTTATCCGTTGATCCATCTTCTAAACCTATAAAGTGTATAATCATCTGGCAAGACAAACACATACTTGGCATTAAATTTGTTGAGAACTTCGATACTTCCTTTTACATCAAAAAGAACCTTTTAAAGCCAAAAGAAGAAAATTTTCTCCCTGATATTCCTCTTAGCTATCTTGATATTTCCAAATATACGCAGTATGACTTTTTAACGCCTCTAACAAATCTAATGGCAGAATTAGAGAGTGAAGACACAAATATTTCAAGACTTAAAATTTATATAAATAATCTCCATACTGTAAGACAAAGAATTATCAAAGATGAAGAAATGGCAGAAGAAAAAAGAAAAAAATTAAAAAAAGATGATGAACCACCAGTCCCACAAACAGGTAAAAATATGCCTGATTTAAAAGAAACACTACTTTTAAAGGCTACATCAGGAAGGGCTATTGATATTGAATCTGCGAATATTGATTTAGCAATAGCAAGGCTTGGAATTGATAATGTCAAGAGATATTCAAGTGATTTTGTAAAAAAGAACCTATCAAAATTTGAAATCAACATTGTTGGATTTAGGAACTATCAACTCTTTAATGTTTTAAAGACTGTGATGTTTAAAAAGATTGCACCATTTTTTGGTTATAAAAACGAGTATGGAGAAGGTAGTTCTCTGCTCTCTCTTGAGACCACAGCAGTAAAAATACTAACTCAAAAAAGGGAAAAGGAACTCAGCACATATTACACAAATCCGACAAGGCTTTATTCAGACATTTCAAGAATCTATGAACAGATAATTTTTGGACAGGATTTTTTGCAAGTAACTAAGACTTATTTTGATAAAGTTGTTGGGATATTTCAAAATATTTTGGATGGTTATTTAATTGCCCATCAAACTCTAAATCCTCAATATATGATGCAAAAAAATATTAAGCTTATACTGAATAAAAACAAGTTGATTTATGGTTTTGTGACTTATCTTACAATGCTTGGGTCGACTTTTATTATTGAAAATGATAGAGAGGCAGGTGTAATGTTTATAAAAAGGCTTCTGAGAACAGGCATTGAAGATGAAAAGGTTATGGAATTTATAAATGAGGTTATTACAGATACAAACATCATAGCCTCTGATATGGGTTTAAAAGGTAGTCTAAGAACTATGTCCTTACCAATCACTGGATTTAAGCTTGAAAATTTTATCCCTCAAGAGACCTATTATGACTATTTGATTAACGCTTTTAGAAAGTTTAATATCCATCTCGGGACAAGGATGGTCTTAAGATATGATGATGATGCTTATTGTCACTATCTTTTAAATAAGTTCATTAATATAAATCATTTTGGACTTGATAATAAAATATTCACTGTAATCCCCTGTGAAAACCTTGGAGAGAAGGAGATATTTCTTGAGGATATATCTAATTTTGACCTGGTAATTTTTAAGAATATCAATAAATTACCCTTTATGCACATCAAATCATTTATGCGACTTTGGGCTAATCACGATGGAAAAATTATAGCAACTATGAGCGCTGATGCAGTCACTGATTTTGATTCACCTGATTTATATAAAATGGTAAAAAATCATATTGTTGATTTTCCATCTGCCTTCAGGAGTGTTAATGTTCATAAAAAAATGATAATACATTCATTAAATAGGCTGAAACCTTTTATACACAAAACAGAATTTGATCCAAACCCTTATTTAAAAGATGTCTCTACCTCCTACTTTATTATCTCAAATGAACTATTCTACAATCCACCTTTTATGTATACATAGGAAGTACAAAAATCTTCAATATTTCAGCTTAAAAGTAATAGCTCTTTTTTTACACCCCTTACTAATTCATCCCAATCTCCAATTGATGTTTGTCTAAAAAGCCTCATTGTAGGATACCATGGACTATCATTACGATCTAACAACCATCTCCAGTCTCCATCATAATGAAGTAAGACCCATACTGGTTTGTTTAGGGCGCCTGCAAGGTGAGCTATAGAGGTATCTATAGTGATTATCAAATCAAGATTCATCATAATTGCAGATGTGTCAGCAAAGTCAGTTACATCATTCATCAGGTCAACAATGTTGTATCTGCCCTGCAATTCTTTTAGCTCTTCTTGTGCAGGTCCTTTTTGAAGGCTAAAATATCCAAGCCCTTTTATTTCAAAGAGTGGAGTCAATTTCTCTAAAGGGCAAGACTTATGGATTGGATTAATACCACTCCATGCAAAGCCAATATTTTTTTTAACAATATAAGGCTGCATCAGACTTTGCCATTTTTTTATTAAATCTTCTTGAACAGAAATATAGGGAGTTTCATGTGGTATATTTTCAATAACTGTTTTAAATTTGAAAGGCAGGGTCAAGATAGAGCAATGATATTCAAAGGGAGGTAACGGATAACCCCTTGTAATTACTTCATCAACTCCATCGACTCCTTTAAAAAGCCTGTTTAAAGGTGATAGACATTCAGTTATTACCTTTACATATTTGTTCTTCTTAAGCATCTTAGCATATCTAATAAACTGTATGGCATCACCAAACCCCTGTTCATCGTATATTAATATTACTTTATTTGTTAGATCCTCTCCTTGCCATTCTGGTTTGGTAAAGTCTCTCTTATATGGTTCATAGACTGTTAATTTTTTTCGCCATTCATAATGTTCCCAGCCTTTTGTAAAATCACCGTGAAGTAAAAGCAAAAGGGCAAGATTCCAGTGAGCCTCTGCGTAATTATTATTAATTTCAATAGCCTTTTGGTAGCAATGTATTGCTGATTTAAAGTCGAAGATTTCTTTATAGACCAATCCCATATTGAAATAGGCTCCAAAGTGGTCTGGTTTTATAGATATTGCCTTTTTTAGATATTGAAGGGATAATTCAAATTGCCCCATCTCTTTATAACAATTCCCAATGTTATTGTAGGCATCAGAGGAATTGGCATCAACCTTTAAGACATTATTAAATACAGATATAGCTTCTTCATATCGTTTATTACTCTTAAGATGATTACCAAGTTGTATCCATCCATCTTTGAAGTCTGGTTTTAACGAGACTACCTTTTGATATAATTCAATTGCCTTTTGAGTATCGCCATTTCTACTGTGCAAATTAGCAAGATTGAAGTAATAGCGATAATTATTTTTATCAAGCTGAATCGCCCTTTTAAAACAACCTTCAGCAGTCTTACTGTTTTGTAGGGCTTCAAAGGTAAGTCCAAGAAGGTTTAGGCTCTCTGGGTCTTTAGGATTTATCTTTAAGGCTCTATTAAGAAATTCAAGGGTTCTATCAAATTGTTTTGCTGAGTAAAAAATTTGGGACAGGTTAAATAATATCTGATGATTATATGGGTCATCCTGCAATATTTCCTCATATAATTGTCTTGCCTTTTGTATTTCACCTGTTAGTTGAAGACACAGGGTAAAATTTTTTTTTATTTCTAAAGAGTCTGGTTTGTTAATCAATGCCTTTTCATAAAAAGGCAAGGCACTTTTAGGACCGTCAACTGTGTAAATTATGTTTGCATAATTGTTTAAAATTTCAGGATGGTTGGGGATTAAAACAAGGGCATTTTCAAGATAATGGAGGGCCTCCTTTGTTTCTCCTAATTCTATCAGTGTAGCTGAGAGGTCTAAGATTGCCTCAACAAAAAGTGGGTACGCCGCAAGGGCTCTTTTGTAGTATTTAATTGATTCCCTTAATAAGCCTTGTTTGTATTTTTCTCCTGCCTTGATAAAAAATTCATAGGCATGATTTGTTACATTATTTTGCATCTTTTAGCCTTCTCTCCAATTCAGCCTTAACTCTATTTATCACATCTTTCCAGTCACCAGGACTTTTTTGTTTTAATATCTTAACTGTAGGATACCAAATGGTTCTTTCTTCATCGTCAAACCATCTCCATTCTGAATCAAAAGGCAATAATAACCAAGTCTCTATACCTATTGTTGCTGCAAGATGAACAGGTGCACTGTCTATGGAGATTACTAAATCAAGGTTCATCATAAAAGATGCTGTATCATAAAAATCAGTGAATTCACTTGAATAATCATAAATGCAAAAAGGATAGGGAGTTTTGTCTGTTTTTTGGACAATAAAAAATAAGATACCATCTAATTTACATAATTCTGACAAGACATTTATAGGGATGGAGTTCTTTTCAGTATAAGACATACCCTTTTTGCTTTCATATGAGATTCCAATTTTTATCCCTTTTTTTTCATCAAAGTGCGAGTTCCATCTATAAATATCTTTCTCATCTATCTTAAAATATGGCACAGTGCAAGATAATTGCTCTTCACTATCAATTTCTAAGTAAAGAGGAAGGCTCATTAGCGGACAAATATAATCAACAGACAGCTCAAAATCAACACCCCTTTTAAAAACCTTTATGTCATTATCAAAAGACCTGATAAGTCTGAATAATTCTTTTCTGCAAAGCACATTGACCCTTGCCCCAAGATTTTTAAGAAATCTGATAAACCTAATAAACTGTATTGTATCACCAAAACCTTGTTCATCATATATGAGAATACCTTTATCCTTTAAGTCTTGCCCCTTCCATTCAAGCAATCCAAAATCATTAAAACAATCCTTTACTTCTTTGAGGTTTCTACGCCACTCGTAGTCCCTCCAACCATTTAGAAAATCTCTATTCCTTAAGGCTTGTAATGCCTTGTCCCATTTAGCATGGGCGTGCACATAGGTAATTTCTTCTTCGATGCAATCAGGTAGTCTTAATCCCCTCAAATCTGCAAGTTTCATTAAAATCTCTCTTAAAGCATTAGACCAATTGTCAATCTCACTTTGCCTGAAGATTGTCATACTTGGATACCAAGGTGTGTCTGATCTGTCAAGTAGCCAGCGCCAGTCTGAAATATAGTGAAGCATTAACCAGACAGGCTTACCAAGTGCGCCTGCAAGGTGTGCGACAGATGTATCGATGGTTATGATTAGGTCAAGATTTTCAATAAGCCCTGCAGTGTGATGAAAATCTAATAGTTCTTTTGAAAAATCATGTATTCTTTTTTCTGTTTCATTGATGTTATCTCGATGAATGCTTACAAATTCAATCTCATTTAATGTTGTAATAATATTTATAAATCTCTTATCAACTGAACGATAATAACCTCTTTTATTGTCTTTACTTCCATGCCAGATGAGACCAACCTTAAACCTTTTGTTATTACCCAATAATGATTTAAACCTTTCAATCATCTCTTGTGAGGCTTTCAAATAAGGCACTTGCTGGGGGATATTATTTAAATTGGTATTAAATAGCCTTGGTAAATCAAGCAAAGGACAGTAACAGTCAAAGTCTTCTTCTTGTATATCCTTTAAAGTTACAACCTTTATGTCTTTAAAAGAAAAACTAAAAAGACTTTTTAACTCATCAGGACAGGCTAATATTACACTAATATTTTTCTGCAATATTAAATTTACATATCTGACAAACTGTATGTTATCTCCAAAGCCTTGCTCACCAAAGATTAGAAGCCTTTTATTGTCACTTCCGTCCCAAAAAGGCTTATTAGTAACAGGAGGTTTAAAATTTGGAAGCCTCCATCGCCATTTATACTCTTGCCAACCTTGCTGAAAATTACCAAGTAATAGTAATGACAGAGCAAGATTAAAATGGGCTTCGGCAAAATCAGGTTTTATTGATAAGGATTTTTTATAATTGCTTATAGCCTCATTAACAAGACCCTTAAAGAAAAAACAGACTCCAAGATTTGAATATGCCTCGTGATATTGTGGATTGAAATAAATTGCCTTTTGAAAATACTTGATTGCCTGATCATAATTAGTCAACTCTAAATAGATATTGGCAATATTGTAATTGGCTTGATGGATAGAAGGGTCAATTTGGAATACCCTTTTGTAAAGATTAATTGCCTCCCTTAGGAATGACTTTTGTTTATACACATTAGCAAGGTTATAGAGGGCATCTGGATAGTCATTCTTTATCTTCAATGCCTTTTTAAAACATCTTTCAGCCCTTGAAATATCTTCATTTACAAAGGTAATACCGAGGCTATTAACAGCCTCATAATTGCCCGGGTCTAATCTTAATACCCCTAATAATGCCTCCCTTGCCTCTTTTGTCTTTTCAAGATCAAGCAATTGGATTGCTTTTTGAAATAATGCATGAGACTTTGCCTCCATTATTGACAGGGATTTTTTCAGTCAGAGGGGGATCCTTTTAATCCTGCAGAGATGTTTTTGTTAATATCAATTAAGATATTAAGTTTTTCCTTTATAGGGAATGACTGAATCTCGAAGGTCCTTTTATTTATAAAGTTGGCAAGGGCAATTATATTATTCTTTATCTCTTGAGGTAGTAAATTTTCTTGACTCCGCATGTCATTTCTAAGGATAGTCCATAGGGTCTGATTGTGCCTTAATGCCTCAAAAAGCAATTCCCTAATATTTTCTAAATTCCAATTATCTCTACAATATTCAAGCATCACAGTAGCTTTATCAATGGCTATTGCTTCAATTTCACGATTTGATGATGCAACTGAGGGATTAGTTATTTTTAAATCACTAATCTTTAACATTATTTTTTAAAACCTCCTCTTCATATTTGATTAACTTTTTAGCTTTTTTTAAAGCATGATAGTATCTATTACTTAAAATAAGTTCATTAATTTGCTCGATTAATAATAAAGTTTTAGGTGCTTCCCTAACTAAAAATTTGATTAAATCTAAGTAAGAATTTTGGTATCTTGCAATGTTTTCACCATCTATATACATAAGTTGGATTAATAGATAAATCTTTTTACAAATTGTATCAGCTTCAGAATCAGTTAAAATATCCTTTTCTCTTAAAATAGGAACTTGATTTTCTACGGTAAATTCTATACTTGTCTTATTGTTTCTGATAACTGCCCCACCGATAATAACTTTTTCTTCAGGTTTTAATGTAAGTTTTAATGGCATTATAAAATATAAAAAGAAAGGGTTGAAGTATGTCCCCTCCAACCCTCTTCATTGATTTGATTAAAACTGTTATTAGAACAACCTTAAAACAGCCTGAGCAGCTTGAGATGCGAGGCTTAAGGATGTAATACCGAGTGATTGACGAGTCTGGAGCATGAGCATATTTGCGCCTTCTTCGTTCATATCTGCCAAAGTTAGACCATCAGCACCAGTTTTTAATGTCGTTATTAAATCTTTAGTAAAGTCTGATCGAGTACTAATAATATTAAGGTTTGTAGCCAAGTCTTTAGACTTTGTCCTTAAATAATCTGTAGCAGTGTTAATTGCTGCAAGGGCAGTCTGAATACCTGCATCATTTGTAGATCCCCATCCTGCTATTGAACCACCTGCAAGTGTTCCACCAACAAAACCAAGTGTCAAATTCAACAAAGTAGTTGCAATAAAACCATTCACAGCAAGTGATGCTGTACCGTCTTCATTGAATTTTACAGTAAGGGTATTGTTATTTAATAAATTGGTTCCCTTATAACTTGCATCAGCAGCGATACTTGTTATCTGACTCATTAGCTGATTAAACTGTGTCGCATAACTTGCACGAGAGTCAGTATTAGATGTTGCAAGTGCTGCGTTTGCAATACCTTTTGCTTGGGTAATAAGTGATGTCATTGCAATAATACCTGCATCAGCTGCTTTTGTTATTTGAATTCCTTCAAACATACCGTCTTTACGACCTGCAAGGTCACTTGCCCTTTGCAAATAACCTTGAGCTGCAAAGAAATTTACAGGATCATCAAGGGCTGTGTTCACCTTTTTGCCTGTTGCTAATCTGTCCTGAGTTACACCCATTGATTCTGTCGTTTTTTGAATACTGATTAGATTTTGCCTCATTGGGCCTGTTAAAGCAATTTCACCTACTGGCATTTTTAAATCCTCCTATTCTTGGGTTTTTTACTGGCAATTCTTGCCAGCTTGTTCAGCATCAAAGATGCTATAAGACATTACAAAAACTTAAATAACAAAGTTTCAGGATGACTATTATACATTATATCTTTTTAAAAAATATATCGTGATTTATGGTTTGTTATTTAATCACTCCAAATATTTAATTTTTTCTGAATAAAATCAATCAAAATCTTATGTTCATCATTTCCTCTTCCTTTTATATACAATGGCTCACCGAAGGCAAAATAAACCTTTTTAGAAATATCAAGCCTCCCGAAATCTTTAATAATCTTACCATTTGCCCAAGCATCTGATTTAATAGCAACTGGAACAATTGGAACTCCAGAATTTTTAGCGAGTTTTACGCCAATGGAATTAAATTGATTTGGGTCAAAGATTAAAGACCTTGTGGTTTGTGGAAAGACTACTATTGATATACCAGATTTTAATCTTTCATTACCTTCTTGTAAAATCTTCTTTAAATCTTCTCTAGGATTTGTTCTTGATACTGTAATTGGATTAGTAGCCCTCATTATATGCTTAAATACTGGATAATTAATCAGGCTCTCTTTTACAACAAAGGTAACTTTTTTTATAGGGTCAATGATAACAGGCAATACTGCTGTCTCAAGGGTGCTCATATGGTTTCCCACAAAAACACAAGGACCTTCTAATCTTTTAAAACTATTCACACCACTTATATCAAATTCTATCCCCAATTTTTCTAAATAATTAAAAACATAAAGACTTGTATTCTGCCATTGTTCGTGAGTATATAAACCTTTCTTAGCAATCTTACTCCCTTTATAAATGGCAAAAAAAAGATTCATATAAAATAAACATGATTTGAGTGGTTTATTGAATAATGAAGTGTATGTTTTTGGAGTTTTATAATTGCCTTGTTCATCAAATAAGAGAGGACATAATTTTTCCATACACTAAGATTATAACTTTAAGACTATTTTGAATGCTACATTAAAATAAGATCTTAAAATAGCGATAGTAAGGGCTGTTTCAGGATTTTTATAATCGACAAATTTTATTTAATTTTGCTTTATTCTCATTATAATGCAATGCCTTACGACAAAGCCCTAGGAACTTTTTTATAAGGTGTCGTATAAAAATTCCACACCAGCCCTTCCTATCTTACTTGCTGATTTTATTAAGCTTTTTAGTTC
>OGCL01002032.1_pt1 | contig 15384 bp, 18 predicted proteins | sample 1570041 | NCBI WGS metagenome assembly OGCL01 (sample SAMN06266162, study PRJEB24511) | hot springs metagenome | isolation source: Hot spring water | place: South Africa: Limpopo | collected 2015-06-22
CGCGCCTCGGCTTGGGCTGCTTCTGCCATCGCCTGCGCCGCCGCCTCTGCCGGGGTTGGCACTAACTCCCCCGACGGTGTCAAGTAGCGCAACTGCCCATCCTGCACCCCCAAAAACAGACCCAGCACTTCGCTCCAGCGCCAACCTGCTGGGTTGGGGGCAATGGCTTCGTAGTGTTGCCCTACTAGTCGATAGCCCTCAAACTCCAGCGTATCTGGCGAAAACCAAAAATACTCCGGGGTTCTGAAGCGGTCTTGGTAAAGGGTTTTTTTTAGGCTGCGATCGATGTGAGCCGTGGCAGGGGACAGCAACTCAATAATCAAGTCGGGATACTGCCCTCCTTCCTCCCACACCACCCAAGATTTTCGGGGTTTGCGTTCAGTATGAGTCACCAAGAAGAAATCTGGGCCGCGAAACTCGCGCTTTTTAAGCTGGTCGCGGCTGAAGTAAATGGTGAGGTTAGCCCCGATGAAAAAGTCAGTTCTGTCGCGCCACAACCATTCCAGACAGGCCACCAGCAGCGCCAACTGAGCATAGTGTAACGAGCTTTCCATCTCCGGTTCATCGCTCTCCAGTTGACGCGCATCGGGCATCAACTCTGCCAATTGCTGAGCCGTTAGGGTCATGATGGGTCTCTCTCCACACTGAGACGGATTCCCAGTGTTTCCATTCTACAGACTCCCCCTTCCAGAGGACTTTATCCAAAGCATGTGGGGGGTCATCCCAGTCCTCAATACTCGTCAGAAGTTGGATTCAAAATTTCTTGAGCCGCGATCGCCAGCTGAGGAAACACCCCCGACTGCACTTTTTCATCTTCGCGGAAGAGTTGCACGTCATATTCCCCATCCTCCATCAACCGATACACCGAAAGCGTTGGACGTTTGGGATTGCCAATGTAAATGCGTCCTCCCAGCGCGGCATAATCCACGACCCAATATTCCCCAATCCCCAGAGCTTGATAATCAGCGAGCTTGTGCAAATAGTCATCCTGCCAATTCTGACTGACAACTTCTACCACTAACCGCACCGATTGACCCAAGGTGATGACAGATTCTCGTTCCCAGCGTGGCTCGTCTCTGATCGCAACCCGATCTAGAACCACCCCATCTGGCTCATAGCCCGACTCTCCGCCAACTGAACGAATAATGCACTCTTTGGGGATGAAGTAAGGTAACTGCCACCGCTCAATCTCGGTGAATAATTTGCCACTGATGAGTCCTGCTATCTCAGAGTGCCTGCCTCGCGGTTTTGGCATCTCAACCACTACCCCGCGATGTAGCTCATAGCGACATTCCGAGGACTCTGGTAGCCACTGGATAAATTCATCAAACGATAGAAGTTGCGGTTGTACCTGTACCATGGCTGTACTCGCGGCATTATGGAGTCCATCAAGGGAAGATTTGAGCTAGAGAGAGCACCCCCTCTCCCACCGGCAGGGCGATCGCGCCGGAGGGGGTAACAATATGACGATTCAGATAGCCAAACTGCTCCGGCGTAATTTGAGCAGGTTCGCTGTAGGCTTCCAGTATGCGATCGACCGCATTAAACAGCCAATAGTGGGGAATAGCAGCCTCAGCATAGAGCGATAGCTTGACAGTGCAATCGTATTCCAATGACGAATCCGCCACCTCAATCACCAGCAGCGTATCGGTAGCAGTGGGATGGGCTGTTTCGTAATCATCCTCGCGGTTCTTCACGATGGCAACATCTGGTTCTGGTTCCCCATCAAAGGCGATCGTAATCGGCGACTGACATCGGAGCGTTGCTCGATCTCCAAGGATGGGGAGGAGTGCCCTCAGCAATCGTGTGATACAGGTTTCATGGGCGGTTCCCTTCGCTGCCATGTGTATCAACTCTCCCCGAATTAGTTCGATGTGGTCATCCTCGCCCAGAAAGCCTAATGTTCCTAAACGGTGATAGTCCTGTACCGTAAATCGCACGGCTTGAGGGGGTTGATGGGGTTTAATTGCAGTAGTGCTCATCATGCCTCCTGAGAGCATAGGGAGGTTATCGTCGGGAGTGAGGTAGGGCGGCTCAGCAGCAGTGATCATGGCAGCGGATGCCCCTTGCGATGGAGGTCAGCCCTCGTTGAGCGGGCTTCCGGGTGTTGATAGTATTTTACCGGCCATCGGTGGATATTGCCGCTTATGCTCTACCTCGTCAGTGTTGCGACCACTCGATCTTCTTCATCAAAGCCAACCCAGAACCTGCTGAGGGAATATGCCACGCGCCAGCTTGCCACGCTTGTGATGCGCTCACGATTATTCATCAAGGCAGTAATGGCATCCATGCTGGGGTACTCACGGACACGGGCGTAATCGTACATCACGCCAAGCGTCTCGACAACTTGATCCCTAGGCATACCTAGGTGAATCGTCATTGTGACCTCTCGTGTTGGGTGCGCACTCTCTATTGCGAACATGACCAGTAGAATCAAGGCAACCACACCCGCCCCGACCGAAAGGATGATCGATCTCAATCGTGTTCGTGCCCTAGCCATGTTCTCGCATCAGATGGTGAATGAAATTCAGCAGATTGGGGCTTAAGTGAACACGTCACGGAACGGTCCAAGGAATCTTCTTTCGGGCGACCAATCAGTAATGGCAAATACAATGTCAGAGAACGCACCCTTGAAATCGTTCTCCAGCGCCTCTCGAAAATCGACAGCCGTGCGATGAGGATCGTTTGCAAAGGCACCACAGCCCCAAGCACCAAGTACAAGCGCTGCGTAACCGTAGCTCTGGGCAATAGCGAGTATGCGATGAATGCGCTGCCGCAGGAGATTCCCAGCCTTGGGTTGACCAACGGCAGGCGCGTAGGGCGCTGCACATGTTATGACATCCAACAGCCAGTATTGTTCGAGAGTTGTCCCGTCATCTTTGCGAAAAACAGGAACATTCGGCGAGTAAATTGCCCAGTCTGTAGAGTCTGGCAACGGCCGCTGCCGATGCGATTCATACATGGGATCCCCCACGAGGGTTTGGTAGAGCGCACTGGATCGGCACAAAACCTCTTCTTGCGCTCTTGCTCCCCTAAGAAAGCCCCCACCCGGATGAATGCCATTAGCAAAGTTCAACGCAAGCGGTTTTAATCCACGTTCTACGAGCCGAAAAGCGGCTCCGAGTGTTGTTTCATTGGTCACCTGTACCCGTGTCTCTGGGAACTCAACCCGATACGGATGTGACAATGTCATGTCCGGAGGAAGACTAACTTTTGCCGCACAGGCCGCCTGTACAGCATCCCGCCAGTCAACCCGCCGCCCTGCTTCAGTAACATAATAGCCTTGGCTTGCTGCCTCCACTGCTGATTGCCCTAGAGCCGCAGCAAGGGATCGGGGAATATCTAGTTCCTTCTTTCGGCACGCAGCGATCGCCGCAGAGTCAATGCAGGGAAGAAAATGAACCTTGGACATGGCGGCAACACCCTCTCCAATCGTTAAAAGGCTCCCTTGAGCATATCCAACACGCTGCTGCCACCCCAGATCAGAGCCACGAGAATTGAGGTGGTCACCACCAATCCCATGAGGCACACCACCAGCCCCGCCAAACTAATCAGGCCGTCGTCATCCAGCAGGCCAAACCCGGTAATAAAGATGCCGATCGCCGGTAAGGTATTGGTGCCCGGAATCGGTAGAATCATCGAAATGGCCATCAGGGACACTGCGGCACCAAGAAGCAACTGTCCACCACGACTGGTGCAGATGGCACGCAAACGCGGGCGCGAGATTAACTCAAGCCGCCGCAGCCAAGGTAGGGCAGCACGGATGATTTTTTGGGCATGGGTGCGAGGCATACTGCGCCGCCGCAGCCGCGGGGGTAACCATGGTGTTGGTACCCCCCATGCCAGTTGCAGTCCGAGGATGAGCAGGACAATACCAAACGGGGTGGAATAGCCGGGGGCTGGAATCGGCAGGGCTGAGGGCAAAGAGAGCACAACCATTAAAAAACCAAAGGTGCGCTCTCCGGCTAACTCTAAAATATCCGCAAGGGTGACCTGCTGCTGGGTCAAAACGGCGGAGGTGTCAGGGGAGTCAGAAGGGGTTAAAAAAGCTTGCGCTAAATCCGCAGAAAGCCGAGCCATAAAGGGGGACGACCTAATCAATGCGGATGTTTTTGAAGTCGGACGCAGGCGGTGGGCTGGGGGGCTGATAGTCCCCGTACTGCTTTAGCCAGTCCTTAACGGGCTGCTGATCAAGGCTTAGCCCCAACAACCCCGACACAAAGCCACCCATAAACGCAACAGGTTTTTGGCTTAGTTCTTTGACAAGGGGAGTTAACTCAGTTAAAAACATAGGCTTAGCTCAACCTTAGGGCACGATTTGCCAGATGCTTTACGGAATGTAACCTGATTTTAGCTTACGGAACTGACCAAAGGTTCGTTGTTCTCTATTAAGGCGTAGTCGTGAGAACTGAGGTGGGGGCTGCCGCCGCGGGTAAGGAGGGTTCCTGCCACCAGCCACGGTCGTAGCACTTTTTCAGCAGTCGCCGATAGGCAATCACGGTGCCATCGGAGGCTTGGAGCAGATCGGTGCTATTGCTCAAAAATGGGGACACAAGGGGATCTTGGGTTTTGACGGCGCGCTCGTCTTCGCTGAGGAGTCGCACGCCAACTTTGCGGGTTTGGGCATCCACAAAGGGAAATTTAAGGAAATTGCGCATGAGTGCCCACTTACTGACTGTGACGGTGGGGCTAACGGGGATACTAATGACAAAGGTGTCGAGATAAAAGTGATCAAACTTGAGGCCAATAAAGGTGATATTGGGTAAGCAAACCCGATAGACGCGCTCGGTTTTGGCATCTTTGCGGGAAATCCAGCGCCACAGACCCACCAGTCGCTTAATGCTGATGGGCAGCACGGCTTCTGCTTCCCACTCCCCCATCGTCATGTCGTAGTCAGGAATGATGGCATCGTCGGCATTGCCGAGGGATTTGCGATGCATAAACATGGTGTGGGAGCAGTCAATGGTGTTTTCCATAACGCGGGTAAAATTGGCGTTCCAGCGGTATTCGCCATAGACGCAGCGCAATTGCGGATCCGCAAACTGGGGAAAGTCTGGAATGGGGGGTGCTTCGGCGGGGTCAATATCGCCCCAAAAGAGCCAGATAAAGCCGTATTTTTCTTGCACGGGGTAGGTTTTGACCCGTCCTCGCTTGGGAATGGGCAGGTCCCGCTGGTTGGCAGGAATATCTACGCACTCACCGCTGCTGTTAAAGGTCCAACCGTGGTAGGGGCAGCGAATGCAGTTGCCCTCAACCCAGCCCGCGGAAAGCGCCGCGCCGCGGTGAACACAGCGATCGCCCAAGGCATGAATGCTCCCTTGACTGTTGCGATAGAGCACAATCCGCTCCCCCATCAGAATCAAACTCACGGGGCGATCGCGAACGGCACTGCTAACTTCAACACCGTACCAAAAATTCTTGAGCATGATTCATGTCCTTTGTGTAACACTGAGTAAACCATGGGCCGAGGGGCTAGGGAGAATGCTTAGACTGCGCTCAGCGATCGCCCGGCGGTGTAATGCCCCAGTAATTTGCGGTAGGCAATAATCAGGGCATCGGAAGCCACCAGTAACTCCTGCTGAAAGTCGGTGGGGGCGGCCAAGGGGTGGCAGGTTTGCACCACCGCCTGATCTTCGATGTAGGTTTTGTAGGCATTGTCGTGGGAATTTTTATCGGCCCATGGGAACGTGAGGAAGTTACGCAGGCCAATGTACTTGGCGAGGGTGGTGTTCTCATCGATGGGCAAGCTGGTGGTGTAATAGATGTACTTGTAGCCGCGGAAGCCAAAATCAATTTCAATGCGATTGATGGTGGGCAGATACACGGTAATGGTGGTGAGGGAGTAGCGGTTCTCTTCCTTGAGCAGGTATTTCAAAAAAGTGCGGCGCTTGGGGGCGGGGGCTTTGACGGTGGCGGTGGCACTGTAGGGGGTTGTGCTGACCTTGTATTCATCCACGGTGGCGCGATCGCGATTGCCGTAGAAGGGCGGATGCACAAAGGCCGCGTGGGACACATCCAAATTACTTTCAATTACCCGCGTGTAGTGGGCATTCCAGGTATATTCGCCATACACCGCCCGCCACTGGGGATCCCCTAGCTCCGGCAGCAGGTGGGGCAGGGGGGCCGCTGCTGTGTCGGGGCTATCCCCCACGTAGAGCCAAATCATGCCATCCTGCTCCTGAACCGGATAGGTGGCCACTTTGGCGCGCTTCGGGATCGGCACGCCGGGTAAATCAGCGGGAATATTAACACAGGCACCACTGGCATCAAATTTCCAGCCGTGGTAAGGGCAGCGCAGACAGTTATCTTCGACCCAGCCGCGATGGAGGGCAGCCCCGCGGTGGGGACACTGGTTACCGAGGGCAATGGCGCGGCCGTGGTCATCCCGATAGAGGACATACTGCTGCCCCATGAGCGTGACGGGTACAGGGGTCTTGGTGAGGTTGCGGCTAAACTCTACCGCATACCAAAAGTTGGTGGGTAAGGTCGTTGGCATCGTGGTCTCTCCCAATAAGGAATCGTTAAACAAGGCTGGGTTGGCAGGGGCTAGGGTAGCGATCGCTGTGCCACCAACCCCGCTCGGCGTACTGGCGCAGTAACTTGCGGTAGGCCACTTGCAGTGCATCAGACCCCACCAGTACTTCAGTGGCCGAGTGAAAGGGAACAATGGCGGGTCGCACGCTGGCAATCACGTCGCAGTCTTCCTCAAAGGTTTTTACAACATTGCGGCGGGAGTGGCCATCGACCCAAGGGGCGGTCAAAAAGTTGCGCAGGCCAATCCACTGGGTGCGGGTGGTGGTTTCATCCACGGGCGTATGAACACCAAAGTAAATAAAGCGGTAACCCTTAAACTTAAAATCCACATCAATGCGGTTGACCCCGGGCAAGTATCCTGTGAGATGCGCCGTGGTTACGGGGCGATCGCGCTTGAGAATTAACTTGAGCAGCCCCACCCGCTTGGGGGGCTTAGACAGGGTAAGGGCGCTCACGCTCCAGGGGGTTGTTTCCACCCTGTAGGGGGGCACCTGCGCCTCCTCCCGCAGGCCAAAAAAGGCCGAATGCACAAACGGGGCATGGGAGCTATCCATATTGCCTTCCGTCACCCGTGTAAAATGGGCGGGCCACTCCGATTCACCATAGATGGCACGCCAGCCCTTGGCTCCCCACTCCGGCAAGGGGGGAATGGGAATTCCTTGGGATTCGGGTAGATCCCCCCAGTACAGCCACACGAGGCCATAGCGTTCCCTCGTGGCATAGGTCTTCAGTTGAGCACGCTTGGGAATGGCCGCCGTCCCCTGATTTGCCGGAATGTGTACACACTCCCCAGCACGATTAAACTGCCAACCGTGGTACGGACAGGTCAGACAGCCCGCCGTTAGCCATCCCCCTGAAAGCTGCGCTCCCCGATGGGGACACTGATCCACCATGGCCTGCACCGCGCCATCGGGCGATCGCCACAGCACCAATTGCTCACCAAGGGCGCGTACCCCTAAGGGAGTCTGCCCGAGAGCCGCGCTACGGGTAACGACATACCATGCATTTCTCAACATTTGTTCATGCTCCTGACATTAACCGTTACAATAGGGAGCCAATGGTACGGTTTTACCCCGCGTTCTGGTATGCAGCCATGGATCCCAGCAATAAAGATGAACTCATTGCCCAATTTCGCGAAGAGATGCACGAAGAAATTGAAGAGGCCATCGAGCATCACGAGTTTAAGATGACCCAGATTGGCATTGTGACCTTGGTCGCCTTTTTGGGCATTTTGGCACTGAGCCTGAAGTTCTAACACCATTGCCCTAGGGAAACACAAACTGCAGGGCAATCACTAAACCAACCAGCACCACAATGGGCAGGGCGATCGCCATCATGCCATTGTGGCTTTTGACCACCCGTGCCTCGTGATCAATCACTGCTTTTTTCACCGTTTGCTGCATTTCCACCCGCAGCCGTGCAAGCTCAGACTCTAAATTATTGTCGCTGTACAGATCCCGCAGGTGCTCGTAGAGGGTGCGACTCAACATCAAGCTTTTAACATGATTTTCAAAGAGGGCATCCTTCAGTTCCGCTTCCGTAAACTGAAAGAGCTTCACCTCCCCCTTGGCACGCGCCGTACATAAGCGAGTGCGCCCATGGATGAGATCCACTTCCCCAAAGACCTTGCCCGGACCGAGCACGGCGGTGACGTGCTGGCCGGTTTCCGGAAACTCATCAATCAGTTCCACCTGACCGGCCTTGATAAAATACATGACATTGGCCGGATCACCCGTACGATAGATAAGGTCTTGATCCGTAAAAGAACACTTGTTCATAGGCGCACAAGGGTGGGGGTCAAGGGTCAAAACGCCAGACATCGTTGATATACCGTTGCCAGTTCCCGAAACATGATTCATTAAGCACTACGTTACACTGGCAAATTAACAAAACTATGTCACAGGCGTGACGGAACTGCAACAACTAAACTGCAACACCTAAGTCGAGAATCTTAGAATCCTTGTTCTCTAGGGCGGGAAGGCTGTTAAACGCTATAGGATAAAAGTCATAAGCCCCAAAATCGAGAGTGTGTTTTGAACGATGCGATCGCCCGATGTCGATAGCACTGCTGTGGAATCTGGAAATGGCACCCCCCCTGAAGAAGCGGTTGAATCTAGTCAGTGGGATGCTGATCCAGATTTAGAACTCCCCAACGAAGTGGAAATGTCCCTCTGGGATCACCTCGAGGAACTACGGCAGCGGCTTTTTGTGGTCTTGGGTACTGTTGCCGTTACGGTGGTACTGTGCTTTACCCAAGTGCGCTGGATCATTCAGTTCCTCGAAAAACCGGCTAAAGGGGCACAATTTTTGCAACTTAGCCCCGGGGAATACTTTTTTGTTTCCTGCAAGGCTGCCGCCTACAGCGGCGTGCTCTTGGCCACACCAATGATTCTCTACCAAGGCATTCGCTTTGTTTTACCGGGGTTAACGCGGCGTGAGCAGCGGTTGCTAGCACCGGTTGTCTTTGGCTCCTCAATTTTGTTTCTTGTGGGCTTGGCCTTTGCCTACACATTCCTTGCCCCTGCTGCCCTCGGTTTTTTCATTAGCTATGGCGCTGATGTGGTGGAGCAAATCTGGTCGATTGATCGCTACGTGGACTTTATCTTAATGCTCCTGTTGGCAACCGGATTAGCCTTTCAGGTGCCGATTTTGCAGCTTGTGCTCATTTCCCTCGGCATTGTTTCGATAGATCAGATGCTCAGCCAGTGGCGCTACGTGGTGATTATTGCGGTGGCAGTGGCGGCGGTGTTGACCCCCTCCATTGATCCGGTGACCCAGGGGTTATTGGCGGGGGCGCTGATGGCACTGTACTTTACCGGCATTGGTTTGGCCAAATTAATGGGTGTGGGCGATCGCCCCGCTACCGAGGGTTGAAGGCCAAGATGCAAACCGTATTCATCCATACCACGCTTGAGCGCCCTAGCTGCCCTGAGGGGTTGGATCACCTGATCGAGGAGTACTTACGGCAGCAGGGGGTGCCGCTCCGCTGGGCGATTACGGCCGTGAGTGGCCAAACAATGACGATTGAGGCCGTTCTTCTCAAAACCCGAGGCGGAACTTGATAAAATCCATGCAGAGTCATCCTAACACTTCCCCATGACACGCACGGGTATCGGCATTCAGACGGCTCAGGTTCGCCCCGGACGAGTCAGCGGCCAGCTTCACGTTTATGATGGCACCGGCAAAGGTAAATCCCAAGCAGCGTTGGGGGTGGTCCTCCGCTCCATTGGCTTAGGGATTGCCTCCGCATGGCCAACGCGGGTGCTGCTGCTGCGCTTTCTCAAAGGCCCCGGGCGGGCTTATGCCGAGGATGCGGCTATTGAGGCACTGCAACGTGGCTTTCCCCACTTAATTGACCAAGTGCGCACCGGTCGTGCGGAGTACTTTAGTGCTGAGCAAATTACCAAGTTCGATCGCCAAGAAGCACAGCGGGGGTGGGATATTGCCAAAGGGGCGATCGCCTCTGGCCTCTACTCGGTGATTGTCCTTGATGAATTGAATCCGGTGCTAGATTTGGGATTGCTATCGGTGGATGAGGTCGTGAATACGCTGCGCCGTAAACCCGAGCCCCTAGAAATTATTTCTACCGGTCGCGGCGCACCACCCGCTCTGCTACAAATCGCTGATCTCCACTCAGAAATGCGCCCCCTTGTGCATCCCACCGCCCAAGAACAGGGCATCGAAGGGATTGAAATTTATACCGGCGACGGCAAAGGCAAATCCACCAGCGCCCTTGGCAAAGCACTCCAAGCCATTGGCACAGGCATTAGCCGCGATCAATCCCACCGCGTCCTCATCCTCCAGTGGCTCAAAGGCGGTCAGGGCTACACCGAAGATGCCGCCATTGCCGCCCTCAAAGAAAGCTACCCCCACCTTGTGGATCACCACCGCTGTGGTCGGGATGCCATTGTCTGGCGTGGCCAACAACAGGATATTGACTACATCGAAGCCGAAAGGGGCTGGGAAATTGCCCGTGCCGCGATCGCCTCGGGACTTTACAAAACCATCATTCTCGACGAACTCAATCCCACCGTCGATCTCGAACTCTTACCCGTTGAGTCCATTATTCAAACTCTGCTGCGCAAACCCCCCGCCACCGAAATCATCATTACCGGACGCTGCAAAAACCCGCCCGCCTACTTTGACCTCGCCAGCGTCCACTCAGAAATGATTTGCCACAAGCACTACGCCGAAAAGGGCATTGACCTGAAGCGCGGTGTAGATTTCTAAACCTAGGAGCAGACCCGCCCCATGGCAATGTCTCCCGAGGTAAACTGCGCCAAATAGTCCATCAGCGCCTGAAACTGAGGACGATTTAGGCGATAGTACACCCAGCGCCCCTCCTGACGAGACACCACTAAATTAGCCTGTCGCAAGGCTCGTAAATGAAACGATAGCTTCGATGGCGAGAGGTTGAGGCGATCGCACAAATCACAAACGCACAACTCCTGAGTGTCCAAAATGTGGATCACCTCAAGGCGCAGTGGCTCTGCAAGGGCATGGAAACCAAGCTGAATCGTGCGACTGGGGCGATCGCTCACCGGGCGAGACGAGGCTTGGGGCATTACTTCACCAGAGAGGGTTGCAACTCCTGTGCCCCCTCCGCCGTTTGAGCCGTATTCAGGGGCGTTGACAGCTGAGCGCGGTAAATGGCTTGCCGCAGCTGCACTACCGCCTCTCGATAGAGCGGATCCGCTGCCGTAGCCCAAAGACGCGGATTGCGACTCACCTCCTGGGGCAGGTTAACCACCACATTTGGCGTAATCCCCATGCGATTAATATCCGTCCCCTTGGGCGTATAGTAGTGAGCCACCGTTACCGATAACCCCGAGCCATCACTCAATTGATGAATCGACTGCACCAGCGCCTTACCGTAAGTTTTGGTGCCCACCACAATTGCGCGCCCATTGTCCTGCAACGCACCTGTGAGAATTTCACTACTGCTGGCGGAACGCTGATCCACCAACACCACAAGGGGTAACGTTGTCAGCGCCGATTGATTCGCCCGTGCCTGTTCACTGTGGCCACTGCGATCCACCGTGCGGACAATTAAGCCATGATTCAGCCACATCCGAGCAATATCAATCCCCGCCTGTAGCAAGCCCCCCGGATTACCCCGCAAATCCAGCACAAAGCCATCCACCCGCTCCGCCGTTAACTGCTGAATGGCCGCCTGCACCTGATCTGCCGCATGGGAGGTAAACTCACTCAGATAAATATAGCCAATCCGCTGCTCGCCCTCCTCCTTGATCAGCGATCGCACCGCTGGCAACTCAATTAATGCCCGCATTAGCGTTAGGCGAAACGTCCCCCGATTGGGGCGAAACAACTGCAACTCAATCGGCGTGCCTACCCGACCGCGAATCCGCCGCGACGCTTCCTCAACAGACATTCGCCGCGTTGACTGACCATCAATCGCCAAGAGGCGATCGCCCGCCTCAATCCCTGCCCGCGTCGCCGGAGAATTGGCCAGTGGCTCCAAAATGGTTAACTGCTGCGTCTTTTCATCCACCCCCAAGCGAATACCAATTCCCGACACCTCCCCCGACGTCTGAGTCCGCAAAATCGCAAACTCCTCCGGTGTCATAAACCGCGTATAGGGATCATTCAAGCGCTGCAACATTCCCTGAATGGCACGATAAGCCTGCTCCCGCGACGTATAACGCTGCTCTAAAAACTCCTGTCGTACCGCCAACCAATCCAAATGGTTAAAAGACGTATCCACATACTCCTGCTGCACCACTTGCCACACCTCATCCACCAGTGCCTTAGGGCTATCCTGGAACCCACCATAGCTAGGCGCTGGCAACAAGGCCATTGCCCCAGACACCAACACCGACGATGCCACAACCGACCAATAACGAAAACCTAAAATCTTAACCTGAGGCATAGCAACAGACACCCTGTGAGGAGAAATAATAAACCAACCCAAAACCGTACAGCACTCTTATTGGATGCACTATACGTCCATTTACAATCCCAAGCCACCCCCCTATCCAAAATTCAGGTCAACTTAACATTTCTTAAAAAACAATTCCCCACCTAGAAACCTAGATGGGGAAAGAATATTTTGCCTAGCATCGAGCTATTTTTGCAGGAGGCGACCCTCCAACTATCTTCACCGCTACAGTGTTTCACCTCTGAGTTCGGGATGGATCAGCGTGGTTCCACTGTGCCATAGACACTAGGCAAAGAGGCTATCAAACCAAAAAACCTAAACAGCTAAGTTTAAATACTCAAGTAAACCATTGAAACTAAATAGTGATTGTCAGGACTAACAGACACCTGTTGAGTGATGAGGTCAAGCCCTCGGTCTATTAGTACGCCTTGGCTTCACATGTTACCACGCTTCCACCTAGCGCCTATTAACGGGTGTTCTACCCGTGACCTTACTGGCTTATGCCATGGGAGCACTCATCTTGAGGTGGGCTTCCCACTTAGATGCTTTCAGCGGTTATCCTCTCCGCACATGGCTACCCTGCGTTTACCGTTGGCACGATAACAGGTACACCAGAGGTGCGTTCCTCCCGGTCCTCTCGTACTAAGGAGGACTCCTCTCAATGCTCCTACGCCTGCACCGGATATGGACCGAACTGTCTCACGCATGTTGATCTCGTATCACTACGAGCATGGACTATATCTTCATCCTAATTCTTGCCTTTAACGAATTAGGAGCCGACATTTGATCACTCTGACAACCTCAGAGCATCTCAGCTTACGCTTGGCGGCTAAACCAAGCCTAGGCTTCAGTCTCTACGGGATCAAGAGTTGTCGTGCCCTCAAGTAGGCCTCCACCTGCTCACTGCGAATTGAGCGACGCTTGGAAAAATTTAAGTCACCAAACTCGTCAACCCGCTGCGCCAGTTTTAGGAAATGCCTTGGATCTAATCGCTTAGAAGCCGACATTTCTTGGAGGACTGAGATAACTAAGTTACACTGCTGTTTTTTTAGGCGAATATAAGGCTTTAGGTTTTCGAGAACCGTTAGCACTGCCTGAGACTCTGTAATTGAGTACTCACTCACACCGTCAGTTCGTTCGCGGATAAAGCCAGCCTTTAGCACTGACTGAATCCACTCAAGAAACGAGCGATGGACAGTACTTTGAAAGAAGGTTACACTGGCTCGAATTTGATAGCCAAGAATGTAATCTTTTCGCCGTACCAATTGGAGATTGATACAACCATCTCCATCTAAAACACCAGCAATGTAACTGTAAATCTCTGAACTCGTCACGAGAACTCCGCTTACCCTCGGTATTGTCTTAGTTAGCGTTCGGAAACCAACCAAGATTCTACCGATTTTAGTCGGTTTGCTGCTTCACATTACTGTGAAGTGACGCAATGATTTACGTTCTGAACCCAGCTCACGTACCGCTTTAATGGGCGAACAGCCCAACCCTTGGGACGTACTACCGCCCCAGGTTGCGATGAGCCGACATCGAGGTGCCAAACCTCCCCGTCGATGTGAACTCTTGGGGGAGATCAGCCTGTTATCCCTAGAGTAACTTTTATCCGTTGAGCGACGGCCCTTCCACGCGGAACCGTCGGATCACTAAGGCCGACTTTCGTCTCTGCTCGACTTGTAGGTCTTGCAGTCAAGCTCCCTTATGCCTTTACACTCTACGGCTGATTTCCGACCAGCCTGAGGGAACCTTTGCGCGCCTCCGTTACCATTTAGGAGGCGACCGCCCCAGTCAAACTGCCCACCTGAAACTGTTCCTTCGCCGGCTAACGGCAGAAGGTTAGAATTCTAGCCTTGCCAGAGTGGTATCTCACCGATGACTCCATATTCCCCGCAAGGAATACTTCAACGTCTCCCACCTATCCTGCGCAAGCAAAGCCCGAACCCAATTCCAAGCTACAGTAAAGCTTCATAGGGTCTTTCTGTCCGGGTGCAGGTAGTCCGCATCTTCACAGACACTTCTATTTCGCCGAGCCTCTCTCCGAGACAGCATCCAGATCGTTACGCCTTTCGTGCGGGTCGGAACTTACCCGACAAGGAATTTCGCTCAGTTTGTCTCTACCATTTCTAATAGAGCTGGACTTTACCTTGTACGACCACGATTCATTTGTGCTGCAATCTGCTGGATTTTCAACAGTCCTGCTTCTTTAAGGTGTTCGCCTGCTTGACACAGGAGAACCACATCCCGAAATCTAAGAAAGTCAACTGACTTACTTGTTTTTAGGGTGTGTTTCATAAAGAAGGGACAAATGCGCTCTGCCAGATGCTCAATACTTCGCACTCGGTAGGCCATGCGATCGCCGTGATTCACACGAACCACACCACAATCAAAATAGGCTTTTAGTGCATAGAGTACTTTTACATCTCGCCGGTGCTGAACAACCGTAAACTCAGGTAACACCTGATAACCGATTGTCATTTGTGGCTGAGGATTAATTCCTACATGGAAACATCCCTCGCCATCAACAAACCCAACAATCCACTGCGCATCTAAATTCATTCGTCGTACCTGAACATCAAGTCTCTGAGGATTCCTAGATAGCTCTAGGCCTTTCCTGCGGATTGTCCCCATGTCTTTCACGTTTTTACTGAACAGTACCACAGTGCTTTAAGAGAAGCCTTCTTAAGTCAAGAAAGCTAAGCACCTCACTGAACGAGTAGTGAAAAGCTGTCAGAGGATTTTCCCGCATATGGTTCAGTTTTACTAAGGCTAGCAGTCGTTAACCTTAGGACCGTTATAGTTACGGCCGCCGTTCACCGGGGCTTCAGTCGCCAGCTTCGCTTGCGCTGACCAGCTTCCTTAACCTTCCGGCACTGGGCAGGCGTCAGCCCCCATACATCGTCTTACGACTTAGCGGAGACCTGTGTTTTTGGTAAACAGTCGCCTGG
>OGCL01002034.1_pt1 | contig 15381 bp, 12 predicted proteins | sample 1570041 | NCBI WGS metagenome assembly OGCL01 (sample SAMN06266162, study PRJEB24511) | hot springs metagenome | isolation source: Hot spring water | place: South Africa: Limpopo | collected 2015-06-22
GATGTGAAGCGAAGCGGCCGGAGCCAACACCGCGCAACGCAGCGATTCGCCCGCGCAGCAATTTATTCAGCGTTTCCTTAGCGGATCGTTAGCAATCCGTAAGCAGGGCGGGGCGATGTTTTATGATGCGCGCCGGAGGAGAACGACATGGATTCGCGGCAACCCCCGCTTTGGCTGACCTTCTTCGGTCGTCCCGCGCTCGTGACGGCAACCGGCGCCGAGACGCCGCTTGCCACCCGCTATCGCAAGAGCCTGGCGCTCGCGGCCTGGCTCGCCGCGCAGGCGAACCGCCCGCAACGCCGCCGCGCGGCGGCAGACCTGCTCTGGCCCGGCATGAACGAGGCGGCGGCGCGCGCCAACCTGCGCGTGGTGATCAACGACCTCGCCGGACGTTTTGCCGCGCTCGGCATCCCGAAGGCGCTCGAAGCCGAGCGCGAGTGGGTCGCGCTGCGCGCCGACGAGCGGCTCGTCACCGACGACATGCTGGCGCTCGATCCGGCGCTGGCCGCGACCTTTGCCGCCGCGCACGCGCAACGCGCCGGAATGCCCTGGTGCGAGGTAAACGGCTTCGACGAGGGAGAGGATTTCGGCGGCTGGCTCAAGGCCCGCCGCGCCTGGTTCGGCGCGCGGCATGGGACGCCCCTCCCCGCGGCCGATACGCCGCTGGCGCGAGCGAACGCCCCGCCGCCCGCGCCGGAGCTCCCGGGCGCCGGCGCGCAGTGGCAACGTCTTGCCATCCTGCGCTTGACCCTGGACGAAGAGGCGACGGAGGACGAGCGCGCCGACGAGCAGCGACGCCGCGCGCAAATCGAACGCCTGGCGGACGAACTGGGCTTCTACGGCGCGGTCTCGACCGGCGACGATGCCGAGGGCGCGAGCTTCGTCTTCGGTCGACATGCCCGCGGCGGCGGCTTGCGCCGCCAGGCGCTGCGCGCCGCGCTCGCCTGTCTGGAGCTGGCGCCGCAGGCGCGCATCGGCCTGACCGCCGGCCACCTGTTCGTCGAACCCGACGGCCGCGCATTTCGCGGTCGCCGCCTGAGCTTCGTCGCGCGCCTGGCGCTGTGCGCGGAGCCCGGCGAAATCGCCGCGGACGAGAGCTTCGCCGACCTCGTCGCCGGCTTCGCGGCGCAGAGCGGGAATCGCCGCTTCCGCGCCCGCGCCGAGGAAACCACGGTCTTCTCTTTCGCCCCGCACGATCTGCGCGACCTGTTGCGCGCGCCGACGGCGCCGGAAACGCCGTTCGTCGGCCGCCTGGCCGATCTGGAGCGCCTCTCGCGCCGGCTCTCGCCCGGCGCGAAAACGGCGATCATCGGCCCGCCCGGCGTGGGCAAGACCCGCCTGGCGCAGGAATTCGCCCGCACGCGCCCCGGCGGCGTCTTTTGGCTCTTCTGCCGCGCCGAAACCGCCCGCGAGCCCTGGGCCGTCCTCCTCGAGATGCTCGCGCGCGAAGATCTGGAGTCCTTGCCCGTGCGGGAAGCGGATGCCGCGCGGCGCGCGCTCGCAAGCCGCCACGTCGGCTTCACGCAGCGCGGCGCCCTGATCGCGGCCCTGGCCCGGCTGTTCGCCGGCGCGCTGGTGGTGGCGGACGATGCGCAATGGATGGACGGCGCGACCGCATCGTTGCTCGACGAAACGGCGCGGCAGACTTCGGCCGCCTGGCTCTTGACGCGCCGACCGCAGGAAGGCGGCTGGCTGCCGACCGATGCCGTCCGGCACGAGCTGTCCTCCCTCGACGACGCGGCGGCGGAAGAACTCTTCGTCGCCCTGAGCGCGCCCGACGTCTCCGCGCCGCAGATCCGCAACGCGCTGGCGCGCAGCCGCGGCTTGCCGCTGTTTCTGATCGCCGAAGCCAACGGGCGCTCTTCCCCGGTCGCCGACGCCGTGGCGGGCCTGTGCAATCTCCCTGCCGGTCGAAGCGAGGCGCTCGCCGCCGCCGCGCTCTTGGGCCAGCAGTTCCGCCGCGACGATCTGGCCGCCTTGCTCGGCGCCGAGGCCGTCCACGACATGCTTGCCGCGGCGACGACCGAGGGCATCGTGTTCGCCTACCACCGCGACCTGTGGGGCTTCGTCCATCCGCTGCTGCGGGAGGAATGCCTCGCCCGCCTCGATCCCGCCGACGAGAAACCGCTCGCCGCGCGCGCGGCGGAGCGTTTTCTCGCGCGCGGCGAGACGGCGCGCGCGGCGGAACTCTTCGAACGGGCCGGCGATGCGCCGCGCGCGCGCGAGGCGTGGTCGGCGGTCGCCTGCGCCGCGCTGGCCAGGGAAGACGCGGCGGCGGCCTGCGCGCTGTTCGAGCGCCTGGCGCAGCTGGGCTACCCGGAGGGCAGGACGGGCGACTGGGCGCGCATTCACCACACCAAGGCATTGATCGTGCGCGACGGCTACGGCATCGCGGAAATCGCCGCGCTCTGCCAGCCCATTGCGCTGGCGAACCGCGACGCGGCCGACGACGAGGCGCGCGAGCTTCGTTTCGCCGCCGAGGCGCTCGTCTATCTGTGGAGCGGCGGCGAATCGGTTTCGAGCGGTCTGGCCCAGGCCGCCCGTCTCGTCGCACTGGCCGACACGCCGGAACGGCGTTTCGCCGCCACCTGGGCGCGCGCCAACACGAGTTTCTTCACCGGCGATTTCGCGACGGCGCGCCGCGATTTCGAGACGCTGCTCGCCAGCGATCTGGACCTTTCCGGCCGCACGCGCTATTTCCCTTCCGACCCCTTCGCCTTCCTCGCCACCAACCATGCCTGGCTGCGCTGGTTCGTCGGCGAAACCGGCTGGCGCGAGGAAATCGAGCGCCATGTCGCGGCCACGGCCGCTTCGCCCCTGCGTCAGGACGAGTGCATCGCGCGCGTGTTCGCCGCCGCAATCTATCTCGCCGCCGGCGAGCGCGCGCCGTTCGCGGCCCATGCGCGGACGGCCCTCGACATCGCCCAGATGGAAGCCTTCCCCTTCTGGGAGGCCTATGCCACGATGCAAGTGCAGATCGCCCGTGCGCAGGAAGGCATCGCGCCCGAGCCGGCCGCTTGCGCCGCCATCGAAGCGGCCGTGGCGCGCGCCTACCCGGCCGGCATCAATACCGCACGCTGGCTGCTCGCCGAAGGCTGGATCGCCGCCCGGCGCTGGGACGACGCGCTGGCGCTCCTGGAACGCACGTTTGCCGTGGCCGGCGCCAGCGAACACCTCTACTGCCTGCCCGACCTCTATCGGCTGCAGGCCGCCGCGCTCGCCGGCAAGGGGCTCGCGGACGAAGCCGGGCGCGCGATGCGCGAGGCCTGCCGCCTGGCGCGCGAAACGGGACTTTCCGGCTGGCTGGCGCGCTGGGAAAACTGCCCGCCCGAACGCATCGTCGACCATCGGGCGTCATGAAACGCGCCTGGGTTTTCGTCGCGGCGCTCGCTTGCCTGCCGCTGCCCGCCATCGGCGCCGACGACTGCGTCGATACGGCGGCGACGCGCTTTCGCGTCCCGCCCTCGCTGATCCGCGCCATCCTCGCCGTCGAGGGCGGCCGTTCGGGCGCCGTCTCGACCAACCGCAACGGCAGCTTCGACATCGGGCCGATGCAGATCAACTCGATCTGGCTGCCCGAGATCGAAAAGCGCGGCGGCTCGCTCGAACTGATCCTGCATCACCGCTGCGCGAACATTCACTTCGGCGCCTGGCTGCTCTCGCGCGAACTCGCCGGGATCGATCCCGCCCGACTGGATCGGGCGACGTTCTGGCGCGCGGTGGGCAATTACCACTCGCGCACGCCGGAACTCAACCGCCGCTACGCCGAACGCGTCTGGAAGGCCTGGCGGCGCGGACAAGACGGGACAGGAACGGCGCGCGGACGCTGAACGCCGTCTTGCCGGCGTCGACTTTCAGAAAGCCCGGCTGGAATCAGGGCTGGACGGCGCGCATCAGCAAGGCGCGCTGGCCGGCATGCTCGGGCTTCTCCCGCGTCAGATCGAGATAAGCGGCGGCGACGGCGCGCGCGCGCTCGGCGGCGCCAGCCTGCCTGGCCGAGATCGCGAGATTGAACAGCACGTCGGGATTTTTCGGCGCGAGCCGATACGCCTCCTCCAGAAAACCGAGCGCTTCTTCGCGCCGGTTGCGCTCCTGGGCGGCGATGCCGCGCAGGAGCCAGACCTCGGCGAGACCCGGCGCGCGACCGGCGGCCTCGGCGAGCGTTTTCTCCGCCGCATCCGCTTGCGTGGCGAGCAGCTCGGCGCGCGCACGCCACAGCAACGGCTCGATGCGTCCCGGGAAATCGTGCGCGAGCCTGTCGGCGAGCGTCAGCGCCTCCGGCGCGCGTCGGTCGAGCGCCGCGAGCGCCGGCGCGGCGGCGGCATCGAAATCCGCCGCCGAGGCGGTCTTTTCCGGCGCTGCGGGCTTGGCTGCCGGCGCCGCCGCCGCGGCCGGCGGATCGCCGACGACCTGAGCGGCGGCTAAAAGCCGGATGCGTGCGACGGGCACATGGCCGCCGCCCTTGATGCCCAGCCGCGCGATGGCTTCGCGCATGTCGGCGCCCCGGCGCTTCGCATCCGCGAACAGCAGCGTGCGCCAGGCCGGTTTGCCGCGATAGGCGGCGTGGGCAACGAAGGCGCCATCGAAATCCTCGAGGCGGGAAAGCGCCGCGAAAGCGCCGCCGGCGTCCGGATGGGCGGAAAGCGCGACGATCCGCGCCGAATCGGGCAAGGCGGCGAAGCCGGCATTCCAGGTATCGAGCGCCGCCTTGCGGTCGCCGGCGAGATGCTGGCGGCGACCTTCGGCCACCCAGGCCGGCGCGGCGAGCGCCGGACGGTTTTCCGCCGATGCCGGCGGCGCGGGCGCCTCGACGGGCGGAGCGACTGCGGCTGAAGATGGAGCGGCGGGCGAAGATGCGGCAACGGTGGGAGGCGAGGCAGCGGCTGGGAGCAACGCAGCCGGCGGAGCCGCTGGCAGAACGGGGGCTGGCGCAGGCGCGGGCGCCGAGGCAGCGACCGCCGCCCCTTCGGGCGCAGCGGGAGCGACCGGCGGCGGGGGCGGTTCGGATGCGACTTGCGCCGGCGCGGGCGCAGGCGTCGCGGCAGGGAGCGCCTCGCCGCGTTCCGACAGGAAACGGTCGGCGGCATACCAGGCGAGCGCGCCGGAAATCATCAGCAGACCCGCCCAGGCGATGGGGCGCGTCAGGGCCGAGCGACGTTTGTCGCCGGGGAGGGAAAGATTGCCCAGGCTGGGCGGCGGGACGATCCCGCCGCTCGGCGCCGGCGCGGCGGTTTGCTCGGATCGCAGGCGATTCAGGGTTTCTTCGACGATGCTCATGGGCAGTCCTTTGGAATTCAATCGTCCCGGCCCGCCACTTCGCGCGCGGCGGCGGAGAGCAGCGGCAGATCGACCGTGGTTCGACCGCGGGCGAAAGCGGCAAGCAGGGCCCGGTCGCAGATCAGGTTGATGCGGCGCGGCACGCCGCCGCTGTAGCGCCGGGCGGCGAAAAGCGCCGCGCGCGTGAACCGCAGCGGCGAGTCGACGCGGGCGCGATCGAGACGATGACGGATGTATTCCGCCGTCTCCAGCCAGCCGAAAGGCTTCAAGCGGTGCCACAGCGCGATGCGCTGGCGCAGGGGACGCATCTCGCGGCGGGAGAGTATTTCGTCGAGTTCGTTCTGGCCGAACAGCAGGAGCGAGACGAGTTTTTTCTCCTCGGTTTCCAGGTTGGTGAGCAGACGCAATCCTTCGAGTATGTCAGGGGAGAGCAGATGCGCCTCGTCGATCACCAGCACCACCTGCTCGCCGGCGGCGGCGAGCGCCACGAGATGCTCGTAGAGCGCATCGTGCAGGGCGCCGGCGCCCGCCGCGGCGGGCGGCGTCTCGCCGCCCAGATCCTTGAGCAGCGCGGCCAGCAGTTCGGCGTAACTTTGTTTCGGGTTGAACACATAGGCCGTGCGGTAGCCGTCCGTTTCGGCGAGCTGGCGCAGGAAATAGCGGCACAAGAGCGTCTTGCCCATGCCGACCTCGGCGGTCAGGAGGCTCATGCCGCCGCTCATCGCCGCGAAGCGCAGCCGCGCCAGCGCCGCGAGATACTGGCCGTGTGGAAAGAAGAAGGACGGATCGGGCGTGATGCGGAAGGGCGGCACGCGAAAGCCCAGCGCCCGATAGGCGCGCTGGAGTTCGCCCTCGCGGCACGCGGAGGAGGACGCTCCGGAGGCGACGGAGGCAGCCGGTTCGACGAGCTTAATCGACGACATAGGGCGTGAGCACGATCACCAGTTCGCGCCGGTAGCGGCCGTCTTGCTTCGTGCCGAACAGGCGGCCGATGCCCTCGGCCTGCGACAGTTCGGGCACGCCGCGCTCGCTCGCGGAACTCACCTCCTCGATCAGCCCGCCGATCACGGCCGACTCGCCGTCGCCGACGCGCACCAGCGTGGTCGCCTGCTTGATGTCGAGGCGCGGCGCGTTGGAACGGCCGTCCGGCGAGGTATCCACGCCGGCGATGCGCGTGATGGCCGGCGAAACGTCGAGCGTGATGCGCTCGTCGTCGCCGATCTGCGGCGTGACGCCGAGCACGATGCCCTCGGTCACCGTGGTCGGCGTGTTGGTGGTCGTCACCAGCGGCGGGCCGCCCGCCTGCGGCACCACGGTGGTCGTCGTGGCAAAGAAGGTGCGCTCGGTGCCGGATTTCACCACCGCCGGCTGGTTGTTGAGCGTGCGGATGCGCGGCTGTGAGACGACGCGCACGCTGCCTTGTTCCTGCAGCGCGTTGAGCAGCGCATCGACGTCCTTGACGAGGAAGGAGCGCGGGAAGATCTTGCTGTAGGCGAGCCCCAGCGTCGGCGCGGCGATGCCGGCGGCGCCACTGGCGGCCGTGAGCGTCAGCGCCCCCATGCCGACGCGGGTCCAGTCGATGCCGAACGACTTGTTGGCCGACAGCGTCACCTCGACCACGCGCACGTCGATATAGACCTGGCGCATCGTCTTGCGCTTGAGGGCTTCCAGATAGGATTCGACGGCGCGCATGCGCTTGTTGTTGGTGACGACCTGGATCGTGCCGGCCAGCCGGTTGACGACGTAACGGCCGATCTTCTCCTGCACCGGCTGGGTCGCGGTGGTCTGCGTATTGGTGGCGCGGTCGAGCGTGACCGTCGTCTGCTGGCGCGGCGCCTCGCCCGCCGGGTATTCGTCCGGACTCTTGGTCAGAATCGCCTCGATCTGATTTTCCACCTCGACCCAGAAGTTGATCGAATCGTTGCGCGTCACGCCGATGCGGGCGGAATCCTGCGATGCGCCGCCGGAAGAGGTGTTCGTGGTGGACGAGGCGGTGCCGGTGCGCGTCAGGCGCAAGTAATCGAGGGTGAAGGTGCGCATGATGAGCCGAGAAACGCGCAACAGGCTGCCGTCCCAATCCCAGGACAGACCGTTGGTTTCGAGCAGCGCTTCGAGCGCCTTGTCGAAGGGCAGGTTGCGGAATTCGGCGGTGATCGTCGCTTCGACGTCGGCATCGACCGCGACGTTGATGTTGTGCGCCCGACCGAACTGCTCCATCGCCAGCCGCACCGGCAGCGCCCGCGCGGAGAAGGCGTAGAGCTTGCGCTCCGGCAAGGGCGCGGCAGTCGCTTTCGGCAGACGATCGATGAGGGCCAGGCGTTTTTGCGCCTCGACATCGACGGGCGGCGGCGCGGTTCCCTCCTTCAGGGCTTCCTGGCGCGACGGCGAAGGCGCATCGGGCAGCCGCGGCGCGGCGCAGCCGGCGAGCAGGAGGGTGGCAATCAAGATCGGCAGCGTTTTCGTCACTTCGGTTTTCTCCTGTCAATGCCCGAGGTTTTCCAGCAGGCGGCGGAACTGGCGCTCCAGCGTCGCGGCATCCGGCGCCGGGGGCAGCGGCGCGCCCGGCGATTTCGATGCCGATGCGGCATCCGCGCGCGCCAGGAGCGCGGGCGGCCCGTCGAGACCGACCCGCTCGCGCCCGCGCGGCCCCGCCAGCACCACGTGGTCGGCCGCCACGCGCGCCAGCCGGTATTCCCCGATACTTTCGCCCTCGAGCACGACGCGATCGTCGATCACGGCCGACGGGCGAACGCCCTCGGCCAGCAGGGTCGAGACGAGGCGATGGCGCTCCGCCGCGCTCTTCGTCGAAGGCGGCGGCGGAGGCGGCGGCAACACGCGGTCGATCACCGCGGAGGGCATCAGCGCGGCCAGCCGCAGGGGCGGCGCCTCTTCCACGCCGATGGCCGTGAGCAGTTCCTGTACGTTCGGCGGCAGCTGCACCGCCTTGGGCAGCACGACGGGCTGCGGCGGCGGCAGCGACTTTTCCGACAGCCAGGCGCCGGCGGAGACGATGCCGACGAGAACGACCGGCACGGCGACGAACGGCAGGAACGCTTGCATCGTTTTATCCTCTTGTTTTCTCAGTGCAGGAAAACCTTTTCCCCGGCCAGTTCGAGCGCCAGCTCGCCCTGTTCGCGCCAGGCGAGCGAGAAACGGCGCAGCAGCAGGAAACCGTCGCCGCCGTAGGCGCGTTGCAGCACCTCGGGCAGCCGCGAAAGCTCCTCGGGCGAGAAACGGGCGGCGAGCGCCACCTTCTCGTGCCGGGCCAGACCGGAAGCCTGCCCGATGCGGCCCTTCGCTTCCTCGTAGCGGCGAATGTCGCGCGCCAGGACCGTCATCTCCCGCTCCGTTTCCGCCAGCAGTCGCGCCTCCTCCGCCAGCCTTCCGGCGCGCCGGTCTTCGTGCTGCCAGAAGACGAAAGCGGCGCCGGCGAGAAAACTGGCGCAGGCCAGCAGGATCAGCATGCGTTTGGCGAGCGGCATGGCGGTCTCCGAAAACGGAAGTCGGCGTGAAAGTCGGCGTCGGCAAGACGGCGCGGGACGGGGATCAGAGCGGGCATTTGGCCTTCAACTCCTGCAAGGTCACGACCTCGACGATGTCGTCGTAATAACAGGACGCGTGCTGGCGACGCTCGGGTCGCTCGAAGACGCGATCCGTTCCGATGTTGCGGTTGGGCGGGCATTGGCCGGACAGCCATGGGGCGGCGGCCAGCTCGCCGCTTTGTCCGGGCCGGTTGCGTCCGGTCGCCACCAGCACGAAGGCGATGTTCTGCGGCGTGCCGCAATAGGGGGCGGTCGGACTGCCATAATCGGGCACGCCAGCGCATATCGCCGGCTGGCCGGCCGCGTAGGCGGTCGCGATGGCGGTATCCAGCGTCGTGCAGGCGTTGGTCTTGTTCGTGGCGGTCAGATCGCTTGCCGCGACGTTCCAGACGTCGTATTTCACCGGGGTGTTGCGCGCGTCGGCAAGCTTGAGCGGCAGGACGCCGAGCGACTGTTGCGCGTCGCAATTGCCGGCGCTCGGGACGCCCCCCGCGTTCTTGCAGGCAGGCAGGGCGCCGGTGGCGAGGAACTGGCCAATGAGCGCCTCCTTCAGCGTGACGACCAGTTTCCGGTCGTCCTCCTGCAGCGATTTTTCGTGCATCGCGTGGATCGCCGGAATCAGGGTGGAGGCGAGGATGCCCATCACCACCAGGACGAAGGCGAGCTCCAGCATGGTCAGGCCGGTTTGCCGCGTTGCGTTCATGTCATTGCGCTCCGATCTGCGACATCATGTTCGAAACGATCTGGTAGATGGGCGCCAGCATCGCCACGACGAAAAAGACGAACATGGCGCCCATGGTCAGCACGAGCAGCGGCTCGATGGCCTTGGTCAGCAGCTCGACGGCCACCCGCACCCGCTGCATGTAGATCGCCGCGAGCTTGTCGAGCTGCGCGTCGAGCGAGCCCGTCTGCTCGCCGATGCCGATCATGCGCACGTCGAGCGGCTGAAAGATGTTGGTGCGCTGGAAGGTCTCGCGCAGCGTGAGGCCCAGACGCAGGTGTTCCGGCATGCGGCGGATGCGCGAACGGAAATAGCGATTGCCCACCGTCTCGACGATGCCGCCGACCGCATCGACGATCGGCACGCCGGCCTTATAGACCAGCGCCAGATACTGGAAGAAAAAGGCCTCCTGGGCGCTTCTCACGACGTTGCCGAAAATCGGCATATCCCAGGCGACGCGGTCGAAGAAGGCGCGAAAGCCGCGGATGCGGCGGAACACGACGAACGCCGCCCACAGGAAGAGCGCGCCGAGAGCGGCCCAGGTCCAGCCGCTGGCGGCGGCGTCCGACAGGCCGATCATGATCTGCGTCGCGAGCGGCAGCTCGATGTCCATGTTTTTATAGACGGAAGCGAGCTTGGGGACGACGACGACGATCCAGAACACGCCGGCCAGCATCAGCATGACGAAGGTGAATGCCGGATAGAGCGTCGCCCGCAGCGAGGTCGACTTGATGTCCTGCACGCGCTCGACGTAAGCGGCGGCGTCCGCCAGCATCTGCGCGAGATTGCCGCTGGTCTCGCCGATCTGCGCCATGCTGACGACGATTTCCGGAAACTGTTTGGTGCGCTCCATCGCCTTGGACAGCGGCCAGCCGGACAGGAGATCGCGGCGGATGCGCTCGGCCACCCCTCTCACCACGGCATTGCGCCCGCCGCTCGCCAGATCGCCGAGCGCCGTCTGCAAGTCCAGACCGCCCTGGACGTAAAGCGACAGGTAGTTGCAGAACTCGGCCACCTGGAGCGCAGCGAGCCGTCCCCGCAAGCCCGCGACGAGCTTCTCGATCTCCTCCGGCATCTCGAAGAACCGGTCGAGCGACTCGCCGCGCCGTTCGAGATCGGCCAGGAGCGCGGCCAGATCGTCGAAGCTGCCGGTGCGCCAGGCGTGCGCGCCTTCCGGGGTGACGCAGGAGAAGACGAAGAAAGCCATCAGACCGCGCGCTCCACTTCGGCCAGATCGGTGACGCCCTCGGCGACCAGCGTGAGCGCGGCATCGCGCAGCGAAAGGATGCCGCGCGCGCGCACGGACGCCTCGATCTCCGTGGGCAGCGCGCCGTGCTCGACCATGCCGCGCAGTTCCGCATCGAACTCGACGATCTCGGCCACCGCCTGGCGGCCGATGTAGCCGGTGCCGCGGCACTGCGGGCAGCCGACACGGGCAAACACCGTGGCGACGCCCAAATGCTCGCGCAGCGATTCCGGCGCCTCGATTTGCGCGCGGCAATGCGGGCAGAGCCGGCGCACCAGGCGCTGGGCGACGATGCCATTCAGTGCGCTGGAGATCACCGCATCCTGGCAGGAAAGATCGCGCAGGCGCACGATGGCGCCCACGGCGTCGTTGGTGTGCACGGTGGAGAGCACCATGTGGCCCGTCTGCGCGGCGCGCAGCGTGAGCTGAGCGGTCTCGGCGTCGCGCACCTCGCCGACGAGGATCACGTCCGGATCCTGCCGCAAAAACGCGCGCAGCGCGGAGGCGAAGGTGATGCCGGCGCGCTCGTTGACCTCCATCTGGCGCGCGAGCGGCAAGCGGATTTCGACGGGATCCTCGACGGTCAGGACATTGCGCGTGAGCATGTCGATGCGCCGCAGCATGGCGTAGAGGGTCGTCGTCTTGCCCGACCCGGTCGGCCCGGAAACGAGCACCGCGCCGTGGGCGCGGCGCGTCAGGCGCTCGATCTGCGCGATCTGCGCCGGGCGGTAGCCCAGATGCTGGAGCGACCAGAGATTCTCGCCGCCGGAGGCCAGCAGGCGGATCACGAGATTCTCGCCATTGACGTTGGGCATGGTCGCCACGCGCAGGTCGTGGCGTTCGTCCAGATACTTGAAAGCGATGCGGCCGTCCTGGGCGCGGTTGGCGTCGGCGATGTCGAGCGCCGCCATCACCTTCACGGCGGAAACGAGACGCGCGTGGGCGGCGATGGGCATCGTGAAGCGGGTCTGCATGACGCCGTCCATGCGCAGGGAGACGATGCTCGCCAGGGGCGTCGGGCTGACGTGGATGTCGGAGGCCTGCGCCTCGATCGCGGCGCCGACGATCAGCTCGGCGAGCCGGTCGGCGGAAAAATCGCGTCCGGCGGCGGCGGCCTGGCCGATCTTGTTCACTTCCTCGTCGAGCGAATGCTCGGCGCGGTAGTAGCGGCGCTGGATTTCCCGGCCCAGCGCCGTGCGCGGCGCCACGGCCAGATCGATCGGCTGCGCGACGAAGCGCGCGATCAGCCCCGGCAGTTGCGGGTTTTTCGGATCCTCGCAGGCCAGACGCAGACGGCCGTTCTCGACGCCGAGCGGCAACACCAGATGCTTCTGCGCGAAATTGAGGGGAATGAGCCGCAGCGCCTCCACATGGGAGGCTTCCGCCAGGTCGGCGAAAGGCGCGCCGGTCTGGTGCGCGATGGCCTGGGCGATTTCGCGGTCGGTCACGAGCCCCAGGCGTTCGAGCGTGTCGCCCAGACGCGCGCCGGTGGTGTGCGAAACGGAGAGGGCGTAGTCGAGCATGTTCCGGTCGATGAGACCGTTCTCGACGAGAATCTCGCCCAGATACGAGCGATTCATCGGCTAGAACTCCCGTGCGGCAAGCCGGGCCTCGGCGATGAAACGCGCCCGACCGCGCGGCGCGTCGTAATCGAGCACCGCCATCTCGAAGGCGAGCCGGTCGGCGAGCCGCTTGACCGTTTCGCCCGCGGCGCGCTCGACCGCTTCGTAACTGCCGGGGAAGGACAGCTCGATGCGCGCCCGGTATTGGCCGGGGCCCGCCTTGGCCGGGACGGCAGGCTTGGGCGCTGCGGTCGCAGGCGTCCGCTGGCGGCCGAAAATGCGCGCGAGCAGATCGTCGCCGCCGCCTTCCGCGGCGCGCACGCTCTCGGGCGGCGCTTCGTCTTGCGGATAGACGGCGAGGCTCTCGACGACGGCGCCTGCGGGCAGTTCGTGCGTGAGCCAGGAGAGCAGCCGGTCGACGCGCACCTGCTCGCCGCGCTGCTGCATCAGGTTCGCGAACTCGGCCAGCCGGCGGCTATCCGCCTCGTCCGGCACGCGCTGCGCCAATGCGGCGCGCTCGCGCTCGACGTCGGCGCGCTGCGCGGCGAGCCGCGCGGCGAGCGAGGCGTTTTCGGCGGCGGAAAAGCCGCCCAGCACGCCGGCGAAGGCCGCGCCGGCGAGCAACAGCCCGGCGGCCGGCAGCGCCGCCTTCCAAGCCAGCGCGCTCCTGGCCTGGGCCGGTTCCAGCAGATTCCAATGCGCGCGCACATAGCGCAGGCCGAACAGTTCCGGCTCGGCCAGCGCGTCGGCGCCGGTCACGAGCGCGGCGATTTTCCTTTCCACCTCGCGCGAGGCATGGTCGCGCTGGTAACGCTCCTCCTTCGCCAGCGGCCGCAGATCGCCCAGGAGCAGGCGCGCCGCCGGCTCGGGGACTCCGCCACTGGAAAACTGGGCGGTCGATCGCTCGACGGCCTCGGTCAGCGCGCCGAGATCGCCCGCCGTCGCATACTCGACGCGGCGCATGCGCAGCTCTCCCGCCTCGGCGAGAAACGCCACGAAGCGATCGCCGCGCGCATGGCAGACGAGCAGCGGTTCCGCCGTCGCCCGCGCCGCGAGCGCCGCCATCGCGGCTTCTTCGAGCGTCATCAGGCCGACGGGCCGGGTCGCCAGCGGCAGGGCGTCGGACGCGCGCGCGCAGGCCAGCTCGGCCGCGGCGAGCGCGCGCACCACGACGTCGGCCTCGCCGAGCGGGATGAGCTTGGTGCGCAGGCGATAGCTCTCGTTGAAGAGCATCTGGCCGTCGATGTGGCGGCGCACGAACACCTGGGCGAGCCGCGGATTGGTCGTCTGCGAGACGATGCGGTCGAAGTGGGCGGCGCGATCGAAGAAGCTGGCGCGCACTTCCAGCCCGCCGAGACGGGCGAGCCGCGCCGCCGGACATTCGCCGCGCGCAACACATCGGCGGCCGGAAACGAGCGCCCAGCGCGCGACTTGCGTCTCGGCGTCGGCTGCCGGCTCGTTCAGCGCGACGAGCAGGGCGCCGGTCAATCGTTCGAGCATGGAGGAGTTCTTTCGGGGCGGAAAGGAAAACCGCCGCGCGGGGGCGAACCCCGCGCGGGGCGACCAGGGATTACGGTGCAGCGCGGTCGAACATGAAGAAGATCGAGCAGGCCAGATCGTCGTTCGCGTTCGTCGGGAAGTCCTGGCCGGACGCGTTGGCGGCGACGCCGTCGCAGGCCAAGAGCCGCACGCGGCCGGTCGCGCCGGCGGTCAACGGACTCGCGCCCGCCACGCCGGCGCCGTCGACGGCGACGTCGATGCCCTTGGCCATCCACAGCGGCAGGTCGTAGGCGGTGATCACGTTGGTCGGCACGTTGTTCGTGCCGACCTCCCAGGAGCCGATGCCGTAGAAGTTGTTGGTCTGGTTCTTGGTGATCTGGCGGTTGATGCGGTTCGGATCGACGATGTTGGCCTTGCGCAGATCCTTCCAGGGCGTGTTGAGGTTGGTTTCGGCGGAGGTGCTGCTGGCGCAGGCCGCGTTGGTGCCGGCGGTCGGGTCGGCGTTGTCGTCATAGGCATTGCCGGCCAGGCGCACCACTTGCAGGGTGCCCGGCGTGACGCCGATCAGGCCGTCGCCGGCGCAGTCGCCGGCCAGCCGGCCGGTGCGCTTCTCGTGCTCGAAGACCATGGTCTGGATGCCGCGGATGTCCTGCACCGTGCGTTCGATCTTGGCCTTGTTGATCATGTCGGTGCCCTTCAGGGCGGCGACGAGGATGATGCCGGCGATGACGAGCACGATGGCCAGTTCCACCATCGTGAAGCCGGCCTGGCGGCGCGAGGCCGCAACGCGGTTGGCATGAAGCATGTTCGATCTCCCAAAAAATGACGCGGAAAAATTGCGGCCGGCCGGATGCCGAAAGCCGGCGCGGATTGTGCCGACATTGCGTTAGCATGGCGTTCGCGCATCGTTAGCAGACTGTTAGCATGAAACGCTTTACATGCCGACCGCGACCGCCATCGCCGCCATGACCCGCTTTCGCGGCATAATGCCCGCATGCAGCGGAAAAAACTCCCCATCGGCATCCAGACCTTCGCCAAGATGCGCGAGGAGGACTACTACTACGTCGATAAAACCGCCTACGCCCTGAAGCTCGTCGAGGAAGGCTCCCACTACTTCCTCTCCCGTCCGCGGCGCTTCGGCAAGAGCCTGTTCCTCGACACCTTGGCCGAACTCTTCGCCGGCAACGAAACCTTGTTCCGCGGGCTCTACATCCACGACAAATGGGACTGGGAAAAGAAACACCCGGTCATCCGCATCAGCTTCGCCGAAGGAAGATTGGAACGCCGGGAGGAACTCGACGAGCGCATTCATGAGCTGCTCGCCAGGAACCAGCAGGCGCTGGGAATCCAGTGCGCGAGCCGCAGCATCCCGGGCTGTTTCGGCGAGCTCATCGAAGGCGCCTGCGCGAAATACGGCCAGCGGGTCGTCGTGCTGGTCGATGAATACGACAAGCCCATCCTCGACAACCTCGCCGAGCCCGACATCGCCCGTTCGATGCGCGAGGGCTTGAGGAATCTCTACTCGGTCATCAA
>OGCL01002035.1_pt1 | contig 15376 bp, 18 predicted proteins | sample 1570041 | NCBI WGS metagenome assembly OGCL01 (sample SAMN06266162, study PRJEB24511) | hot springs metagenome | isolation source: Hot spring water | place: South Africa: Limpopo | collected 2015-06-22
CTCATTTTATCACAATTTCAACCCGGCATTGTAAAAAAAGAATTTATCAGAAGAATTTAATATGAAAAAAATCTTTCAATATCAGTTCTTGCGGCATTGACTCTTTCTGAAATGAATCTTCTTTCCTCTTCTTTAATAGATAATTCCAATAGTATAGCGCTCAATTCGTCTGTCCATACACCGTCATCCTCAATTTTTGGGCTGAATTGACGAGATAAGCCCTCTGAAAGGGCAATTATTGAAACTGCATGTTTGTATTCCTTTGCTTCTGAAGGTTTATGGTGATGTCTGACACAAAAAACTATTTCTTCAGGAATGCCGGCTTCTTCCAGAAACCAGGCGCCTGCTTCAGGATGCGTGCAGCCAAAGTTTTCTTTTTCAAAGGTCAACATATCTTCATTTAATGGTATCTGCAAGAATTTTTTGTGATCCAATCTGTAAAAGATAATTCTACCGACATCATGCAGCAACCCTGATATGAACGCCTCCCTTGGACTCGTAATAAATACAACCTCTGAAAATGATGCTGCAATAAAACCTACCTCATAACTGTGAATCCACAGTCTTTTGATATTGAATGAACTTTGCGGGGGAAATATATTCATCACTGTCATTCCAAGGGCAATAGATTTCAGCCTATCAAACCCCATCAGCATAACAGCATGTCTTATGTCTCTTACCTGACCTGAGAGCCCAAAAAGAGGTGAATTAGCGACCTTCATGACCTTTTCAGCTAAAGCCTGGTCATGTGAGATCATATAATACAGATCCTCGGCTGATGACTTGTTAGAATTTACAATGGCAAGTATCTTTTTAAACAATACTGGTAATGTTGGCAAATCCCTTAACTCTTTGATAAAAGATTTTACATCATCTGCAGTTATCACATTAATTTTACCCCCTTATTAGGATATCTTTATAATTTAGATTTAAAATATCATCAATATTACTATCAAAATTGATGCTAAGTCTCTTTAGCTTTAAATGTATTAAGATCGTCACCTTTCGATTAAGATTAATTATAAATTAAAAAAACATAATTTAAAAGTAAATTTTTAAAAATAAAAGGGGAGATGGAGATAAAAAGTTTTCATAAAATCAGCAAGTTAGATAGAAAGGACTAATGAAGAATTGCTACACGACACATTATATAAAGAATCTTTATGGAATTTTAAGGAAAGATATCGCATTAATTGGAAAAAGAAATGGGCTCAACGGAGCCCATTTCTTTTTTAATAAAGGTTAGAGTATAAATTATTTAACAAAAGGATTTGCAAAGAAAGTAATAAGAATAACAACAAGGGCATAAATTGCCAAGGACTCGATCATTGCGAGACCGATGATCAAAGTTGTCATAATCTTGCCCGATACGCCAGGATTACGAGCTGTTCCCTCGGTTGCTCCTCTGATTCCATGACCCATTCCAACACCTGTGCCAAGAGCAGCCAGTCCAATACCAATAGCGCAGCCAAGCGTAGCCCAAGCATAGTAGTTGAGTTTGGCGTCACTCATAGCTTCTGCTGCAAGGGCAAAGGTTGCAAAAAGCATTGTGATTAAAAGAGAAAGCGCTAAAACTAAAAAAGATTTCTTCACTATATTTCCCTCCTTTCTTTAAAAATTAATGTGCTTCTTCTACAGCACTCGCGAGATACAACGTCGTTAATAACATAAAAACATAAGCCTGAATAAAGCTTATCAGAGTGCCAAGCCCAAGTATTGCGACGGGGACTATGGCAGGTGCAAGGAGACCGAGAATTATTAATAGCATGTGCTTAGCCATCATATTACCAAAAAGTCGCACAGAGAGTGTAATAGGCCGGACTAAATGACCTATAATCTCCAGAAAAAACATGAAGATCATAAATGGTATGGCGGCGGGGCTCCTTATAGGGCCCAGAAAGTGTTTTATATAACCAGCGCCATGAACCTTAAAACCATAAAACTGATAAAGGATAAACACTGGCAACGCCATTGATGCAGTTGTGTTAATATTTGATGTGGGGGAGTCAAAGCCGGGGATCAAACCAAAAAGATTGCATGTGGCGATATAAAGAAAGATTGTCCCTAAAAGTGGGTAAAACTTCTCGCCATAATGATGCCCGATGTTGCTATTCGACGATGATAGAAAGAATTCGGCAAAGACCTCCATGAAGTTCTGAAGACCTTTGGGGACAAGGCTGAGCTTGCTTTTGACAGCGAGCGCTACACCGGTGAGAACGCCCATTGCAAGCCATGAATAAGAAACATAGGTGGGAACGCCTTTAATAACTGCGCCCAAGATAGTAGGTGATTCCACAATAAGCCTCCTTCCAAAAAAATTACAGTAGTTTAATGAAATCAGAAAAAAAAGTCAAGACATTTACCCCTGGGGCGTCAAAAAACTCAATTGACAGAGCCAGCAAAATTATGATATCCTTCATATTCATTCGCGGGTGTAGCTCAGCTGGTAGAGCACAACCTTGCCAAGGTTGGGGTCGCGGGTTCGAATCCCGTCGCCCGCTCCATAGAAAGGCATCTTTTGCTTGCCAAACCTTTCATTTATTCATAAACGGCGGCGTACCCAAGTGGCTAAGGGAGAGGTCTGCAAAACCTCGATGCAGCGGTTCAAGTCCGCTCGCCGCCTCCACCTTCATTTATTTAATCTCCATTATCTCTGCCTCCATGCTTTTAAGATTGACCAACCCAACCGTCGCCCTGCCGTATAACCAGCTTCCAGCCTCGCCCGGGTTAATTAGCAGTGTATTGCCTATTTTCTTTATCAAAGCTTTATGTGTGTGTCCAAAAATAACTATATCATAATGCCCGCTTGCTGCCAATGCCTCTACTACATCAGGCTCGTGCATAATAACAATCTTCCTGTCATTCAAAGCCAATATATGAGGCTGGCGGTGTATCTTGCTTTCATACACTCTGGACAAAAGGAGCTTGTCCCCGTCATTATTGCCAAAAATCCCTGTGAACCCTCCTCTAAATTCCATTAGGATTTTAGCCGTAAAGGGTGATGTGAAATCTCCTGCGTGTATAATATGCTCAACACCGTGCTTCACAAAAATATCAAATGCCTTTTTGAGATTATTAAGATTGTCATGGGTATCCGAAATTACACCTAAGATCATAAATCCCCCTATCTTTTATATAAAAGAATGTCTCAAGTCCATTCATCTTTACTGTAGAATCTGTCACAGCATCAATGTCACCAGCCATTAATATATCACCCTTTTCAGGGTCTTTAAATTCTATCCCGCCTTTCAGGGGTTTTCATGACATCTTGCATAATATTAGACTAAATGCATAATTGCAAGCCAGCCCCGGATTATCAGGTTACCTGATTACCTCCATTACATAAAAGCTTTTTAAAAAAATCACTTGTCATAGCTCACGCCGCCCAGCAATTTCCGGTCATCACCCTCCTTAATCCACCTATGGGTTATCTTTGATGACTGTATTTTTTCAATTCCTGCCGCATCGGTGCAATTTACGTTAAGCTTATATTGAGTCACACCGATATTCCCCAATATCTGGATTCCTGCCCGTTCAATCTTTAAGTTGCATGAAGCCGGGTTCGGCATTAATTCTTCATGAAACGGGCGCTTTCTTGTTAATTGATTGGTTGTTGCAGGGCACCCGGCCACCCGATGAACTGATCATGAACCATTTTAAGCACCTCTTCATAATTCGTTTTATAGAGATTTATAGAGTATGCCTCTTCGAGCGCCCAGATTTCCTCTTTCGATCATACTCCTTTGCTTACCCGATAGGGACTTTTTTGGATAAGGCTACAAACAGGATGTAAATATAAAAACCACTATGACCGCCGATATAAAAACCATATATTTCATCTGAGAAACCTCGCCCTTTTTATTCTATCCCATATTTTACACCAAAAAGCCAACAACATTTTTCATAGGTATCCACAGAATTCATTCAAAAGCTGACAAAACAGACCTTCAGAAAATCTGAAATATCTATACTTGGGATAGAGACCTTAACAGTAAACAACAATAGTGCTTGAATACTTGCGTTAGTAAATACTGGAGACCCTTTATTTCATAAAACAAAACGAAATTTTCAGGAAAGTTCCCGGGAAAGACAATATCTGGAGTGTCCCGAGTTTTTTATATCTCGATCAACTAGCCCTCTGAAATAAAGGAGGCAATCATAATCATACATAGCAACCATAGCCAATCTAAAAGGACAGTTATCAAAATACTCAGGAATCATCTCAAAGCACAGGTGTCTAAAATAATTTTCAAGCAGGGATATGAAACGATCTCTTTGCCAGAGAACTATTTTCGTTCATGGGTAAGCCTTTGTGGGGCTTCATATTAATTTTGAAGCATTGGCAATTGAGGCTTCCGCTTCGACTTCTGCCTCCTTGAGGTTCCCCGCGGCTTTGGCTCCAGAAATCGCATCATATCCCCCGGATTCGAAAGTATATAAGAATTTATTTTGGACGGGTATGACTTAAGTTAATAAAAATTCTCGGCAATAAAAAATATTTGCAAATTATTCTAAAACATGTTAAAGTAATCATGAATTCGGAAGTTTTTTGTCTGCACTATGCCACAAAGACTTTTGTCTTTGTGGTTTTTTGGTTTGGGCACTTCTGAAATTTCAATACATAACAAGGAGGTGCACAAATGGCAGATGGCAAAGTGAAGTGGTTTAATGAGGCGAAAGGCTTCGGCTTCATAACAAGCGATGAAGGCGGCGATGTCTTCGTTCATTATTCTTCAATTCAGGGTAATGGTTTCAGATCCCTTGCCGAAGGTGACAAAGTCAGCTTCGATATCGAAAAGGGCCCTAAAGGTCAAAAGGCAGTTAATGTTGTAAAACAATAACTCATAACAACTCTGAAAATAAGGCTTAACTTCGACACCCTCCCCCAAAAGGGGAGGGCACTTTATATCTTTTTATGAGTTTCACCGAAAAATAGAGATATAAAATCTTCAATTGCGAGCGGAGCGAAGGAGCCTTATCCTGAGCCTGTCGAAGGGGGAGCAATCTCGCCTTTTATTTAAGATTGCCACGAGCCCTGCGGGTTCTCACAATGACCTATAAATCAATAGGGTTATGTTCTTATTTAGTTCAACCGTTCAACTGAGTCTTGACATAAGACATGTTTAATTGATACATTATTAACTCATTAAAATCTAAAAACTATTAGGAGGGGGGGATACATATTGCCCTCTATAAAGGTAAGAGATACCGAGTCTTTTGAATCAGCTTTAAAACATTTCAAAAAACAGTGTGAACGTGAGGGTATCTTATCTGAGATTAAAAAGAGGGAGCATTACGAGAAGCCAAGCGTAAAGAAAAAAAAGAAAATTATAGCAGCTCGTAAAAAGGCTTCCAAGCGTATGAGGTATGTCTCAGCCAGATAAGATGTCAATTTAAAGTATATGATTCAATAAGAAAGCCTTGAAAGTTATAGACAGCATGAAGCTATCTGTTATGATAACTTTCAAGGCTTTCTTATTGAAGGGCAGCAAGAAGAAAAACTCGAAGTTTATTATCTTGTTTTTAAAAATCTAATTTTTTTAATGGGGTGAATACTTGAAACTCTTTGATTTATATAAGAAAGCCATATCTCTGGGCATAGAAAACGATCCAAGAGGCAGAGATTTTGTATCTGATGAATTGCAGCGTCTTAAAAAGGACTACGAAAATATGAATGAAAGGGATAAAAATTTTTTCGATATGGAAAATCTCGAAAATCCCTATCCTGATTCAAGAATACTTTATGGAGATAGCCAGAGGGAGGTCAAAAACATTCTTGCTGGTATTGATATAGAAGTTGGCGAAGTTCTTCTAGCAGAAACCATGAAAAATAAAAATATGCCTGTTGATTTGATACTCTCACACCATCCGGGTGGTAGGGCATACGCAAGCCTATATTCCGTCATGCATATGCAGGCAGATATACTGCATAAATTTGGAGTTCCGATAAATGTAGCAGAAGGGCTTATGGACAGCAGGGCTAAGGAAATCGAAAGGAAACTATTGCCTGTAAACCATACCAGAAGCCTTGATGCCGCCCGACTTCTCGATATCCCTTTTATATGCTTGCATACGCCCGCTGACAATATGGTGGCGAGTTATCTACAAAATTTATTGGATGAAAAGAAACCTTATACACTGGATGACATCATTGAGATGTTAAGGGATATAAAAGAATACGCTGAAGGTGAGAAAAATGGTGCCGGTCCCAAGATATTAATCGGAAATAAAAACAGAAGGGCAGGCAAGGTTTTTGTTGACATGACAGGAGGCACTGAAGGTTCAAAAGAGATATTCAATAATCTTTCCTTAAGCGGGGTCAATACAATTGTTGCCATGCATCTCAGCGAGGAACACAGGGCTGAAGCCGAAAAAAATCATATTAATGTTATAATCGCCGGTCATATTGCGAGCGACAATCTTGGGTTAAACCTCCTGCTTGATGGAATAATAGAGGGCGAGCAAATAGTAATTTATGAGTGCTCGGGATTCAGACGCTTTGCGAGGAGCAAGAGGGCATAAATTACCTTATTAAATTACATAAGCCTTTTTAAGAGGGAGCGGTTATGGTGCTCCGTGTAATTTTTTTGTTGGCATTATTGTTTTTTTCTGGGCTTATCTTCCCAAAACCTGAAGACACTTCAGATCCCGAGCATCCCTTTGCAAAGCACCTTACATCCCTTTACACCGGATATCTTGATGCTGCAAGGCAGGGGGATGTAGCGTCTGCTATGGATAAAACGACAGACCAATATCAAGAAGCGTTTTCAAATATCACCCCCGAATTTCTCAAAAGTATGTGTGAGGGAGACCTCGACCCCCGCGAGTCACATTTTATTAAGGTTGATGCCAACAGAAATACTGCAAGAATTATCTTTACGAAAGATGCAGATGACAAGACAAGCTGGCAGGCTGTAATATTTAAACTTCAATCGAGCAGGTGGAAGATTGCAGGAATTTTAAGATACGGAATGGGAAAAGATTCAGTAGAGGATATTCTCGCGCTGCTTCTTGAGGATACAAGCCCTTTTTACAAGGATGATAATTAACCCTTATTATCAGGCTTTTTTTGGAATATGTCATCTGAAGGATTAAATCTTTATATTGAAAAATTCATGAAACACCTTGAGGTTGAGAGAGGGGTTTCGGAACACACTATCCGTGCATACAGAAAGGATTTGGGGGAATTTTCATCTTTCTGTCAATCCTCACCTGAAGCCATTGAGGTCATTGATATCAGGGGATTTATATCGAATCTTATGATTAAAGGCAAGGCAAAATCAACTGTCTCAAGAAAACTTGCCTCCATCAGGTCTTTTTTAGGTTATTTACATCAGGAAGGTTATGTTAAGCTCAATCAGGCGAAATTAGTTCCTACGCCTAAAGCCGCCAAGCCTTTACCCAATTTCCTCACAGTTGATGATGCCTTCAGCCTCGTCGAGTCTCCACACGGAGTTGATTTCATTAGGGTTAGGGACAAGGCAATCCTTGAGCTTTTGTATGGCAGCGGAGTCAGGGTTGGTGAATTAGCCCGTATAAACATAGATGAGGTTAATTTGAGAGAAGGTCTTATCAAAATACGCGGCAAGGGAAAAAAAGAAAGAATAGTTCCCTTTGGCAATAAGGCTGCTGATGCATTAAAATTATATATGGTCGAAAGGATCCTTTTTAAGAAGAAAAAGGCAATTCCTCAAACTCAGGGGGCACTTTTCCTTAACTTAAGAGGCAGTCGGCTGACCGACAGGCAAATAAGGCGTATTGTCGTAAAATACGCTCGAGCTATCGGTGTTGGCGGTCAAATAGGTCCACACACTCTGAGACATTCATTTGCCACTCATCTTTTAACTGGGGGTGCTGACCTTCGAGTTATTCAGGAACTGCTTGGACATTCATCCCTATCAACAACTCAGAAATATACACATCTTGATATAGCACACCTGATTGATGTATATGACAAAACACATCCTTTTGGGAACAAGGAGGAGTAATTTAGAGAAAATAAAGCCATTGCATTAAAAGGATAAAGCAAAATTAAATAAAATTTGTCGGTTATAAAAATTCTGAAGCAGCCCTTTAGAGCGCTATTTTTGGGCTAAACAGATTTTGATTACAAACTCTATTTTCCCAAAAAATCATTTACAGTGGCGATGCTGTGAACTTTGTAGCCGTAAGACTCTATATTCTGTCTGCCGTTTAATTCACATCTGTCAACTATGACTATTACAGAGACTATTTCGAGCCCAAAGTCCAGAGATGCCTTGATTGCCTTGATAGTGGATGAGCCTGTAGTTATAACGTCATCTATGATAATCACCCTGTCGCCCTTTTTTACATACCCTTCAACGGCAAGCATCATGCCATGGGCTTTAGGTTCTTTTCTTATAGAGAAAGCTTCTAATGGCATATTTGAATTAAATGAACGGTGGGCAACAGCGCAGGCGATAGGGTCTGCCCCCATAGTTAAACCGCCTATTGCATCGGCTTGCAGGGAAAGCTTTTGTATCAAATCGAAAAGTATTTTGCCTATAAGGTGCTGTCCTTCGGGCGAATAAGTGGTTTTCTTTAAATCAAAATAGAAGTTGCTCATGCCCCCGGAAACCAGCTTGAATGAAGGAGTCTCGCTGAATTTGTATGAGCGTATCTTAATAAGGTTGATAAGTTTTTCTTTATCATTCATAAGCGCTTAAGTGTAACGAAACGCCCTGACAAAAATCAATTGAATGGGTTAGTCCTAAATTAGGCTATGGAAATACAAACGCAGTAATTTGACTGTCATTGCGAGCAGCCAAAAGGTGCGTGGCAATCTCATTATAAAAAGCAAGATTGCTTCGCTCCGCTCGCAATGACGAGGTGTTTACCGCTAAATTAGGGCTTAGTAAATCCCCAAAAACAAAAGGCAGCGTCTATTCACAGCCTTTTAAATTTATAAATTGTATGCCTTTTCGCCATGCTGACTTTCGTCAAGACCGTTAACCTCTTCTTCAGCATCTACCCTGACGCCAGTGATTGCTTTAATTATAATGAAAATAATCAGTGTCGCAATTGATGCATAGACTATTGTCACTACAACAGCTATTATCTGGGTCAACAACTGTCCTGGATTGCCGTAAAATAAACCCTTGCCAGCTTCATTAATAGAAGGATCTGCAAAGAAGCCTGTTAATATAGCTCCGAGCAATCCTGCTATGCCGTGTATCCCGAATGCATCAAGGGCATCGTCATAACCTAATTTTGGTTTTAAAATGGCTACAGCAAAATAAGGTATGATACCGGCGAGCAAGCCTATTACAATTGCGCCTGATATGTTTACAAAGCCAGCCGCGGGGGTGATGGCTACGAGCCCTGCGACGGCACCCGATGCAAGTCCGAGCACTGTCGGTTTTTTGTGATGAATCCACTCTGTAAACATCCACGCTACCGCTGCTATTGCTGCTGCAGTATTAGTATTGAGGAATGCTGCCCCCGCAATCCCATTTGCCGCCAGTGCCGAGCCGGCGTTAAAGCCGAACCACCCAAACCAGAGAAGACCCGCACCAATAACCGTGAGTGTCAGGTTATTAGGTATCAGCACAGCTTCCCGCCTCTTGCCCAGAACCAGCGCACCTACAAGTCCAGCAAAGCCGGCATTGATATGAACTACTGTGCCGCCAGCAAAGTCGAGGGCACCAAGCTTTGCTAAGAAACCGTTGCCCCATACCCAGTGAGCCACTGGAATATAGACTATCGTCACCCATAGGATAGTAAAAAGAATCCAAGCGGAAAACTTCATCCTTTCAATGAAAGAACCGCTTGCAAGGGCTACTGTAATAGCTGCAAAGGTCAACTGAAAGACTATAAATACCATTTCAGGGATCGTCCCGGATAAGCTGGCTGTGGTAATGCCACTTAGAAATATCTTGTCTAAATTGCCTATTATTCCTTTCCAATCGTCGCCAAAAGCGAGGGAATAGCCGTAGATTACCCATATAAAACTTACGATGCAATATGCTGCAAAAGACATCGCCATTGAATTAAGGGCGTCTTTTCGTTTTGCCATGCTTCCGTAAAAGAGGGCTAAGCCCGGAAGCGTCATGAGCATTACCAGCGCTGCTGCCATAATCATCCACGCAGTATCGCCTGCATCCAGTTTTGGCTGAGGCTGAGCGAGGGTAGCCTGCTCTGCAGCCGCAGGTGAATCGCCTGTCTGTATCTTTTCTTCAGCAAAGGCAGAAAAGCTAAATATAAAAAGCAATAAAATTGTTAATGCGATAAATCTTTTCATAATTACCTCCATGTCCCGTATAATTTAAAAACTCAGCGTGAGATTAATTCCTCCATAAAGTATTGTTTTCTTGTTGTCGTCACTGATACTCTTAATAGCAGCCTTAGCATCGTTGCTGAGAGGCATTGAATAAGCTATCTTAGGGGTTATGGAGATATCTTTATATAATGGAATTGCAACTGATGCCGAGATTTCTGCATTATAAAAGTTGCTGAATCTTTTGCCATTGCTGTCGAATCCCATAACTTTATTTCTAATGTTATAACTTGCGCTTGCACCCAGTTTAAGTCCTATATCTTTCATAATAGGAAAGGTATGCCCCACTCCCAATACGATGAATGCCCCATTGCCCTCATCATAGTCATAGTAAATAGTCAGAGAGGGATTCAGGATTGTGTCGTAAGATGCCGTTATAAAAATCTCCTGAGTATCATTTGCCCCTTCAAGGGCATAATAGATATAGCCCCCTGTTAAGGTCAATTTATCAATAGAGTGAGTGTATGTCAGTGTTATATCGGTCTCTGTTATCTTGCCATGACCGCTTGAATCTCCACTTGTAGTCTCTGCTCTATCGCTGTCGTAATTTGTCCAGATTGAAGCCCCAAAAGAACCGTAATTAATGCCAACAGATGGCTGAAGAACCCAGCTATTACTTAATTTCTGCCCCCTCCAAACATAATTGCTCATCAAATCGACCGATGCATAACCGCTCTTTTTGATTTCATCCGCATAAACGCCTGAGAAAGATATACAAATAAACATTACTACCAATAAAATTTGTCCAGTCCTTTTCATTTCGTGACCTCCTGATATAACTATCAAGCAGAAAAGTTCTGCTTCTTTACATTCAAAATAGATTTAACTTCTCTGCGTCTTCACTTCATGTGTTCCTCCTTTTTGATGCCGTATTTTTTGACCTTGTAGCTTATGATTCTCTCGGTTATACCAAGCTTTTTTGCAGCTTTTGCCATCACCCAGTTACAATCTATTAAGGCTTTTATAATTTCCTGCTTCTCGATTTCCTTTACTTTGTCTTTTAAGGTATTCATAGCTTTGCACTTATCATGTTTTTATACCAAAACCATGCCAAGTCATAACTTATTGAAATATAAATAAAAAATGATTAATGATATGCTACAAAAATGTAGCTTCAGACAAAAATGTAGCTAAATTGAAGTGATTCTTCTAACTAAGGAAGGATTTTGGGAGGCTCAACAATAGAACTTGAGTTTGGCAAAGAAATCAGTAATCAGGATTTACATGGTTGGATTTTTTAAGAGATTATGGATATGAAATGATTTGCAGAATATCTCAGAAGCCATGAACCGGCTCAGAACATGGCTTCTGATAACCTACCTTCTTCTCCAGCCTACCCATGCCGGGACGCCGGCGCCATCTCTTAGGATTAAGACATCATCGCCCTTCTTTATTTCGGCTGCGATTATCGCCTCTTTATCAGCAACTTTAACTCTGGACCCCTTCACTTCGAGCTTGTCGCCTTTTTCAATTTTGATATCCAGGCTCTCAATATACCATCCCGGTCCGAGATGAACGGATATACTCTCCTCTTCTGTTTTCAGCGAGATGTGAATGCCATACCTCATACACTTAAAAGGTGTGATTTTGGAAATAGATTCAACGGTTCCAGAGACTGTTTCGACTGTGGCAGGATTATATATTCTCTGATACGGCGCACCCATTCCCCATCCACCGCTGCCCTGCCAACCTCGCTCACGCTGCGCAAAGGCTGTTGAAATGGACAATACAAATATAATAAGGGCTAACAAACTTATGAACTTAACTTGTTTTATCAAGACCTCCTTGAGCCGGTTTTAGTTGTTTTTAAAGCCTTCTAAGCAATACTTATACCTGTTAAAGATTATTATACAGCTAACCATCTCCCTGAAATATCATAAACGTTTGAAGCCGATTTTGTCAGGAATTTCAATGGTTATACTATGCAATTATTGCATAGTACTGGCGCAAACATTGCATACACAAATATAGCATTTGTTTTCTAAAAATATAGTTGTCATGGCATGGCAAGCCCATTATTTTGCCCTGATGAACTGATGATTAGGTATCGAACAATAATAAAAAACAATGATTTATATATTATCCCTCGATAGCTCGGGAGGATTAAAAAAAGGTGGCAGGATAACCTGCCACCTTTTTTTAAGTATTGAGTGACATCAGCAATATTATCTATGCCTAAACTGGACTCCTCCCTTGTCTCTTGAGATTCCTTCATCTCCCTGAGGTTTTATCTCTTCAGGCTTGCCTTTTTCCTGCTCTTTGGGCTGCCTTTGATGAATCTCGGGCTTTTGCTGCTGCGAAGGAGCAATTTCTCTGCCTCTTTCTTGTCTTGTATCAGGGGGGACGAACTGCCTTGAGTCATCTTTTCTGATAGGCAGTTGCCTCTGCTCCTGTATCTGGTTGTCTTTTCTAATCTCAGACGGTGTTCTCTCCCTTAGCCTATCATCAGGGGGTTTTCCGTCCTGCAAAGGAGCGATCTGCCTCCCTTTATCCTGTTGTGTATCAGGGGGGACGAACTGCCTTGAGTCATCTTTTCTGATAGGCAGTTGCCTCTGTTCCTGTATCTGGTTGTCTTTTCTAATCTCAGGAACCCTATCACTGGGCTGAACCTTTTCGATTCTTTTTTCTGGAACAATTTTCCTTTGCCCCTGGTCGTCTCTAACATCTGATTGGACTTTTGGCGCAATCATACGCTCCTGCATTTGGATGTCCCTCTGTTTTTGCATTGGAGCCTTTTCTCGGAGTTCCCTCACCTGTGATTCTTTTACCATAGGAGGAGGGAGCTTCCTTTCCGGAACATCTTTTATTATAGGCATTGCAGTTCTTTTTTCGGGTTGTATATCAGGTCTGCCCGGCCTTATTTTTTCGCTTAAAAAAGGATTTTCCCTAATCCTGATTTCAGCAGGTTTTCCTGTAATGAACGTGTCTCTATGAATAATGGTAACGCCATCTTTTACCCTTGCATTTTTATATTTGTCCTTTATAACAATCTTATTGATGTTTACATTGAATAAGTTTACGCTATGAGGTCCGTAATAGCCGTAGCCATAGTAAATTTCTCCAGGTGCAAGGGGCACCCACGATACATAAGTAGGCGTTTGAATCCATCCCACATATCCAGGTCCCCAATATACGGAACCTCTTGCGGGCGGAACCCAGAACCAGCCAATAGATACTGAAAATGACCATCTGCCGTAATGATATGGCACCCAACCCCATGGTTCGTAGGATATCCAGACATAGTCACCTCTCCACCATACCCATCTTCCATGTCTGTAAGGAGCCCAACCGACAGACACCATAACAGTAGGTTGCCAGCAATAACCATAGTCTCTAACATATATCCATCTACCGTTGGTATCAAAATCATATGAGTAATACCTGAGTTCATCTGGAAGATATCTCGTGCCTCGATATGTGTCATAAATCTTCCTGTCCCTCTGCATATTCCATCTCGTCCAGTTGTCAGGAGCACTTAGCGGATATATTTCCTCCCGGAAATAACCCCTGATAAACGCCATGTTGCCCTCTGATACAGTGCTTTTGCCTTCTCTATAATCTGTATAAACGGTTCCCCTATAAACCGACACATAAGTCTGCCCATTGCTCAGGACATCCACCCTTAAAACTGCATCGTAATATGCTCTGATTGTAGTTACAGGGGTATTTATCTGTAAGATGCTGTCTCTTGCCCCTTTGTAGTTGATATAAATACTTCCGACATTAAGATACAATTGGAGCATATCTCTATCGTAAGTCAGGATATCTGCTGAAGTCTTCTCATTGAGCCTGACAACAGTTCCCTTTCTAAAATGCACCTCAGCCTTGCCATCATCAGGCACCCAGACTCTGTCACCTTCATATAAGGGAATGTTCATTGATGCGATAACCCAGTCCCTTGTAGTTTCAGAGTTAATCTGGACGTCTCCTTCAAGATAGCTTAGCCTTATGTCTCCCAATCCTGCTGAATATACATAGCTTGGCACACATGCTAAAGCCAGTATCAGCAATAAAACTTTCATCGTTTTCATATTAATTCACCTCTCTTTTTTGGCTCTAAGCCTTTTTGGTTAAAAAATTTTGTATTACAACCTGTCTGCAGGGTTGCTACCTAAATCATTTTAATTCTTGCTTAAAACCAATATTTTAAAGATCTCTAACTCTTGCAAGAGCAATATATATGCCAGAATCTGTAAACACCGTAGAAATAATGATAAAAGATTAAACACGATTAAATTTAAAATCAAAATTCCTGTTTATAGGATTGATTTCCTCAGAAGGGGAAAAATTAGTTTTTCACGGAACCTCTTTGCCTAATTTCAAGGTTCACCATATAAAGAAGCTTTGGTTGATCGTAGGGCAATTAGTTTTTCTACTTAAATTCAAACCTTTCGGGCTATATTCGGAGATTTAGAGAGTCACTCCCTATTCAAAAGTCTTACCTTATCATACTCTCTGCTACTTTGATGACTTTAAAAGCAGGAGACATAAGAAAGACCGAGCAATAAGTATCGCCATCCTGCCAATCGAGCTTACTGCATTCTATACCCCCTTTGCAATTTCCGACTGTAAGATTAGCATGTCTACCCTTTAAGATATATCCAGTTTCTTCTTTAATTTCTATAAAATCTATTTTTTGGAACCTTTTTTCAGCTTCTCCTGATGAAGATTGAATAATAAACAGGTCAGTTTCCTTGGTTTTTATGTTTATGAACTCCATCACTAAGGCGTAATAAGGCTTTTTTTGAGCAATAATTAGCGACGGAGGCCAGGAAATACCTTCAGGGATATACACAGGGACCATAATATTTTCAACTCCAGTAGCTAATTTTGCAGATTCAATACTACTATACTGTCTTGCAGTATTGGTTTGAAATTGTAGTGGTAGCCAGTTCATAAAAACAATAAAAGCCACTATAAGCCCGCCAAAAATAAGCATCCAAATCAAGCCACTGGAGATTTTAATTATTTTGCTCATATCCGCATTATTTCAAACAATATAATCCCAGAATTGTCATTTAGTTAATATTTCTAATGACCGCCATTAGAACTTATTGCATATAAGTCATTGAAAATAAT
>OGCL01002036.1_pt1 | contig 15376 bp, 13 predicted proteins | sample 1570041 | NCBI WGS metagenome assembly OGCL01 (sample SAMN06266162, study PRJEB24511) | hot springs metagenome | isolation source: Hot spring water | place: South Africa: Limpopo | collected 2015-06-22
GAGGAAGCACAAGAGGAGAAGCCCATCCAACCCCCTGAAAAAGTCAGCGTGCCAAAGGAAGAAAAATCGATCTCATCTAAGTTAAAGAAGATCTTTAAATCCTGACAGGTCACAACCCACCGATCCTCATAGGAGATGACCATGGAAAACCTTTCATTGCCTTTTAAAGTTTTAGCCTTAGGCCCTTTTGTGCCTCAGGGAAAAGAGAAGGGATTTCAGAAGCCGATTCGGATTGATCTTAATCATCCGGATCAGATCATGGAAAAGATCCAACTTTCTTTTTCCATTTCACTTCCCTCTCACCTCTGCCAATGGGATCATCTTCTCCTTGATTTTAAAAGTTTGAAGGACTTTCATCCTGATTCCCTGATCGAACATCATACCTCCTTGAAGAATCTTCTTGAAGCAAGAAGATCTGTGGAATCTTTAAAAAGTAAAGGACTCAAGGAGGAAGACATCTATGCACACCTCAAACAATGGCCAGGTCTTCCCATCGAGATCAAAAGAGAGGAGCGACCACGTCCAAGCGAGGAGGTGTCCACTTCAGTGGATCGATTGTTAAAAATGGTTGCCATGCCTGGAGACGAGTCCACCTCTGCTCCGGAAAGCCAACCCTTTATCACTCAAATCAATCTCCTCCTTCAACAGATCCTCAGACAGATCTTTTCCAACCCTGATTTTAGAGGTCTCGAATCCACCTACCAGGGGCTTCAGTTTCTGATGAGACAGGCTAGAGGGAGCCAGGAAATCTTGTTCGACATTGTTCCTGTCTCCCTCGACACTCTTGAAGAGACCCTTGATCACCTCACTGTCTCTCTGATCGATGAGCTCCCTTCACTTGTCCTTCTTGATCTCCCCTTTGATAACTCGCCAAGATCTACGGAGTTACTGGAAAGGGTGGCGCTCTTTTCGGAGACCCTTCTGACTCCTTGCCTTTGCTGGATAAGTCCAAAATTTCTTCATCTCAACCAGTGGGAAGAGATCGGGAAACTGCCCTTTCTGCCCCACTATATAGATGATCCTGCTTTTGCCAAATGGCGGAAGCTGAGAACCCTACCTGCAGTCAAATGGATTGCTCTCACCTGTAACCGATTCCTGATTCGCTATCCTTATGGTTCTGAGAATCGGCTGAAGTGGGTTCGTTTCGATGAAGCTGAATTTCCCTGGATATCACCAGTGTGGGCCATAGCAGGCCTTATCCTCGAGAGCCTTTCGAAGACCGGTTGGCCGACCAGATTTACAGATTGGCAGAACATCCGGTTAAACGATCTGGCCCTTCATTCCATCGAAGGAGATCGGGCCATTCCAACAGAGGTGAATTTCAGTGAGGATCGAATAGACCAATTCATTCGAACAGGACTCTTTCCTCTGGTTTCTCCTTTGAATCGGGATTACGCATTTACTCCAAAAGAGATCACAGTCGGGGGGAATCTGCTTAGCTCCCAGCTCTTTTTGTCCAGAATCACCCATTTTCTCTTCTGGTGTAAGGATCAATTTGAAAAAGACCTTGAGCCTTCTCTTCTTGAGGAAAGGTTGAAGAGAGCCTTCTCGTGGTTCTGGGAGAAAACGGGAAACCTCCTTCCAAGCACTTTTGAGGTCTCAGCCAATAGACCGAAACCAGACAGCCCCATTCAGGTCAGACTCCTCATCGAACCTTCCAGACGGATGCTTCCCTCAGGAGAGAAAGTAGAGCTGGAGTTGAGCTGGTAGCGGAGTTAGCCCCATCACTTCAACTGAACCACGTAGAGTTCAGCCTCTTCTTCTGTGGAGTAAGGGCCGAAGAGGATGGAATCTGGAAATCCATCTATTTTGACGAAGTAGGAAGCTTCTGGGCCGATTTCATTCTGAACTGCCCAGGCAGTATATTCCTTTCCTGATAGACCCAACTTAAGTCCTTTCAGAGGATAATGGAGGCTCGATTGGGTGGGTAGACTCCCATGGGGGCCGACCGCATGAAAGGCGATCTCACCTTCTGAAACTCCAAACATGGCCCCAGGCCAGGCATTCCTTCGAGGTCCCACTTCAATCCATTGGCCGATATGGGGATTGCCATAGGTATCGAGACGATATTCAGAGGGGATTTCTTTTACGGGAGTATTGACTTTAATGACCAATTTAGCGGCCATGGCAGGGTCTGCCTGAGAGAGAAGGTCGCTCCCCTTTAGCGGAGTGGGGAGTGTATCCGCAGATGGGATGTCTTGATCTGTCAGAAGAATGACGATTGGAAAAGAGAGGCCTTTCTGGGCCTGGACGGTGAGAGTTAGAAGGGAGAGCCCGTATCGGATCGACAGGCTTTTCAGATGCTCCTGAGAGGCCAGGATGAGCCAAAGTTGCACATTGGCCTGAATCAATGACTCTCTCGGCTTGGCCCAGGCCATTTTGCTGATTTCATCCTCCCAGAAATGGCCCTTCACCTCAATCCCGTAAGTTTTCAGTTGGGTGATGAGACCTTTCACCTTCTCTTCCGATTCGATCATAGAGGTCAGCCAGACAGTCTTCATGTTTTATCCTTTCCTGAATCAGGGATTTCCGATGGCCATCAGACCTATCTTGCCATCCCGATTCATATGAAACGTGTAGACATTTTTGATCCGTGGTTTTAATTCCACCTCTTGCTCAAAAGGTGTTTCAGTATCGGTTCGGAGCAGGTATCTTCCCTCTTCAATCATCAAGGGAATGCCGACTTTTCCTGCGGCGATGAGTCGGCTTTTTTGATGGGGCTCGACCGAGTAGAGTCCATAGGTGAAAGACATCAGCTCAGCATCCATGTAGGCGTGGAGTAACTCTTGAGGCGTGATGGCCTCAAGATAGATACTTCCACTCAATGTGGCCAGTTTGCGATAAAACTCCCTGATCTTCTGAGCCTCTTGATCGCCGGAGCCCCTGAGACCATAAAGGATAGGGCTGAAATGGATCTTCTCTTCTACCAATCTTTTAATTGCATCGAAGGCCGAGATGGTCATCTCGTCATAATTTGGATACTGTTTTCTCAACCTCTGCTCCCATGCCTTATCCTTGGCGATATTTTGAGCCAGAAGAGGGCCTGTCTCCTCTCCATCCGTAATCAGAATGGCTTTGGCGTTTGATCGCCCTTTTAGAAGACCGTGTGCTTTCAGAACACTATAGCCAATGGGTGTATCTCCGATGTAGGATTTTTCTGAACCGAGGAACTGGATGGCTGCCACAAATTCCTTATAATCGAACCCTTTCTTCTGGGGGCTGATGATGACCTCCACATCGCTGCAGGCCTCCATGGCCCGCAGGTAGTCTTTTCGGATGATCATTCCGTCTGAGGTTAGACCCGCCAGCTTTTTACTGCCGAATACGATCAATCCCACCTGATCCTTCGGTTTAAAAAGGGTCACGATCTGTTTGAGCCCCTCATAGGCAGCCTCAAACCGTTTTTGGTCTTTTCCCTCAAGCTTTTCCCGCATGCTGCCCGAGGCATCGTAAATGATGACAATATGACTCTGACCACTCAAATTCTTGATCGCGTGATAGATCTCCTTCTTTTTTTCCAGACCTTCCTGAGTATGGGGTGAGGAGCTCGTTGAAGATGGATGACCCACCAGCAAAAATTCTGTTTTGACCTTCTCCTTTGGCGGAGGCGCTGGCGAAGGTTTGTGAGCGCAATCGAAAAGGAAGAGGGCGATCAGAATGGAGATAGAGGAAAGTATCTTTTTCATCTTCTGCTTCCTTTCTCCCTGCCGAAAACGTGGTTATGGTTAAGGGGACTTTTTCAAATTCTTTAATAAACGGCGAGCCTTTTCCAGATCCCTTTTCGCCATGGGGTGCTCAGGATTCAAACGGAGGGTCTCTTCCCATTCAACCATAGCCTTTTCCAACTCTTCGGAAAGAAAATGCTTGACCCCCTTGGCATAATGGATTTCGGCCTGCTCCAGCCATTGGATGTTGGGTTTTCGGGATTGGTGGGTTCGATTCGGTTTGTAAGCCTCCTCTCCGGGATAACCTCTTTTAGCCACCCCTATGGATGTTATCACAGGAAGTTTTATTGTCAACCCTGGTTTTAATGGATGCTTATCCTCAAGGTCATTGAAAAAGGCAATCAAGAAATCTTTATCAGGGTCATGATAGAAATCCTGTGAAATCTTTTTTAGGGTATCCCCTTCTCTGGTTTCATAGGCGAGCCACTCCGGTCCATTGAATCGGAATCTCAAATATTCAATTGCTCGGGGGTGTTGGGGTTGGTAGGTCAAACAGAGAAGAAACTCCTTTCGGGCTTCCTGAAATGCATTTTTTTGGAACCGTTCCAGCCCTCTTGTAAAATGTCTCTCGGCTTGGGTTTGGACATGATGCTCAAGCGCCTTCATCTTTTCTATGGTGTCCCTGTCCTGAGGCTCAAGGCCATTGGCCATTTTCCAGTAGAAGAGGGCTTTTGGAAATTGTCTGTTTCTTTCGGCGGCCAAAGCTCTGTTTCGAATGATTTCCGCTACGCCCTCAAAAGGATCTCTTTCCGCGGACGGTTTGGAAGGGGCATAAACGACCTCTTGGACAGATTCCGTAACAGGGGGTTTTCGTAGGCTCGGTTGGATGGCACATCCGACAACCGTACACAGGATCAGAGCGATAAGCCAGAGTTTTTCAGACAGATCAGTCCTCCATTGGAATGAAAGGTTCATTGGAGATCCATATCGCTAACAGACGCCAACGATCTTTGGAAATCCTGAAGATTGAAATTTCCATAGATCATCGAACGATGGATTCGATAAGGGTGGACAAAGAAAGGATTTCCTCCCCTTTCCACGGTAAAGGCGCCCTGGTACCCCAACTTCTTCAGAAGGGCGATCACCAGAGGATTCGTCTCTCCGAAAGGATAGGCCAGATATTTTACATCCTGCCCCAATCGTTTTTTGATCTGGGCGGCTGATTCAGCCAGTTCTTTTCTGAGCGATTCGAAGTAGTCTCGAAAAGACTCCTCGCCCATTCTTTTGGTGAGATTGCGGTGGGATTGGGTATGGGACTGGATTTCGATTCCATGCCGGGCCATCTCAGAGAGCTGATTCCAGCTTAGTCCTCTCCCTCCTGATGTGATTTGATCGGTGTAGATGAAGAGGGTAGCGGGATATCCATATTTCTTTAGAATGGGGAAGGCAATCTCGTAGATGGAATAGTGGTTGTCATCCAGGGTGATGACGACCGATTTCCTTGGAATCGGCCGTTTCGAATGGAGAAAGTCGAAAAGCAGATCCATGGGGATCACCTGATACCCATTCTCTTTTAAATATTTCATCTGTTCCTCAAAATCGTTTGCCCTAATCGTCATCGGATCGGCTCTGTCTCTTGAAAACCTGTGGTAAGAAAGGACCGGGACCCTCTGGACACCTGTTCGAGTCACCTTTTCCATATCCACTGGAGGCAGAGGGATCACCAAGGGATCCCCTGGTTTTAAGAAGACAATTCCATTGAATTCTGCAATGAACCAGTCCAGCGCAGGATCGTTCAGGTATTTAGAGGCAATGGAGGAGAATGTATCTCCAGGTTGAGCAATGAGGACAACACCCTCTGGGTAAACCCGCACTGGAGCTTCTATTTTGGGTTTGATCTCTGGCAAGGGATCTGGCAAAGGGAGATGTGGAGAGGACAATGGTTCGGGTTGGGACGGAAGGCTGGCACAGCCTCCTGAAAGAAGCATCAGAAGGACAAAGAGCCAACAACAATGGAGAGGGGTTTTGCCATGAAACAAGATCAAAGACCTCGGATTCTTATCTTAAACCTCATCCTTTCTTTCTGCAATGTGGAGCAGACGGAAACTTTCCCATGATTCGGTTCTTTGAGTCGTTTCGCGAGGCGGGAGAGGTTCAGCGGAAACCAGTTTTTCGATGGATTGATAGACCTCCTTGCTGACGATGATCTCCCCCGGGCCGGCCATCAGATTGAGAGACGAGGCCTCTTTGAAACTCTCACCGATGAAGGTGGTCTCCCTGCCCTCCTGGGAGAGGAGGGGACCTGACAAAATAACCCCTGAACTGATTCCAAACCCCGCTTTGGTGAGGATCGGATTTCCTTTTAACCCTGCCTCGTTTAGGGTTTTTCTTATGGAGATGGCACATCGGATGGCCCGGGTGGTGTGGTTTTTCTGGAAAGGGGAGTTTCTAAAGACCCCAATAATAACATCTCCTGATATGTTATCAACATACCCTCCGTGTTCTAATATTCCATCGGTTACAATAGAGAAAAATTCGTTAAGGTCTGTCATGAGCGTTTCAGGATTTCGTGTCTCGGAGTAGGCTTTGAATTCCCTAATCCCTGCCGAAAGGATCGTCGCTTGGGTTCTGGTCACAGAAAAATCTGTGGGATGTGGATGTCTCGATTTCTCCTCTCCCTCCGCCTTGGACAAGGCGTGAAGATCTCGATGCGCCCACCAGGCCAAAAGAAGGGCCGTGCCCGCTCCGAGCAGCAGGGCGACCAAACCGAAAAGGGAACTGCTTTTGATCAAAGAGAGATGTTCTTTCTTAATTTGATCGTTGATAACATCAAGGGATAGACCCAACACCACCCATCCTACATTCTGATTCATGAAGACAACCGGTCTGGACAGAGGGAGGACCTGTGCTCGAGAAAAAGCAGCATTGGACGAAAGGTCGGTCATCTGGAAGCCGATCTGGGATGAATCGGTATGTGCCCGAATCACTTTTTTGTTATCCACGATGGCCACATAGAGGATCCCCTTGACCTCCTTCATCTCTTTGATCAGCCCCTGGAGATTTAAGAGATCGTTCTCAAGCAGAGGGAGGCTGGCCCGATTGGCCAATTGACTCAGGAAGATTTCTCCTGCGTTTACTTTTTCCTGATACAGGAGCTCCTTCTGGCTGTTCATCATGATAAGGGTCAACGGGATCAAGATGACCAGGATGAGAAACACGATAGGCGCAGCATATTTGCCAAAGAGCGAGATGGAAAACGCTGAACGTTTCTTTTGCGATCGAAGATTGGGTGATAGGCCTTGAGAGGTCATGGTAAGTGCTTTGAGCGTCCCCCTTTGAGTTTCTCCTCATTTCAAGATGAGACGCAGATGGGTTGAAAAAGAAAAAATCGAGCCCTCCGTTAGAGATGGAGAAACCTATTTCTTGGTTGGGTCTTTCGGCCCGAAGAGCTCCGGTTCTTTTTCCTCCTCTTTTTGAGCAGGAGCAGGTTTCGCTGGATCCTTCTCGGGTTTCGAGGAGTGATAGAAATTATCAACAAAGTCCTTGGGCATCGGGTCTCGTGTCTTCATCAGACTTTCAGGCACAGGGATCTTATCTCCCCTACGGATACGATGGATATTCACATTTGGATTTTTACGGGTCATGGCTTCGGCAATGGGCCTCCAGTTATCTCGCTCCCCGGTATACCAGGCGGCAATAATGAAAAGAGTCTCCCCGCTCCATTTAACGGTATGGGTGAAATACTTTTCTTCTGGCAGGGTCTTTTCTGGAGGCAGGGAGGCAACCTCCTTGGGTGGAGGAGTGGCGGGTTTGCTGGGAGGTGGCGATGCGGGTTTTGAGGGAACTGATTTTTGAGGAGCAGGAGTGGGCTCAGAGGAAGCAGGAGCAGTTCCTGAGGGAGCGGGTTCTGGTCTGGGCTGAGCGCCGCGACAACTATAGAGGGTTATTAAAAACAGAATGACCAGGATGACAATCATCCAGCAATAAGCTTTTGGATAGCGGTGTATCTTCATCGTATTCCCCTTAAGATTTTCCCTTTAATTTGGTCAGGAGTTTTTTCGCCATCTCATTATTGGGGTTGACGGAAAGGGCCCGTTCAAGATTTCCAATGCTCTCTTTTCTTTTTCCCTGTCTCTCTTGAACCATCCCGAGATTGAAGAGGGCTTCGTCAAGGTAGGATGGAGACAATTTCACGACACGGTCGTACATCTCCTCGGCTTTAGAGTAATTCTTTTTTATTGCATAAATATAACCAAGATTAAAAAAGGTGTCGGGAGAATTGGGATCTAACTCGCCTGACTTTTGATAGGCCTCGATCGCCCCAGGATAGTCCTTTAATTTCATACAGGCAACACCTAATTGAAAGTATCCCATGGCGCTATTGGGATCGATTTGAACAGATTTGAGCAATAGAGACCTGGCTTCCTGGGGATTCTTATCCATCAGCCCTGTGGCCTGTTCTTGAAGCGCCTTTGCCTCTGTAGAGGACTCCGATATTTTGATTGGTGGTTTTATTACTTCAGGTGACTTGCTTACGATGATCTTTTCAGGTTCAGGCGCCTTCTGGGAAGAGGGTTGAGTTGTTTGATGAGCAGGTTCTTTGCCCGGCGTGGAAACCGGTTTTTCCTTGAACCATAAGGCAAAGACTACTACCAAGACAATCAGACCAGCTCCAATGGCACCATAAAGTACACCCCGTTTCTTCGCCCCGGGTGTTTTAACAGGTCCCCCTTCCCATTTTTTTTCAGGTTCTTCAGCCTTCTCAATAGAGGGTTTTTCTTCGAAGGTGATGGGTGTTGTCGCCTCCCGCAAGGCTTCCCCTTCGGTCGCGATCTCTTTTTTAAAGAGATCCTTCATAAATTGGGAGAGTCCTCTAGCTGTTGGTCTCATGTTGAGATGAATCATGCACTCTTCGAGATCGGCCAACATATCACCACAGGATTGGTAACGCTCTTGAGGTTCTTTTTTAAGGGCTTGATGGAGGATCTGATAGACCTGCGGAGGCAGGCCGCCCTGGGCTATTTCAGGAGGTTCGAATTCCGCTCGGCAGACTTTGGCAAGGATCTGTAACGTATCCACTCCGGTGAACATCTGTTTCCCTGTGACCATCTCGTAAAAGAGGATCCCTGTTGAAAAAATGTCGGAACGGGCATCGATATTCTGACCAGAAGCCTGTTCAGGAGACATGTAGGCAATCTTTCCTTTAATCATCCCGACCTGGGTGAGCGTGGATCGCCGGGCGGCTTTGGCAATGCCAAAGTCTACAATTTTGACCTCCCCTTCATAAGTCACGATGACATTCTGAGGGCTGATATCTCGGTGGATGATATTGAGTGGAGCCCCCTGAAAGTCCTTGATATTATGAGCGTAATCGAGTCCCGCACAGATTTGCGATGCGATATAGAGGGCATGTTCGAGGCTGATGGACTGGTTTTTTTCTTTTGTCTTGTTGATGATGTGACGGAGATCTTTGCCAAAGAGATATTCCATGGAGATGTAATAGGTGTCTTCCATGTTCCCGAAATCGTAGATCTGGACGATATTCTGATGGTGAAGAAGGGCGGCGAGCTTTGCTTCATCAATGAAAGAAGTGATCAACTCTTTCTCACTGGCCAGATGAGGCAGGATGGTCTTGATGGCGATGAGTTTCTCAAAGCCCTGGACGCCTGTGATCTTGGCCTTGTAAAGCTGGGCCATTCCTCCTACTGCCAGTTTTTCCAGGAGGAGGTATTTTCCAAAGCGCTGGGGTTGTGATTCCGGCATAAAACCTTTCGTAATTTTAATTCAGGCTATTCAATCAAAACAATTATATGTGACCCCCAAATGAGTTGTCAATCGAAAATTCAGCCAGATCATTAAGTGTTCCTGAGTTTTCATAGATGTTGGATGGCCGGGATGATCGTCCATTTCCTCCAATCATCTATTAACTCGTAGTCAGGCATAATGCGGACCTGTGTGACGTTGATCTCTATCTGGCTGGCGAGGTCCAGATTCACCCCCCATGCCTGGCGGGGTGATAGGCCGAGATGAAACTCCTCAAAGCCCTGTCGATTTGGGGCTGTCGCATAGGTCGTCACTTCACTTCTACCGGAAGGAGAGTTTCGGTCGTCTCCAGTACAAAATCAACCTCGGCTTTATCTTTCGTTCTCCAGAAGTGAAGAGCGGTTGGCTGAAATCGGGTCTGTTCCCACAGCAAACGCCATACAAAGTTTTGGAAAGGCGATCTTAGGTTCGTATCATGACGTAACGTCCCAAGTGCTCCACACCTGTAATTACGAAGGCCCAGATCATGAAAGTATAAAGCCCGAGACTTGGCAAGCTCCTTCCGCGGGTTTGTAAAAAAGGGGGCAGGGTATTCAGGACAAATGTTTTTTCGGCATTCTACAGGTATGACTTGAGAGTAGGAAGGGAGATATGAAGCAGTGTTGCCAATTCAGAGTGGTTGACGATCTTGCCGATCTGGTGTGCCAGAAACCTGATCATACGGCCAAAAGCTTCCAGCTTCTCAACTCGAAGAAGGGCTATGATGTCCCTTTCCAGACAACTATAGTAAATATCGTCAAGGGTGCTTTGCTTGTCCCTCAGATGCGTCTGTGTAACCACTCACGGAAAGGTTCCAAAGTGGAGGTATTCAATTAAAAATTCTTCCGAGCGGTCTCTTTCGATCTGGAAGAATTCCTGCAACCGATCCTGATAACAGTAGTCTTTGCGACTATTTATAAACTCGGTAAAGGTCAGGGTTGGCAGTTCAAAAGGCGTTTTCTCCCCACCAGGGATTCGTGGATCTTTTCCTTTAGCTCTAAACTGCCCGAACCGGAAACCACGAGCTTGTAGGGAAGCCCCTGGTCAAAGAGGCCTTTAAGGAACAACCCTGCGTTTTCCTTGCGCTGGATCTCATCAATGAAGGCCACTCCGAATTCATCTCCCAACTCCAGGCGGAGTTTGTTGACCAAAGACTGCTGAGAGTCCAAAAAAGGCTGGTCTGCCTCAACATCGAAGTTTAAAAAAACGCTTCTGGTTCCTTGCTGCCTTAATTGGGTCCTCTACCCAGCGCAGGGCTATTATCTTTCCGGCTTGGCGCAGCCCAACCCAACCATAAGACTAATCTCTTTGTCAGCAAGATTATCAATAAGCTCTTGAAAAATAAGCCGTTGAATCACAGTTATATTTTGACCCGATGATTTTAAAAGTCACCTATTATTTTTCTCGGTCGCAAAGCGATCATTTGTGCTGGTTTTAGGGATTTTCTTTTGCTAATGCCCCATGACCGGAAGGTGCCCTCGAACCATAAAAATGGCCCTTCGGTCAGGGTTAGGGTTAAGGCTAAGAGGGCAGTTTTGTCTACGGGGGAAGGGTTATGCCCAATGATTTAGAACTGTTACCTTAACCAAAGACTTATTTTCAAATTAATGATTATTGCCCATATGGCATCTTACTGATGGGTATAGAATAAATTATGGGTGAGACGAGGGATAATATTGACATTACCTCCACAACAGACACAACGAGCCATTTTTCGTTCCCTCCACTGTGAACTCTCTCTTGGCCGCTCATTAAAGATGACCCTTATATGCTCGTAAGAAATGACCCTAAAATGGCCTCCGACCCTTGCAAACAGTCAGAAGCCATGGTAAAAATAAGTAAGCTCTTTGAGCTTCCAATTGTTTGCGAAACTCTCTTTCAAACCCCGAAGTTGTCTCTTCGGGCTTTCCCTTTCTATCCCTTCTTAAAGTCCACCTGATAATTGTTAATGAAATAAGAGGAAAAATCAGCCCCCCTTCTCGGGAGAGCAAAGGCGGGTTAATCCCCTGAGCACTTTATCGGTGGGTCAATTTAGATGGGCGTTGAAGGAACTCTCAATGACTGACCCCATTGACTATTACAAGCCTTTTATCATACCTGATCCAACTCATTCACCCAATCATCCCTTCTTGAGAAAGGGTTGAATTGGGGCTACCTTGTGTGAGTTGAAAGATAAAGATTATAGAACCAGGGTCTTCAGTTGCTCTTTAAAGGAATCCCTTATATTCTCGATCGCCTCGAGATCGAAAATCTCCTGAAAGGCTGAAATTCCTGAAAATTGGGTTATCTGAAGAATGAAATCATTTGGTGGAAGAAAGGTTGCCACTGGAGCCTTCAGAACCACTACCTGAAGGTTTCCAAGATCGGACAGTTCTTTGATCTCCACTTCGTAGCGTAAATCTTCCAATAATCTTTTAAGTTCTGGAAAATATTTTAGGAAGATGACCAGGGAAAGGTGATTTATTAAAGCCTGTTGCATCTCCTCGTGTTGACGTTGTTCTCTTCCAGAAACCATAGCCCGAAGGCGTTCAAGAGGACAATCGCCCTGGAACGAAAGAATCCATCGAGTTGGGGAGGTAATTTGGACGGTCTTATTTCCTCCCTCTATGAAGAGAGGATATTGAAATGGTGTGATCTCTAACTGTTGGTTAATCGGTGGCAAAGGAGGTTGTAGCTTACGAGGCAAACTGAAAGGCTTTTCACAAACCAAACCGTAAAGCTCCTGAAGTTCAGAGAAGGCTTTCTCCGATCGGGGGACTTCTTCTTTGACAGCGCTTTTTACATAGATTCCTAAAAGCTTTCGCGGAAGAAAAAGAGGTCTTAGTGTATTTAGATGGCCAATCAGGCGTTTGCTGAGTGCTTGGGAGATCTTCTCTGTGGCCTGACGGAGTTGAAAGAATTCCTGATTATTAAGCTGTTTTCGAGAGATATCTTCCATTATCATAATTTGCCTCTTCCATTATCATATAACAATCCTGAATGTCAATGGTTTAATTGAAAAACTCATGTAAGACTAAGCATTTAACAAAAATGCTACAGAATGGCCTCCCCTATCGAGGTAATTTCTTATCCTCTCAACAAAGGTCTCGCTCCCTAATACTGTCTGGCTTTTAATTTCATCAAAAGGATTGGAAAGGTGACTCTTCAGCGCATGACGGTTAGCAATACTTGAAAGACAATCCCCTGTTTGACTTTGTATTCGGGCATAAATTTTTCTCTTGATCCCTATTCTTTGTTAAAGCTTCCAATCTGCCTGAGAATTTTTTTTCTGATCTTCAGAAGAAAAATCCTCTCTATAGAAACGGGAAAACAGATCCTTTCTTATTTCCTCTTCTCCTGCTGTCGGTTTATTCGTTCTGATAGATGCAAGCGCCTGTTTGCGAGCCAGGTTAAACATCGAAAATCCCATTTTCAATCTCTCCTGACCGCTTCTTCCCATCACCATTTCAAGCATTTTTTTTCGATTTCGAGATCGGTATCCCTCACTTCCTCACCTTCCTATACAACTCTTCCAATGTTAGCCTTTTGACCCACCTCTCGACATAACCCATATCCATGTCAGGGACCGTTTTTAGGAGGTTTTGTATATCCCTGAGTTGGGTTTCAGAAAGGCTCTCTTTTGCCCAATAGAGCTTTGAGAGTACAAGATCTTCAGGTGATGTCACATACAAACTTAATCCCTCAAACTCAATGGTTCGTCTTCTTTCAAATTCTAACCTGCGATATTCCATTTCCTTCCTGACGATGAAGTCTACTTTTACAATCCCTTCAGTATGAATTATATTAAAATTTCCTCTTTCATACAAGGCATTTTTTACGGATTCCTGATCTATATAAAAGTCGCTGGAAAAGAGGGAATGGAATTTCTCGATATCCTTCTCGTCCAGCTCGATCACCATATCGATGTCCCGGGTCATTCTCGGAGTGGTATAAAAATTGGCGGCGATTGAGCCGGTGACCATATATCGAAAACCGGCAGATTCCAGACGATTGATAACAATCCTTAGAACCTCAAGCTCATCGATCATACAACTGATTCCAGGCGGTATCCAAGAAAAGCCCGTACCTGGTAGCAATGCTCGAAAGACAATCGCCCTGTTTGACTTTGTATTTAGGCATCTTTTGCCCTACCCCCCAATCAATACCGTGCGGGTGGCGGCGAGTTTCGGGTCTCCCAAGAAGACTCCACATGTGCCGAAATTCGGACTTGGAGCCCAACGAGCGGCTGGCATATAATCGATCATCACTGTCATGCTTCCCTTGACGATAGGAACAGGAGGTGTTGGCGGAGGGGGAGGATGAGCAAGCCCTCCGGAGATAACACCTGTGCAGACCACGGTACAGCCTACGGTTGCCGCAGGAAGATATTCGATAATTACTGTTGGAGGTGGTCCTACAGGTGGGCCAATCACCCCGCTTGGCACAAGCATATCATGCGTGATGAAATCCCCAATTCTTGCAGCAGGAAACATATAAAACCCCCTTTCTTACGCCTTCTCCCAAACGTCTTTATCGAGGTTGGGAAAGGTAATTTTGCATGTTCCGGGCTCAATTCCATCCACCCTTGCAAAGCCATTTTCATCGAGAGTGCCCTCTGCAATCGTCTTTCCGTCAGGCAGGGTCACCTTATACCTCTCTCCTGGAACAGGATTGTCTTCCTCGTCAACGAGTTCAATCTCAATCCAGCTTTTCTTCTTGTCATCCTCTTCATCTGTTGGTTCTTTGTGACGTTTTTCCTGGCTGCTCACATCTTTTCCGGGTACAGCATCTGCAGCACTATCCGGAGGAGAAGGGGCAGTCGGAGGCACCAGTGCGGCCGAGGCCGGCGATACCGGCGGGCCACTGCCGCTGTTGATGTTGACCAGAGGAGCCTGTATAAAAATCGCTGCCGGGGTGAGAACAATACTACTTCCACCCACTTTCAATTCCATGCCAGTCATTCCTTCAATCTTTACATTCATCCCCTTCAAATGGTAGGTTCCAGTCACATTTTCGCTGTGATTCGCATTGAAGCTCTCAATCATATTGCCTGTGACTTTGAGAGAGAAAGAACCGGTTACCTCCTCGGCCTTCTTCCCGCCCACTTTCCGGTTGTAGTCGCTCTTCACCTCTCGAAATTCGTTCTTTTCGACCAGAACATGCTTATCGAATTCGATCTTCTCCTTCAAATCGCGCTTGACAATGAGATGCCTGTCATTGCCGACCAGCTCCCTGCGGTCATTCTTGACGCGGATATCGAGATCCTTCTCGGCATGGATGAATAGTTGTTCTTTCCCTTTCTTGTCCTCAAAACGAATCTCGTTGAACCCATCTCCTCCAGTGGAGGAGTTGGTCTTGATCGTGGACTTTGTCTTTTCGTCGGGGAGTGTGTAGGGAGGCATCAAGTCCGCATTATAAACCCTTCCGGTGATCAGGGGCTGATCTGGATCTCCTTCGAGAAAATCAACGATCACCTCCTGGCCGATTCTCGGTGTGAAGATGGCTCCATATTGACCTCCTGCAAAGAGGCTTGCAACTCGGATCCAGCAGGAAGACTTATCGTCCTTCTTTCCCTCCCTGTCCCAGTGAAACTGGACTTTGACACGACCATATTTGTCTGTGTAGATCTCTTCTCCTTTAGGGCCTGTGACCACTGCGGTCTGGATACCTTGCACCACAGGCTTTGGGGTTTTTCTTTCTGGACGAAAGACAACCGACGACGGAATGGAAACAAATTCATTATGATAACTGAACCTCTCTTTGGGATCCGCCATCTCCTCGAGGACCTGGGGTTGCAACCCTTCATGGACAACCGCTGTGAAAAGGTATTCCTGATTGAAATTCTTCCGCTCGTGGTCAATCATTTTGAATTTGAAACCAGGGATGAACCGGACGCAGGAGCTCTTTCCTTCTGCTCTCTCCTTATAGGT
>OGCL01002037.1_pt1 | contig 15376 bp, 14 predicted proteins | sample 1570041 | NCBI WGS metagenome assembly OGCL01 (sample SAMN06266162, study PRJEB24511) | hot springs metagenome | isolation source: Hot spring water | place: South Africa: Limpopo | collected 2015-06-22
GAGCCAAGAGCCTAACAACACGGGAAAAGCGATCACGGAGAGGATCAGGGCAACTAGGGTTTGGGTAGCGGCGGAGTTGAGGTTGTCTGTGATTACCCGCTCGGTGGCTTGGAGGGTGGCGGTAATAGACTGGCTGTAGGTTTGCTTGAGTTCTTCGTATTCTTTGCCAAACAAAATGGCGATCGCCGCTTGCCTGTTGCCCCGTTTAGTTAGCTCAAACGCCTGCTGTTCCAGTGCCACGAGGCGGGTATTGGCTGACTCGGTTTTAGCTACTTGCTCGCGGAAAAAAGCTGGAGCCAACTTTTGCGCTTCTTCTAGGGCAGAAACCAGTTGGGGATCGAATTCCTGATAGCGTTTCTGCCATGATGGATCGCCAGTAAAAGCAACCATGCGGGCGGACATGGTCAATACTTCATCAATATAAATAATTTTTTGACTGAGCTGGCTGAGACGAAACTGGGAAGTAACTACCTCCTGAAAGCCCCGATAGCTCAGCCAACTGGTGATAGCGGCAATGCCAGTAAAACCGAGACTGATGAACACAAATGCCGAAATGCGGTTGACCAGCGTGGCTTGAGTTTTGACTTGTACTTGAGCGTTTGCCATAGGTTGTTATTTAATCTCCTGCCAGTAGTTGCACTAAAGCACGACCATCAATAGCTAACACCATTTGGCGATCGCCATTCAAGAAGTAGCCCCGCAGACAGCGCGCCAGATTGGTATTGATATTGTTTAATCCTGTATTTTGGATTTGCTGATCAGGGCAGTTAATCATCTCCCCAACTTGGGGTACAACTAGCCCTACATATTGATTGTCCACCTGTAATAGCACCACTTTGTAGATTGTTTGACTAAAACCTTTCTGAAAGAGAGGCTGAAAGCCAAGCAGATAGCTCAAGTCGACTACCCAAGTTACCTCCCCGCGCCAATTGCACACCCCCATCACTGCCCTTGGCAGATCAGGGATAGACACAATCTGTGTCAAAGACAGGTTAAATACCTCAGCCAGTTGATCTACGGGAAGCATTACCAACTGCTGATCTGTGAGATGCAGGACTAGATATCGGGTGGTGGCAACAGTCAGACTAGCGGTCATAGGCTATCACTTCACCAGTAAGCCCACAGTGCGCACCAACTCATCGGCGTTGACTGGTTTGGTGAGATAGGCGGCGGCTCCCTGCTTCATGCCCCAAAATTTATCCATTTCGCCGCTTTTGGTAGAGCACATAACAATGGGAATGTCCTTAGTTTCCGCTTTATCCTTTAGTTCACGGCATAGTTCAAAGCCACTTTCACCTGGTAGTACCACATCCAAGATGATCAGTTTGGGCTTTTGCTGACTGATTTTCAGGCGAGCCTCTTCCCCACTGGTGGCAACCTGTACGGTGTATCCCGCATTGCGGAGGGTACCTGCAATAATTTCTGCTTGGGTCAGGGTATCTTCTACTACTAAAACGGTGGACATTGCTCCTCTCTTCTGGCTATTTATCCTGAAATAAATATCATTAAACGGCGTCCCAAGAAATTAAACTAATCAGGAAATTTTAAGCTTCCGCCTTAATGTATTTCTCCACCATCTGCATCACTTTGCTGGGTTCGGGGGGCTTACCCATAAAATCAGAAGCTCCGACAATTTTTGCACGAACGCGATCAATCACCCCATCATTGCCCGTCAGGATCACAATCGGCACTTCTTTGAATTGGCTGGTTTTACGCAGAAAGGTGCATAACTCATAGCCGTTGGTGTTGGGCATTACCAGATCGAGAAAGATTAGATCAGGCTTGCGTTTTAGTAGTTCGCTCATGCCTTGTAGCGGATCAACTATGAACATAGTGTTGTAGCCCGCCTTTTGCAGAATAGCAGTGAGTTCCTTGCCGATCTGCGGGCTGTCATCAATACAGGCGACTAGCCCTTTGGCGGTGGGTTTGGTGGAGATATGGCGCTGTTTGACTTTGACTGGGGCAGGTAAATCTGGGATTTCCGTAAATTCTACTATGCCATCGATTACTAAGGGCAATAGCGATCGCATCACTGCAATCAAGGACTTTCGCATCATGATTGATAAGTCCCAAATGGTATTCTGCCCATTCAGAAGCATGACAAGGGTCTGATGATAGTTTTTGTCCATCACATCGGCGTTGACCATTGCTTGCAGGCGATCGCCATCGGTAATCACCGCCGACAGATCGAGGCTGAAGTTGGGAATCATATTTTGCACATGCCCCAAACCTGCTTCCAGCCACTTGTTACGGGAATTTTGGGCTACTTGGAGGGTTTGCTCGGGCAGTAATAGGGCGATCGGTTGTTTGGGATAATTGCCCTCAGACCAGATTAGCTCTACCTTCTTGCTATTGACGATATTGTAAAATACCTCTTGAACGATGTTCTGCACCACATTTTTGGCATTATCTTTGCCCAGCCTTTCCATCTGCACCGCCTTGAGAATGGCGTTGAAATCCCACAGGTCATTATTGTCTTGCCCTACAAAAAATTCTTTGATAATTGGCTGAGGGCTGTTGCTCTGGCGCTTGAGGGCACGATAGAGGCGGCGCACCCGATGCTTAAGGCTAGCGGTATGTACCAGTCGTCCTGAATAAAAGTAGAGAAAGGCTAAAATCTGCTCACCATCAGTTAAGCTCAACTCCCCCGATAGGCGTTGGTTGTGAATCTGTTGCAGTTGGCTTGCAAAATTGTCCATCCCGTTCAATCCACCCCTAGAGCAGGTATCCTTCCATCATACTCTATCTTCAGCGAGTAAGCCAAACCAGCCTTTAGTTACAGTTGGTGTCTGTAGGCTAGCTAGTTTGGACAGCAGTTCTTGACTGTGGGTAGCAGGATTAACATGCAAAAACCGCTCCCGAATGATGCCATCGGGGTCAATCAGAAATGTATGTCTGAGGGAAATAAAACCCAGCCAAGAACCGTAGGCTTTGCTCACAGTGCCGCCCTGATCAGCCAACAAAGGGAACTTCAAACCTTCAGCGGAGCAAAATTGCTGATGGGAATCCACTGAGTCGGCACTAACCCCCAAGATGACAGCGTTCAGTGCTTGAAATTTGGGTAAGTCTTGCTGAAAGCGGCGCGCTTCTAGGGTGCATCCTGAGGTGAAGTCCTTGGGATAAAAGTACAGCACTACCCACTTGCCCCGATAGTCCTTGAGGCTGATCGTTTCCGCACCATTGCTGGCAAAACTAGGCAGGCTAAAATCTGGAGCGGGCTGACCTACCTCTGGCTGTTTGCCCCCCAACGCTAGGGCAGAGGAACTAGAAAGCAATAGAAACGCCAGCGATAGGGAGGCAATCAGTGCCAAAGGCAGAAGGTAACGCATAGAACAGTGAAAGTGAATTTACTGCTATTCTAGCTGATGCGTAGGCAGGCTGAGTTGGTGAGATGGCATCTAACCTTTGCCCCAGTTGTGGTCTGCTTGGTCAATCACATAGGCGGCGATCGCCTGAATTTCCTCATCACTCAGCTTTTTGCCAAAGGCAGGCATGGCATTTTTCCCTTTCTTGATCTGGTAGGCGACTTTTTCCACAGAATAAATGCCGTACTTGTCCAGGGCATCTTTTTTTAGAGTTTTGGCGGCAACCACCCGATTTAAGCCCCCCGCATGACAGGCGGCACAGTTGGCAGTAAAAAGTTTACCAGCATCAATGCCATCGGCACTGACTGGTTGCATAGATATATTCCAGAACAGACAGCAAGCAACAAGGAAAGCGAATAAAACTTTCATGATCATTAGAGACCCCAGCTAGAGATATGAACTATGCCTATAGTCAGAGCAAAAGACCAACCTTGTCAAAAGACACCCAGTCAATTATTGGGGTTGCTTGTCGCGCTTTTTAGGGAACTGACTTAAGTTGGATGCCTGTGGAGCGGGCAAACAAAGCCATGACAGCTTCGCCGACACTGCGGGTGTCAACTCCCACATGAACTGTGGCTAGCGCAAAAACAATCACCCGATTGGTTTGGCTACAGCGGAACAAAGCATTGGTTGCCTCAGCCTTGCCATAGACAGTGCGATCCAGCTCTGTGCCAGTGTTAGTCAAATCCACAAACCCAGCTACCAGCAGGGCATTGGATGCCGCTTCCACACACCTCTGCTGGCTGATATTGTGGGGAATGACAACAGTAAGCATACGCGGCACATCTAGCCTCTGGGCGGAGGCGGAACTAGCCGCTAGCCAAGACAGACAGGCGATCACCGCCGAGCGTCTTACCATCTCAAGAGGTTAAATTCTTCCATATCCACCGTGTCACGACTACGGTAGATAGAGAGGACAATCGCCAGACCTACAGCCGCTTCTGCCGCCGCCACCGTAATCACAAACACAGTAAACACCTGCCCGCGGATGCTGGCTGAATCTAGGAAATTGGAAAACGCCATCAAGTTGAGGTTTACAGCATTGAGCATCAGTTCCACAGACATCAGCACTCGCACCGCATTGCGACTGGTTACCAAGCCGTAAATACCAATGCAAAACAGCGCCGCCGCCACTATTAAAAACGCATCTAAGGTCATAATCTCACCACAACTAAAACTATTAAGGATCATATCGTAGTTACAACTGGATGCCAAACAAAAGGTTAAGGCGGCTCTTTACCCAATTTAGGGCGGCAGATTCGGACTTATCCGCCTCAGACTGCGACAGCAAACCCATAGCAACCAGCATTTTCTGCCTTTCCGAAAGCTTCTGGGCAATCTGTTCTCCTAGCTGTTTGTATTCTGTGAGCAGTTTTTGCAGTTGCTTGCGATCGACTACAAACAGGATTGAGGCAGTGGTAGTGCGTACTGAGGCGGTGCGCGGTGTCCCCATCAGCAGGGAAATTTCGCCAAAGAAGTCTCCTTCTTGGAGAATGGCAATCTGTTGTCCAGTTTTTTCGGAATAAATCTCCACTGCTCCAGAGAGAATCATATAGAAAGATTCACTGGGTTCCCCTTCGCGCACAATTATCTCATCGGCACTGTATTCATTGCGGTATCCACTGGCAATGATGGCAATTAGTTCGGCATCGGAGCAGTTTTCAAAGTAAGGGGTGCGGCGCAGTAAATCCCTGAGACTGTAATTAGTTAGGCTAAAGCCATTGCTGACTGGAATTAGATTTTCCGCATTTTGTGATGGGTCATGGTCAGAGTTTGTACCATTATTTTGACTGCGGGCTAATTCCGATGTACTAAATTTAGGCAAATCCTGCAAGTTCCTAATCCAAATATCGCGTTGCGCAAAGGGTACTTTGATATTTCTGAGTTTCAGTTCGTGGGCAATGCGAAAGTTTAGGGAACTGCGAATCACTTCGTTATCATCTGGTTCATCAATCCAAATCAGCAGTTGAAAGTTCAAACCATTTTCACCAAAACTATCAAACCAAACATCAGCGGCAGGTTCACTCAATACTCTAGGCTCTAGACGGGCGGCGGCGAATAGGGCTTCGGTGAGTTCTAATAAGTCTGTACTGTAATCCACAGTAATTGGTACATGGATGCGGCAGGTTTTGCCGCCATAGCTCCAGTTGATTGTGTCATTATCCATAAATTTTTGGTTGGGCACAATCACAAATACATTATCTTCAGTTCTGACAATGGTAGAACGAATAGTAATTTTTTCGATAGTACCTTTGAGTTGCCCTAGTTCAATGTAATCCCCTACTTTAACTGTTTGTTCAAATAATAGAATTAGTCCACTGAAAAAGTTGCTGGCTAAATTTTGTAAGCCCAAACCAATACCGATTCCCAGTACACCAGCCACCACAGTCAGGGAACTAAGGTTGATGCCTGCACCCTGTAATACTATGATTATCCCTAGAATCATAGAGATGTACTGCAGAGAAACGGCGATGACTTCTTGCAAACCGCGATTCAGCCTAGCCAGAATGGTGCGCCTTGTTACCTCGCTGATAATAATTGAAGCAAAGATGACAGCAATAATTAAAGCAATAATTGAGGTGATTGAAGCTAACGAAAATTGAGTACCCCCTACATCAAATAGTGGTGAAGTGAATATCTGTACTAGGTACTCCCAAAATTTTTTCATTGTTCAGGTTCTCAGTAGGGTTTGCAAACGCTTCCGAATCAGATCAAGCGCGATTTCTGTATCACTCTCACTGATGATGCCCAAGTCCATTAGGGTGTTCTGCCGCTCTAGGAGCTTTAGGGCAATTTTTTCGGCAATTTCTCTATGGATGGTGAGAATATATTTCAAGTGATCGCGATGGATGACAAATAATTTGCTTTGCACTAGTGTGCGGCAGGTGGCAATCCGAGTTGTACCCGTGAACAGAGCGATTTCGCCAAAAAAATCTCCAGCATTGAGCACAGCTATATGTTGTTTTTTTCGGAGTGAAATCACTTCTATTTTGCCTGTCAAGATGATGTAAAAGGAATTGGCAGTATCGCCTTCTCGGCACACATATTCAAGGGCTGGTACAGTTTGGGGATAACCTTGATTGACAAGATACAAAAATTCTTCTGCGGTCAATCCCTCAAAGTAAGGAATTTTATTGAGGGCAACAAGAAGTTCCCGCTTGGTGCGAGTGAGTGGAATTGTTGAGGTGTGCAGGCGATCGCTCATAGTCTGGGTAAATCGTCTTTCCGCTCACTTTAGGTCTAGTTTAGTATAGTCTGTCTTGCGCTAAAGTATGATCTATCTGCTGATTAACCTTTGATTAAACCCTAGTTAACCGTGCCTATGTCAACCGTGTTTCTCCAGAGATTGCACGATCCCAGCCGCCCCATACTGGTATTTGATGGGGCAATGGGAACTTCTTTGCAGATGCAAAATTTGACAGCAGAGGATTTTGGCGGGGCAGAATATGAGGGCTGTAATGAGTATTTGGTACGAACTAAACCTGAGGCGATCGCGCAAGTACATCGCAGTTTTTTGGCAGTAGGGGCAGATGTAATCGAGACAAATACCTTTGGTGCCAGTTCCATTGTCTTAGCAGAATATAATTTGCAGAATCTTGCCTACGAGTTGAATAAGGAGTCAGCCCAATTAGCCAAAACCGTGGCGGAGGAATTTTCTACCCCAGAGAAACCTAGATTTGTGGCGGGTTCTATTGGTCCTACCACTAAGTTGCCGACCCTACTACACATCGGTTTTGATGAAATGGCTAATTCCTATCGCCAACAAGTGGCTGGATTGATGGATGGGGGTGTAGATTTATTACTGATTGAAACCTGTCAAGATATCTTGCAGATCAAAGTTGCCCTTAATGCTGTAGAGCAGGTATTCCAAGAAAAGGGACAGCGACTGCCGATCATGGTGTCGGTAACGATGGAACAGCAGGGAACAATGCTTGTGGGTAGCGATATCAGTGCTGTTACCACTATTTTGGAACCCTACCAAATCGATATATTGGGTTTGAACTGCGCTACGGGTCCAGATCGCATGGTAGAGCACATCAAGTATCTGTCGGAGCACTCTCCGTTTGTCATCTCTTGCATTCCCAATGCTGGTTTACCAGAGAATGTGGGCGGCAGAGCTTTCTATCGCCTCACCCCTGAAGAACTGAAGCAGTATCTTGCCTACTTTGTAGAAGAGTTGGGTGTGCAGGTAATCGGCGGCTGTTGTGGCACGCGTCCTGAACACATTCAGCAGTTGGTGCAAATCAGTCAGAGTCTGCGACCAAAATTAAGGAATCCCCACCTCACACCCTCTGCCGCCTCTATTTATAGTACTCAGCCCTATGTGCAAGATAACTCATTTTTGATTGTCGGGGAGCGGCTCAATGCCAGTGGTTCCAAAAAGTGCCGTGATCTATTGAATGCTGAGGACTGGGAAGGACTGGTAGCCTTGGGGCGATCGCAGGTAAAAGAAGGAGCGCACATTCTAGATGTCAATGTGGATTATGTGGGCAGAGATGGCGCAAGGGATATCTATGAATTGGTATCTCGGTTGGTTACAAATGTGTCTTTGCCCCTGATGTTGGACTCCACTGAATGGCAGAAAATGGAAGCAGGGTTGAAGGTGGCAGGGGGCAAATGTATTCTCAACTCCACCAACTACGAAGATGGTGAACCCAGATTTTGCAAGGTATTGGAGCTAGCTAAGCGGTATGGTGCTGGCGTAGTCATCGGTACGATTGATGAAGAAGGGATGGCACGCACAGCCAGCAAGAAATTCCAAATTGCTCAAAGAGCCTACCGTCAAGCTGTGGAACAGTTTAGGATTCCACCCTATGAAATCTTTTTTGATACTTTGGCTCTGCCAATTTCCACAGGAATAGAGGAAGATCGGCAGAACGCCAAAGCTACCATTGAAGCGATTAGGCTGATTAAAGAAGCCATGCCTGAATGCCACCACTTGCTGGGAATTTCTAACATTTCCTTTGGTCTCAATCCTATGGCAAGGATAGTATTGAATTCTGTATTTTTGCATGAAGCAATGCAGGCGGGGATGGATGCGGCGATCGTCAACGCTAGTAAAATACTACCCCTGAGTAAAATTGCAGACAAAGAGTTGGCAGTAGCTAAGGATTTAATCTACGACCGCCGCAGGTTTACTGATGGTATTTGCACTTACGATCCCCTTGGTGAGTTTACCAAACTCTTTGAGGGGATAAGTAGTAAAAAAATCCAGACAATTGATGACAACTTGCCAATAGAGGAGAAATTGAAGCGGCATATTATTGATGGCGATCGCCAAAATTTAGAAGCACACCTAGATGAGGCTTTGACACGCTATAAGCCGCTGGAGATCATCAACAACATTTTGTTAGATGGCATGAAGGTTGTGGGTGAACAATTTGCCAGTGGACAGATGCAGTTGCCGTTTGTACTACAGTCTGCCGAGACGATGAAGTCTGCCGTTGCCTACCTAGAAAAATTTATGGAAAAGGCTGAAGGCACAAACAAAGGAGTCTTTCTCATAGCCACTGTCAAAGGAGATGTGCATGATATTGGTAAGAACTTAGTAGATATTATTCTGACCAATAATGGCTACAAGGTAGTTAATATCGGCATTAAACAACCTGTGGAAAATATTATTCAAGCTTATGAAGAATCTAAGGCTGACTGTATTGCTATGAGCGGACTGTTAGTAAAATCTACCGCTTTTATGAAAGAGAATTTAGAGGAATTTAATCGGCGCGGGATCACTGTGCCTGTGATTTTGGGTGGAGCCGCACTTACGCCTAAATTTGTCTGTGAAGACTGCCAAAATACTTACAAGGGGAAAGTAATCTACGGCAAAGATGCTTTTTCTGATCTCCACTTTATGGACGAATATATGTCTGCAAAGTTGGCGGGAAAGTGGGATGATCTGCAAGGTTTTCTGGATGGTCGTGAATTTGCTCCCAGTCAGCGAGTGCAAGAAGCTGATACACCTGCAGAGCAGATAGAAGTAGCGCTTCCAGTAGCTAAACAAGAGCGATCGCCCCATATAAAAGTGGATATTCCACGCCCTCAGCCACCATTCTGGGGTACGCAAGTTCTCAGAAGTGAGGCAATTCCCATTGAAGAAGTATTTTGGTATCTTGATCTGCAAGCGTTGATCGCAGGGCAGTGGCAGTTCCGCAAACCAAAGGAGCAATCAAAGCAGGAATATCAGCAATTTTTGCGGGAAAAGGTATATCCCATTTTGGATTATTGGAAACAGAGAATTACAGAGGAACCAATTCTAGATTTAGCGGTAATTTATGGCTACTTTCCTGTCAATGCCAGCGGTAATACCTTGTTTGTCTATGATCTCCATGACCACACCAAACTGATAACTGAGTTCCTATTTCCTAGACAGCGATCGCAGAGGCAGATGTGCATTGCCGACTTCTTTGCCGATCAAAAAGACGGGGTAATAGATGTTTTGCCTATGCAGGCGGTTACCGCTGGTCATGTGGCTACCGAGTTTGCCCAAAAATTATTTCAAACCAATCAATACACCGACTATTTGTACTTTCATGGTATGGCGGTGCAGATGGCAGAAGCACTGGCAGAATGGACTCATGCCAGAATTCGGCGTGAACTGGGATATGCACAGCAAGAACCAGACAACATCCGCGATATTCTAGCCCAGAGGTATCAAGGCTCTCGTTATAGCTTTGGCTATCCCGCTTGCCCCAATATCCAAGATCAATACAAACAGTTAGATTTACTAGATACCAAACGCATCGGGCTGTATATGGATGAAAGCGAACAACTTTATCCCGAGCAATCCACTACTGCCCTAATTTGCTATCATCCTCAAGCCAAATACTTTAGTGCTTAGTGCAGGTAAACGACTGCTGTAGCAATTCTAAAAAATTCACGGCATCGTCATCAACGCAGGCACTAGCTTGATGTTCCAGAGCCGACTGATCAAGGGTTTGCCTAAGGAAACATTAGGCAAGGTGAAACAGAAACTTAACTAATGTCCAGAGTTCCGCTGTAATTAAACCCGCTAGAGCTACAAAAATTAAGATATTTATTACTGCTTTGATCTTAGAGAGCATACTAATACAAGAGTTTTTCTAGTGATTATGACAAAGAATGGGATGTATTACCCTATTCTGGAAGCTCGATCTTGCCTGAATTATACTTATCCCAAAGTTCATAGCCCATCTTAAATCTTTGTTTGGCAGTATCTTGATATGCTTTGGCTTCGGATGCCAGCAATTTTTGCATAACAGGTAATTTCGCAATTTTAGAAAGTTCATCTAACTCATTTTGCGAAAAGTCAGCCAACAGAATGATCGAAGTGCTGATCGTATCTTTGGGCAATACCAATCTCAGATAGGAGGCTAACTGCTTGTGCCTGAGTTGGCGAGCCAGATCGATTCTCAGTTTGGCTGGCAGTGCTGATAGATACCTGTGAGTTGGCTAGGTAAACGGCGATCGCCGTAAAGCTGGCAAGTATTAGCGCTCCCAGAAATATAGTAAGGGGCGACTTAAATTTGAAAAACATTGGGAGTATTTAATCAATTTTTCCCAGTATACACCGATTGGTAATGGATGAAAGTGAGGATTTAGGTAGTTAGTTGCTTCCAACAACTTCCAGTCCCTTCGCACAGCCCCCTTCGTTCACCACTGCGTCAAACATCAAATGTAGTTAGTTAAGTCTTGCGATTGCGAGATTCCTCTACCTCACGGGTTTCACGAGTTAGATGATCTTCCATCAGGGCTTTGAGGTCATGATAGCCCGCTTGCTGATCGAGGGTGTCCCGATGGCGGGGGCGGGGGAACGGCACATCCAAAATTTCATCGATTTTGGCGGCAGGACCCTTAGTCATCATGATGATTTTGTCGGACAGGAGTAATGCCTCCTCAATGCTGTGGGTGATCAGGACAACGGTTTTGCGCTTCTGCTCCCAAATGCGTTCCACCTCATCTTGCAGGAAACCTCTAGTCAGAGCATCCAACGCCCCAAATGGTTCGTCCATAAGCAGTATTTGCGGATCGATCGCCAAGGCTCTGGCAATACCCACCCTCTGCTTCATACCGCCCGATAGTTCGTGTGGGTGTTTCTTCTCTGCCCCCCGCAAACCCACCAACTCGATGTATTCATGGGCTAGGCTCAGCTTCTGCGGTTTGGGCATCTGCGGGAATACGGTTTCAATGGCAAACAGGATATTCCCCAGTACGGTCATCCACGGCATCAGCGAGTAGTTTTGGAAGACAATACCGCGATCGGGACCTGGCGCAGTTACCACTTTGTCGTTGACGATCACTTTGCCCGTAGTTGGCTTCACCAAGCCAGCGATTACATTCAACAGGGTGGACTTGCCACACCCCGAAGGACCAATAATACTGACGAAAGTATTCGGCTCGATATCAAGGCTGATGTCCGACAGAGCTACATAGTCTTTGGTGGCACGATGGGTCAGTTTGTCCAGCCAGCTACGCTTACCCGGATACACCATAGAGATGTGCTGTAGGGACAGGTGAACCGAAGATTTCTTCGGCTGTGCCAAATCCTGCAACTTTACATCAGTTGTAATCATACTTGCCTCCCATAAGATACCCAACTTTGCAGAAATCCAAATATGCGGTCAAACAGAAACCCCACCACGCCAATCACAATAATTCCCGTGATCAAACTGGTAATGCTGAGGTTATTCCACTCATTCCAGACAAAATAACCCATGCCCAAATTGCCAATGATAATCTCGGCGGCGACGATCACTAACCAAGCAATGCCGATGCCAATGCGCATACCTGCCACAATGTTGGGCGCTGAAGCAGGCAAAATTACCCTAGTGATGGTGCGCCAAGGAGATGCCCCCAGCGAGCGGGTAACATCGAGGTAGGACTTATCGACCGTACTGACGCCAAACTTGGTGTTGAGCAGGGTGGGCCACATGCTGGTAATGGTGATCACGAATAGGGCAGTAGCTTCGGAATCTTTGAGCAAGCCTAGCCCCAAGGGGAGCCAAGCCAGAGGCGATACGGGTTTGAGCACCTGAATGTAGGGATCGATCGCCTTAGAAGCCACTTCGGATAAGCCGACCAGCACACCTACGGGAATTGCGATCGCCACCCCGATCAAAAAACCCATGCACACGCGGCGCAGGCTGAACAGCAACAGCCAGCCAATACCTTTATCACTTGGTCCGTTGTCATAAAAAGGATCGGACACCCACCGCCAGAATTCCTTACCCGTTTCGATGGGGGAGGGCATCAGTTCGGAGAAAACCTGAGTTTGTACGCCCCATTCCCATACAGCAACAAGAGTTACAAAGGAAAGAACAAACAAGACAAAAGCGATCAGGTTGCGATTTTGTTCCCAAAAGTTCAGCATCTTAAGCTCCAAATCTCCTTCTCTGTTCGGCAATATAGGCGGCGGGATTTTGCGGGTCGAAAGTGTCAAATCTCAGCCTTTCGGTACGCAGTTCTTGGGTGGGTGGGGTTTGCCCAGTCTCCCGAGCTAGGGTACGCGCCAGACTAGTGAGGAATACTTGATCAGCGATCTCTTTGTAGCGGGCTTGCTGGACTGTAGATAGGTTCCAGCGCACCATTTGAGACATCAGCCAGTAAGAAAAGCTCTTCCATGGATAGGGATCGAAATCAATGCGATCTGGCACATCAAAAGTCCCTCCTTTGCCGTCCTCGAACTTTCCAGTCAAGACCGCTTTAACTACAGGTTCAGGGGCATTGAGAAACTCCCTAGGCGCGATCGCTTTGGCAATCACAGGGCGATTGATTGCTTGTCGAGAATACCCACAGCCATCGATGATGGCTTTATTAACCGCACGGAAAGTGTTGGGGTTGGCACTGATCCAACGCTGGCTAGCAGCAAAGGCACAGCAGGGGTGTCCTTGCCAAAGGTCTTTAGTCAACATCACAATAAAGCCTACTTTGTTGAACACAGCCCGCTGTCCCACATTATCGGGCAATAAGAAAGCATCCATCTGTCCTGCAGTCATGCGGGCGAGGGCATCAGGCGGGGGAATTACTTGAATGTTGACATCGCGATCAGGGTTTAAACCTCCAGTGGCAAGGTAGTAGCGAATCAGCAGGTTATGAACTGAGTAAGGGAACGGTACGCCTATGCTCAAGCCTCTAAAATCTTTGGGACCCTTGACTTTATCTTTGTGCTTATTTGCCAAAACAATAGATTGCCCATGGATATTCTCAATACTAGCGAGACGGGTGGGGAAGGTTACTGAGCCTAAACCCATAGTCATGGCGACGGGCATAGGCGTAAGCATATGGTAGGCATCTAGTTCACCAGCTATGGCAGAATCTCTTACGGCAGGCCAACTAGGCATTTTCACCAAATCCACCTCCAAACCATACTTCGTGTAGAAACCCAACGGCTTGGACATAATGATCGGCGTGGCACAGGTGATGGGGATAAAGCCAATGCGGAGCTTAGTTTTTTCTAGCTTGCCTTGAGCTTGCAAATCCTCCTGAGTCAGCATCGCCTGAGTGGAAAAACCCAACGACAGCAATCCAGCGGCCACAGTGATCTGCTTCAGGAAGCGGCGACGGCTGAAACTGCCCCGCTTTAGGGTAGTACCCAAAAATTCTTCTACATTAGGTCCAAAAGCGGCACTGAGTGCAGCGGACAAACCACCAGCTTCTTGGATAAGTTCCTCACATAACTGGCGTTTGAGGGGGTCATCCCCTGCGGTGTAATCTATAAACAAAGCTTCCATCATCTCGGCTTTGGTCAAATTCTCAGCCAACTGGGAGACTTCAGGTTTGTAAAGTCCCATCTTCAGCAGGTCGTCCACCAAATCCACTGGGTCTTGGGGTATGCCCTCAGCAAATCGCGCGTGATCTTCAGGTAAGTGATTGCCACCACAAAAACAACGCACCTCACCGATGTTTTGCTCAAAATTTTGCAGTTGCTCGTCTAACGAGTAAAAATGCTTAGAATTGATGCCACTAAGTAGGGTTTGCATGACTTGACTGCCTGAAATCTAAAAACATTGTTTAGCAATCTACTGCCATTAACTGGGTGTATTTGTAGTGTTTGATACCCAGAGGATTTTAATTGGAATATTCTATTTAGTTCATTTGTCGCCAAAGTATGGCTGAACTGCTGACTGGAGCTATCTATAGTTGGTGAATTGCAGTGCCACAGGGTAGTCTTGAGCCTTCACCAGCTTGATCGCTTCTTGCAGGTCGTCTTTGGACTTTGCCGTAACCCGCAGGGCAGTGCCTTGAATACTGGGTTGCACTTTTTTGAGATGATCGCGGATCAGCTTGGAAATTTGCTTGGCGAGGTCTTGGGGGATGCCTTTTTTCAGCTTAATCACTTGACGCACCCTGTTGCCGCTGGCAGGCTCTATCTCACCATAGTCAAAAATTTTCAGGGACAGATTGCGCTTCACCGCTTTGGATTGCAAAATGTCGACTACGGCTTGGAGAGTAAACTCGCTGGCAGTGTTGATAGTGATTTGTTCTTCCTCCAGTGCTATCTCGGTACTGGTATCCTTGAGGTCATAGCGACTGCCAATTTCGCGGCGAGCTTGGTCTATGGCATTTACCAGTTCTTGGCGGTCAAAGTCGCTGACAATATCAAAGGAAAAAGTATCTGCCATAACTAAAACGCTGATTACACGCTAAAATCTTATCACCTGTGCTAAAGGCTGATGCTAGAGGATAAAAAGATTGTAGTTACTGGTGGAGCTGGCTTCTTGGGCAAAGAAGTCGTGAACCAGCTTGTGTCTTTTGGGGCGAACCCCCAGTGTATCTTCGTGCCGCGATCACGGGATCATGACTTACGCCAGTTCGAGCAGTGCCAGAAAGTAGTCAGCAATCAGGATATTGTGATCCATCTTGCCGCCCATGTGGGGGGAATCGGGCTGAATCGGGTCAAGCCTGCCGAATTGTTTTATGACAACTTGATGATGGGAGCGCAGTTGATCCATGCCGCCTATTTGGCGGGAGTGCAGAAATTTGTCTGTATTGGCACGATTTGCGCCTATCCCAAGTTTACCCCTGTGCCCTTTGAA
>OGCL01002039.1_pt1 | contig 15369 bp, 9 predicted proteins | sample 1570041 | NCBI WGS metagenome assembly OGCL01 (sample SAMN06266162, study PRJEB24511) | hot springs metagenome | isolation source: Hot spring water | place: South Africa: Limpopo | collected 2015-06-22
GTATAAATCAAAATTATAAATAAAATTTGTCGATTATAAAAATCCTGAAACAGCCCTTCCTAAGCGCTATTTTAAGGGCAATATTATTTTTTTGGGCTGGTCTTTTTAGGTATAATTTTAAAAAATGACACTTAAATTTCCTAACTTTACAATTCTTAAAGCCTCTGCTGGTTCTGGCAAAACCTATGAGATTTGCAACCGCTTTGTGCAATTACTTCTTTCTCATGAGGTATCTAACAATGACCTTATAAACCTGCTTGCAATCACCTTTTCTAACAACTCTGCAAAGGAGATGAAAGAAAGGATTTTAGAATTACTAAAAAAAGCGGCCCTGTCTGATTTTGAGGCATTAAAGAGATTAGAAATGATTTTAGATTTAAAAGACCATAAATTAATTGCCGAAAAGGCATCAATTGCAGTTGATAATATCTTTGATAATTACTCTGATTTTCAGGTAAAGACAATTGATAGTTTTATGACCACTGTGTATAAGGCTTCTGCTTTTGATTTTGGATATAATCCAGACTTTGAGATAATGATGTCCATAGATAAGACCATTGAATATGCTTTTAATGTATTTCTGAAGAACATACCTGAAGATAAGAGAAAGACCAGTTTAATTGAAAAACTTATAGATTTAATACAATCAGATAGAGACAATAACTCATCTTATCTTTGGGATCCATCAAGACAATTGTTAGATGAAATAAAAGAGCTATACCGCAAAATCTCTGCCATTGATGGGGAAATTGATAGACAAGATTATACAGAAATGATGCAAAAAACTTTTGATGTTATAAAAAAAGAATGCAATACAATAATTAAATTGGCAAATGACAATAAGCTTGAATTTAATAAGAACACAAATTTTTTAGATATATGTGCCTCAATAAATAATAATTACCCCCAAGAAATCCTTTCTCTAACTGCACAAAGATGTCCTGTGAATAAACCAAAAAATAAATCCTTATTATCTTCCCATGAAAATATAGAAGAAAAGTGGAAATATTTAAGAGAATTGGTAGGGAAATATACTGAACTATACTGTCTTAATTACTATCAACCATACATCAAAACATATGAAATCTTTAGTTCTCATCTTGCTAATTTAAAAAAACTACTCAATGTACTTTTTATAAATGACATTACAAAGGACCTTTCAAGTTATCTTGATAATAGCATTATACCTGATGTCTATTTCAGACTCGGAGATAAGATTTATCATTTCATGATTGATGAATTTCAAGATACATCACCGGTGCAATGGAAGTGTCTTTATCCATTGCTTGAAAATAGTCTTGCTCAATCAGGGAGTTTGTTTATAGTTGGTGATACCAAACAGGCTATCTATAAATTTAGAAACAGTGATTACAAAATCATGAAATCCCTTGAAACCAATAATCCATTTAAATCAGCAGAATTCACCATAAAAGACCTTCAAACAAACTACAGAAGCAATGGGGAGATAGTAAGATTTAATAAAGAAATATTTAAAGAAAAGCTGTCTAAAAATGAAGATTACAAAATGGCATCAGGGCAGAGTGGTCTTAATAATTTTGTCCAGAATGCAAGAGAAAACATAGATAATCAAGGATTTGTGCAGGTTATATTATTAGATTCCAACTCTGATTTGAATGAAAAAGAAGAACTAATAAAAACACTAGATGATATTAAAAATCGAGGATATCCTTATAAGGACATAACGATTATCACACAAAAAAATAGTACCGTTGTAGAGATTTCCTCTTGGCTCAATGAAAAAGATATACCTTTTATCTCCTTTAGTAGCCTTGACATAAGGAAGAGACCTGTAATAAACAGCATTATCTTGCTCTTGAAATTTCTCAACTCCCCTTCAGATAACCTATCATTTGCCTGTGTTATTAGGAGTAAACTCTTTCTTGATCTGTCTGGATATACAATTGACGATATTGATAATTTTTTATTAAAAGAAACAAAGGCAGATTATCTTTACAAGAGATTTCAAGAAACATTTAAAGACGACTGGAATAAGTATTTTGAATACCTCTTTAACTCCGTTGGTTACCTTCCACTTTACGACCTTGTGACAGAGATAATGAGGATTTACAATATTTTTGAACACTTTAAAGAAGAAGATTCCGCCCTCATCAAATTTCTTGAGATAATCAATTCCTTTGAAGGCGAAGGCTTTAGTTCTATTGAAGACCTTATTGAGACAATACAGAAAGACGATTCTGATACCTCACTTTGGGATGTGACGCCACCAAAGGGCTTTGATGCGGTAAATGTGATGACCATACACAAATCAAAAGGTCTTGGTTTCCCTGTGGTTATTGTCCTTCTTTATGATGAGATAAAAAAGGGATTTAAATTTATCGTTGAAAGTAAAAATGGGAATAACAAACTGTATAAGATAAATTCAAAACATGCCAAACAAAGCGATAAATTACAAAAACTATACGACCAAGAGGAACTTGATTACTTAGTTGATAAACTCAACAACCTCTATGTCTCTTTTACGAGACCAGAGAAAGAACTCTATGTAATAAGTGTAAAAAAAGACAAATACAAATTTCCTTCTTCAATCTTACAACCAGACTATAAAGAGGGCAATAAACATAAAAAAACAAAAGATACTACTGATGCTGCTCAAAGGGTCAATTTGAGTTACAAGATATGTGCACTAAAGCTACAAAATACCCAATTAGTTTTAAACATGAAAGAAAAGACACGAGGAGAGGTAATTCACCAGATTCTATCAAGGCTTGATTTTATTGATGACAAAATCGATGACAAAATAACCCTTGCTATTGATGAGATTAAACAGATTAGGAAATTTGCCATTGATAAAGACAAGATAAGTGAAATTATTAAAAAAGTCTTTTCCATAGATGGATTAAGGCAACTCTTTGAACCAATCAATAATCGTCAAGTTTTTACAGAAAAGGAATTTTGTGATAGTCAGGGAAGGCTTTTTAGAATAGATAGATTGGTAATTGATAGAGATAAGATTAAGGTGATTGAATTTAAGACAGGCGATATGCATGATTCCCATAAAGAACAAATCAAGAATTATTTACAAGTCATAAAGCCAATTTTCAACAAAGAATTAGAAGGGCTTTTGGTATATATTGACAAAAATATAATAAAAAAAGTGCTATGCCAATAACCATAGTCAATGAAAATTTACTTGAGTATATTTATAACTTAATCAATAAGTCAGAGGTGGATTTATCAAGGACTCTCATTATTTTTCCTGGCAGAAGACCTCCTCACTACTTAAGAAAATTAATGGCAGAAAAAATTAAACAAAGCTTCATCCCTCCTCAAATACTCTCCATTGATGATTTTGTTGACACTTTTTATGAAAAGTACATAAGAAAGGATTATAAAATAACACACCTTGATGCAATCTCAATCCTCTATGATATTTATAAGAAGAAAGTTGAAAATATTGGTAAAGAACAGTTAGATAGTCTTGATAATTTTTTCCCAATGGGGATTCATCTCTTTGATGACTTGGAAGAACTTCATATTGAACAAATTAATTTATCAGCAATCAAGGATTTACCTTATTCAGAAAATATTCAAAGGTCAGTTGATACACTCAATTCCATTTATCAATTCTATAAAATTTTTTATTTAAATTTACAAGAATCAAAATACTCCACTCGTTCAACAAGATATAAATGCCTTGCAGAGGAAATAAAACCGTCTTATTTTGATAATCATGACAAGGTCATATTTGCTGGTTTCTTCACCTTGACAAAATCAGAGAAGATGATTTTTGAGAAACTCTTACCTTCTAATAAAACCCACATAATCTTTCAACAAGGTCATGGATTAAAAAAGATGCTTCAAAAAAATGGTTTTATCAATTACATGAAATATACTGATAATCAAAACACCTCTGGTAATATAAATTTTTACAAAAGCCCTGATTTGCATGGACAGGTGCTATGCCTTAAAAAGATGATTGAAGACTGCCCCAATTTAATTAACGAAAAGACTGCAATTATTCTGCCCACATCAGATAGTCTCTTTCCATTATTAAGACATGGCTTATCCTCATTAGATGAGAAACAATACAATATTTCTATTGGTTATCCCCTTCACAGGACAACCCTTTATGGTCTCTTTAATAAAATATTTGATCTTTGGATTAAAGAGCATAATGGTTATTTACATGTGGCAAGTTACTTAAGGCTTGTCCTTCATCCCTATGTAAAGAATGTCTTTTATGAAAAAAATAGCAGTGAACTGACGAGGATACTCTTTCATAACCTTGAAAAAGAACTTTCACGAAAAAACCAGATATTCATGACACTTAAGGAAATAGAATCTACCCTTCCCTTTGAAACTGATGAGCAACTAAAACACATTCAGGACATACACAAGGAATTTATATTAAATTTTGAAAAATTTACTAACATATCAGATTTTGCAGAGAAGTGCATAAAACTTGTCATTTACATTTATGAAAAGACTAATGCCATCAATCATCCCTTCTTTTATCCCTTCTGTCAACAGTTTATTGAAGAACTCTCAAGACTGAAAGAGTCTTTAATCAGTGAACTATCCTTTTCAAATAGAGATAGTTACATTCAGTTTTTCAAAAAATATATAACCTATTGCAGATATCCTTTCCACGGCACACCAATTGGTGGCATTCAAATACTTGGAATGCTTGAGACAAGAAATATCACCTTTGAAAAGGTCTTTATACTTGATGCCAATGATGAGAAACTCCCTGGTGCTCCGTCATACAATTCACTCATACCGCAGGGGGCAAGAAAGCATCTTCGTTTAAGCACCTATAAAGACAAGGAGCGACTTATTGCTTATTACTTTGATTGCCTTATTCGTGGCAATAAGGAAGTCCATATCTTTTTCTCTGACAGTGATAAAGATGAAATCTCTCGCTTTGTAGAAAAACTTATCTGGGAAAGAGAAAAATCCGATAAAAAGGTGCAGAGAAATGTCTTGATAAAACCCATTCGCTATAAGATAAAACTTGCCAATACAACACCATCAGAGATAAAAAAAACTGATGAAATGCTTAAGGTCATCAAATCAAATTCCTTTAGCCCTTCTACCTTAGATAGCTACCTAAGGTGTCAGCTTAGTTATTACTTTAGATATGTCTTAAGATTAAAAGAGATGGAAAATGTCCAATCTGATTTAGAGCAAAATGTCATTGGCACAATTGTGCATCAAGTCTTATCGGAATATTTTAGGGGTTTTATTGGGCATGTGATTACTAAAAATAAGTTAAATTTAGATAGAGTTTTAGAGATTCTTGATGAAACTTTTAAAAAACAGATCAACCAAAGTCCACAGGGTTCTATCTATATAATAAAGAACCAAATAAGCAATAGACTTAGAGAATTATTTGTAAGACATTTTAATAAATTTTGTGATTACAAACCAAAGATTTTATCAGTTGAAGAGGACTTTGAGGCAAATATTAATGGGCTAAAAATCAAAGGTAGGATTGATATGATTTATCAAAAAGGAGATACGCATTGTATTGTTGATTACAAGACATCTTCTGATATAAATAAATATAAGATAAAGTTAACTGATAACTTATCAAAGGAGAGAGACTCTTGGGAAAAGAATATCACTACTATACAACTACCCTTTTACATAATGCTTTATTCAAAAACAAAAAAAATTGACATAAAAAAGATACAGGCAAAATTCTTCATGATAGGTAAAAAAGAAATAGATGAAGACAGCTTTATAAATATAAGTGGCGATGATTTTGAAAAATACAAAATACAAACAATCATTAATAACTTGATAGAAGAAATTTTAGATTTAAATAAAGCCTTCATGCCACCAAAGGATTTCAGGAAGAGTTGTAAATTCTGTCTTTTTGTAAACTTCTGTGAGACTATGTGGGCAGTGTAAGGTGTGGGTTAAACCATTTGTTCCATAGGGAGAATAAATGCCCTAATGCCTGCCCTTGGATATTGAGCCTTGAGATTTCTCACCTTATCAAGTATCAGATTGACCTCATCATCTTCTATGGCAATAGCAAGTACATTATTCTTACCGGGCCAACAATGGGTGCCTAATCGTGGTTGTGTCTCTGTCCCTTCACCAAGTGCCTACTCAAATTTTGTATAACCCTTTATTCCAGTTTCCTTTATTGCCTTGACAATCTCTGTATCGGCAGCTTCACAATAGGCTATAAGTGCCATTTTCATGGTTATTCTCCCTTTTTATTATTCTTCCCTTTGCAAACGGGAAGTGTTTTTAAGTTGTTTGAGTGCTTTAGTTCCTTGTAATCTCAAGTCTTACAATGAAACTCTTTCTACCATAGCTTGTATCTATATCAATATACAAAGGGATGCTCAAAAATGAGAAGACATAACTAACTGAAATATCCTCATCATTCCTTAAGGGTGTTGCTGGATTAAAGGTTGCAATTAGTTGACCAGAATTTGGGTCATAACTTTGTACTGTAGCAGTCTTATCTTGTGTAAAGACCTGTAAGCTAGTTGGCTTAATCAATGCAGTAGATGCTATTGATGGATTGGATTTTTGCAGGGTAATTCTGCATATATTACCACTGCAATTTGTACCTGCCTTTCCAAGCAACTCACCACCAAATCTCCTGATAGGCTCACCAGAATATTGAACTGTAATAGGTGCATTTCTAAAACCCATAGCCCTTGTTATCTCTATCTGCCTACCTATCACGCTACCATATACAACAGAACTACTTACAAGCCTATCAGAGGAATCTTGTTGTAAAGTAAGATTACCGTAAAATATCTTCACATCTCTACCACTTGGTATATTGTTTAAAGGTAATAAAGGAGAAATATACATTGCATAGATTTCTCTGCCTTCCGCTATGCCCTTATTAAATATTAGTAGCCATGTGCGAGTGGTTGAGTTATACAATCCTGAACCATCACCAGTCAAGGCACCAAAGCTTGCACTCTCTGATAGACTCAAGACAAAGTCGGTAAATCTGATTGTCCCTTTTGTGTAATCATAGGTCGGGACATTTTCAAATCTTGTGCACGTTGTCGTCGTTGAATCTGAGGTGCATCCTGTTCTGCCAGATAGACCTGTCTTTGTATATCTTATCTCTCCAATAGTCTCTGTATAAGAGGTGTAATTTAACTGAGATTTGGAGGGGTTGTCATCTTTTAGATATGTTAAGGGTGCAAATACCCTGTCTGAATCAGTAAGAACTGTAAAGGTAAGGGTTTCAGATTTTTTTGAGCCGACTATTTTATTATAAGGCGTTGTCTTTGTTATCCTCTGTCCTGTATCAGTAAGCCATGTTACAGTAATTGAGTTAATTATACAATCAACACCTGAATTGCAATTAGCAGTGGCACTCAAGGTCTCTGCACTACCACTATAAATTGTAGAAGACTTAACTGCAGGCATATCAGTTATCCTTAAATCGCTTTCAGGTTCCTTTTCACCACCTCCACAACCAAACAGAACCGACAGCATAATTAGGAAAACTAATAAGAATCGCATAAATAAAAACCTCCTAAATTTACTGATTAAATTCTGATATCCTGTAAAAATATTCCATCAAAGGCATTTCAGGTTATCATTTTACTGAACAGAATAAAAACAACTTTATTGAAAACTACTTCTTTAATTGAAAGATTAGTATTTTTCTTCAGTCCACATAGCCATTTCAAAACGAACTACTTTGTTTCTTCCCGTTTCTTTGGCTTTATAAAGTGCTACATCTGCATACTTAATTGCTTCCCAAAAGTTTTCTGTATCTATAGGAAACTCACTAACACCTATACTAATAGTCTTTGTCAATACTTCTGTCCTAACTTGAATCTTCAAAGCTGATATCTTTTCTCTTATCTTCTCTGCTATAGCAATGGAATAGCCTGCCTTTGTATCAACAATGATTACAAGAAATTCCTCCCCACCAAACCTGATGACAATATCTGATGCCCTTAAAGTATTCTTAATACAATTTGCAGTTGCTTTTAAAATTGCATCGCCTGCATCATGTCCATAAGTATCGTTGACCTGTTTAAAGAAGTCTAAATCACACATCAACAATCCTAAGACTGACCCTCTCCTGATAGCCCCTGCAGATATTTTTTCAAAGCCTTCTTCGAGGAATCTCCTATTGTAAAGACCTGTAACTGTATCTTTGATAGATGACTCATGAAGGGTCTTGAGAAGTTTTTTCGCTTCAAGAACAGGCTGAACCTCTTTAATATATTGTTCCGCCCTACTAATCTTGTTTTTAATATCATAAATAGTACAGGTATCACTAAGTCTGCAGATAATTTGGACTATCCCTCTGACAAACCCACCAAAGATAATAGGCAAACAAACATGAGAATTCTCTTTGGAATCAAGATAATATTTACAAACTTCTGGAAAATCAATAGATGAGACAAGATGTCCAGTCCTCTTGGCTCTACATAAGTCACAGTTAGTATAAATTTCTTTACTGCAATTTAATTCAATCTCCTCTGCTTCAGGTGGAAAGACAATTTTCATAAGAGAGCCATTTTCAACAACTTCATAGATAACACAGCCTTCAATTTTTAACTGTTCTATAAATATTTTCCCAAGTCTAAAATAGATGTCTTGTAAAGAATCATCTTCCTCAACTATCTTTTTAAAATTGGTAATACAATTAATAGAATCCATCAATCTATTAAATTCCTTCGTAAGTTCGCCAATCTCATCCATTGAGGTAACTGCAAGTTTCTTATTCAAATCAATCTCTCCATCTGAAAGGGCCCTTATCTGTTCCTTAAGCTGTTTTACTGGATTTGACAAAGACCTTGCTATGAGAATACCAAAGAAGGTGGATAAGATTGCAGATACAAATAATACTGTGATTGTGAGAACTATAGAGAGAGCAAGCCTTGTCTTAATAATACTGCTAAAAGTCTGCCATTCCTTATCAAGGCTTATTATATATTCATTAACAACCGTTATGGTATTTCTAATTAGTATGTCTATTTCCAAAAGAGTTGATTCTAAAATTGACTTATCAGAATTACTAATTTTTATATCAACAAATTCATCTATTAATTTATCAAGTATCTCAACCTTTTCTCTTACATCTTCAATATATTTTCTTTTTTGGGTATCCTGAAGAGAAACCACATTAAATTCAGAATAAAACTGTCCTGTTCCTCGTGAATAATCTTTTATACGACCACTATGTAAAAGCGTATTAAGGTACGAACGTGCATCCTCTATCCGTGTCTTTGCCTTTAACAGATTAGAATTTATCTTATCTCTCTCTTCTACAATAAATATCTTGTGAACAGATATGCTAACACCTCTTAATTTTCTTATAATTATATGTCCTGTTCTTTGATGAGGCTCAATGACATCAACAATCCTTTGGGATTTGGAATTCATCTCAAACATAGTTACAAGACCAATCGCTGACACAACAATAAACCAGAAAAAAGTCCCCAATGAAAAGAGCAGGAACTTTTTCTTGATTGGCAGATTAGTAAAGACAAGGAGATCAAGAATTTTGTTCATTTGTTTTTTCATCTATTTACTTTATACAAAAATTATTTTAATTGCAAATAGAACTATTTAAAAAATTAGTTAGAAAGAATTTTTACTATATTTTTAAAATTAACTGTCTTAAGTATTTAATCTTATCCCTTATCTTTGCAGCCTTTTCAAAATCAAGATCTTTTGCTGACTCCTTCATATCAATCTCAAGTTTCTTAATAGTTTCTTCAATGCCCTCATAAGACTTATTATCCTCTGCAACTGATAAATATTCTGGCTCTGTCTGTGATTGATAGATTGAGTTTAATATATCTTTGATTGCACTACTTATGGTCTTTGGATTGATGCCCATTTGTTCATTGTATTTAATTTGTTTCTTGCGTCTTCTCTCGGTCTCTTTTATTGCCTTATCCATTGATTTTGTACTCCTGTCTGCATAGAGGATAACAAGACCATTGACATTTCTTGCTGCCCTACCAGCAGTTTGAATGAGTGACCTTTCTGACCGTAAAAAACCTTCTTTATCGGCATCAAAGACTGCAACCAAAGAAACCTCTGGTAAATCAAGCCCTTCTCTCAGAAGATTTATCCCAATCAACACATCAAATACACCAAGCCTCAAATCCCTCAATATCTCAATTCTCTGAAGTGTATCAATGTCAGAATGCAGATATCTTACCCTTATTCCAAGTTCCTTATAGTGATCACAAAGATCCTCTGCCATCTTTTTTGTTAGAGTAGTAACAAGTATCCTCTCATTAACACTTGTCCTTTTTTGAATCTCTTCAAGTAATTCCTCAACCTGATTTTTTGCAGGTCTAATAATCATAGGTGGGTCAACAAGTCCTGTAGGTCTTATGACCTGCTCAATCACACGCCCTTTTGATACCTTTATCTCATAATCACCAGGCGTAGCAGAGACATATATGACTTGTTTAGTCCTTTGCCTAAACTCATCTGCCTTAAGTGGTCTATTATCAAGGGCAGAGGGCAGCCTAAATCCATAATCAACAAGGGTCTGCTTCCTTGATTTATCTCCTTCATACATAGCCCCAATCTGTGGCACAGTAACATGAGATTCATCAATAATAGTGAGATAATCGCCCTCTGATGGCCCTCTATTGATGTAATCAATGAGAGTATATGGAGGCTCACCTGGATTTCTTCCGCTAAGGTGTCTTGAATAGTTTTCTATACCATGACAAAAACCAAACTCTGAAAGCATCTCTAAATCAAATAAAGTCCTCTGCTCAATACGGTGCATAAACAAGGTCTCATTTCTCTGCTTAAAATATCTTATCCTCTCTCCTAATTCTTCTTCTATCTTCTCCTGTGCTCTTTGAAGATTTGACTTTGAGGTAATCCAGTGACTGTTTGGATATAGCACTATCTTTTCAAGTTCTTTTGATGTCTTTTTGCCAGTGAGCACATCAATTTTAATAATCCTATCTATCATATCACCAAAAAACTCTACCCTTATTGCATCATCATAAAAGAAAGCAGGATATATGTCAACTATATCACCCCTTGCCCTGAAAGTCCCCCTCTTGAACTCATTATCAGACCTCAAATAAAGCATTTCAGTGAGTTTTTTTAGTAACTCTGCTCTCTTTATCAACAATCCCTTTTCAATAAACAGATGCATACCAAGATATTCATCAGGAGAACCTATGCCATAAATACAGGATACTGATGCAACTACTATCACATCTTTTCTTTCAAGGATAGAAATAGTAGCAGAATGCCTCAATCTATCTATATCTTCATTTACTAAGGCGTCCTTTTCGATATATGTGTCTGATGAAGGTATATAGGCTTCTGGTTGATAGTAATCGTAATAACTTACAAAAAACTCCACTGCATTATTTGGAAAGAGTTCTTTAAACTCCCCGTATAATTGTGCTGCAAGGGCTTTATTATGGGCAATTATCAAGGCTGGTTTGTTTGTATTTGCTATTACATTTGCAATTGTAAAGGTCTTGCCTGAACCAGTAACTCCAAGCAGGGTCTGATGTTCCAGCCCTTTTAAAACACCCTCTGTAAGTTCCTCAATTGCCTTAGGTTGGTCCCCACTTGGTTTAAATGGTGTAATTAATTCAAAGTTGCTCATAAGTATTTATTATGTCACATAAAACATTATTTTAAGTATAATTAATGCATATGAAATCAAATATCATGTTATATAATTCTATAATTGGTAATATTTATTGTCGTCTTGAAGACGATTATCTCACAGGGCTTTCAATAGGTTCTAATAATTTTGAAAATTTTAATGAAAAGATTGTCTGCACAGAGCTAAAGAAGGAACTTGATGATTACTTTAGCGGACTTTTGTTTCAATTTAAGTTCCCCATTAAATTTAGCTCTGGCACTGATTTTCAAAAATATGTCTGGACGAGTTTATTAAAAATTCCTTATGGGGAGATCATAAGTTATAAAGCCCTCGCAAATGCCATAGGATACGAAAAAGGTTTCCAGGCTGTGGGTAATGCAGTAGGTAAAAATCCTATCTTGATAATAATCCCTTGTCATAGAGTGGTTGGAGCAGATGGGAGTTTAAGGGGTTTTGCATCAGGTATAAAGAGAAAAAATTGGCTTATTAATCACGAAAGACGATTTCGTCTAACCACCAATTTTAGACATTGGTTTAAATAATTCAATGCTCCTTTGGTGGTTCAATCCATGACACTTTGGCTTAATCTCAATAGATAGTTTTAAAAGCCTTTTAATCTCCTCATCATCACATCCCTTCCGCAGTGCAGATTTTATATCAATCTCTGTCTCAGAGAAAAGACATGGACGAAACATCCCATTGGAAGTTAGTCTTAACCTATTACAATGATTACAAAAGTGATGAGTTATCGGGCTTATAAAGCCTATGACCCCTTCTGCATCTTTAAATCTATAATATCTTGCAGGTCCTGTCTTTCTCTCCTTTACTGGTTCTAATTCTGCGATAGCCTTTAACCTATCCATTATTTCCTGAGTTGATATGTATTTATCTGGGCTCCATAACTCTCTTTTACCAAAGGGCATATATTCAATAAACCTTATATGCCTTCTTGAATTGATAGTAATTCTTGCAAAGTCTTCTATTTCATCATCATTAATGCCTCTTATAGGCACCATGTTTATCTTTATAGGGTAAAATCCAAGCCTCTCAGCCTTTTCAATGCCGTCTAAAACATCAACAATATTACCAGTCCTTGTAATATCTCTAAATCTATGAGTTTTAAAAGTGTCAAGGCTTATATTAAGCCTCTTTAAACCAGACTCCTTGAGTTCATGGGCATATTTTTTTAAAAGGGTTCCATTAGTGGTAAGACTAATATCTTCAATTCCGTTGATTCTATTGATTGAAGAGATTAAAAAAGGGAGGTCTTTTTTTAATAGTGGCTCACCCCCTGTAATCCTTATCTTCTTGACGCCTAAGGTAGAGGCAACACGGATAATCCTGATTATCTCCTCATAAGTTAAGACCTCGTCGTGTTCAAACAATTGAATGCCCTTATTTGGGACACAATATACACATCTTAGATTACACCTATCTGTGATTGAAATACGAAGGTAATCAATTACCCTTTGATAGCTATCTGAAATCATTATTTAATGTCAAGGATAACAAGGTTATCTCTGTGGATGACCTCATCCGCATATTTAAAGCCAAGAATTTGTTCGATTAAGTGGCTCTTTTTGCCTTTTATCTTTGATATGTCTTGTGATGAATAGTTTACTATACCTTTTGCTATCTTGATGCCTTTTGTATCAAGACACCTCACTGCCTCACCTATTTCAAATTCACCTTGCACCTCTTTTATACCAGAGGGCAAAAGACTCTTTCCTGATTTAACTAAAGCCTTTATAGCTCCATCGTCTAAAATCAAAGCCCCTTTGGGTCTTGTGGCAAAGGCTATCCAGCCTTTTCTTGAATTTATTGACTTTGCAGTTGGCAAAAAAGCTGTACCTTCATGCTTTCCTGATATTAATCTCTTTAAAACCCCACTTTTTTTGCCGCTTATTATATTTACCTTGATACCATAAGCAAGGGCTTTTTTTGCAGCCAGTATCTTTGAATACATACCACCTGTTCCAACTCCAGACCTTGAGGCACCAGCAATAGATTCAATTTGAGGTGTTATTTCAGTAACCTCTCTGATTAATTCTGCGTCTGCATTTGAAGTAGGGTCGCTTGTATATAAACCATCGACATCAGAGAGGATAATCAACCAATCTGCCTCTACCGTGCCTGCTACAAGCGCAGCAAGTTGATCGTTATCACCAAACTTAATCTCTTCTGTAGAGACTGTGTCATTTTCATTGATGACAGGTATGACATTAAAAGATAAAAGAGTTAAAAGGGTATTTTTTGCATTAATATAGCGTTTTCTATTAGACAAGTCTTCTCTTGTAAGCAGGACTTGGGCAATCTTTCTGTTATGTCTGTTAAAGCTTTTCTCGTATGCAGACATTAATATTGACTGTCCTACTGCTGCAGATGCCTGTTTTAACCTTACTTCAGATGGTTTTTCTACAAAGCCAAGCCTTTTCATACCTGCAGTAATAGCACCTGAAGATACAATCAAGACCTCGTTCCCTAAGGCACAGATTCTGGAAATATCATCAGAGATAGTCTCAATCCTCTTTATCTTGAGCCCACTCTTTTTGTCTGCAAGTATGTTGCTACCTATTTTTATAACAAGTCTGGCCATTTTATAATTGTAACCTCTTTGACAAGTATAATAGCAGTTCTTTTATTCCAAAGTCTGTAACCGATGAAATCGTAAAAAAGACATAATCTTTTAACTGACAATACTCTTTTAATAACCTCAATCTCTCTCCATTACCTGCAATATCATATTTAGTCCCAACTACAATCAAGGGTCTGTTAAGTAGTGAATTGTTGAATTGATACAATTCATTTTGAATCTTTTCAAAATCATCAATAGGATTAGATAGATTAAATTCAGAGATGTCAACAAGATGAAGGAGTATTGATGCCCGTTCAATATGTTTTAAAAAGTCAATCCCCAATCCTGCCCCAAGATGTGCCCCCTCAATTATACCAGGTATGTCTGCAATGACAAAGCTTTTGTAATCTTCAGTCTTAACTACACCAAGATTTGGTTTTAAAGTTGTAAAGGGATAATCGGCAATTTTTGGTCTGGCAGAAGAGACCTTTGAGATAAATGTTGATTTGCCTGCATTAGGCATACCTACAAGCCCCACATCTGCTAATAACTTAAGCTCTAATATTATTGTCCTCTCTTGTCCTTGCTCACCCGGTTGAGCAAAACGAGGTGTTTGCCTTGTTGGAGTTGCAAAGTGTGCATTACCCAATCCCCCTCTACCACCTTTAGCACAAAGAACTTCCTTATCAGACTTATCTAGGTCTGCTATAATTTCATCAGTTTTTGCATCTTTGATAATGGTTCCAACAGGGACAGGTATTACAAGGTCTTCACCATCTTTCCCTTTCTTGTTACTGCCTTGCCCGTGTTCACCTCTTTTAGCTTTATATATCCTTTTGTATCTAAAATCAAGGAGTGTATGCAATTCATCTGAAGCCCTAAAGATGACATCTCCACCTTTACCCCCATCTCCACCATTAGGTCCACCTCTGGGGACATATTTTTCTCTCCTGAAGCTAACACATCCCCGTCCTCCATCACCAGACTTTATGTATATCTCTGCATAATCTATAAATTTCATGATATTAAAAAATAAAGGGCAGTCAATAATAACCTGACTGCCCAAAATCGGCGATAGAACTAAAAAGCTTAATAAAATTAGCAAGTAAGATAGGAAGGGCTGGTGAAGGATTTTTATACGACACCTTATAAAAAAAGTTCCTAGGGCTTTGTCATAAGGCATTGTTTTAAATGTATA
>OGCL01002040.1_pt1 | contig 15349 bp, 10 predicted proteins | sample 1570041 | NCBI WGS metagenome assembly OGCL01 (sample SAMN06266162, study PRJEB24511) | hot springs metagenome | isolation source: Hot spring water | place: South Africa: Limpopo | collected 2015-06-22
GGAGAAGCTGCGCTTTGCCATCCGCGAAGGCGGCCGCACCGTCGGCGCAGGCGTCGTCTCCAAGATCCTGAAATAACCTCGCTGCGGGCGGTGGGCACACCGTCCAGCGTCGGCAACAGGGGCGTAGCTTAGTGGTAAAGCTACGGTTTCCAAAACCGTCGATGGGGGTTCGATTCCCTCCGCCCCTGCCACTCGAGCACTTTATCGATGAACGAGACCGTCAAGAACTGGGCCGCATTCCTCGCCGCTGCAGGCGCCGTCGGAGCGGGCGTCTACGGCTTCTACCATTTTGCCGAGTCGCTCCTCGTTTTGCGCCTGGCGCTCGTTGTGGTCGGGCTGCTGGTCGGCGCGGGCCTCATCTATCTGTCGCAGCCGGGAAAGGATTTTGCACACTTCGCCCGCGAGTCGATCGAGGAAGGGAAAAAGGTCGCCTGGCCGACCCGTAAGGAAACCGTGCAGATGACCGGCATCGTTTTCCTGTTCGTGGTCGTGATGTCCTTGTTCTTGTTCTTGGTCGATTGGATCATCACCATCGTCATCGCCTGGCTTACCCAGCGCGGATGAACGTCGAACGCTTCGAATGCGGCACCTTCTCGAGACACAAACGATGAGCGCAGAGAACGTACCCTCCGACGCCAATCCTACGGTGCCCGCGGCATCGAACAAGCGCTGGTATGTCGTGCATGCCTTTTCGGGCTTCGAAAAGAGCGTGCTGAAGGCGCTCAAGGAGCGCATCGCACGCTCGGACGTCGCCGACAAGTTCGGCGACGTCCTGGTGCCCGAGGAAGAGGTCGTCGAAATCCGTAACGGGCAGAAAGCACTCACCCAGCGCAAATTTTTTCCGGGTTACGTGCTCGTGCAGATGGAGATGACCGACGAGACCTGGCACCTCGTCAAGAGCACGCCAAAGGTAACCGGCTTCATCGGCGGGACGGCGACTCGGCCGGCGCCGATTTCGCAGAGGGAAGTGGACACGATCCTTGGGCAACTGCAGAGCGGCGCGGAGAAGCCCAGGCCGAAGATTGTGTTCGAGGTCGGCGAGTTGGTCCGCGTGAAAGACGGCCCGTTCGCCGACTTCACTGGCAGCGTTGAAGACGTCAATTACGAGAAAACCAAACTCCATGTGTCGGTGATGATTTTTGGTCGCGCCACACCAGTTGAATTGGATTTCAGTCAGGTTGAAAAGGCTTGAGGAGACAGGCACAGCCCCGATCGCGGCATCGCTCGGCGTCAATGCGCATGCAGTACCGGTTTTTGAAAGACGTAGCGAGGATGGCCAGATGCGAGGCGCACGGAGCGCAGCGACCGAAGACTTATCAAATCGATAGGCGAGGGAGCGAGCACCGTGCAGCACGGCAGATGCCCCACCGCAGCAGTTTTTCAACGACCTGTTAACGGTTCGCCTGCAGCGGTGAACCGAGTCAACCCGGGGAGAGAGTGGTGTACCCACCCTCGTTTGCACCCATAACCAGGAGCCATCATGGCAAAGAAGATCGTCGGCTTCATCAAGCTACAAGTGCCGGCAGGCAAGGCTAACCCCTCGCCGCCCATCGGTCCCGCGCTCGGTCAGCGCGGCCTGAACATCATGGAGTTCTGCAAGGCTTTCAACGCGCAGACGCAGGGGATGGAGCCGGGCATGCCGATTCCCGTCACCATTACTGCCTTTGCGGACAAGAGCTTTACCTTCATCATGGGGACGCCCCCGGCGACCTACCTGATCAAGAAGGAAGCCAAGGTTCAAAAGGGTTCCGCAAAGCCGCACACCGACAAGGTCGGCAAGCTGACCCGTGCCCAGGCCGAAGCGATCGCCAAGGTCAAGATGCCTAACCTGACCGCGGCCGACATGGATGCCGCCGTGCGGACGATTGCCGGCAGTGCGCGCTCCATGGGCATCACGGTGGAAGGAGTGAACTGAGATGGCAACGCTCACGAAGCGCCAGAAGGCCCTTGTCGGCAAGGTTGATCCCCAAAAGCTGTATCCGGTCAGCGACGCCCTGAGGCTCGCCAAGGAATGCGCAACGGCCAAGTTCAATGAGTCCATCGATGTTGCGGTCAACCTCGGCATCGATGCCAAGAAATCCGATCAGACGGTCCGTGGCTCTTTGGTCATGCCAGCTGGTACCGGCAAGACTGTCCGCGTCGCCGTCTTTGCGCAGGGAGCCAAGGCTGACGAAGCCAGGGCGGCCGGGGCTGATGTGGTCGGCTTCGACGATTTGGCCGAGCGCGTCAAGGGTGGTTTCCTCGATTTCGACGTGGTGATCGCTTCGCCGGATGCGATGCGAGTGGTGGGCACGCTGGGTCAGGTCCTTGGCCCCCGTGGCCTGATGCCGAACCCGAAAGTGGGAACCGTGACACCGGACGTCGCCACCGCCGTCAAGAACGCCAAAGCAGGGCAAGTCCAGTACCGCACGGACAAAGCGGGCGTCGTGCATGCCACGATCGGCCGCGCGTCATTCGAGCTTCCGGCGCTCGAAAGCAACCTGCGCGCGTTGATTGACGCGCTGCAAAAGGCCAAGCCAGCCGCTGCGAAGGGCGTCTACCTCAAGAAGGTCAGCGTGTCGAGCACGATGGGACGCGGCGTTCGAATCGATACCGGGGCCTTCGGTGCCCAGGGGGGAGCCACGCAATAGCGCGACTCCAGGAGATTGGTGGGCCGGATCCGACCATCCTCCGGATGGGCGGTGACGGGCTATCAGAGACCGCTGGCGCGGTGAAGCCGCATAGGCAGGCCGCTTAATCGCGAAGCCGTCGAACAAGACGGTGGCGCAGCCAGCGCAGATGGCGTATCCGCCGTGACGATCGGTCGGCGCCGTCTCCAGCACGGGAGATGGCACGATCTCGAAAGTGCGGGCAGACACGCTTCAACCCGCCGCCGAGGACGAATCGACGTTCGCGGTGGCATTTGCAGGAGACAATGACTTGAGTCTGAATCGCACAGAAAAGGCCGCAGTCATCGATGAGGTCAAGGCGCAGGTGGTCAATGCGCAGACGCTCGTGATGGCCGAATACCGCGGCACGACCGTCGCGGAGATGACCAAACTGCGCAAGTCGGCGCGCGAGCAGGGCGTGTATCTGCACGTCCTGAAGAACACCCTGGCGCGCCGTGCCGTGGCCGGGTCGCCTTTCGAGGTGGCAAGCGCCGAGATGAGGGGACCGCTGATCTACGGCTTCTCGGCCGACGCAGTCGCCGCCGCCAAAGTCGTCAACGAGTTCGCCAAGGGCAATGACAAGCTCGTCATCCGCGCCGGCGCCTTCAACGGCAAGCTGCTGGATCGTGAGGCAGTTGCGGCGCTGGCATCCATCCCCGGCCGCGAAGTGCTGCTCGCACAGTTGGCCGGATTGCTGAACTCGCCGGTGGCGCGCATGGCACGCGTGCTCGCAGCCGTTGCCGAGAAAAAAGGCCAACCGGAAGCTGCCGCCGCATGACGTTGGCGGCGAGCCGACAGAGCAGACGAACTCACCCCTAAACCAATTCTCAGGAACACATCATCATGGCATTCAACAAGGACGATTTTCTGACCGCTCTCGACACGATGACGGTCATGGAGCTCAACGATCTGGTCAAGGCGATCGAAGAGAAGTTTGGCGTTTCCGCTGCGGCGATGGCGGCACCTGCCGCAGGTGGCGGCGGTGCGGCCGCTGCCCCTGCCGCCGAGGAGAAGACCGAATTCGACGTGGTACTGAAAGAGGCGGGCGCGAACAAGGTTGGCGTCATCAAAGCCGTGCGCGAGATCACCGGCCTTGGCCTCAAGGAAGCCAAGGACCTCGTCGATGGAGCGCCGAAGACGGTCAAAGAAGCCATGCCGAAGGCCGATGCCGAGGCGGCCAAGAAAAAGCTGGAAGACGCCGGCGCCAAGGTCGAAATCAAGTAATCGGCCACCGGAGGATCGAGGCTGCGCGCTCCCCAATGAGCCGCAGCCCTTTCCATTGCAGGAGCGCGGCGAACGCAGACCTGCAATGGAAAGCGCGAGCGATCCGACGCCTGCCGAATCGCCCGTGCAGGCCTGACTCAGGCTGCGGCGCGTGTCGCCGGTGACTCACCATTCGAGGGCCCCATGAGCTATTCCTTTGCCGAAAAGAAACGCATCCGCAAGAGCTTTGGCTCGCCGGGTGCTGTACTGCCCGTCCCGTTTCTCCTCGAGACGCAGATCGCCTCATACAACGAGTTCCTGCAAGTGGGGGTGCCGGTCGCGGAGCGGCAAGACAGGGGGCTCGAATCGGCTTTCCGCTCGATCTTTCCGATCACCTCGCACAATGGGTACGCCAAGCTCGAGTACGTTCACTACACGCTTGGCACTCCGCTCTTCGACGTCGTCGAATGCCAGCAGCGTGGGCTGACGTATGCGGCACCCGTGCGCGCCAAGGTGCGTCTGATCATCTACGACCGCGAGGCGGCAAAGGAGACGGTCAAGGAAGTCAAGGAGAGCGAGGTCTACATGGGCGAGATTCCGCTCATGACAGAGAACGGCTCCTTCGTCATCAACGGCACCGAGCGCGTGATCGTCTCGCAGTTGCACCGTTCGCCGGGCGTCTTCTTTGAGCATGACAAGGGCAAGACCCACAGTTCCGGCAAGCTGCTGTTCTCGGCGCGTGTCATTCCTTACCGCGGTTCGTGGCTGGACTTCGAATTCGATCCGAAGGACTACCTGTACTTTCGCATCGACCGCCGTCGAAAGATGCCGGTCACCGTTCTGCTGAAGGCGCTCGGGCTGAGCAACGAGCAGATTCTCGCCCGCTACTTCAAGTTCGACGACATCTACTTCACGCCGCAGGGCGTTCAAATTGACTTCGTGCCGGAGCGGCTGAAAGGTGAGGTGGCCCGCTACGACATCACCACGTCGGACGGAACGGTCATCGTCGCCAAGGAAAAGCGCGTCACCGCCAAGCACATCCGCGAACTGGTCAATGCTGGGATCAAGCGACTCACGATGCCGCTGGAAGATCTCTACGGCCGGATATTGGCCACCAACATCATCGATCAGGAGACTGGTGAGGTCATTGCCAAGGCCAACGAAGAGTTGACCGACGAGCTGGTCAAAAAGCTGGTCGAGGCCGGCATCGAACACATCCAGACGCTTTACGTCAACGAGCTCGACGAAGGGCCTTGGATTTCGATGACGCTCCGTAGCGATGACGTGCCCGACAAGACGACCGCACGGGTTGCGATCTACCGCATGATGCGTCCGGGTGAGCCACCCACGGCCGAGGCAGTGGAGTTGCTCTTCAATCGGCTGTTCTTCTCGCCGGATACCTACGACCTGTCGCGAGTCGGCCGCATGAAGTTCAATCGCCGCTTGGGTCGCGACACGATCGAGGGGCCGATGGTTCTTACCGAGGAGGACATCCTCGACGTCGTCGGCTTGATCGTCGATCTACGGAACGGTCGTGGCGAAGTTGACGACATCGATCATCTCGGTAACCGCCGGGTCCGGTCAGTGGGTGAACTGGCGGAAAACCAGTTCCGTTCCGGGCTCGCCCGGGTGGAGCGCGCAGTCAAGGAGCGGCTCGGCCAGGCGGAGAGCGAGAACCTGATGCCGCACGATCTGATCAACGCGAAGCCAATCTCGGCCGCCTTGAAGGAGTTCTTCGGCTCCAGCCAGCTCTCCCAGTTCATGGATCAGACCAACCCACTGTCGGAGATCACGCACAAGCGCCGCGTGTCAGCGCTCGGACCTGGGGGGCTCACCCGGGAGCGCGCCGGCTTCGAGGTGCGCGACGTGCACCCCACGCACTACGGCCGGGTCTGTCCGATCGAGACGCCCGAAGGCCCGAACATCGGCCTGATCAACTCGCTGTCGCTGTTCGCACGGGTCAACAACTACGGCTTCATCGAGACTCCCTACCGTAAGGTCGTCGATGGACGCGTCACCAACGACATCGTCTACCTCTCGGCGATCGAGGAAGCCGGCTACACCATCGCGCAGGCCAACACGCCGCTCGACAAGGCTGGACATTTCTCGAGCGAACTCGTCCTGTCGCGCAAAGACGGGGAGTCGAAGATGGTCGCGGCGAGCGAAGTCAATTTCATGGACGTCGCACCGTCGCAGATCGTGTCGGTCGCGGCCTCACTGATTCCGTTCCTCGAGCACGACGATGCCAACCGAGCCCTGATGGGTTCCAACATGCAGCGTCAAGCCGTCCCCTGTCTGCGACCGGAAAAGCCGTTCGTCGGCACCGGCGTCGAACGCACGGCCGCGATCGACTCCGGCACCGTCGTCACGGCCCGTCGCGGAGGCAAGGTCGACTATGTCGATGCCGCCCGGATCGTCGTGCGCGTGAATGACGGCGAAACGCGACCCGGAGAGGCTGGTGTCGACATCTACAACCTGGTCAAGTACACGCGATCGAACCAGAACACCAACATCAACCAGCGTCCGCTCGTCAAACTCGGTGACGTCATCGCCAAGGGCGATGTCATTGCCGACGGCGCCTCCACCGACAAGGGCGAACTGGCGCTCGGCCAGAACATGCTGGTCGCCTTCATGCCGTGGAATGGCTTCAACTATGAAGACTCCATTCTGATTTCCGAGCGTGTAGTCGCTGACGATCGCTACACCTCGATACACATCGAGGAGTTGACGGTCGTTGCTCGCGACACCAAGCTTGGCGAGGAGGAGATCACGCGCGATATTGCGAGCCTCGGCGAAGCCCAGCTCTCGCGACTCGACGAGTCCGGCATCGTCTATATCGGCGCCGAGGTTGAGGCGGGTGATGTGCTGGTCGGCAAGGTCACTCCGAAAGGCGAGACCACGTTGACGCCAGAAGAAAAGCTGCTACGTGCCATCTTCGGCGAGAAGGCGAGTGACGTTAAGGACACGTCCCTGCGTGTGCCGTCCGGCATCTCGGGCACGGTGATCGATGTCAAGGTGTTCACGCGCGAAGGCATTCAGCGCGACAAACGGGCGCAGATGAACATCGACGATGAACTGCGCAGCTACAAGAAGGATCTGGCCGATCAGATGCGCATCGTCGAAAACGATGCCTTCGAGCGTCTCGAGCGCCTGCTCGTAGGCAAAGTGGCAAGCGGTGGACCGAAGAAGCTGCCTAAGGGCACCACACTTACGCACGAGTATCTGGCAAGCATTGGCCGCTATGACTGGTTCGACCTGCGCCTGACTGATGATGAGGTGGCGCGTCAGCTCGAGAGTGTCAAGGACAGCCTGACGGGCATCCGCACCGAGTTCGAAGCCGCCTTCGAACTCAAGAAGAGGAAACTGACGCAGGGTGACGAGCTACCCGCCGGTGTCCTCAAGATGGTCAAGGTCTACGTGGCCGTCAAGCGGCGCCTGCAGCCGGGCGACAAGATGGCGGGTCGCCACGGCAACAAGGGTGTCGTCTCGAAGATCGTGCCGGTGGAGGACATGCCGCACATGGAGGACGGCACACCGGTCGACATTGTGCTGAACCCGCTCGGCGTGCCGTCGCGGATGAACGTCGGGCAGATTCTTGAAGTCCACCTCGGCTGGGCTGCCAAGGGTGTCGGTCAGAAGATCGACGAAATGCTGAGGGCGCAGTCCCGGGTCGAGGAAGTCCGCGGGTATCTCAACCGTCTGTATCAAGAAGTCGGTGCACCGCAGGACATCAAGTCACTCGACGACGACGAGTTGCTGGAACTTGCCGACAACCTCCGTCTCGGTGTTCCGTTCGCCACGCCCGTTTTCGATGGGGCGAGCGAGGCCGAGATAAAGGCCATGCTTCGTCTCGCCGGGCTGCCCGAGTCCGGGCAGACCATCCTTTACGACGGCCGCACCGGCGAACCGTTCGATCGTCCGGTCACCGTCGGCTACATGCACATGCTGAAGCTGCATCACTTGGTGGATGACAAGATGCATGCCCGCTCGACTGGGCCGTACAGCCTGGTGACGCAACAGCCGCTCGGCGGCAAGGCGCAGTTCGGCGGACAGCGCTTCGGTGAGATGGAGGTGTGGGCGCTCGAAGCCTACGGCGCCGCCTACACGCTGCAGGAAATGTTGACCGTCAAATCGGACGACGTCACCGGCCGGACGAAGGTGTACGAGAACATCGTCAAGGGCGAACACAAGATCGATGCTGGCATGCCGGAGTCTTTCAACGTGCTGGTCAAGGAAATTCGCTCGCTCGGCATCGACGTCGACCTCGAGCGCAAGTAACGAAGAGGGTCAGGGAATCTCATGAACGCACTGCTCGACCTGTTCAAACAGACGACCCCGAACGAAGAGTTCGATGCCATCAAAATCGGTCTCGCCTCGCCCGAGCGCATTCGCTCGTGGTCCTTCGGCGAGGTCAAGAAGCCGGAGACCATCAACTACCGCACGTTCAAGCCGGAACGCGATGGTCTCTTCTGCGCCAAGATCTTCGGCCCCATCAAGGATTACGAGTGCCTGTGCGGGAAGTACAAGCGACTCAAGCATCGCGGTGTGATCTGCGAGAAGTGCGGGGTCGAGGTCACGCTCGCCAAGGTGCGCCGCGAGCGCATGGGACACATCGAACTTGCCTCGCCGGTTGCGCACATCTGGTTTCTGAAGTCGTTGCCCTCCCGTCTCGGGATGGTGCTCGACATGACCCTGCGCGACATCGAGCGGGTGCTTTACTTCGAGGCGTACGTTGTCGTCGATCCCGGTCTTACGCCGCTCACGCGCGGCCAGCTGCTGAGCGAGGAAGACTATCTCGCCAAGACCGAAGAGCATGGCGACGAGTTCAAGGCGCTGATGGGCGCCGAGGCCATCCGCGAGTTGCTCTCCTCGATCCACGTCGCCGAGGAGGCTGATCGCCTGCGGACCGAGCTGGCTGCAACTTCGTCGGAAGCCAAGATCAAGAAGATCGCCAAGCGGCTCAAGGTGCTGGAAGCCTTCCAGAAGTCCGGCATCAAGCCGGAGTGGATGGTGCTCGAAGTGCTGCCGGTGTTGCCGCCGGAACTGCGGCCTCTCGTCCCGCTCGACGGCGGACGCTTCGCAACCTCCGACCTCAATGACCTCTACCGCCGGGTCATCAACCGCAACAACCGCCTCAAACGGTTGCTTGAGCTGCGCGCTCCGGACATCATCGTCCGCAACGAAAAGCGCATGTTGCAGGAGGCTGTCGATTCGCTGCTCGACAACGGGCGGCGAGGCAAGGCGATGACGGGCGCCAACAAGCGGCCGCTCAAGTCGCTGGCGGACATGATCAAGGGCAAGAGCGGACGTTTCCGCCAGAACCTGCTCGGCAAGCGGGTCGACTACTCGGGCCGCTCGGTGATCGTGGTTGGACCGCAGCTCAAGCTCCACCAATGTGGTCTTCCCAAGCTGATGGCCCTCGAACTGTTCAAGCCGTTCATCTTCAACCGGCTCGAGCAGATGGGCGAAGCAAAGACCATCAAGGAAGCCAAGAAGAAAGTCGAGAACCAGGAACCGCTGGTCTGGGATTTGCTCGAGGAAGTCATCCGCGAACACCCCGTATTGCTCAATCGGGCGCCCACGCTTCACCGTCTGGGCATCCAGGCATTCGAGCCGGTCCTGATCGAGGGCAAGGCCATTCAGCTTCACCCGTTGGTTTGTACGGCCTTCAATGCCGACTTCGATGGCGACCAGATGGCCGTTCACGTGCCGCTGTCGCTCGAGGCTCAATCCGAGGCGCGCACGCTGATGCTCGCGTCCAACAATGTGCTGCTGCCATCGAATGGTGACCCCTGCATCGTTCCGTCGCAGGACATCGTGCTTGGCCTCTACTACGCAACGCGCGAGCGGATCAATGGGCGCGGAGAGGGGATGGTGTTCGCTGACGTGGCGGAAGTATCCCGCGCCTACGAGACGCGCTCGGTCGATCTGCACGCCCGAATCAAGGTCCGTCTGCGCGAAGTCACTTTCGGGCCGGCTGGCGAGCGGATCGAGCGCACGAGCCTGCAGGAAACCACCGTAGGCCGCGCCTTGCTGTCCGACATCCTGCCGGACGGATTGCCGTTTTCCGTCATCAACAAGCCGCTGAAGAAGAAGGAAATCTCGCGGCTGATCAACGCGAGCTTTCGCACCTGTGGCCTTCGCGCAACCGTCGTGTTCGCCGACAAGCTGATGCAGGCGGGTTTCCGGCTCGCGACGCGCGCCGGATTCTCCTTCGCAAGCGATGACATGCTGATTCCAAAGGCGAAGGAGGCGATCCTCAAGGCCGCCGAACTTCAGGTCAAGGAAATCCAGCAGCAGTACGCCTCCGGGCTGGTCACGGCGGGCGAGCGCTACAACAAGGTGATCGATATTTGGGGTGCTGCGGGTGACGAGATCGCCAAGGCGATGATGAGTCAGCTCGGCACCGAGTCGGTCGTCGACCGTGAGGGCAAGACCGTCAAGCAGGAGTCGTTCAACTCCATCTTCATGATGGCTGACTCGGGAGCGCGCGGCTCCGCCGCACAGATTCGACAGCTTGCCGGCATGCGCGGTCTGATGGCGAAACCGGACGGCTCGATCATCGAGACGCCGATCACCGCGAACTTCCGCGAAGGCCTGAACGTCCTTCAGTACTTCATCTCCACCCACGGCGCCCGCAAGGGCTTGGCCGATACGGCCCTCAAGACCGCCAATTCGGGTTACCTGACGCGCCGCCTGGTCGACGTCACCCAGGACTTGGTCGTCGTCGAGGAGGACTGCGGCACCACGGAAGGGTTGGCGATGAAGGCCGTGCTTTCCGGCGGCGAAGTCGTCGAGGCGCTGCGCGACCGGATCCTCGGTCGTACGGTTGCGGCCGACGTCGTGGATCCGGAGACCGGCCGAGTCGTGTTCCCGGTGGGTACGCTGCTGACCGAGGCGGACGTCGAACGTATCGACGCGCTCGGGATCGATGAGGTCAAGGTACGCTCGCCGCTTACCTGTGAAACCCGCTTCGGTCTATGCGCAAAGTGCTACGGACGCGATCTTGGGCGCGGTCAGCTGGTCAACGTCGGCGAAGCCGTCGGAGTCATCGCGGCACAGTCGATCGGCGAACCGGGCACACAGCTGACGATGCGGACCTTCCACATCGGCGGCGCCGCCTCGCGGACGGCAACGGCCAGCACGGTGGAGACGAAGTCCGCCGGTGTGGTCAATTTCGCCGGCGCCATGCGCTATGTCACCAATCAGGCCGGAGACAAGATCGTCATTGCCCGCTCGGCTGAAGTGGTCGTCGTGGATGGCAACCAGCGCGAGCGCGAGCGCCACAAGGTCCCCTATGGGGCCAAACTGCTCGTCGAAGATGGCAAGAGCGTCAAGGCAGGGCAAATCATTGCCGAGTGGGACGCAACCTCGCGGCCCATCCTCACCGAGTTCGCAGGCCGAGTCAAGTTCGAGAATGTCATTGAAGGCGTCACCGTTGCCAAACAGACCGACGACGTCACCGGCATGTCGACGCTGGTAGTGATCGACGCCAAGCGTCGCGCGGGCAGCAAGGACAAGGGGCTGCGGCCTGTGCTGAAGCTGGTCGACGACGACGGCAACGAGATCTGCGCCTCAGGCTCGGATACTCCGCTGGTGGTTACCTTCCAGATCGGTTCGATCATCGTTGCCAAAGATGGCCAGCGCGTCAATCCTGGCGACATGCTGGCGCGGATGGCAACCGAAACGTCCAAGACCCGCGACATCACCGGCGGTCTGCCCCGCGTTGCCGAGCTGTTCGAGGCGCGGACGCCGAAGGACGCGGGCATGCTGGCCGAGGTCACCGGTACGGTGTCCTTCGGCAAGGATACCAAGGGCAAACAGCGCCTCGTCGTCAAGGATCTCGATGGGGTATCGCATGAGTACCTGATCCCGAAGGAAAAGGTCGTCATGGCGATCGACGGCCAAGTCGTGAACAAAGGCGAACTCATCGTCGACGGACCTCCGGATCCGCACGACATCGTTCGGCTGCAGGGTGTCGAGGCGCTTGCACGCTACATCATCGACGAGGTGCAGGAGGTCTACCGTCTGCAGGGCGTCAAGATCAACGACAAGCACATCGAGGTGATCGTGCGGCAGATGCTGCGCCGCGTGACGGTGACGCATCCTGGCGACACCCGGTTCATTACTGGCGAGCAGGTGGAGCGGTCCGAGCTCTTCGACGAAAACGATCGCGTCAAGGCCGCCGGCAAGGCCCCCGCACAATTCGAGCCGATGCTGCTGGGCATCACCAAGGCTTCGCTGTCGACGGATTCGTTCATCTCGGCAGCATCTTTCCAGGAGACGACGCGCGTCTTGACCGAAGCAGCCATCATGGGCAAGAAGGACGAACTGCGCGGGCTCAAGGAAAATGTGATCGTCGGACGGCTGATCCCCGCTGGCAGCGGCCTTGCCTATCACCGTCTCCGCAAGCGCAATCAGACTGCCGACCTGATCGACACTTCAATGCTTTCCGGCTCGACGTCCGAGGAGTCTGCCAACCAGGAGAGGACCGTTGATGCGGTGACCTCTGCCGCTCCGGCAGCGGACGCGGCCTGAGTCGAGCGAGGGCCCGGCGCGGGGTTGGAGGGCGCTGCGCCCCTCCGCCCCGCCCGGGCGCGAGGAGAAAGGGGCCGGTAAGGGGCCGTTCCGCGGCCTTTTCCGCCGGTCAGCCGTCTGTCACGGCTCCGCGGCTGGCGCTTGCTGCCAAACGCGCGAACTTGTACATCACGCCCTTGGTGTAGCGCGGCGGCGGCGGCGACCAGCGCGCCCGCCGTGCGGCCAGCGTCGCCTCATCGACGTTCAAATGCAGTAGAAGGCGGTGTGCATCCACGGTGATGGAATCACCCTCCTCGACCAGAGCAATCACGCCGCCGACTTGTGCCTCGGGCGCGATGTGCCCGACCACCATGCCCCACGTGCCGCCAGAGAAGCGGCCGTCAGTGATCAGCGCCACCGTCTCTCCCATTCCCTTGCCTACGATGGCCGATGTCGGTGCCAGCATCTCCCGCATGCCAGGCCCGCCTTTCGGTCCTTCGTAGCGGATCACGATCACATCCCCGTGCCGGATCCGATCGCCCAGAATAGCCTCCATCGCCTCGTCCTCACTGTTGAAGACCCGAGCGGGGCCGGTGAGCGAGGGGTTCTTCAGGCCGGTGATCTTCGCCACGGCGCCTTCGGGCGCGAGATTGCCTTTGAGAATCGCAAGGTGTCCTTGTGGGTAAAGCGGTTGCTCGGGCGGGCGAATGACGTCCTGATCCGCGCGCGGCCGCGACGGTACCGCCGCGAGCTCCTCTGCAATCGTGCGCCCCGTGATCGTGATGCAGTCGCCGTTCAGCAGCCCCTGATCCAGCAGGATGCGCAATACCTGCGGCACGCCACCGACCGCGTGCAGGTCCGTCATCACATACTTTCCGGACGGCTTCAGGTCGCAGAGGACCGGAACCCTGCGGCGCACACGTTCAAAATCATCGATCGACCACTCGATCCCTGCCGCATGGGCAATCGCGAGATAGTGCAGCACCGAGTTGGTCGAACCGCCGGTGGCCATGATCAGCGACACCGCGTTCTCGATCGACTTTCGAGTGATGATGTCGAGCGGCTTGAGATCGCGCTTGATGGCCTCGATGAGGACGCGCCCGGACTCGGCAACGCTGTCGACCTTCTCCTGATCCGGGTTCGCCATCGAGGACGAGCCGAGCAGGCTGATACCGAGGGCTTCGAATGAGGACGACATCGTATTGGCGGTATACATGCCGCCACAAGCGCCGTTGGTCGGGCAGGCATGCTTCTCGATGCCGTCGAAATCTTCACGGCTCATCGTTCCGGCGTTGAAGGCGCCCACCGCCTCGAACGGAGAAACGATGGTCAGCTTTTGGCCCTTCCACTCCCCTGGCTTGATGGTGCCGCCGTAGCAGTAGATGGCCGGGATGTTCATCCGACACATCGCAATGGCGCCGCCCGGCATGTTCTTGTCGCAGCCGCCGATGATCAAGACGCCATCCATCAGCTGGCTCTGCGTCGCCGTCTCGATGGCGTCGGCGATGACCTCGCGCGACACGAGGGAGTACTTCATGCCTTCCGTGCCCATGCTGATACCGTCGGTGACGGTCAGCACGCCGAACATTTGCGGCATGCCACCAGCGCTGCGGATGGCGCGATCGGCAGCATCGGCCAGGGGTTGAAGGCCGGCGTTGCACGGATTCATCGTGCTGTGACCGTTGGCGATTCCGACGATCGGCTTGTCGAAGTCACCATCGCCGAACCCGACCGCGCGCAGCATGGCGCGGTTGGGCGAGCGGGCGATTCCGGAGGTGATGAGGCGACTGCGGCGATTAAAGGTCATGGATTGAGTCTTGTGACGGGGTATTCGAGAAAACGGCCAACCCGCGCGGGCGGATGCCGGAGCGAAGGAGGCAATTCTTGCAGGAGCTCTCCAGGGACACGCTGAAAAGATAGTTGTGCGGGCGAATCGCTGCATTGTGCGGTGCTCGCTCCCTTGCCTGTCCATTTGATATGTCTCGGTCGCTGCGCTACGGTGCGCCTGGCATCCAGCCAGCCTCACTACGTTCCAGTAGCCTCCCAGCGGCCGGCGCCTCCTCTCCGCCGCAAAACATGCGCATCGCATAGACTCCAGCGCCATGCTCGTACACCCACAATTCGATCCGGTCGCCTTCTCGCTCGGGCCGCTGTCCGTCCGCTGGTACGGGTTGACCTATTTGCTGGCTTTCGTACTGTTTCTGATCCTCGGGCGCATTCGAGCGCGGGCCAATGTCCTGACCGGCTGGCGGCCGTCCGACCTGGACGATATGTTGCTCTACGGCATTTTCGGCGTGGTCGCCGGCGGTCGACTCGGCTACTGCCTGTTCTACAAGCCGGGGTACTACCTTGCCAATCCGCTCGAAATTTTCGCGATCTGGCAAGGCGGCATGAGCTTCCACGGTGGACTGCTCGGCGTCATCGTTGCGATGTGGTTGTACGGCCGTCGCAGTGGACGTCCATTCCTGGCGGTCACGGACTTCATCGCACCCTTGGTGCCATTGGGATTAGCCTCGGGGCGCTTGGGCAATTTCATCAACGCAGAGCTCCCTGGCCGGCCGGCTGATCCGTCGCTGCCATGGGCAATGGTGTTCCCGCAGGTCGATGCCGTCGCCCGGCATCCGAGCCAGCTCTACCAGTTCGCGCTGGAGGGCGTCCTGCTGTTCGTGCTCCTGTGGTGGTACGCCAGCCGAGCGCGGCCGCTTGGCCGCATCTCCGGCGCCTTCCTGCTCGGTTACGGCATTCTCCGCTCGATCGCTGAGTTTTTCCGGGAGCCCGACGGCTTTCTCGGCTTCCTTGCCCTCGGACTCACGATGGGGCAATGGTTGAGTGTGCCGATGGTCCTCGTGGGCCTCTGGTTGTTACTGCGTTCGCCGGCAGGATCGCGCTAAGGAAACGCTGAACAAATTGCTGCGCGGGCGAATCGCTGCGTTGCGCGGTGTTGGCTCCGGCCGCTTCGCTTCACATCGGCTGCGCCGATG
>OGCL01002044.1_pt1 | contig 15319 bp, 13 predicted proteins | sample 1570041 | NCBI WGS metagenome assembly OGCL01 (sample SAMN06266162, study PRJEB24511) | hot springs metagenome | isolation source: Hot spring water | place: South Africa: Limpopo | collected 2015-06-22
AGCTGGTAGAGCAACTGACTTGTAATCAGTAGGTCCCGGGTTCGATTCCTGGTGCCGGCACCATATAAAGAAAGCCCCGCAGCGATGCGGGGCTTTTTTGTTTAGGCGGTCTCACTCCAGAACTCAGACCAACTCAGGCACCTTGGCGATTACAGGCAGCTGTAAATAGCGCATAACGTCAGTGTCCGACTTTAGGCTGTCGTCCAGAAACTCCACGACGAATGCCAAGCCAACACCGCCGATCAGGCCCACAACAAGCACGCCCAACAGGACCAGCCAGAGCTTGGGGCTAACCGGGCGATTGCTGACAGTGGCCCAGTTGACCACCGATACGTTACCGATCTTGGCTGCAGCCTGCGCCGAGAGGAATCGCGTCTCTTCAGTTTTCTCCAGATACAACTGACGGGTTTCGCGCAGGACTTGCAGTTGCTGCACCAGATGCTTGTATTCAGCTTCCTGACCGTTCAGATCAGCCATACGCGCCTGGGTTTCCTGCTCAAGCTGCAGCCAGTTCTCCAGTGCCTGGCGATAGCCGGCTAGCAGGGCTTCGTGTTGCATCAGGTCATCACGCAAACGTGCATGCAGCGGGTTGATGCCTCGCTCTGACGAGGTGTATCGCTGCCCTTCCTGACTTTTCAAGAGGCGATTGACCACCGCGATTTCCTCGCGCAGGGAGCGCAGACGCGGGTCATTCTCAGAGAAGCGCTGAGCAATATCGGCCTCTTGACGCTGCAAGTCCGCCAGCTGTTTGCTCAATTCACTGATGGCATAACCGTTGGACGTTTCCGCGCCGCTCAACTGCGTCGTCGCTGGCACCGAAGCCAATTGTGAACGAATGACCTCAATCTGACGCTCGGACTGGCTGACAGAAACTTTAAAGCTGTCGATATGCTTGCGCACTTCGTCGATGCGTTCGATTTGCTGGCTGCGCTGCTTGTCCACATCGAAAATCTGTTTATCAGTACGAAAACGGTTCACGGCTTTTTCGGTTTCCGCCAACTGACTGTCCAGTTGCGTTAACTGTTCGGTAAAGAACCCCGCTTGCTCGCGCTGATAGATCCTTACGCGCTCGGTGAGGTACTGGCGCACCAGTTCATTGACGCCCAGCATCGCCGACTCCGGCGACTTGCTACGCAGCGAGACCTCGATGATGTTGGAGCTTTTCAGGGCCTGAGCATTGAGGTCCTTCAGAAAGCGATTCACCGCCTGGCCTTCCAGGGTGCGGTCACTGGAAAGCGGGAAGAAGTAGTCCTCCAGGCCGCGATAGATATCACGCCCCAATTGCAGCACCCCTTTTGGGGTGTACCAGGGGTGCTCCACATCAATCCCCGGAAACAGCCGCTGGGGCGTCACCTGGGACACCACCTTCTGCGCCAGATCACCACTGGTCAGGATGCTCGACTCTGAATGCAGCTGCTCTTCGCGCACAACTGACATCATCGGCGTGCGGAACTGACTGGTTGCCAGTACAGGCATGTAGATGTCTTCCTGGCCGATTCTCACCAGCAGGCGTGCGGTGGACTCATAAGTCGGCGCAATCAACTTGAGACCGGCAAAGCCCCCGAGCAACGCCGCCAGGAAGAAACACGCAACAACCAGCTTGCGCTTGAAAAGAATATTAAGGACGTCACGAATGGTCATGGGGCATTTACCTGCATAGCTTTGCGGCGAAAGTCTTTGGCAGCTGGACGCTGACTGCCGTCGGCACGATAGAGTCCAAAGGAGCCCAGGCCATCCGGCGATGGGTAGTCCTCCAGGGCAAACCAGTAGATGCGCTGTACATTGGCCGCTAGATCACCACGTATGCCTTGACCATATGGCGCGACTGTCAGGCGCTGCTGGATAAACTCCAGGGTTGCCATCAGCCGTTCACTGAGTTCCTGATCAGTCACGCCCAAGCGGTGATCGGCCACGAAATAGCCCATCTCGGTAATCCATATGGGTTTATCGGGATAGCCCTTGAGATCCATCATCAGCTGCAAGTTGAAGACCTTGCCCAGGTAGCCGGGATCATCATGGCTGCCCACAACACCAAGCTCGGCATAGCGCTTCACATCACGATCCATATCTTCGGGGTCGCGTATCCCATCCCACCAATGAAACAGATAGGGATGCACTGCCATGATGTCGAAGGTCTCGCCATAGGCGGCATCACCCTCCCACAGTTGCCAGAAGAAAATCAGATCGGACTTCGACAAGCCTGGATGCACCAGTTTGACCTGCTGACGCACGCTTGCCGTCTCTTCATGCACCACGCGCATCAGGCGCACGAAGGCCGGGGCGTCGGGTTTTGGCCCCCAGAACTGCTTGATATTCGGCTCGTTCCAGACTTGCCAATAAACGATTGGGGTAAAGGCTTGCGGGTAATTGCCGTTCGGGCCGTAGCGCTCGATGGAAGCCTTCAGGAAGCGCGCATAGTCGGCAAAAGCCGACTCTGCAGGGGCCATCTGGTAAATCTCATCTGGCTTGCTTTCCGGACGTAGAGCCCACGCTGGCGCGTAGTGGACGATCGGAAACAGCTCTATCTGCTCTTCATAAGCCACCCGCACCAGAGTGTCGAGTTTCTGCCAATCGTATTTCCCTTTCACCGCCTCGACTTGACGCCACTCCCAATCCAGCCGGACCTGGCTCACACCCAATGCCTTGGCCTTCTGGAAACGCGCACGCAAGCTGCTTTCATCGCCGGGAATCCACATGGCATTGATGCCGATGGACAATGGCTGCGCGGCGGCAAGTGTGCTGAACAACAGCACAACCGACAGCACCAACTGACGCAAGATGCGGGTATGAGTAAGGCTATTCATCAGTCATTGTTGTCCTTGTCATGCTCGATCACATAACTCACCCCAAAGCCCAACTGGATACCCTTGAACAACACCAGATCGGTGATGTACTGCTGCACCCAACGATTGGCATTGGCAATTGGCGAGCGCGGCACATAGATCACGTCGGAAGGCGATAGCGCCACCTGCAAATCGACCTTGCTCTGCTCGACGGCTCCATCACTGAGGTCCAGGTGATAGGGAATTGGCTCACCATTGGGGCCTTTTCGAATCAGGACAACCGACTCCATATTGGCCGTGGGCAGCGTACCGCCTGCGCGGTAAATAGCCTGAATGACCGACATTCCACCCTCCAGCGAGACCACCTGAGGCACGGAGACCTCACCACCGACATAAGCGCGAAAGCCTTTGAAAGACCTCGCGATCACGGCAATGGAGGGGTCTTTCAAGTGCTTGGAGTACTTCTCAGTCAGCACCGCATCCAGCTGATTAGGCGTCATACCGGCGACCTTGAGCTCATCGATCAATTGCAGCGTGATGTAGCCATCGGGACGTACCTTGATCGCTTCATTGAGCTCCTGGGTGTAGAAGAACTTTATCTCCAGATCATCGCCCGGGCGGATCAGGTACTCGAGCTCGGGAACGACGCCATCACCACCAACCAAAGGCAAGCCTTCCGCCCCAGGCAAGTGATCGACTTTGATCGCGCTGCAGCCTGCAGCAAATACGACAGCCAACAATACAAGGCTGCATTTCAAGCCCATTCCCCACATAAGCGACACTTCCTTAGCAATGTAGATCCGATGGTCTGCTGTAGAACCCTATAACCAGCGGTACAGCCACTCTGGAATAAAATTGAGAGTCCGGTTGAGCACCACCCCAAGCAGCTCCCCACCACTTTCCTGCAAGCGCTGGCTGACATAGCGCGCGACCTGACGTCGAGTTCTGTTGGCATGGGCTACCAGCACCACGCCATCCATACACTTGGCAGCTACCATCGATACGGGAGAAACCGTCGGTGGCGGCATGTCCCACAACACCAGGGCAAATTGCTCGCGCAAATGGCCGAACGCTTCTTGCGTATCGTCACCGCCTAGACCGAATAGGCGCAGACAGGTATTCAGCGACAGGCTCACCCTGGCGACCGCCTGACCCGGAATCCGCAAGCGCTGCAAATCGCCATCCAGGCCTTCGTCATCACTCACGTCAGCACGTACTTCCACCACGAGGACCTGGCCAAAAGCTGCCGCCAGCTCTTCAGCCGCCTGCTGAGCAATAAACGTGGCACCGACCCGACGCGCCACACCAACAATCATCAGCTGGCTGAGTTGGCGCTGGCGTGCCTCGCGCAGTACCCGGGCCATTAGCTCCTGCATGGGCAGCGCCAGACGACCATCACCCGCCAGAGGTTGAAGTACTGCTTGTGGATTGACTGCATTCATATTGCTATCCCTTGAACTCGCTGAAGACGCTAACCACGCGACAGCCGTTTACCCACCTCGATGATGGGTTTCTCGATAAATACGTGAGTAATCTGACCAACCAGCAGTGTCGTCAAGCCGGCCCCCAGAACAACCAGCCACCCCAGCGGCTGACTCAGCTCCAAGTAGGGGAAGAGCTTGCCAAAACACGCCAAGACGAAGGGGTGCGACAGATAGATGGAATACGATGCATCGCCAGCCCGCACCAAGCCGTCACGCGCAGTCGGCATGCCCCCAGCGGCACGAATACGCTTTTCGCGATTGAGCAGGGCCAATAGGAACATCGCGTAGGCACCACCGAACAACAGCACCCGCAGTGGCTGCTCACGATTGATCGTGCCCGAGTCGGCAGCTACAGCAGCCAGCGCCACCAGCACCACGCCGAGACCACAGGGCAGCAACCAGCCGGAATACGTGCTGCTCGACCAGAAACGGTAGATACACGCGCCCATAGCAAACTGCACGACATACAGCGAAAGAATATGGAAGTCCCAAAAGTCCACGCCCGCATACTCACGCAGCGCCCATTTGGCAAAAGCCAGCACTGACATCAGCAGCAGCACAGAGGTCAGCCAGTTGTATGTCAGAAAGCGCGCTACCAGAAAGACCGTGGCGTAGAACACCAACTCATGCTCAATGGTCCAGCCGACAAACAGAATCGGCAGGTCGGCTTGCGGCAACATCAGCAGTGATTGGGTGACCGACCACCAGTCATGTTCACCAGAGCCCATGGTCATCGCCGGATTGAACAGCCATAACGCGACCACCAGACTGGTGAAAAAGATATACATCGGAAAAATCCGGATAAACCGGCTGATCAACCAACGGCGAGGCTTGAACGGAGTGGTGAAGGTTATGTAAGTCATGATGAAGCCGCTGATCACGAAAAACATATCCGGGGCCGAATAGCCGATATTGAGTGCATAGGCGCTGTGAAAATCGGCCCAACCCGGTAACTTGCGAGCAATGTCCTCGACATGCACCAGCAACACCATCAGCACCGCAATACCGCGCAGACGCTGCACACTCAGTAGTTCACCGGCATGCACAACCGGCTTGGCCAATGCCTTGCTATAGACACTGGCAAACTCGCGCAAAATGGCTGTCATGGCCACACCCGCAGCAAGAGCCGTCCGCACAACAGGGCCCCCATCGAGCAACTTGGCAGCATCTTCACTCTCCTTTGTCCCTGTTCACTTACACGCCTCAACAAGCACCGAGGCTGCCTGCGCGTGTCCCATCAGCACGTCCCGGTAAAGCCGCTGCAAGCGACCAATATGCTGACTGCGGCCATGCTGCTGAGCGACCAGCGCCCGCGCCGCGCGACCAAGGGCCAGCAGATCGACATGCCCATCCAGAGCACGCTGAAGCCCCTGCGCCAGTCCAGCCGCAGAAACCGTAGCCGCCTGCAACCCGGTTTTACCGTCGAGCACATAATCGGTAATGCCGCCGACCGCAAAAGCCAGGACTGGTGTTTCAAATGACATGGCTTCAATACCAACCAAAGGTCCCGGGTCATCCCAAACCGAGGGCAATACGAACAAATCTGCCGCCCGGTAATAACCCGCCAAGGCTTGTTGCGGTAACCACTCAATAAACTCGATACGCCCAGCAATGCCATAGCGCTCGGCCAGGGCTCGCGCAACGGGTAAACGGGGGCCGGACGAAATGGCAGTCAACCGCCAATCACCACGAACGTGTGCCAGTGCCTTTACCAGCACCTCCAAACCTTTGCCTTTGACTGCTTGCCCCGTGAATAACAGCTGCAAAGGACGCTCACGACCTGCAATACCTGCTGCCTTCGCCTCCAGCATTGCAACCTGTCCCTGGGCTTGCTGATCAAAGCGGCTGAAATACGGCACCACCTGTACCCGCTCATTTGCAAAGCCATTGACCAGCAGCACGCGGCGCATGTGCTGACTACCGACAACGGCAGCACTGAACGCCTGGTATAGGCCTCGCTCAGCCAGTTTTGCCGGCAGATTCTGCAACCCCGGCACGCGACCACCCGGTTTGGGGGCACCAATCAAGCAGCCCTGCGTAATGCAAGACCAGCCCAGCGCGCGCGCGCAACGATCCCCGGGGAAACGTCGACGACCACGACGCAAGCACATCGAGGTGTAGTCATGAAACGAGCGCAACAAGGGAATGCCCAACGACGGCAACGCCTGCAACAGCGGCAGGACACTGCAAAGGTGCACATGCAGCACATCAGCACGCCAGTTACGCATGACCTGCAGGCTTTGCTGCAGGTCATAAGGGTGTTCAAACCCCCGCGGACTGAGTGCCAGCAGTTCCACGCCTCGACAATCCAGATACTCCGGCACCACTCCACCACCATGTGCCAAAGCCACTTGATCACCGCGCTCACTCAACGCCCTGGCCAACTCCAGCACGTAGTTCGGCAAGCCACCAATGGACAGCGTCTCGACCAGCAATAACACTCTCATCGTGCGCCCTCATGCGTGGCTACAGTCACGCCCACAGCCGCCGCCGCGGGGTTACTCAGCCCCAGAGACAAGAGCAGCACCAGAAGGAAATGCATGTTCTGCAATAGCAGCATGTCAACCATGGCAAACACCATGTAAGCCGCCAGGGTGCCGATCGCCGCCAAAGTAAACACTGAGGAATTGTCCTGCTGACGCGCTCGCCAACGCCGCAATAAATGTCGGGCCATCATCAGCAGGAACGCCAGATAGGCCAGTAGACCGAACAGACCAGTGCCTGCAAGAATTTCCAGGTAGGTGTTATGGGCATGCAGCGAGGGATAACCCAGCTCAACGTTAAGCCACACCTCACGGGAGAAAAACTCATCACGGAAGTTGCCCAAGCCCACGCCAAATAGCGGGTTCTCTTTAAATACATCAAGAGCCACGCCCCAGATGATCAGCCTATCGAGCACAGCCTCCGGGCGGCCTGGCACCAGCCCGGCAATGCTGCCATCCCAGTTGGGTAACATAGCCACAGTCAGCACGATGACCAGTGCAGCGATACCACCAACCAGCACCAACCAACGCCACAGCGCCGGGCGCATGACCAGCAACATGACCAGCAGCAAAGCCATCCCCCCGAGCAAGCCCCCGCGCGACTTGGTTGCCGCCAGACCCGCCAGGCAGATAACCAAGCACAACCCGGCCAATAGGCGCATAGCAGGTTGCGGCGCACGGAAGACAAAGGCGATCGCCACGCTCATGCTCATGACCAGATACATGGCCAAGCCCTGCGCCCCGCCGAACGCGCTGCCGGCACGTCCGGAGATATCAAAGGTGTGGCGAATTTGCGCCATATCACCTTCCGGGATCGGCACAGGAATGCCCAACATGCCGGTCAGTCGCGTGCCATTACTGGCGAGCTCATAAAGACCGTCGATGGCGAACAGGCAAGGCACCAACAACATGGTGACCGCGGCAAAACGCCAGAAACGCTCATCCGGACGAAATACCAACAACAGCATGGGCAGCACGACAAACCACTCAACGATGCGCAGCACCTGTTTCAAGCTGCTGCCTTGGGCAATTGAACCGACCTGGGCCAGCAGATTGGCCAGAAGAAACGGCGCAATGGCCCATACAATGATCGGCACCCGGATGTCCTGAAATGGCGGTGCCTGCTCGCGCTGCAGCATAAATAGCCAGAGCAGCCCCCAAGCTACCAGCAACCCATCCGCTGCGTTCAGTGGTAAACCGGCAAGGCTTTTCTGGATGGGGATGGCCAGGCTGATGACAAACAACACCAGCAGATACTGCGGCTGCTTGCTCAGTAGCAAACAACCGCCCAGCGAAGCTGCGAGCAGCATACCCGGCAGCGGGTAAAGCACAGTCAACAAGGCCATAACAAAGCCAAGCGGCACGGCTAAAAGTACGCCCCGCCAGCTCGGGCTGGCCGGTTGCAGCAGTGACTTAAGCACCACGCTCATCCACCTTGACGAAGGGATTGAGCGCCATCACCTGAAGGTTCGCTCGTAGCAAGGCGAGAGCTGCTGGGCGCTGCTGCGCGCGTATGCAATGCAGCAACAAACGTAGGCTGGCGAGCAGCATGGCGAGGTCGGTCAAACCCTTTAGCAGTAGCAACTCTGCAACACTGCGGTGCTTGCGGTACAAGCGATATCGGCTGCGACGCAGCTCATAACGCATGCGCAGGGCCGTACTGCTGAGTTCGAGCGGAGCACGCCGCCCACTCGGCGCCCGACCGGATGACTTACCGCCGTGGTGCAAAACCCGTAACTGCGGCAGCAACCATAACTGCCAACCCTTGCTGCGCGCCCTCACACACCAGTCGACATCTTCGTCATACATAAAAAAGCCATCATCGAGCAGCCCCACACTGCTCAACAGCTCACCACGCAGCAACATGCAGGCACCATGCAATCGCTCCAACAGCACAGGCTCGGTCTGCCCCGCAGCGGGGTACTGCGGCCCACGCCAGGCGCGCCTGAACATTTCCGGCAAACTGGGAAAGCTGCTCGGATAATCCTGATCAGCACCATCGTCGGCATTGACCACCCTTGGGCTCACAGCGCCCACGCCTGGGTTCTGCTGCAAAACCTGCAGCAGGCCATCGAGCGTGCCGGCCTCGACCAACGCATCACTATTGAGCAACAGCACATAATCACTGCGACACTCGCGCAGCACTAAATTGTTACCACCGGCAAACCCCAGATTGGCACCTGCATCAATCAAGCGAACATCCGGATGGGCCTGGGCAATCACCGACAAGCTGCCATCCTGCGATGCGTTATCGACCACTACGATATCCAACCGGGCAAGCTGCGGGGCAAAACGTTTAAGCGAGTCAATGCACTCGACAACCAGCTGTGCGGTTTTGTAGTTGACGATGGATACGGTCAAACAACTCATTTCCCGAGCTCCAGCTCTTTTCGCATACGCCGACCTAGATTCATGCAGTACTCGCGCACAAACCCAGGGCTGACGCCAGCAAAGCCAAACGCCTCACGGGCACTGCGGATATCCAGCCAAAACGGGTCATATTCACGAAGGTTGTTAATCAGCAACTCACCGCTGCCATAGCCTTCAATCAGCCACTGTGCGACCCGCCCACAGGCCACCCCGTGGCCTGCACCGAGATTGAACAAGCCCGCCTCGGGCTGCTCGGCAACATGCACCAATGCCTCAGCCAGAGCCTCTACCGGCAGAAAATCGCGCTCTACGAAAGGGCTCATGTCCAGCACAATCCGCCCCTGGTCACGCAAGCTGCTCATCGCCATGGCAAAGAAGCTGCGCCGCCCCGGCACTAATTCATAACCGCATATATTGCTCAGGCGCAGCACTGTCAGACGATCGCCGAGCAATGCGCGCAGCGCTTGCTCGCCGGTCCATTTGGCGCGGCCATAGAGATTCAACGGCTGTGGCTGCAATGCTTCGTGCAATCGACCATCAAAGCCAGCCGGGCCATACACCATCCGCGAGCTGAGCATCAGATAACGTATCCGAGGATGGCGCTGCAGCCTGCTGGCCAACTGCACATCGACATCATGTTCAGGGCTGTAAGGCTGTGCTTTCAGAGCACTATCGAATGCGCAATTAATCAGACAGCCAACACCCTCCAGCCATGCATCACTTGTCAGGGCCGTGTGCCTGTCGACAAACCGCCAGTCTGCCGTTCGCGCCTGCGCCTGCAAGGCCTGGCCAATAAAGCTACTCGCGCCTACCACTGCGATGCTCATGACTCACTCCAGAAGAACGCATGCATGCTCAAGCGTCGCCGCAAGCTCAGCGGGAGGTATCGATAACGCAGGCCCAACGCAAAACCGCAGTACTTGCCCAAGGTGCGCATAAAAATGCCCAGAACCTCGGCCAGACGGCTGTGTGCCCAGGCGGCGGCCAACTCGGCGCGAACAAAGCGCCAGCCTTCCCCGGATGCAGCCAGCCGCACACTGCGCAATTGCTCATCCATGGCCATCAACGTACCAATATCGAAGTAGCGTTTAAGCTCCTGCCAAACGCTGTAGTCATGGCTATGCACCGCGCATGAAAGCGGCTGATAGACCCGAACATGGCCACACTGCAGCATGCGCAGTGCCACCGCCATATCCTCGCCAAGTGGCAAGCGCTCGGGAAAACCACCGACCTCAAACAGCGCACTGCGACGGTATGCCGCAAAGGAGTTGGAGCAGTACACGGCCTTGATCCCACGCATCGGCAGATCAGCCAGCATGCTGCGATCTGCCTCGGGCGGATAATTGAATTCACGAGCAAAGCGCTCAGCCAGACTGGCATTGCTGCGCGCCAATTGGCGGCCGTACACCAGGGCAACAGCGTCATCTTCAAAAGGCTGCAGCAGATGCATCAGCCAGTCGCTGCCACTTGGGCAGGCATCCTGGGTCAGATACACCAGGTACTCACTGTCGGCACACAACTCAAGAGCCAGATTGCGCGTCTTGCCGTGGCCAAACTCGCTGCGCTGGATGCTGTGTAATTGATGCCCGGCAGCGCTGATTATCGCGGCGCTGGCATCATCGGAAGACGAGTCAATAAACAGCACACGTTGCACCGCTTGAGGAAGCGCTGCCAATGCAGCCAGTAAAGCCGGCAAATAGGCTTGAGCGTTCAACGTCAGCACCACAATGCTGGTTCGCCCAATACGTTGCGTCATTTCAGAATGCATTCTTGCCACCCAAGCCACCGAATACGGTTTTCAGAACAATCCACAGGTCTAATTCAAGCGACCAGTTCTGGATGTAATGAATGTCGTAGGAAAAGCGCTCCGTCAGGTGCTCTTCGGTGAAGGTATTGCCACGCAGACCGTTGACCTGCGCCCAGCCGGTAATGCCTGGCCGCACCTTGTAGCGCTCAACAAAATCAGCCACGACCGCCTCATACGTGCGCGCTCCGGCCTTCACGCCTGGCGGATGGGGGCGCGGCCCGACCACAGACATGTGGCCCAGCAAGACGTTAATAAACTGTGGGAACTCGTCGAGGCTGGTGCGCCGCAGAAAATCACCAACTCGCGTCACACGGCTATCGCCGCGCTCGGTCAAGCGGATTTCCTTGCTATCGCCCTGCGGATCAAAGGTCATGCTGCGGAACTTGTAGATGCCGAACAGTTGGTTGCGCAGGCCATAGCGCTGCTGTTTGAACAACACCGGCCCCGGCGACTCCAGTTTGATGGCCAAAGCAATCAGCAAGCCGAACGGCAGAAACACCAACAAGGCACAAGCCGCAAAAGCCATATCAAACAACCGCTTGACCAGACGACCTTCCACCGGCAAACGATTCATGCCCAGCAACATCATTTTGTGCGGTCCCTGCTTGGGCCAACGAGCAAACGCATGGCGCAACACCGGCACTTCTGGAGCCAGATAAACGCTACCCAACTGAGCGCGCAAAAGACTGGCCAGTTCATTAACCCGCGCCCCTGCACTGTTCGGCAGGGCAATCACAACGCCGTCAATATCCCTGGGTAATCCCCCCAGCTCAGCTGTACTGGCCAACAACGGGACAGGCAAGATCGCAGGATTGATTCGTGACTGGCGATCCTCGATAAAGCCTACAACCTCAATATCAGGTTCATGCTGAGCCATATGCTGGACAATGATTACCCCCTGCTCACCGGCCCCCACCACCACCAGACGCGTTTTACGCTCCCAGCGATGCGAGAAGCGTTGAAGCAATAATCGGCCCAGCAACGCGAAGAACAGGAGTATTGAGAAGAGTCCGAAAAGTAACGGCAGCGGCAGCAAGGGTCGACCAGCCAGCAGCAGCAGCACTTGCAACAGGCCAATAGCCAATACGGCGTTAAGCAGTGCACTGACTACCACCAGCGCCCGCGCCACCTTGGGCTCGCCCAGATTTTTATAGATCCGCACAGGCATGCAGGCAAAAAACACACCCAGGAATACACCCCACAGCCGCCAGTCGCTTGGCACCTCAAGCCCCGCCAGCACGCACAAGCCACAGCCGGCAGCGACCGCCAATACGCCGCAAAGCCCGTGTATCGCCCGCAATAGCAACAATTCCACCCGCAGCATCGCGGCCGCGTCGAAACGTCTTGCCTGATGCCGCGGCACAGCTGCTTTACGCCGGCGCAAATGCCTCAGTCGCTCACGCGAAACACGCTCCGGTGTCTCAGTCGAACTTATCATCCTGCCTCCGTTGCACACGCCTGCCCTTAACCCACCCCAGAAACACCTACCCGCCCCAGCTCAATCAGGTATTTGTCTCAAGGCTCAGGCCAGACAATGCCGCGCCAGGCACAGCCAATTGCAGCGCAACGGGCGCCTCTGCAACGTCAAACAACTCGCCATAGCGATCAAGGTTACTGGCATACCAATCAGCCAGCATGCCCAGGTCATCGCGCAAGCTGTGTTGCGGCCGCCACCCCATTGCCTGGAGCTTGGCCCAGGAAATCGAGTAGCGAGCATCGTTGAATGGACGATCCGCTACAAAATCCACGACCTCATCGACACCACGACCAAAAAAGTCGCAGATCAATTCAGCCATTTGCAGGTTGGTATATTCCTCGCTTGTACCAATGTTGTAGGTCTCGCCAACCGTACCGCGCTCGGCAATGAACAACACAGCACGGGCAAAATCTCTTGTACTGAGGTAATGCCGACGGTTACTGCCATTGCCATGCAAAGGCAGACGACGCCCCGTCAGCATGTGGCAGATGAACCGTGGAATGATCTTTTCTGGGAACTGGCGAATGCCGTACAGATTGTTGGCCCGGATAACCACGATCGGCTCGTGATAAGACTGAATGTAGCCACGCAGAATCATCTCTGCAGCAGCCTTGGAAGATGAGTAGGGGTTGGTTGGACGCAGTACATCGTCTTCGACCGCAGCGCCGTCCATCACCTCGCCGTAAACCTCATCAGTACTGACGTGCACCACCTTGGCCACACGTTCCTGGCGGCACGCTTCCATCAAACTGTGAGTACCCAGGACGTTGGTGCGGGTGAATTCAAGCGAGTTGCCAAAGGAATTGTCCACATGACTTTCGGCAGCGGCATGAATCACCAGAGTTGCACCTTTTACCGCCCGACGGCAAAACTCCAGATCGGCAACATCGCCCACCAGCAACTGCACGCGATTGGAAAACACATGATGGGAAATATTTCTTACATCGCCGGCATAGGTCATTTTATCCAGCACCACAATGCGCGCATCCGGATATTGCAAACAGGCCTCATCGACAATATGCGAACCTGCGAACCCAGCACCGCCCGTAATCACTATTTTGCGCATTTCAAGTCCCTCCCCGAACCTACCCGGACGAATATCTATTCGCCGCCAGCAAGTAGTTAACACCTTTCACATAACAGCGAATCAGCCACCATAAGCACAACTCGCCACTTGAACCCCGCCCTAATAAAAATTGACGTCAAATTATTATTAAGCCAATCTTCAGCAGCCTATTTCTTCCATCCCCAAAACAACATCAACAGCACAATCAGCGCAGCAAAATTCACGCCACCATAAAAAACACCCAACACGGTCAATGAGAAACTCCCTGCAAAAATCGCCGCCAACGACAGCAGCAAAATCAGCGCCGTACCGTGATAAAGTAAATTTGTTACAGGCATTCGCATCGCTAAAAAAGCCAACTGCAGCGGCGCTGAAAGTGCAATAGCAACAACACCCAACGCCATATAGGTCAGAGCATCACCACCTGCGCGATAGGCTACCCCATACAACAGCGCCAGTAAGTCACCAGCAAACAGATAAACAATTGACAGGTATGCCAGCGCTGGCAGTGCAAACACGCCACCCCAACGCACTACATAAGCAACCCACCCTTTATCCGCAACCTGCGCATAGCGCCGCATAAACTGCGGCCGCAAATAATTCGTGAACCCCACAAGCAAAGGATTGGGCAGATTGGTCAATGCCATACACGCAGCGAAACTGCCTGCCTGAGCCAGACCGCCCCCCATCAGCGCCAGCCAGGGGTAGAGCTGTAAACTGGCAACATGACACACACCGCCCAACACCAGCCACCGCCCGTAGTGCACAAATGAACACACATGCAGCCAGTAGTCGTGCCATGAGCGCCACCCAAGCAGATGGCGCTCCAAGTACACACCCAACAGGGTTGGCAACCATGCCGCAACTGCAATAGCGATAAACGCACCAACAGCAGATAACGCATCAAAAACAACGAACGCGGAGACTAACCCGAACTGGATTAAAGATGAAAGCACATCGAACTTGAATGATTGCGCCAATTTAGCGACGACATATAAGTGACGCCTAAAGAGCTCTCTATTAACAAGCCCTATTAATGCGACCGGCAAAACCAGGGAAAGCCCCGACAAGCTCTGCAGCCCCAGCCACAAGCCACACCAGAACAACACGACAACCACCAACAGCAATGCCAGATTACTTATAAACGCCGAACTAAAGTACAGTTCACGCCCCTCGAGGTTCTGCGCTTGAAAATAGGTGTAGGGCGTAGCCACCAGCGTATCGCCTAGGGAAATCGCCAGAAAACAAAACGAAAAGCCCAGAGCAAAAACACCAAGCTCCTCCGGCCCAGCCCAATAACCCAACGCCATAACGGTGGCGAAGTTAACCAGACTCTGCAGCGCCTGCCCCAACAAGACCCAAACACCCGCCCCCAACTTAGCCATGCCCACCCCAGTTACTATTGATCTCAGGCATCACTACAGACAGACTCAACGCCTCACAAAAGTGCATAGCGCCAAAACGTGTGCAGCCATGGAGCACATATAAAAAATTATAAAAACAGTCAGCCGGTTGACAGCCAAGCCCATAAAACTATCATCGTTGCCAACGACCTAAGCACACTGTACTTATAGAAAAATAACATTTACAACCAAGAACATAACGATACAGCCCGGCCTACAGAAGCAGGCCTGATTATGGTTAATTAACCGCGACAAGACGGCTCTTAGCCACATGACTCCACCCCTGCCGAACCATCCAATCAGGCGCAGCCTATGCACATCCTTATTACCGGCGGAGCCGGCTTTATCGGTTCGGCGCTGATTCGCCACCTGCTGAATCACACCGAGCATCAGGTGCTCAACCTCGACAAGCTGACCTATGCCGGCAATCTTGAGTCGTTGGCCAG
>OGCL01002047.1_pt1 | contig 15311 bp, 12 predicted proteins | sample 1570041 | NCBI WGS metagenome assembly OGCL01 (sample SAMN06266162, study PRJEB24511) | hot springs metagenome | isolation source: Hot spring water | place: South Africa: Limpopo | collected 2015-06-22
GCCGACTCGGCGCCGTGCTCCAGGTCAAGCTGGCGCGCGGTGTAGGCAGTGAGCATGCGGCTGCCCTCGACCAAGGCCTTCTGCGTCAGCAGCATGCGCCGCACATCGGGGTGAACGATGATCGGATCGGCCGCCTTGTCCGGCGCCTGCACACCCGCCAGACCACGCGACTGCAGGCGTTCACGGGCGTAGCGCAGCGCACCCTGGAAGGCTGCCTCGCCAATGCCGAGGCCCTGCAGGCCGACCTGAAAGCGCGCGTCGTTCATCATGGTGAACATGCAGGCCAGGCCCTGGTTGGCTTCGCCCACCAACCAACCGGTGGCGCCGTCGAAGTTCATCACGCAGGTGGAGGCACCCTTGATGCCCATCTTGTGCTCGATAGCGCCACACGACAGCGTGTTGCGCTCACCCGGTGTGCCGTCAGCGGCAGCGATAAATTTCGGCACCAGCAGCAATGAAATGCCCTTCACGCCAGCAGGTGCATCCGGCAGGCGCGCCAGCACCAGATGGACGATGTTTTCGGAGATGTCCTGCTCGCCGCCGCTAATAAAGATCTTGCTGCCGCTGACCTTGTAGCTGCCATCGGCCTGCGGTTCGGCGCGGGTGCGCAGCAGGGCCAGATCGGTGCCGGCCTGCGGCTCGGTCAGGCACATGGTGCCGGTCCACTGGCCACTGACCAGCTTGCCCAGGTACTGCTGCTTCAGCGTTTCGCTGCCGTGCTTGTGCAGCGCCAGCACAGCGCCCTCGGTCAGCCCGGAGTAGACGCGGAACGACAGCGAGGCGCCCATCAGCATCTCGTGAAAGGCGAAGGCCACCAGCTGCGGAAAGCCCTGGCCGCCATGTTCCACCGGCCCGGTCATGCTCGCCCAGCCGTTGTCCACGTACTGCCGGTAGGCCTCGGCAAAGCCCTTGGGCGTGCTGACCTGGCCATTTTCCAGGTGGCAACCCTCCTCATCGCTGTTGCGATTGAGCGGCGCGACCTCGCCCGCAGCGAAGACCGCCGCCTCTTCCAGCACGCCGTCGATCAGCTCGCGATCCAGGCCGTTACCCAGACGCTCGCAGTGGCCGGCAGCGTCGAACAGTTCGTGCAGGACGAAGCGCATATCGCGCAATGGCGCCTGATAGCTCATACCCGGCCCTCCTGTATGTCGGAAAATTGCTTGCCGGCCGAGGCCAGGCGTTCGATCAGCGCCGCCGGCTGCCAATGGCCGCCAAAACGCTCGCTCAGTTGCAGCAGGCGTTGACGGATGGCCGCGACACCCTCGCCATCGGCCCAGGCCATTGGTCCGCCGCGCTCGGCAGGAAAGCCGTAGCCATTGAGATAGACCAGATCGATGTCGCGGCTGTTGGCGGCGATGTTCTCTTCGAGAATCTTCGCCCCTTCGTTGACCAGTGCCAGCAGGCAGCGCTCGAGAATTTCCTCGTTGCCGATATCGCGGCGGGTGAAACCCAGGCGCTCGGCCTCGGCCTGCACCAGCGCATCCACCTCGGGATCGTGCTCGGCCTGACGACTACCCGGTGCGTACAGGTAATAACCCTTGCCGCTCTTCTGGCCGAAGCGACCCAGCTCGCACAAGCGGTTATCCACCTGCACCGCCGGATCATCCTGGCCCTGGCCGGACAGTTCACGGGCACGCCATTCCAGATCGATGCCGACCACGTCGTACATGCGAAACGGCCCCATGGCGAAGCCGAAGCCCTGGAGCACCGTGTCCACCTGATGCGGCCAGGCGCCTTCGAGCAGCAGCATGCGCGCCTCGCGCACATAGGTATGCAGCATGCGGTTGCCGATAAAGCCGTGGCAGTTGCCGGCCACCACCGCCACCTTGCCCATACGCTCGCCCAGCTCCTGAGCGGCCTGCAGCACGGCAGGCGCAGTCCTGGCGCCGCGGACGATCTCCAGCAGTTTCATGATGTGCGCCGGGCTGAAGAAGTGCAGGCCCAGCACCGACTCTGGTCGCGTGGTGACTGCAGCTATAGCGTCGACATCCAGCGCCGAGGTGTTGCTGGCGAGGATGGCGCCAGGCTTCAGCACCGAGTCCAGCTCACGGAAGATGCGTTGCTTGAGCTCGAGATTCTCGTACACCGCCTCGATCACCAGGTCAGCGTCGGCCAGCGCCGCGTAGCCGTCCACCGCCTCGACCCGCGCCCGCCGCGCTGCGGCCTCGGCCGCATCGATGCGGCCCTTGGCGACGTTGTGCGCCCAGGTGTCCTCGGCCATCGCCAGGCCCTGCTCGACCATCTGCGGGTTGTTGTCCAGCCACAGCACACGCAGGCCGGCATTGGCCAGGCTGATGACGATGCCGCGGCCCATGGTGCCGGCGCCGATCACGGCGGCACAGCGAAGCGGCGAGACGACTTTGTTCATTGTTATTCCTCTCGTGCACAAACAGGCTGGGCACCCTTAAAAACTACCTGCGTTGTCATCGCTGCGTTAAAAACAGGCTCAGAATGCTCATTTACAGCACGTAAACTGCGCTTCTTCGCCTGTTTTCGCCTTGCGCTGACTGCCTCGCCTACGTTTTTAAAGGCGCCCAGAAGCTTGGGTCACGATAAGCAAGCCGCTACTATTTTTGAAATTTAGTCTTGTGATACGACGTATTCAGTAGATGAATTTCACCAACTTCGACCTCAATCTGCTGCGCGTGCTCGATGCCCTGCTGCGCGAACAGAACGTTTCGCGCGCTGCCGAACACCTGGCGCTGAGCCAACCGGCGGTGAGCAATGCGCTCAATCGCCTGCGCGTGCTGCTCGACGACCCGCTGCTGGTGCGCGTCGGCCGGCGCATGCAGCCAACGCCGCGGGCAATGGCCCTGGAAGCGCCGATCCGCAGCGCGCTGCGTCAGCTGGAGCAGAGCCTGAGCGCCGGCGAGGCCTTCGAGCCGGGCGAAAGCCGCCAGCGCTTTCGCATCGCCGTCACCGATTACGTCGAGCTGGTGTGCATGCCGCGCCTGCTCGACCGCCTCAGCCACAAGGCACCGGGCATCGGCATCGATATTCGCCACCTCAGCCCCAGCCTGCCGATGGAGGCGCTGGACAAGGGCGAGCTGGACCTGGTGCTGGGCCGTTTCGACGAGATGCCGGCGCGTTTCGCCCGCCGCCACTGGATGAGCGAGACGCTCAAACTGGCGGTGCGCCGCGAGCACCCTCTGCTGCGCCAGGGTAATCTGGATCTGGAGACCTTCCTGCGCCTGCGTCACCTCTGGGTACACGGCGGACAGACCCGCGGCATGGTCGATCAGTGGCTGGGGGAACAGGGCCTGTCGCGGCAGATCCTCTACACCACGCCGAACTACCTGCAGGCGGCGCATATCGTCGCCGGCAGCGAGCTGGCGGCGGTGCTGCCCACCGCCCTGGCCCGGCATTTCGCCACGCTGCTGCCGTTGCAGCTGTTCGAACTCCCCTTCACCCTCGGGCCCTTCCACCTCGAAGTGGTCAGCCTGGCGCAGCGCCAGCGCGATGCCGCGCTGCAATGGTTGATCGAGGAGATCGTCGCAGTGGCCAATCCGTAGGGGGTCGCGGGGCCGCCACAGGCGATACGCACCGACCACTCTTCAATCGACGGGCGGTGCAATGTCGGTGCGCATAGCACAGCCTACCTCTCGACCTGCCTATCGGCGCGGCCACCCAGGTACCAGCCGAGCACGCCCCACAGCGCGGCGCACAGCGCACCGACCATGGCCACCAGCCAGGCCCCGTGGCCGAGCATGTCCAACCCCGCCTTGGCCCAGCCACTGAGGGCATCGCCGCCGCGATAGACCACGGTGTCGATGAAGTTCTTCACCTTGTACTTGCTCTCGGCATCCAGCGGGGCGAAGAGCATTTCCCGCCCCGGCCGTACGAAGGCGTATTCACCGATGCGCCGCACGATCATCAGCCCCGCCAGCATGGCGAAGGTCGGCGCCAGTGCCAGGCCGATAAAGCCCAGGCAGACCAGCGCCGGCACCAGCGACAGCAGCACGCGCACGCCGAGCTTCTGCGCCACCCTGCCGGTGATGAATACCTGAGTTGCCAGGGCACCGGCCTGCACGACGAAATCGATCACGCCGAACACCCGCACCTGCGCGGCGCGATCCGGGAACAGTTCGGCCACCAGGCGCGCCTGCTCGAAGTAGAGAAAGGTACTGACCGAGGTCAGCAGCAGGATGAACGCGCCTATACCCAGCAGGTAACGCGAACCGAGCATACGCGTCAGCCCGCTGAACGGATTGCCCGGCACCGGCCTGCGCGGGCTCTCGCTGGGCGCCGCTCCCGGCCGCCCGGCGCCCTGGCGTTCACGCCAGGTCATCAGGTAGCGCTTGAGCGCCATGGCCGCGCCGAGCAGCACCGCGGCCATCAGCATCAGCCCGGACTCGCCGATGGCGCCGATCAACAGAGCGCTCAGCAGTGGCCCGCACAGCCCGCCGACGCTGGCACCGGCGGCGATGAAGGCGAACAGCCGGCGGGCCTGGGCGCCGTCGAATACATCGGCCATCAGGCTCCAGGCCACCGAGACGACGAACAGGTTGTAGACCGAGATCCATACGTAGAACACCCGCGCCAGCCACACGCTGTCGTGATCGACACGAAACAGCAGGACGAAGACCAGCAGGTTGAGGCAGAAAAAGCCGTATACCCAGTCGATGAAGTGAATACGCGGGACTTTCGAATTGAGCCAGGCGAACAGCGGGACTGCCAGCAGCATGACGACGAAGGTGGCGGTGAACAGCCACTGCAGGTTGTTCACCCCGCCGGTGATACCCATCGCCTCACGAATGGGCCGCAGCATGAAGTAGCCGGCGAACAGGCAGAAGAACAGGGCGAAGCCGGCCAGAACGGCCGCCAACTCTTCTCCTTCGGCATTGATCGCCCGCGCCAGGCGCCGGGTGAGCGCCTGCATCTCAGGCGAACAACTCGATGATGCGCTGGCGCTGCGCCGCGTCAGGCAGGCGGCCCTGCCCGGCGAGGATGTTGTCGGCCATGTAACGCGGGTTCGAGGTGGCCGGAATCACCGCCGTTACCGCCGGATTGGCGAGGATGAACTTGAGCATCAGTTGCGCCCAGGAGGTGACGTCCAGCTCCACCGCAGCCCAGTCGGGAAGGCTTTTGCCCTTGACTCGGTCGAACAGCGCCGAGCGCTGGAAGGGCCGGTTGATCAGCACCGCGATGCCCTTGTCGGCGCAATAAGGCAACAACTCACGCTCGGCGTTGCGCTCACCGATGGAGTAGTTGAACTGGACGAAATCCACCGGCTCCTGGCGCAGCACCTCGAGCAGGCGCTCATGGGCGGAATCCAGGTAGTGAGTCACGCCGATGTAGCGTACCCGGCCCTGCTCTTTCAGCTCGCGCAGCAGCGCAAGTTGAGTGCTGGTGTCCTGCAGGTTGTGCACCTGCATCAGGTCGATGGTGTCGGTCTTGAGCGCGGCGAAACTGGCCTCGACCTGCCGCTCACCTGCTGCGCGCCCGGAGGAGGACACCTTGCTGGCCAGGAACAGTTTCTTGCGCATGTCGTCTTCTGCGGCCAATGCACCACACACGGCCTCTGCTCGTCCGTAGCTGGGCGCGGTATCCACCAGACTGGCGCCACCATTGACCAGCGCCTGCAGCACCTCACGCAAGGGTTGTAATGCCTCGTCGGTCATCGCCACATCGTGAGTACGCGAGGTCCCCAGGCCGATCACCGGCAGCAGTTCACCAGTGCTGGGAATCGCCCGACTCAGCAAAGTGCCGGAAGCGAAGACGGATGACGGCAACCAGGGCATCAGGGCGGCTAACGCCGCCAGGCTGGCGCTGCCGTGCAGGAATCGACGACGACTGGGCATGGCGTGGCTCCTCTAATCAGTGACCGGTTGGTTATAGGCACTGACCACGCTCAGACCAAGACGTTACATCCGTTGCCGATCAGGTATCGGGAAAAGAAAGCATGCCGGTGAAATGCCTGCAGCCCAGCTATGACGGTGGAAAGAGGGGAAATACGGCAGGCTACGGACGCAATATCCGGTAACCAAAAACGCCGCTGCGCCAGGCGGGATAACGGCGCAGCGGTCGGGAAAGAGTTATCAGGCCGCGCGCGTGGCGGACTCGCTGATCAGCATGCCGTGTGACACCAGATAGCAGCGCCTGCCGTTGCGTAGCGTCATGGGGCTGCGACTGGCGATCACCCAGCCTTTGCTCAATAACTGCTCGATGTGCGCCCGCAGTGCGGGTAGATGGCGCTGTTCCTTCATGGCCGACTCCTCATGTGATAGGTGACGCTGCACCCACTGGCTCATCCGTGACACAGATCGCAAAATAGTAGTGGCGCAATGCCAGGAAATAAAGCGGCGCGATTGTGCAATTTCTTGTAGGACATTCGCTATATCCCCCCGAAAAATCAGGGCTACGCCAGAGCCGTTTGCTGCGCGCCCTGCGGGGCGGAAAACACCAGGTAGCCGTCCTCTACCTTGCCGTAGCGCAGCACCAAAACCAATTGACACAGCAGCTAGTTATTGGTAATCATTTACATTCCTATGCTCCTAAAAGGTGCATACCGATGTAGGTCGACTCCCGTGGATGGGGCGGTGATGGCACATTCGCTGGGTGTCCCAGAGAGCATCGTGAATGAAAGGGATTTTCATGCAAAGCGCACAGTTTCTGAATTACCTACTGCTATTGCTGCTCACCTCGATCACTCTCGAAGGCATGCTGCTGGCTTTGCGGCGTTCTGCCAATTGGCATCCTGCCGAGAGTTTGGTCAATTTCGTCCTGGGTATCAGCAACCTTGCAGTGGGCGTACTGTTCGTCGCAATCCATCTGGCGGTGTACGGCTATATCCAGGCGCATTGGTCATTGCAGCTGGACTTCGGTAACTACCTGACGAACATCGCCATTGCTTTTTTGGCCTACGACTTTCTCTACTGGGTCAGCCACTGGACACACCACAAGTGCGCACTGCTGTGGTGCAATCACCTGATTCACCATAGCGGCACGGCATTCAATCTCACCACGGCGGTACGCATTGGCTGGCTCGGCAACTTCACGGTCTGGCTGTTTTTCCTCCCCATGGCAATGCTCGGCATCCCTGTGGAGCACTACCTGCTGGTCATCTCAGCGCAGTTGATCTACCAATTCTTCATTCACACAACGTTGGTTGGAGAACTGGGTGTACTCGAATGGGTACTGGTAACGCCGTCCCAACACCGGGTACATCACGCTAGCAACGACACCTACCTGGACAAGAACTTCGGTTGCTTCCTGGTGATCTGGGATCAGCTGTTCGGCACCTACCAGCGCGAGCTGCCCCAAGAGCCCGTGCGCTACGGCGTGACTACGCCGATCATCCAGACAGGGTCGCCGGGTTACCTGAACTTCTTCATGTACGTACATTGCTGGCGGTCGGCGCGGGCAGCCAGGGGGCTGGGCGCCAAACTGCGCGTTCTGTTCGGCAACCCGACGCACACGGAAATGCACGACACGCGGCACAATCCGACACCAGTCAACGAACAGTCCTGGTTCGATTACCTGCCGGTACTGTTCCTCGGCTTCTACCTGGTCACCCAATATGAGTCATTGCCGACCGGGGACGCCATTCTGGCGGCCACCGTGTTCCTGTTGGCGGCCAACAGTGCCGGGCATCGAGACGGTTACGTCCAAGCAGTGCGCTGGCCACTGCGAATCGGCCAGACCCTAGCCTGCCTATACCTCTGGTGGCACGCCCCCGCCGGAGGCTGGCTGCTCGTGTTGGCCAGCCTCACCAGCTTTCTGCCGTTTCTGGCAAACCTGTGCAAATTCACAGCTATCAAGGAATGATGATGAACCACACAAGCACCCTGCATGATCCGGCCGAAACCAATGGCTCGACTCGCCGCCTGGCTCGTGACAACCACGCATTGACAGCACTGCTCGAACGCATAGAGACCCTGATGGAAAACGGTCACATCGATGTCATCGGCCGCGTGTTCCATTCGATGCCAACCAAACACGCCACGGTCAGTTTCAGCGAGTACGCCTTAGAACCAGCGCAGCGCGAGATACTGCACCTTGGTTCCTACAACTACTCCGGGCTCAATGGCCACACGCGAATCAACGAAGCGGCCATCGATGCCATCCGCCACTACGGAACCACTTCCAGCGGCGTGCGCTTGCTAAACGGAACCAGTGCGCTGCACCTGGAAATGGAGCGGCGTCTAGCTCAATTCCTTGGTGTCGAGGAGGTAATCACTTTCTCTTCGGGCTTCGCAGCCAACCTTGCAGCATTAAGCACCTTGTGCCGGGAAGGCGATGTGGTGCTCAGCGACATGCTCAATCACCAATCGATCGTCGACGGTCTGCTCTTGAGCTCCGCGCGGGTGGTGCCCTACCGCCACGCCTCGATCCGTAGCCTGGAAAACAACCTGCAACGGTTATCCTTCGAACAGCGCAAGTTCATCGTCACCGACGGCGTCTTCAGCATGGATGGCGACTTGGCGCCGCTGGATCAGATCGCTGCTCTGGCGCAGCGCTACAATGCCTTCCTGATCGTCGATGATGCCCATGGCACTGGCCATGTCGGCCCCCATGGGCGCGGCTCACCCGCACTGTTCGGTGCGTCCGATCAGGTCGACGTGCTCACGGGTAGCCTGAGCAAAGGCTTGCCCGGAATCGGAGGTTTCATCGCTACTCGTCATGAGACGGCACGCCTGCTACGAGCCGGAGCCAACCCGTACATTTTCTCGGCCTCACTACCGCCGCCAGTACTGGCCTCAATCATCGCCGCACTGGACGTTCTCGAATCGTCCCCGCAGATCATCGAGCAGCTACAGGTCAAGACCGAGTACTTCGCCACAACCCTGCGTGCCCATGGTTTCGATCTGCTCAACACACGCAGCAGCATCATCCCACTGATGACCTACGACGAACACAAAGCCTACGAACTGGCCAAGGCCCTTCACCTACGCGGTATCTACGTCAACCCGGTTACCTATCCGGCTGTCAGCCGGGGGCGGGCGCGGATACGTATAAACCTCAGTGCCAACCTGACCCAGGAGGAACTCGACTACAGCATCGAGACCATCACCGAGGTTGGTACCGACCTAAAACTGATCAGCACAGACGGAACTCAGCGTGGCCATGACCTTTGAGTGGACGCAGTGCCTGGCAGATATCTCGCGTGAGGACTGGCAGGCCTGCTTCGGCGCTGGCCGGGTGACGGCAAGCTACGAACTGCAACAGGCCCTGGAGCGCTCGGAGGTGGTCGCGGACTTCCACTACCTAAAGGTACTCAGGAACGGGCAGGTGGCCGGCATCATCGCTTGTTTCTGCATGGACTGCTCGCTGACCGACCTGGCACCCGTGACGATCCAGTCGCTGGTACAACGGGCACGCCGGATTCATGATCGGCTATTCAAAGTGCGTCTGTTCGTACAGGGCAGCCCACTAGCCACCTGTTCGGACATGCTCGGCCTACCGGGTGTCCGTCAAGGGCAATGGGACGACCTGCTGGAGACGCTGCACGAGCAGATACAGGATAGGGCAGCCACTCTGGGGATCGGCTTCGTCTGCCTGAAAGAATTCGACCAGGGACTCGACCAGCGCTTGTTCCCGCGTATCGGCCAGCACTATCTAATCTGCCGCAGCCCCGATACCACTTACATCTACGTCGCTAAGGTGAACGGCCTGAGCTACATCGATAACATGCTCAGCAAATACCGCAACGTACTGAAAAAACGCCGCAAGGCATTCAGCGACGCCGGCCTGCACTGGGTGGTAGAGGAAAATTTCTCCCACCACGCCGCAGACATGCACAGGCTTTACTTGAACGTACTGGAACGCTCCAACACCCGCTTCGAGCGCCTGACCGAGGCTTTTTTCCGAGAGATTTGTTCCTGCCTGGGAGCCCAGGCCTATGCCTTGATGTGTTTCGATGGTGAACGCCTGGTGGCTTTCGAACTGTTCCTCAAGGGGGACTCCCTGCATCCACTCTACCTGGGCATCGACTATGCCTACCGAGATGCCGGAAGCCTCTATTTCAACTGTCTTTACCGCATCCTAGAAGAAGCCGAGAACAGCGGTGCGGCCTATATCGAACTGGGACAGACCAGCTATGAGGCCAAGTTCAGCATCGGCGCGGTGTCATCACCCTTGTACTTTTACATCAGCCACCGTAGCGGCTGGGTCAACCGGCTGTTGCGACTGTTGCGCGAAAGCTTGTTCCCTGCGCCGAGGATTCCCGCCCTGCGTGGTGTCTTCAAGTATCGCACCGAGTATCTCCAGGCACTGAAATCCCAAGGATTGATCGACCATGTTGATTGATACCTTCAGCACACCTGCCTGGCAGATAAAGGTCTTCGACCGCATCGCCGATCTTGACGAGACGTTGTGGGATACCACGATGGCCCATGACCACCCGTTTCGCAGTCACCGCTTCATGATGATGCTCGAGGCCAGCTATCCGGAGCGGGCTTACCGCTACCTGGTGGCCAGAGCTCACGGCGCGGAACGAGTCGCCGGCCTGCTGTTCGCCACCCAGCAGCATCTGGATCTGTTGAGCGAGGCACCATCATGGGCGGTACGTTGTACTGAGGTAGTCCGACGCCTGCTGCCCTTGGCCGGAATGCTTCGGATCGCCATGCTGGGCTGCTTCGAGACGGCCGGGCGGCATTGGTGGGTCGACCCCGAACATGACGAGACAGAGCTGTTCGCGGTTCTGGAGAGCTGTGCCCGGCATGCTCTGCCCAAGGCACGCGTGCACGTGGTACGCGACCTGGAAAACGATGCACCGATATCTCGGGATCTCCATAGGTTGCTGCTGGGACTAGGCTTCCGAGCCTGCAACAACTATCCGCTGGCGCTCATCCGCCTTGAGGGACGGGATTGGTCAGCCCACTATACCCGACTCAAGGCCAATAGCAGGAAAATTCTGAAAAAGGCTTTGTCCGCGTACGACGCTTCCGGCTATCGGGTCATTCACCATGAGGGGACGGTACCGGATCTCGCACAGCTATACGCGCTCTACGTCAATACCCACCAGCAGGCCACCGAGTACCACCGGGAGGTACTGCCGATGGCGTTGTTCCAGCGTTTGCAGGGTAGCGGCCTGGCGGTATTCTCAGTGTTGCACGCGCCCGGCGGACAGGCAGTGGCGTTCGTGCTCAGCGGAGTGAGCGACAAGGTCATCAACCCGTTCCTGTTCGGCCGGGACTATGACGTGGAACTGCCGGTAAACGCCTACTACGTGCTGCACATCGATCTAATGCGCCATTACATCTCGCCGGACACCCACATGGTAGACCTGGGTATCACCAATTATTTCGTCAAACAGAATCTTGGGTGTGAACTGAGCGACAACCGCTTCTACCTGAAGTTGAGTAACCCCGTCCTGCACAGGATCCTTGGACATCATGTTGCAAAAATGTTCGATATCAGACAGCCCACCCAACGCAGAGTCTTCCGTGCAGGAAGAGCCGACGGCCAGGGCAGCTCTGCTTGAATCGTTCGCAGCCAGAATCGCGACGCACCAGAGGCGAATCACCCAGCTCACGGCACGTCTGCGCAAGACTGAATACGCACGCCTGCTGGTGTTCCTGGCACTCCCCACCCTGACCTGGAATGGTTACCAGAACGGCTATACACCGTGGCTGTTGGCGGCACTTGGCGCAGGCCTGGCAGCGTTTGTCGGATTGATCTGCCGACATGCCAGATTGCGCGAGCGGATCGCCCACCAGCGGCACCGGGTGACGCTCAACCGCTGGGGAATTGCCCGCATGGAAAGGCATTTCGAAGAGTTGCCCGAGTGCCCGGCGACGTTACGCCCGCTGTTCGACAAACAGGACTGGGATATCAATCTGTTCGGCCCAGCCTCGCTGGGCCAGCTGCTGTTCAATCAATCGACCGGGCTCGGCGAACAGAGGATTGCCCGCTGGCTGACGGAGCCCGCACAGGGCGACGAAATGATCTCGCGCCAGGCAGCCATCGCCGAGCTCGTCAGTAAGGTCGACCTGCGCCAGGCACTCAGCGCCCATGCCCTCCAGCTCAACTCGCGGGCTTATGACCTGAACCGGTTGGCGAGCTGGATCGTCCGGGCTGACGAACATGTATTTCCGCCCTGGTTGGTGGCGCTTGTCCTGGTGGTGACCGCTGCCAGCGTCTGCAGTGTAATTGCCGTGGCCGGAGGCCTCTTGCCGGCACAGGCGCTGCTCGGCTGCATTGGCATGAACATTGTCTTCTACGGCCTCAAGGCAAAAACCTGGCATAGGGTGTTCGAAGGCGCGGACGATACCGCCGATGCCCTCAATGGCCTCTCCGACTGGCTGGCGCTGGCGAGCCGTCAGGCATTCTCCAGCCCTCGCCTGAACATGCTGGCAAGGCGCCTGAAGCCGGCCGGCGTGACACCCGCCGTAGCCATCCGCCGCCTCGACAGAATCCTCGGCTACGCCCGTCTGCGTCACAATCCCACCATCAGTGTATTCGCCCAAGCCCTGTTGCTCTGGGACTTCCACAGTGCCCACGCGCTGGCCCGCTGGAAACGTGCATACCGTGAACAGTTGCCGGACTGGCTGGAGGTGGTCGCCGAACTCGAAGCCATTTCGGCCTTCGCCGGCCTTGCCCACGAGAACCCGCAATGGTGCTTCGCGCAACTGGTGGACGAGCCGCGGATCAGCGCGCAGGCCGCCAGCCATCCGCTGATTTCCCCCGCCCATGCCGTGGCCAACCCCATCGACCTTGCTCCGGGACAGGTCACCATCATCACCGGATCGAACATGTCCGGCAAAACCACTTACATGCGCACCGTTGCCCTCAACCTGCGCCTGGCCCAGGCCGGATCCGTGGTGGCCGCGCGCTCTTTCAGCTTCGGCCGTTTACGCCTGGTCTCCTCGATCTCGGTGAGCGACTCGCTGGAGCATGGGTTGTCGTATTTCATGAGCGAGATCATGCAAATCAGAACCGTGATCGACACAGCCCGACAGTCGCCGGTGCCGGTGCTCTATCTGCTGGACGAGTTACTCAAGGGCACCAACGAGAAAGAGCGCAACCTCGCCATCATAGAAATCCTCCGCACCCTCTGTGCGCATCAGGCATTGGGGATGCTCACCACGCACAATATCGACCTGGCCAAAGCCCCCGGTTTGAAGGGACTCGTGCGCAATATCTACTTCGAAGAAAGCTTCGTGGCAGGACAGGAAACGCTACGTTTCAACTATCAGTTGCGGCAGGGTATTTCGCGCAACACCAATGCAATACGCCTGTTGCGCAGCATGGGAGTGCTCTCCGGTGAATGAGGCTCCATTCCGGCACGCTGCCCAGGTCGCACGGATGATCACCCTCATCGCCCCAACGCCCCTGGCATTCATCTATGGCCAGACGCAACTACAGCCTTACCTGGAACATGCGTTTCGCAGCAACCAGGGTTACTTCGGCCACGCCCGGCATCGGTTGCTGGAGGAAGACGGGCAGTGCGTAGGCATGGTGGCCAGCTTTTCGGCCAGGGAAAAATTCCAGCACGACGTGGCGCTGCTCGACTCGATACTACGCTTCTACCCAGGGCTCTCCGGTGTCGGGGTGATTCGTCGGCTGATGCGCTCGGTTGCCCATCACCCTAGACCCAGGCGCGCGACGATGCTGCTCTACAACCTCGCCGTGGCACCGCAGGCACGAGGGCGAGGGCTGGGCTCGCAACTGCTGCGGGAAGTCATCGCCTCGGCTAGGGCGGCAGGCCATAGACGGGTTGAGCTGGACGTGGATTGCGAGAACGGCTCGGCAATCGAATTCTATCGGGCCCACGGCTTCAAGGTGACAGCGAGGATGCCGGGAGCCTGCCATGCCGGGTTTCGCTTCAGCGACCATTTCAGGATGACGCTGAGCGGCGCAAGCATGGCAAATGCCTGTGGGCGGTGAGCGATACGCCCAGGACCTTGGACGGCAAGCGCCCCACCAGGCTCTAGCCATCGCGGCCACTTCGACAGCCCCAGGCAATTGCGGCATGTCGATCTTTCCTGACGCGCCCCTGCAGCGCTAAGCTGTGGCGATGACCACGCCATACCTGACCCCGCTCCAGACCAGCAGCACGGACGCCGCCAGCGGCCTGCGCATCGGTGGCGACTGGACGCTGGCCCATTACAGCCGACTCGAACCTCAGGTCCTGGCCCTGCGCGAACGCCTGCACGGCCGGGAAAACATCGACCTCGACGAACTGGCCGCACTGGATACCGCCGGCGCTGCGCTGCTGGTGGAACTGCTGGGCTGCGAGCGCCTGCGCCAACTGGCGCAACAGGACAGCCTCAGCACCGAGCGCCGCGCCCTGCTGCTGGCAGTGGCAGACGCCATGGCGGGCACTCAACAGGTACAGGAACACGCCACACCTTCGGCACTGCGCGAAGTGCTCGGACATATCGGCGAGGCGGTGGAAACCACCTGGTGCCATGGCCGGGAACTGCTCGGCTTCATGGGCCTGACCCTGAGTGGCATGCTGACGATCCTGCTGCGCCCGGCGCGCTGGCGCCTGACCTCGCTGGCGGCTCACCTGGAGCAGTGCGGGCTCAATGCCGTACCCATCGTCGCGTTGCTGACCTTTCTGGTGGGCGCCGTGGTGGCCTTTCTCGGCGCCACCATCCTCGCCGACTTCGGTGCCAGCATCTACACGGTGAACCTGGTGGCGTTCTCCTTCCTGCGCGAGTTCGGCGTGCTGCTCACCGCGATTCTCATGGCCGGGCGCACCGCCAGCGCCTTCACCGCACAGATCGGCTCGATGAAGGCCAACGAGGAGATCGACGCCATCCGCACCCTCGGTCTGAGCCCCGTCGAGCTGCTGGTGCTGCCGCGGGTGTTCGCCATGCTAATCGCCCTGCCGATCCTCACCTTCATCGCCATGCTCAGCGGCATGTTCGGCGGCGCGCTGGTCTGTGCACTGAGCCTGGACATCTCGCCGACCATGTACCTGTCGATCCTGCAGGACAGCGACCTGCTGCAGCACTTCCTCGTTGGCCTGCTCAAGGCACCGATCTTCGCTTTCCTGATCGCCCTGATCGGCTGTCTGGAAGGCTTCAAGGTCAGCGGCAGTGCACAATCGGTGGGCGAGCACACCACCTCGGCGGTGGTGCAGTCGATCTTCGTGGTGATCCTGCTCGACGCCCTGGCGGCGCTGTTCCTGATGGAGATGGGCTGGTGAGCCAGGAGACCATCATCGAGGTACGCGACCTGTGCAACCAGTTCGGCACACAGGTGGTGCATCAGCATCTGGACTTCGACCTCTATCGCGGTGAGATACTCGGCGTGGTAGGCGGCTCGGGTACAGGCAAGTCCGTGCTGCTGCGCAGCATCGTCGGCCTGCGCCAGCCCAATGCCGGCACCGTACGGGTGTTCGGCGAAGAACTGCTGAG
>OGCL01002048.1_pt1 | contig 15294 bp, 17 predicted proteins | sample 1570041 | NCBI WGS metagenome assembly OGCL01 (sample SAMN06266162, study PRJEB24511) | hot springs metagenome | isolation source: Hot spring water | place: South Africa: Limpopo | collected 2015-06-22
TGCGCGGAACTGTGCCGGCCGTGGGGCGTTTGGGGGACATCTTCATGTCAGGAGCTTCTCGATGATCACTTTTGCCAGGGCGGCCTCCGCTTCCTTTGTCGCGGCATGCGCCTTCGTGGTTTCGAGCCTGCCGGCGGCCGCGCAATCCGGCCCACCGGCGGGGCGGCTGACCTGCAATGTCGGGGCGGGGCTGGGCCTTGTCGTCACCTCGCAGCGGCCGATGAGCTGCACTTTCACCCCGCGTCGCGGGCCCGCGCAGCGCTACACCGGCGTCGTCCGCAATTTCGGGCTCGATCTCGGCAGGATCCGCGCAAGCACCATGTCCTGGCGCGTGTATGGCCCCTATGCCCGCGCCCCGCTCGGTGTGCTGGCGGGCCGCTATGCCGGCGCCACCGCGGGCGCATCGGCCGGCGTCGGCGGCAGTGCCAATCTTCTGGTTGGGGGCAACAACAACGAGGTGACGCTGCAGCCGCTTTCGCTCCAGGGCGCGCGCGGCATCAATGTCGCGGTCGGCGTCACCGGCTTCGAGCTCTCGCTCGTCCGCCCCGGCCGCCGGCGCTGAACGGAGTGACGTCGAGGTTACGTTTTGCTAACCATAAAGGCTCAAATTGAGCCGATCGGCGTCCGATGGATGGGTGGCATCCCGGAACATTGGCCAGCGCGATGCCGTTGTCGTTCGTGTAACGGCAGCGTTGGCAGAGTAAGGGAGGGAGCGGTCATCCATGTCTGATATCCGCATCCTGATTGTTGAAGACGATCCGTTCATCGCGATGGACATCGAAACCGCCGTGGCCGATCAGCTCGGCCCGGCCGCCGAGTTGATCGTGGTGGATTCGGTGTCGCAGGCTCAGCGGGCCGCCACTGCGGCGGAACTTTCCTGTGCTCTGCTCGATATCGACGTCGTCGGCGGCAAGACCTTCGACGTCGCCGCGAACCTGCTCCGCAAGGGGACGCCCTTCGCCTTCGTCTCGGGCTCGACGCCGACGGATGTACCGGAGCCGCTGCGCCAGGTCCGTTTCCTGCGCAAGCCCTTCTCCACGCGTGAGATCACCAGCTTCGTCACCGCAGCCGTGGCCCAGCACGCCAAGGATTGATGGGTGAAGCCCGACCGTCCCGCATGACCGCGAGACGGCCGTTTCGGCGGGTTTCTCGTCTTCAGCCGCGCGCAGGCACCAGAACAAGCCGGTTGCGCCAGGGGTCGTCGATCGTAGCGCCGGCGCCGCAGTCCCGGCCACCGGCCGCGAGCATCCGCCGCCGCATCTCCGCCAGAGCCGCGGAGTCGCGGGCAACGATCTCGAAAGCGGCGAGCCCGGCTTCACCCGGCTGGCGCTGCCCTGCGCCACGGCTGTTCCAGACATTGCCGGCGATGTGATGGTGGTAGCCGCCGCTCGCCATAAAGCTGGCGCCGGGATAGCGGACCATCAGTTCGAAGCCGAGGGCGCCCGCATAGAAGGCCTCCGCCGCGGCCGTGTCGCCGACGCGCAGATGGATGTGCCCCATCCTCGTGCCGGTCGGCATGCCGGCAGAGCGTCCCGGCCGCGCCTCGGCGAGCAGGGCGTGCAGGTCGAGCCGCTCCGTCGCCATCCGGATTGCTCCGTCGCGTAGCGGCCATTCGGCCCGCGGCCGATCGCGATAAATCTCGATGCCGTTGCCTTCGGGATCCGACAGATAGATCGCCTCGCTGACGAGGTGATCGGAGGCGCCTTCCAGCGGCAGCCGGATCGTGGCCGCGTGGGACAGCCAGTCGGCGAGATCGGCTCGAGACGGCAGCAGGATGGCGAGATGGAACAGGCCGGCCGCCGAGGCCGGCCGTATTGCGCCGCGTTCGAGCCGCACGAGAACCTCGCCGTCGATGCCGAGGTCCGATGCATCGGCGCTCCCGGCGATCAGGCGAAGCCCGATGCTGTCGCGGTAGAACGCCGTGAGCCCTGCCAGGTCGGTGACGCGCAGCGTCACCGTGCCGATGTGGTGGGGAGCCTGCAGGGCCTCCAGGATGGGACTCGACAGATCAGCGACCGCAGCCATGGCAGCCTCCTCGCTTGGCGGCCGGATGCGCCGCCCGGCGAGACATGGCGCTTCGGGCGCCGCTTGTCTGCTCCGGGCGCTGCAAGGATTGGATTGCAGCGCCGCAACCGCCTTGTCAGCGTCGTGTCGGGTCGGGCCGATCGATTGCAAAATGCCGGAACCACGGCGCCTCTACGCCGCCAATCAGCGCGCCCATCAAGCGTGAGGCAAGATAGCTGAAGGTGATGCCGTTGCCGCCATAGCCATAGGCAGCGAGCAGGCGCGGGTGGCCTGGCACGCGCCCGATCAGCGGCAAGCCGTCCTGCGTCTGTCCGAAGGCGCCCGACCAGGCATGGCCCAGCGTCGGGGCCGCTCCGGGCACCAGCGCCTGCAGCTTGGCGAGCAGCGCGGCCGTCTTTTGCGGCCCGGCCGCCCTGCGGTGCTCCGGATCGTCCTCGTCCTCGTCCTCGCCGCCGATGACGATGCGCCCGTCGACGGTGGTGCGGCAGTAGATGTAGTCCTCGGAAGCCTCCCAGACGAGGGCCCGCCCCGGCCACAGGGCCTCGCTCGCCTGCGGCAGGGTCGCGATCGCCCAGCTCGAGGCGACGCGGTGCAGATTGCTCTGCACGCAGTCGGGCATGACATAGCCCGTCGCCAGCACGACATGCCCGGCCTCGATGGTGCGGCCGCAGGCGAGCTGCACCGTGGCGCTGCTCGCGGTCGTGTCGAAGGCGACCGCCTCGCCGCGCACCAGCCGCGCGCCGCGCTGGGCCGCCACATGCAGCAGCGCATGGCAGAGACTGAGCGGATCGCCTTCGGCCGAGCCGGGCGAGACGATCGCAGCCGCCCGATCGAAGCCGTAATGGCTGAGCAAGGTGGTGTGATCCAGCAGCTGCCCCGGCAGGCCGGCCCGGGCGCGCAACGCGCATTCTTCCAGCAATTCGCGCGGACCGATGTCTCCGGCAGCCAGATAGACCGTGTCGCGCGGGTGGAAGGCGCTGCCCAGCCCGAGCGTGGCGACGCTCTCGATCAGGCCCTCCACCGCCTTGAAGCTGCGCCGGTAGACATCGGCCGCCTTCTCGAAACCGTAGAGTTCGGCCAGCCGGCGCAGCGGCAGGTCGATCTCCCATTGCAGCATCGCGGTGCTGGCCGCCGTGCTGCCGAAGCCCTCGCGCTCGCGATCGACGAGGATCACATCATGGCCGAGGCCGGTCAGATGCTCGGCCGCCAGCGCTCCGGTGATGCCGCCGCCGATGATGGCGACGTCGCAGCGCGTGTCGGAGTCAAGGCCGATGCTGGCGGGCCGGGGCGGGCCTGAGAGCCAGGGGCTGGCTCCGCTGCGCAGGTCTTCGTGGCGGGTGCTGTCGGGATCGAGCATGGCGTGACACTCCGTGTCCGGCGGCGGGCGCCGGCGGAGGAAAGGCTGCGGGAAGGCGTGGCCCTAGCCGGCGGCGGGCGGGCCGATCGTGTCCGCCATTCGGGCGCCGCGCAGCCCCATGGGCTTCGGCGTGCCGGTCGTGGTGTCGTGGGCGGTCTGGTGCTCGAGCTCGGCGTTGAACTCGGCGCCGGCCAGCACGATCATCGCCGATAGCCAGAGCCAGGTCATGAACACGACGATGGTCGCGAGCGAGCCATAGGTCGCCGTGTAGTTGCCGAGCGTGCCAACATACCAGGAGAAGGCCCAGGAGGCGCCGGCCCAGAGCAGGGCGGCTGCGACCGCGCCTGGCATCACCCAGACGAAGCGGGCCCGTTCGCGGCTGGGGCCGATCCAGTACAGAGCAGCGATCGAGAGCGTCGCCATCAGGAAGAAGGCGGGCCAGCGCACCAGCCGGATCAGCCGCTCAAGCTCGAAGGCGAACGGAAACAGCGCCGTCACGACGGGAAGGCTGGCGATGACGGTGAGCGCGGCCACCAGCAGGATGACGCCGCTGATGGTGGTGGCCAGCGAGATGAGGTTCAGCTTGATGAAGCTGCGCTTTTCCTGCTCGCGATAGATGATGTTGAGCGCGTCGAAAACGGCCTTCACCGCCGCATTGGCGGACCAGGCTGCAACCGCGAAGCTGATCAGGAAGGTCAGGGACAGCGCCTCGACATTCTGGCCGGCGAGGCGCATCGCCTGCTCGTGAATGAGCTCGCGGGCCGCCTGCGGGAAAACCGTCGTCACGGCGTCCAGCTGCTCGGCGATCGTCGCGGGGTCGGTGAGATAGCGGTAGATCGTAACCAGCAGCGAGAGGGCCGGCACCATCGAAAGCAGTGTGAAGAAGGCCACAGCGCCTGCGAGCGAGCTGATCCGGTTGTCCGCGATATTGGTCGCGAAGCGCAGCATCACGTCCTTCCAGCCGAGCCAGGTCATCTGCCACGGCACCCGGGCCATGCGGCCTCGCGCGGCCTCCCGGTTGCCGCGCGACAACCGGCGCGATACGGCCTCGGCCGCATAGCCCAGCACCACGCCGGCTCCGGCTGCACCCGTGATCCGTTTCAGAAGGGACATGCAGGACGCTCCACTGCCGCATGGTCTCGCGGCAGCACCGCCTAGCAACGGCGGGCCGGCGCGAAGGTTCCGGGACTGCCAACCCGCCCGGAGTTAGCCGCTCGTTAACCTTAATGCTTTCTGATCGTCGAGACAGCCGCTCGCCCCGCGGCCTGTTCCCCGTTTCGTAAACGCGTTGAGGCTGCGATGACGATGCACCAGAAAGCGGCTCTCGCCGGCGTGGCCGCCCTGTGCGGTGCCTGGCTGGTGCTCTCTCCCGCTCTGGCGGCCGACATGCCCTCGTCCCGGAAACTGCCGCCGGCCCCGGCGCTGCCCTCCTTCTATTCCTGGACCGGCATCTATCTCGGCGTTCAGGGCGGCTACGCCTGGAGCCAGGAGAAGACGATACTGTCCGACACGCTGGGCCGGGCCTTCAACGGCGCGGCCTTCCGCCAGAGCTCGGATGCCGCGCTCGGCGGCGGCCATGTCGGCTTCAACTATCAGGTGGGCAGCCTCGTCTTCGGCATCGAAGGCGACATCGAGGCGCTCGACAGCGGCGAGACGCTGGTCGCGCCGGGCATCTCGGCGCGGATCACGCGCGATTGGCAGGGCTCGCTGCGCGGGCGAGCCGGCTTCGCGCTCGACCGGTTCATGATCTACGCCACCGGCGGCGCGGCCTTCACCGAATTCAGCTACCACCTCGCCGGAGCGGCTGCGGCAGCGCCTGAGAGCCTCGACCGGTCGCGGACCGGCTGGACGGCTGGCGCGGGCGTGGCCTTCGCCTATACGGACAATGTGATCCTCGGCGCCGAATACCGCTACAGCGATTTCGGCAAGGTCGGTCAGACGGCGCGCGGCCCGCTGCTGGGGCTGACGGTGCGCCAGGAGCCAACCTTCCACACCCTGCGCGCCAGCGTCGCCTACAAGTTCTGACCGCGGTGCGCGGTCAGAAGCCGGTGCGCTGGCGGATGGCCGCGGCCAGCGTACCGTCGTCGAGATAGTCGAGCTCGCCGCCAACGGGCACGCCATGGGCGAGCCTCGTCACCTTGAGCGGCAGATGCGCCAGGAGATCGGTGATGAAATGCGCCGTGGTCTGGCCGTCGACCGTGGCGCTCAGCGCCAAGATGACCTCCTTCACCACCGGATTCGAGGCGCGCGCCACCAGCGCGTCGAGCGAGAGATGCTCGGGCCGGACCCCGTCCAGCGCCGAGAGCACGCCGCCCAGCACATGATAGCGCCCCGGAACCGCGCCGGAGCGCTCCAGCGCCCAGAGATCGGAAATGTCGGCGACGACGACGATCAGCCCGTCGTCGCGGCGCGGATCGCGGCAGAGCCCGCAAGGGTCGCTGGTGTCGACATTGCCGCAGGTCGAGCAGACCACGATCCGCTCGCGCGCCACGGCCATCGCCTCCGCGAGCGGGCCGAGCAGCGCCTCGCGCTTCTTCACCAGATGCAGCGCCGCACGCCGGGCCGAGCGGGGCCCGAGCCCCGGCAGCTTGGCGAGCAGCTGGATCAGCCGCTCGATCTCGGGACCGGCGATGGCGCGGGACATGGACGTAACACTCGCGTCATGGTCGGGCTTGACCCGACCATCTCCTGCAGGATGTTTCTCGGCTGAGAGATGCCCGGGTCAAGCCCGGGCATGACGGCCTGCAGATCAAAACAGCTTCATGCCGGGCGGGATCGGCAGGCCCTTCGTGATCTCGGACATGCGCTCCTGCATCACCCGCTCGGCGCGGGTGCGGGCATCGCCGCAGGCAGCCACGACCAGATCCTCGAGAATCTCGCGCTCATCCGCGACCATCAGGGAGGGGTCGATCTTGACCGCCTTGACCGCGCCCTTGGCCGTCATCGTCACAGTGACCATGCCGCCGCCGGCCGCGCCCTCGACCTCGATGGTGTCAAGCTCGGCCTGCACATTGGCCATCTTCTGCTGCATCTCCTGCGCCTGCTTCATCAGGCCCATGATGTCGCGCATCGCGAAAACTCCTCCGTCAGAAATCGATGCCGTCGAAATCGGGTTCCGCATCGTCGAAGAGCGGCTCCCCGTCGGGCAGATACTCGTCGGCCGGCGCAGCCGTCGCCGCGCTGTCGGGCCCGGCCGCACGCGGATCGCGCACATCGACGATGCGCGCGCCCGGGAACCGTTCCAGCACCGCCTTGACGGCCGGGTGCGAGGCGGCGTCGCTTTCGCGCTGGCCCTTGGCGGCCTCGGCCTGCTCACGCAGCGTCGCGCCACCCTCGGCATTGACCACCGCGACCATCCAGGTCTGGCCGGTCCATTCCTTCAGCCGCCGCGAGAGATCCGTCGCGAGCGTGCGCGAACTGCCGTTCGCCAGCGCGAATTCGATCCGACCCTGCTCGAAGCGGACCGGGCGCACGTCGCGCTCCAGCGCCAGCTTCAGCGTGATGTCGCGATGCTGCGAGGCGAGCGCAACGACGTCCTCCAGCGAGGCCACGCTGACGGCCGGCAGGGCTTGGGCGCGCGGGGCGGGCGCCATCACCGGCGCCGGATTGGCGCTGGCGAGGATAGGCCGGGCGGCGAGGGCCGTGTTGCCGCCGCCCGAGGGCGGGCGCGGGGCGGAGGAGGTCGCCTGGCCGCCCACGGCGCCCGAGCCGTCGCGCAGCATCCGCAAAGCCTCGTCCGGGGTCGGCAGGTCGGCGGCGTGCGCCAGCCGCACCAGCACCATCTCGGCGGCCATGATCGGCCGGTCGGCCTGCTTCACCTCGTTGAGGCCCTTGAGCAGCATCTGCCAAGTCCGGGCGAGGATGCGGATCGACAGGCGCTGGGCGAAATCGCCGCCGCGCACGCGCTCCGCCTGGGCCAGGCTGTTGTCCTTCACGGCGTCGGGTACGAGCTTCAGGCGCGTCACCAGATGGGTGAATTCGGCGAGGTCGGACAGCACCACCGCCGGGTCGGCGCCGGCATCGTATTGCGCACGCAGTTCCCCCAGCGCCGTGGCGATGTCGCCCTTCATCACCGCCTCGAACAGGTCGATGACGCGCGCCCGGTCGGCGAGACCGAGCATGGAGCGGACATCCTCGAGCGTGATCGTGCCGGCAGCATGGGCGATCGCCTGGTCGAGAATCGAGAGCGAGTCGCGCACGGAGCCCTCGGCGGCGCGCGCGATTGCGGCCAGCGCCTCCTCCTCGGCGGAGACGTTCTCCGCCTGGCAGATGCCGGCGAGATGCGCGACGAGAAGGCTGGCATCCACGCGGCGCAGGTCGAAGCGCTGGCAGCGGGACAGCACCGTCACCGGGACCTTGCGGATCTCCGTCGTCGCGAAGATGAAGCGCGCATGCGGTGGCGGCTCCTCCAGCGTCTTCAGGAAGGCGTTGAAGGCCCCCGTCGAGAGCATGTGCACCTCGTCGACGATATAGACCTTGTAGCGGGCCGAGACCGGCGCGTAGCGCACCGCGTCGTTGATCTGGCGGATGTTGTCGACGCCGTTGTTGGAGGCGGCGTCGATCTCCTGCACGTCGATATGCCGGCCCTCGATGATCTCCTTGCAGTGGATGCCGAAGGTCTCGAGATTCGTCGTCGGCCCGCCACCGCCATCGGCGGTCTGGTAGTTGAGCGCGCGCGCCAGGATGCGCGCGGTCGTGGTCTTGCCGACGCCGCGCACGCCGGTCAGCATCCAGGCCTGCGGGATGCGCCCCGCGGCGAAGGCGTTGGTGAGGGTCCGCACCATCGCATCCTGGCCGATCAGGTCGCCGAAATGGGCGGGGCGGTACTTGCGGGCGAGCACGCGATAGGGCGAGGCGGCGCTCGCCGGAATGGGCGCAGGGGCCGGGTCGAAGCCGGCGAAGCCCGGTTCGTCGGCCGGAGGCGCTGCGGTCGTGTCGTCGCTCATCGGTCTGGTTTGGCGGTTCGCCGCGTGGGGGTCAACGCCCGTTTCGGGGTGCCGCCCGCGCTGCGGAAGGGCGGCGGCGCGACCCCGGCCGCCGGGCGCCCGCCGGCGGAGGTGGGAGGCTGGACGAAGACCCGTTCGGTCTCGTTAGGGCTGCTTCCTTCCGGACCTGACCCGGTTGGCGAGTGAGACGTCCCTCGCCAACCTCCCGCCCGCTATATCGGTGATCGGGGCCGCGAGCGCAAGCCGGGCGGAACAGCCGGCGAAACCGGCGCGCGTCTTCGCCGCAGCAGGCGCCTTCGGCATTGACTTGAACCGGGCCATCCGTCATAAGCCCGCCACTTGCGCAACCCTCGGGGCGGCGCGGAACCTTTCGCATGCAGGCTCGGTCGGCCACGCTTTCTACTGGGAAAGCCGCGGCCACTGTGCCGACGAGCCCCGGAGACGGACGATGAAGAGAACCTATCAACCCAGCAAGCTGGTCCGCAAGCGCCGCCACGGCTACCGCGCCCGCATGGCGACCGCCGGCGGCCGCAAGGTCATCGCCGCCCGCCGCGCTCACGGCCGCAAGAAGCTCTCGGCCTGAGCGTCCGGCGCGTGATCACCGCGCGCCGCATCCGCGAGCGTTTTTTCCGGAAGACTGGCCAATCGCCATGCGCCTCGCCCGTCTGACGCAACGCAAGCAGTTTCTGGCGGCGGCCGATCGAGGCCGCCGTTTTCGTTCGTCCGCCTTCACCGTGCAGGTCCTCGACGGCCCGCAGCGCGCCGAGGACGACCGCCCGGCGCCGGATGGCCTGCGCCTCGGGCTCACCGCCTCCCGCAAGGCCGGCAACGCCGTCATCCGCAACCGCATCCGGCGGCGCCTGCGCGCCGCCGCCCTGGAGGCCCTCGGCCCGCAGGCGCAGCGACCCTGCGACATCGTCGTCGTCGCCCGTCCGGAGACGCTGACGGCGCCCTTCGATCTGCTGGTGGGCGAGCTGTCGGTTGCGATCGAGCGCGCCCGCCCGCAGGGCCAGGGGCGCCGTCCGCGCCCGGCTCCGGGACCCGCGGCGGGTAAGACGCGGGGCAAGGGCGGCGAGCGCCCGCCCGGCCCCCAGAACGACTGAATCCCCCGAGCCCGACGCGGCGTCAGCGAGATCTGTTCCCGATCATGATGAAAGAAGACAACCGCAACCTGCTTCTCGCGATCACGCTCTCCGTGGTCGTGCTCTTCGGCTGGCAGTACTTCTACGGCGTGCCGCAGATGGAGAAGCAGAAGCAGATCGCGCAGCAGAACCAGCAGGCCCAGAGCCAGACGGCGCCGGTGCCCGCGCCGGGTGCCGCACCGGTTCCCGGCGCCGTGCCGGGCCAGACCGCCGCGCCGGCCGTCGCACCTGCCACGGGCGCGGTTCTCACCCGCGACCAGGCCCTGGCCCAGAGCCCGCGCGTGCGCATCGACACGCCGAAGATTGCCGGCTCCCTCGCACTCACCGGCGCGCGCCTCGACGACATCTCGCTCAAGGCCTATCGCGAGACGGTCGATCCCAACAGCCCGATCATCGTGCTGCTGTCGCCGCTCGGCGGTCCCAACGGCTATTATTCCGACTTCGGCTGGGTCGCCGCGCCGGGGGCGAACGTCTCGCTGCCGAACGCGACCACCGTCTGGACGGCGGACGCCCAGGTGCTGACGCCGGCCAAGCCGCTGACCCTGACCTGGGACAACGGCCAGGGCCTGCTCTTCCGCCGCGTCGTCACGGTCGACGACAACGCCATGTTCCAGATCCGCGACGAGGTCGAGAACAAGGGCGCCGCGCCCGTCAGCCTGTTCCCCTATGCGCAGGTCGTGCGCCATGGCCGGCCCGCGACGTTGGGCTACTACGTCCTGCACGAAGGCCTGATCGGCTATGTCGGCGATCACGGCCTGCAGGAATTCACCTATGACCATGTCGACAAGGAGCCGCTGCTTTCGCCGGGCACGAATGGCCGCGTCTGGAAGGACGCTGTCGGCGGCTTTGTCGGCATCACCGACAAATACTGGGCCGCGGCGGTCGTGCCCGACCAGTCGCGCAAATATGACGGCCGCTTCTCCTCCGTGCAGACCGGCGCGGCACGCACCTATCAGGCCGACTTCCTGTCGGAGGCCGTGACGGTCGCCCCCGGCGCCAGCGCCACCAGCACGGCGCGCCTCTTCGCCGGCGCCAAGGAAGTCGCCGCGATCAGCGGCTACGAGACCAATCTCGGCATCAAGCGCTTCGACCTGATGATCGACTGGGGCTGGTTCTACTTCTTCACCAAGCCGATGTTCTTCCTGCTCGACTGGATCTTCAAGCATGTCGGCAACTTCGGCGTCGCGATCCTGATCGTCACGCTGATCCTGAAGGGCATCTTCTTCCCGCTCGCGTCCAAATCCTACGCCTCGATGGCGAAGATGAAGGCGCTGCAGCCGGAAATGCTGGCGCTGCGCGAGCGTTACGCCGACGACAAGATGAAGCAGCAGCAGGCTCTGATGGAGCTGTACAAGACGCAGAAGATCAACCCGCTGGCGGGCTGCTGGCCGGTGCTGGTGCAGATCCCGATCTTCTTCGCGCTCTACAAGATCCTGTTCATCACCATCGAGATGCGCCATGCGCCGTTCTTCGGCTGGATCCGCGATCTGGCGGCGCCGGACCCGACGAACCTGTTCAACCTCTTCGGCCTGCTGCCCTTCACGCCGCCCGCGATCCTGCATCTCGGCCTTTGGCCGATCATCATGGGCATCACGATGTTCGTGCAGATGAAGATGAACCCGGAGCCGCCGGATCCGGTCCAGAAGATGATGTTCACCTGGATGCCGGTGTTTTTCACCTTCCTGCTCGGCTCGTTCCCAGCCGGCCTGGTGATCTACTGGAGCTGGAACAACCTGCTCTCGGTGCTGCAGCAGGGCTACATCATGCGCAAGCACGGGGTGAAGATCGAGCTCTTCGACAACATCAAGGCGATGTTCGGCAAGAAGCCCGAGCCGGCGCCCGTCACAGCCCCGGCCAAGCCGGCCAACAGCAACAAGAAGTGAGCTGGCGAGGGCGGGGATTTCCCCGCCCTTCGCTTTAGTGCCGATGCCGCTGCCAGACCCCCTCACGCGCCATCCCGTCCCCGGCTGGAAGGGCACCGCCTTCCTGAAGGCGATCGTCGATCACCCGCTGATCGAGGTCGGCGACTACAGCTACTATGACGACTCCCGCGGCCCCGAGCATTTCGTCGCCCGCTGCGTGCGCTACCATTTCGAGGATGTCGGCGACCGGCTGGTGATCGGCCGCTTCGTCGCGATCGCTCAGGGCGCACAATTCGTCATGAACGGCGCCAACCATCCGACCGGCGGCTTCTCGACCTATCCCTTCGCCCTCTTCGGTGTCGAGGGCGCCGCGCCACGCGCAGAATGGCCCGGCCGCGGCGACATGACCATCGGCAACGATGTCTGGATTGGCCGGGAGGCGGTGATCATGCCGGGCGTCACCATCGGCGACGGGGCGATCATCGGCACCCGCGCACAGGTGGTGAAGGACGTGCCGCCCTATGCTGTCGTCGCTGGCAATCCCGGCCGCGCCATGCGGATGCGCTTTCCCGCCGACGTCGTCACGGAGTTGCTGGCGATCCGCTGGTGGGACTGGGAGGCCGACAAGATCGCCCGCAATCTCGCCGCGATTGCAGGCGCCGACATCGACGCGCTGCGTCGGGCCGTGTAGGCGTAACGCCATGACCACCAGCATGACGACGCCCTTCACCGAGGACGAGATCGAGGCCGCACGCAAGCTCTTCGAGGGCCCGTGGGACTTCGTCTGGGCCTCGACCCATATCGACGACCTGCCGCCGATGGTCGGCCAGGAGATCGCCTTCGCCGGCCGCTCCAATGTCGGCAAATCGAGCCTGATCAACGCCGTGACGCGCCGCAATGCGCTGGCGCGGACCTCGCACACGCCAGGGCGCACCCAGCAGCTCAATTTCTTCCGGCAGGTCGGCGCCGATGAGCGCCTGACCATCGTCGACATGCCCGGATACGGCTATGCCGCGGTCGGGCGTGCCAAGGTCGCCGCCTGGACCAACCTGATCCACAACTACCTGCGTGGCCGGCCCAATCTGATGCGGGTCTATCTGCTGATCGACGCCCGCCACGGACTCAAGGACGTCGACAACGCCGTCCTCGAGACGCTCGACAAGGCGGCGATGTCCTACCAGGTCGTGCTGACCAAGGGCGACGCGCTGAAGAAGAGCGACCAGCAGTTCATGCTGGAAGCGACCTATGACGAGATCAAGCGTCGCCCCGCCGCCTTCCCCGAGGTGCTCCTGACCTCCAGTGAAACCGGGCTCGGCATTCCCGAATTGCGCGCCGCCGTCGGACGGGTGCTGGCGGAGCGCGGCTGAGCCTCCCGGACAGCGAGCGCCACCAAATCTTTACAGCCGCCATGCAGGATCGCGCGCGGGCCGGGGCGACGGCGGACCATCATGGCCCGTCGATACCGGTCGGCTGGGGAGCCATCATGCCGTTTTCGATCCGCCTGTCCGCGTTCGTCGCCGCCCTCGCGACGGCCCTCGTCCTCGCCGCGCCGCTTCGGGCCCAGCCGGCCGCACCGGCGCCGACACCGGCTGCTCCGGCCGCGGCGGTTAAGGTCGCCTCCGGCGTCCAGTACGAGCTGATCGGGCGCTGGGACGTGGCGAAGCTGAACCAGATCCTGACCACGGACACGCCGAAATTCGCCGGAATCACCGTCAGCTACACCCCGGCGCGCAATGCCGTGAAGCTCTACCGCGTCACCTATCCCTCGGTGGTGCCGGAGCAGGGTAACCGGCCGATCTCGGCGACAGGGCTCCTCGCCGTGCCGGACACGGCGGACACCGTCTTCCCGATGGTCTCCTACCAGCACGGCACGGTCTACGGAAAGGAACAGGTCCCGTCCTTCCCCGAGCAGTCGCCCGAGACCCAGCTCATGATCGCCCAGTTCGCGGGGCAGGGCTATCTCGTCATCGGCGCGGACTATTTCGGCATGGGGGCTTCCAAGGAACCCGAGGGCTACCTCGTCAAGGGCAGCCACCAGCAGGCGACCTACGACATGGTCCTCGCCAGCCGCTCCGTGCTCGCCGATCTCAAACTGTCGGACAGCAAACTCTTCCTCAGCGGCTGGTCGCAGGGCGGCTTCGTCACGCTCGCCATGCTGGAAAAGCTCGAGGCGGTCGGAATGCCGGTCAAGGCCGCGACCACCGCCAGTGCGCCGGCGGACGCCTTCGCCGCCTTCAACGGCTTCCTGAACTTCCCGCGCAAGATCGACGCGAACTGGATCACGACGATCTTCATCCTCAACGTGTTCTCCTTCGAGAACTATCACAACATGCCGGGCCTGGCCCGGGCGCTCCTGACCGACGAGACCTTCGAGATCTCGCGCAAGGCCTATCTGCGCGAGCCCTTCGATCCCGCCGCCGTGCCGACGGATCTTCGCAAGCTCATCCGCCCGGAATATTTCGATCCGCAGTTTTTCGCCAACTCCGCCTATGGTCGGCTCGTGGCCGAAACCAACGCCTATCGCTGGGTGATCAGGACACCGGTGCGGACCTATTACGGGCTGACCGACGAGGCGATCCGCATCGAGATCGGGCAGTTGCCGATGACCTATCAAAAGGCGATCGGCAACGACAAGGTCGAGGCCGTTCCGACCGGCGACACCAGTCATCGCGGCACCTTCGCCACGGCCGTGCCGCAATGGAAGCTCTGGTTCGACGCGCAGTGAGGCGCGCGGCGCGTCACCGGGCCGCTGCCGGCTGCGCTTGACGCCGGGCCGCCGCCGCCCGCATCGAGGCTGCGTGCCGTCGTCGCGGCGCGCAGCCCAGGGGCCTGGATGACCGCAGCGAAGATTCACCTCGTCCTGGCCGCGCTGATGGGGTTGGCCGGCGTCGGCCTGCTCGCCGCCGCTGCCCATGTCACGGGCACGAGCAACGTCCAGACCGCCAGCCAGATGCTGCTGTTCCATGCCTCCCTGGTCTTCGGCGCGACCGCTGCTCGCAAGGCCGGCTTCCTCTCCGATCTCATGGCGCGGATTGCGCTCTCGCTGATCGTCGCGGGCGTGGCGCTCTTCGCAGCCGACCTGTCGCGGCGCGGTTTTGCCGGCGAGGCGCTGTTTCCTCGCGCCGCTCCGATCGGAGGTTTCGGGATGCTGGGTGGATGGCTCGTGCTGGCGGTGTCGGCACTATTTGCAAAGCGCGGCTGATGCTATTTCCGTAATACGGAAATTGACTTTCCGCCAACCGGGCCACATAATCGGTTCTTGTGAAGATCACCTTCCACGACGCGAAACGTGACGCGACATTGGAAGCGCGCGGACTCGATTTCGCCGATGCGGCGATCCTTTTTGCCGGGCCGATTCTGACCCTGCAAGACGATCGGTTCGATTATGGCGAAGAGCGCTTCCTGACTTACGGACTCCTTGCCGGCCGTCTCGTGATGGTGGTCTGGACACCGCGCGGCGAGGCGCGACATGTGATTTCGATGAGGCATTGTCATGAACGCGAAGCACAGCGTGTCCTCCCGGCCCTTCGTTGACCCCGATGATGGGCCGGAATGGACCGACGACCAGATCGCCCGCGCCGAGTTTGCGATCGGGGATAAGGTGATCCGTCCGGCCCAGGGCGCGCTCACGCGCGGTCCCGGCCGGCCGCGGCTCGACGCGGCCAAGCAGGTCGTGACGCTGCGTCTCGAACCCAGCCTGATCGAGGCCTATCGTAACGAAGGGGCGGATTGGCGGGCGAGGATGGCCGAGGCGATCCGGAAGGCCGCGCGCCGCAGCTGAATGCGCGTCGTTTGCCCGCTTCCTTGCGCCAGCTTCTTCCTCTAGAAGCCGCACCCGGCGCGGATGCCTCGCGCGCCGTCGCGGAGCCTCGACCGATGATCAATCCCGCCGCCCATCTGACGCCGTCGCAGGCCGCCGACCTGCTCGTCCAGGCGCTGCCGCACATGCAGCGCTACGATCA
>OGCL01002049.1_pt1 | contig 15290 bp, 14 predicted proteins | sample 1570041 | NCBI WGS metagenome assembly OGCL01 (sample SAMN06266162, study PRJEB24511) | hot springs metagenome | isolation source: Hot spring water | place: South Africa: Limpopo | collected 2015-06-22
AAGCCAATCCTATATCTACTGATAGAGATTCACTATGTCCCTTCCCATTCTCATAAATGACTTGGGATTGCTATATTGCAACCCATCCTCTAATAAACCACCAAGCTCACGCAGACTCAGGGCTAATTCCTGTAAACGGTTAGAGAGGGATTTCGCTAGGTACTGATCTTGCATTACTGTCATCTTATATGGCTCCTAGTAAGCGATCGATAATCTGGCTAACTTGTAAACGAATTTCTGAGCCAAGAATTTCTATTGAACGATTTTGACGCGGGCAGATATTAATCAGTGATTTGTAGAAAACTTCTCGTGTTGATGGATTCCAACTCGCTCCTCACACATTAGCTTGCTGACTCCCATCCTCTAGCAGCACCGCCTGACAGTCCGCGTGTAATTCGTTGCCTCTGGCCAGTAGGCCACGATTAACATCTCGTACTTCCCATCAACTCACGCAGACGCGCATCGCCCACTGCCGGTAGCGCCCTGCGAGAATGTGTTCCCAAGACTATTCCCAAGGCTAGCCACCCCGCTACCGGTAGTCCCTAGGTCAACAAACCCTAGGAAACTGTTGCGATCGCACTAGTCGCGCGGAGAATGCCCGTACAATAATTGGGACCTAAACCGCCTTGTTTGTGGAGCGAACCTATGCCCCGTCGTACCGATCTGCGTAAAATCATGCTCCTGGGTTCTGGCCCGATCGTCATTGGTCAGGCGTGTGAGTTTGACTACTCCGGCACCCAAGCCTGTAAGGCCCTACGCGAAGAGGGCTACGAGGTGATCCTGGTGAACTCCAACCCGGCGACCATCATGACCGACCCGGAAATGGCCGACCGCACCTATGTCGAGCCATTGCGCTGGGAACTGGTCGAGAAGATTATTGCAAAAGAACGGCCCGATGCCCTCCTGCCCACAATGGGCGGCCAAACAGCCCTCAACTTGGCGGTGGATTTAGCAGAGCATGGGGTCCTGGAGCGCTACGGGGTGGAACTGATCGGGGCCAAACTCCCGGCGATCAAGATGGCGGAGGATCGACAGTTATTTAAGGATGCAATGGCGCGGATTGGGGTGGCCGTGTGTCCGTCGGGGACGGCATCCACAATGGCGGAGTCACGGGCGGTGGCCCAGCAGATTGGCAGCTATCCCTTAATTATTCGCCCGGCCTTTACCTTGGGGGGAACCGGGGGCGGCATTGCCTACAACCAGGAAGAGTTTGAAGAAATCGCCCAATCCGGGTTGGATGCCAGCCCCGTATCGCAGATTTTGATCGAGCAATCGCTGCTGGGCTGGAAGGAATACGAACTAGAGGTGATGCGCGATCTGGCCGATAACGTCGTGATTATCTGCTCGATCGAAAACCTGGACCCGATGGGGATTCATACCGGCGACTCGATCACCGTCGCCCCGGCCCAAACCCTGACCGATAAGGAATACCAGATGTTGCGGGATGCCTCGATTCGGATCATTCGCGAGATTGGGGTAGAAACGGGTGGCTCGAATATCCAGTTTGCCGTTAATCCAGACAACGGCGATGTGATTGTCATCGAAATGAATCCCCGCGTCTCCCGCAGTTCGGCCCTTGCCTCCAAAGCCACTGGCTTCCCAATCGCCAAATTCGCTGCCAAGTTAGCCGTGGGCTACACCCTGGATGAGATCCCCAACGATATCACCAAGAAAACCCCGGCCTCGTTTGAACCGACGATCGACTACGTGGTTACCAAAATCCCCCGCTTCACCTTTGAAAAATTCCCCAACACCCAACCCCACCTGACGACCCAAATGAAATCCGTCGGCGAGGCAATGGCGATCGGGCGCACGTTCCAAGAATCCTTCCAAAAGGCCCTGCGATCGCTGGAAACCGGACGGGCAGGCTGGGGCTGCGATCGCCCGGAGACCCTGCCCAGTTTGGAACAGGTACGGGCGGGCCTGCGAACCCCGAACCCAGAACGGATCTTTACCGTGCGTCACGCCTTGCTACTGGGCATGACCGTGGAGGAAATTTACGAACTTACCGGTATTGATCCCTGGTTTCTCGATAAGTTGGCCGACTTGCTGGCAACGGAAAAACACCTGAAACGAACAGCATTGACGGCATTGTCCCGGCAACAGTTGTTCCACGCCAAACGCCAAGGATTTAGCGATCGCCAGATTGCCTTTGCCACCAAGACCAGCGAGGATGAGGTGCGCCGCTATCGTCAACAGATGGGCATCGTCCCGGTCTACAAAACCGTGGATACCTGTGCCGCCGAGTTTGAGGCCCTCACCCCCTACTACTATTCCACCTACGAATCGGGCAGTTACCAGATTGGCCCTGATGTCAGCGAAACCCATCCCCAGCCCGTGGTTGAATCCGAAGTTTTGCCCTCCGGCAAGCGCAAGGTAATGATCCTGGGCGGCGGTCCCAACCGCATTGGCCAGGGGATTGAGTTTGACTACTGTTGCTGTCATGCCTCCTTTGCCCTACGGGCAGATGGCTTCGAGACCATTATGGTCAACTCCAACCCGGAAACGGTTTCCACCGACTATGACACCAGCGATCGCCTCTATTTTGAACCGCTGACCCGCGAGGACGTGCTGAATATCATCGAAGTCGAACAACCGGAGGGGGTAATTATCCAGTTTGGCGGACAAACACCCCTGAAATTAGCGGTGCCGCTCCAACAAGCCCTCGAAGCCAAGGGACCCGATTTCCCGACCAAAATTTGGGGCACGTCACCAGACTCGATCGACATTGCCGAAGACCGGGAGCGGTTCGAGCAAATCCTGCGCCAGTTGAATATCCAGCAACCCGCCAATGGCATCGCTCGCAGTTTCGAGGAAGCCCTGAATGTAGCCAAGCGCATTGGCTACCCCGTGGTGGTGCGGCCCAGCTATGTGTTAGGGGGTCGGGCGATGGAAATTGTCTATTCGGATGCGGAACTGGAGCGCTATATGACCTTTGCGGTGCAGGTGGAACCGGACCATCCGATTTTGATTGATAAGTTCCTGGAAAATGCCACCGAAGTCGATGTCGATGCGATCGCCGATCAAACAGGCCGGGTGGTGATTGGCGGCATCATGGAGCACATTGAACAGGCGGGGATTCACTCCGGCGACTCGGCGTGTTCGATTCCCTCGGTCTTGTTAACGCCGAATGTATTGAACACGATCCGTGAGTGGACGGTGCAATTAGCCAAGGCTCTCAACGTTGTTGGTTTGATGAATATCCAGTTTGCAGTTGTCGGTCTCGGTTCGCTGACTCCCCAGGTGTATATTCTGGAAGCTAACCCCCGTGCCTCGCGGACGGTGCCCTTTGTCTCGAAGGCGATCGGTATTCCCCTAGCGAAACTAGCCTCGCGGATTATGTCGGGCCAAACCCTAGAAGAATTAGGCTTCACCGAGGAAATTATCCCGCGCCATGTGGCGGTGAAGGAGGCGGTGTTGCCCTTCGATCGCTTCCCCGGTAGTGATGTCATCCTGGGACCAGAAATGCGATCGACGGGTGAGGTGATGGGTATTGATGCGGACTTCGGCAAAGCCTTTGCTAAGGCAGAATTGGCTGCTGGTCAGCGCCTACCGTTATCGGGAACGGTATTCATTTCGATGAACGATCGCGATAAGGCAGCGATCGTCCCGGTGGCCAAGGATTTGGTTAACCTAGGTTTCAAAATTGTCGCCACGGAGGGCACCCGCCGCACCTTGAAGGAACAGGGCATTCCGGTTGAACTCATGCTCAAGCTGCATGAAGGCCGTCCCAATATTATCGACGCGATCAAGAACCACACGATTCACCTGATCATCAATACACCCGTTGGCGCCACGGCCCAGGAGGACGATCGGGAAATCCGGCGATCGGCCTTGGCCTATAAGATCCCGATGATTACCACGATCGCGGGCGCGAAAGCAACCGCCGCTGCCATCCAATCTTTGCAGTCGGAACCGTTGCAGGTGAAGGCATTGCAGGATTATTTAACGGTTTAGCATAGAGACTCATCCGTAATGGATAAACAGAGGCAAGCTAAGCGCTGAAGTAGTTAAGGCGAATAGCTTGCCTGATCTAACTCAGCAGACAAGGCGGTGATGACTAGTGGCGCATCAACAATCCTCGATATCACTAACATTAAGGCAGTTCCCAAATATGTGTTAGGACAATAATGATTACGGCGGTAGGTGCCCATTGGATTAACTTACCACCCTATTCACCTGACTTCTCACCCATTGCGAATTTCTGGTCTAAGATCAAGGCCATATTACGTGCGCCTCAGGCGCGTTCATATCCCGACCTAGCTGAGGCGATTGAGACAGCTTCTAGTCAAGTTTCCGAGGCGGATATTGAGTCCCCAAGGGTGGGTTTAGATTAAAATTATGCCGTTAATTTCCATATCGTCGTAAAACCCGCCCCTACAGAATACGGTTGGTGATTGGAATACCCAGCAATGAATAATCCCCATTCTGTGTAGGGGCGGGTTTTATCCACAAATCCGCCTGCAAACCGACAACCTTCATAAACCCGCCCTATTTATCCACGTAAAACCCGCCCCTACAGAATACGGTTGGTGATTGGAATACCCAGCAATGAATAATCCCGATTCTGGGTAGGGGCGGGTTTTATCCCCAAATCCGCCTGCAAACCGACAACCTGCATCAACCCGCCCTGGCCTGACGTTTTATCCACAGACCCGATCGCCCTAGCCAATTTCCATTGAATTTCCATCCAATTTCCATTGAATTTCCATCTGGTTTCTATGGTTTGGGACTAGGGGGCGTTGCTAGAGTATGCCCAGTTATCGCAATCGACGGGAGAACGGTAATGGGTAGGACAACGGAACAACAGGTGCGGATTTTCGATCGCCGATCGCCGGTGGCAGTATTGGGACCGTACCAGCGGGCGGTGGTTTGGGTGCAGGGGTGTGGGTTTGCCTGTCGGGGCTGTATTGTGCCGGAGTCGTGGGATCGGGAAGGCGGCGAGGTCATCAGTGTCGAGGCTTTGGCAGCGTGGATTTTGGCGCAACCGGGGATTGAGGGGATAACGCTGTCGGGGGGGGAACCGCTGTTGCAGGCGGCGGCGCTGGGGGCGGTGATTGCCCAGGTGCGACAGGTGCGGGATTTGGGGGTGATGTGCTACACGGGCGATCGCTATGAGCGGTTGCGGGCACAGGGGACGGCGGCACAACGCGCTTTACTAGCCCAGGTGGATTTGTTGGTGGATGGTCCTTATCAAGAGGCGGAGCATGACGATTTGTTGTGGCGGGGGTCGCGGAATCAGCGGTTGGTGCTGTTGACGGAACGGTATCGGGCAGTGGTTACTGGGTTGTTGGCGCAGGGGGATGCGTCGGCGGGGATGGAGTTTTATACGACGCTGGCGGGGGAGTTGGCGTTTACGGGGGTACCGGCGCAGGCGGGTTTTCGGCCAGCGTTTGAGGCGCGGCTACGCGATCGCGGTATCCAGTTCCAACCCCTGTAGGGGCGGGTTTTGCCGGTTATCTATCGGGCCTCACCCGCAAATCTATCTAAACCCGCCCAATGCCAGCGATCGGGCCTCACCCCCAATCCATCTAAACCCGCCCCATGCCAATCCCAACCCCCATCCTGTAGGGGCGGGTTTTACGATCCGCGATCGGGCCTCACCCCCAATCGATCTAAACCCGCCCCATGCCAACCCCAACCCCCATCCTGTAGGGGCGGGTTTTACGATCCGCGATCGGGCCTCACCCCCAATCGATCTAAACCCGCCCAATCCCAACCCCCATCCTGTAGGGGCGGGTTTTGCCAGAATGCTGGGAACAGGACGACTAGCTCAATAAACCCGCCCGGTCTTCAGGAAGATAATGATACATTAAATGATACATTCATCAACATTGTTGGCTATGGGAGGGCGGGTTTGGCTGTGGGAGGGCGGGTTTCAATACATCATTATGACTGTTGATTGACATTGTTGGTAAACCCGCCCCTACGAGGGATTGATGGTTGTTGGGATAGGATAAATTTCATCACGATTGTCTGAATCAGGAGGATAGATTGTGAACAACGCGAATATGATGCTGTACGCGATGCTGGAAGGGCAGATGATTGAGGGGAAGTATCATCTGGAAAAGCTGCTGGGGGCGGGTGGCTTTGGGGCGGTGTTCCGGGCGAGTGAGGTGGTGCGCGATCGCGTGGTGAGTCAGGTGGCGATTAAGGTGATTCCGCCTGCGGCTGATCCGGCGCAACAGGCGAGACAACTTGAGGAGTTGATGGCGGCGCGACGGTTGGATCATACCCATTTGGTACGTTGCCATGCGGCGGGGGAGTTTGGGTTTATGAATCTGCGCTGTTTGTATTTGGTGATGGAGTTGGCGCAGGGGAGTTTGGAGGATCAACTGAAGGCTCAGCGGTTTTCAACGGCGGCAACGCGGCAAATGGTGCAGCAGGTGGCGCAGGGGTTGGTATATTTGCATGGCCAACGGCAGGTGCATCGGGATCTGAAGCCAGGGAATGTGTTGCAGGTGCAGCAAACGCTAAAGTTATCGGATTTTGGCTTGGTGCGGCAGTTGGATACGCGCAGTTATGCCCATACGTCGAATCCGATTGGCACCATTGCCTATATGCCGCCGGAGGCGTTTGATGGCAAGGTGTCGCCAGCGTGGGATGTCTGGTCGTTGGGGGTGATGACGGTGGCGGCGGTGGCGGGGCAGTTGCCCTATCGCTTTAATGAACCGACGGAGTTGTTGAAGCGGGTGATGAATTGTGAGGTGCGGTTGCCGTCGATCCCGTCGGAGTTGGAGCCGTTGGTGCAGGGCTGTTTGCAACGGGACTGGCGACAACGCTGGACGGCTGAACAAGTGTTGGCCTTTGTGCAGGGTGGTCGGCAGCAACAACCGGTGAGTCGGCAGTTGGCGACTCCGGCAGCGGTACAGGTGCCGGCGGCAGGGCGAGGGCAGGATTATCAGGAACGGTTGCCGAATGGGGTAATTCTAGAGATGATCGCAATTCCGGGGGGAAGTTTCCTGATGGGTAGTGCCGATAATGATTCATCAGTAAGTAGTTATGAAAAACCCCAACATCGGGTGACGGTACCGGCGTTCTATATGGGCAAGTATCCGATTACCCAAGCGCAATATGAAGCGATTATGGGAAGTAATCCTGCGCGTTTTAAGGGCAAAGATCGGCCAGTAGAAAAGGTTTCTTGGCATGACGCTAAAGCATTTTGCCAAAAGTTATCGCAACGGACGAATCGCCCCTATCGGTTACCTAGCGAAGCGGAATGGGAATATGCCTGTCGCGCCGGAAGTCAGAGTCGCTATTGTTTTGGCGACAATGAACAGCAATTAGGTAGCTATGCCTGGTATGCGGGTAATTCTAAGAATGAGACGCATCCGGTTGGGCAAAAACAGCCGAATACGTTTGGTCTTTACGATATGCATGGCAATGTCTGGGAATGGTGCGAGGATGTTTGGCATAGTAATTACCAGGGCGCACCGACGGATGGCAGTGCTTGGGTAACGGGAGGTAATACAAATGCACACGCCGTCCGTGGCGGCTCCTGGAGCAACAATGCCGGCGATTGTGCTTCCGGCCGCCGCGACAGCTGGTTCGCGGACTACGGGAACAACGGCCGAGGCTTTCGTGTTGTCTTGCTCGTCTGAGTTCCTGCCCCGGCGAGGACTTCCTTCTTTACACTTTTTAATTTTTTCCTTTACACTTTTTAATTTTTGTTTTTAAAAAATTTAAAATTTGAAAAATTGGGTTGTGTAAAGGGATGTGAAGGGGTCCAGGGAGGCCGTTTTTGTGAACCACAAAGACACGAAGGACACGAAGATTGTAGGGGCGGGTTTACCCGAAATGGTGACAAATTATCTATCCGGGAAACCGATAAAACCCGCCCTCTGGTGTCATGCACAGGTCCCCAAGGGCGGGTTTTATATTAAAATTATCCTGTTATTGCCATATCATCGTAAAACCCGCCCCTACAGAATACGGTTGGGGATTGGGATACCAGGCCATGAATATTCCATCGTGCGTAGGGGCGGGTTTACCGCAAATGGTGACAAATTATCTATCCGGGAAACCGATCAAACCCGCCCTCTGGTGTTATGCACAGGTCTCCAAGGGCGGGTTTTATATTAAATTATCCTGTTATTGCCATATCATCGCAAAACCCGCCCCTACAGAATACGGTTGGGGATTGGGATACCAGGCCATGAATCGTCCGCAAAATCATGTTTAGGGGCAGGTTTACCCGCAATAGTAGTAACAATCAAGGAATTCTGATACTTCATAAAACCTGCCCTCTAGGGTAATCCCCTAGAAATGGTGAATCCCGCAAGAGAGCAGCACCAGCGCCGTCACAAACAGCGTCGCTAGACCGCCTTACAGCGCATAGAGTTGTTGCTGGAATGCCGAGGGATAGGTGGCATACGCGATCAGCCATACTCTCGGCCTTGTCGGCAATCCCGGTTTCACGCATAACGCTTGTCCTCAAATGAGGCATTGCGGGGGGGCCGTTGCCGCATGGACATTCTCGGCATCACTCATTGACCACTCTTCTTCTTGCTTCTAACCAGCTAAGTCAGAGTCATTAACCATACGGCTAGGCTCGTTTTAACCAGGCTTGGGTCCGTTTTTCCAGGGGGCGGGTTAGCAGCCAATAGAGTACCCGCACGGCTAGGCTTGTAACAACAATCAGGGTAGACATGGCGGCAGCAGCGGCAATATCTCCGGCATCATCCATGTTGACGATCGCGACTGAGGCTAGGGGCAAATTGGCGGGATATAGGAAAATAATCGCCGAAACCGTAACCATTGCATTGACAAAGTAATACATGCCAATGCCCAAAATAGTGGGCAGGCAAAGGGGAACTGTCACCCGCCAAAAGGTTTTATAAAAAGGCACTGCCATCGAGGCAGAAACCGCTTCAAATTCCTGATCCAATTGTTTGAGGGCCGTATTAGCGGTCAAGAAACAAACGGTGTAAAAGTGGACGATATTACAAACGACTAGGAGGGCCATCGTCCCATAGAGGAAATTAAAGGGGTTCGGGACAGTACCCAATAAAAACTGCCAGGTGGGTTTATTAAAGAAGAACACATAGGCCAAACCTAACACCAACCCCGGTAGGGCGAGGGGTAGGGTGGATAGAAAATAGCTGAGCGATCGCAGCCATTGCAGTCCTTTCCCCTTTTCCACTAGATAAGCACTGATGAAAACCACGATCGTGCCAAAGATTGCCGTATAGAACGACATGCGTAAACTATTCCAGTAGGCCCCGTAACCGCCCCCTCCAGCGGTTTTGAAATTGAAGTGACGCAGACTCGGCGTAAAGTTATAGGGCCAGACCTTAATCAGGGAGGCCGCAATAATTGTGAGAAAGATCAGAATGAACGATAGGGCCACGATCGCGCAAAAGCTAAACAGGAGACTATCAAGCCACGGTTTGGGAGTGGGTTGTAGGGGGACCGATCGGGCGCTCACCAGTGACGTTTGCCGCCGTTGCACAATGCGATCGCAGATAAAGGCAATCACCGTCGGAATCAGCAGGAAGACACTCACCGTGGCCCCCATCGCAAAATTCTGTTGGCCGATGACCTGTTTATAAATATCGGTCGCGAGAACATTAAAATTACCCCCCACCACCTTGGGCACCCCGAAGTCGGTAAAGGCCAGGGTGAAGCACACAAAAATGGCGCTTAAGATCCCATATTTAATACTCGGAAGCGTAACGGTAAAAAAAGTACGAACGGGCGACGTGCGCAGGGCTTGGGCTGCTTCATATAACCGGGCATCGGTCAGACTCAAGGCCGTCGTCAGAATCACCAACGCTTGGGGAAAACAGTAGAGGGTTTCGCCAATAATAATGCCATTGGCCCCGTAAAGATTAATATTCCATCCCGGTAGCTGACCAAAGAAGCCCGTGGTCACAATCCCCTGATTACCAAATAGATAAATTAACCCGATCGCGTGGGCCAAGGGGGGAATATATAATGGCAGCAACGCCAGAATTTGGAACACCGGTTTACCCCACATCGCCGTTCGCGTTAAGCCATAGGCATAGATAAAGGCCAACACCACGGAAATCAGGGTGGTCGCGATCGCAATGTAAAAGCTATTGCCTAAAGAAGTGGCGAGGGCCGCATTACTCAAATAGGCACGGTAGTTCGCTAAGCCAACCCAATTGCCTTGGGGGTCCTGAAGACTGCGGACAACCATCGGCCACAGGGGAAAAACCACCCCTACCAGCAGCCAAAATACCATTAGGACAAGCAGTCCCCGCAATATCCAATCTTCCGCCGTGAGAATGGGCCGGATGGGGCGCAGCGCGGGGGGGAGCCGGTGGGTGAACGCGGGGGGCTGGGTACTCGGTGAGGTCATGCGGTGGGTTACGAAGGTTCGATGACTTTGGCGGACGCAGGATGGGTCGTGGCAGCACTACCAACGGCAGCAGGGGCTTGGGCCGGGAAGAGGCGCAACAGATGGGGCGGCAGTTGGATCGTCAGCGATCGCCCGACACCGATCTCCCACTGGCGAGCATCATTAGCAGAGAGGTCGGCCAGGAGGACCTGTTCCGGATGGGCTTGCAATGCCAGGGTGAGGCGATACCCCGTCCCCAGGAATTCCACCGCCTGTACCGTCGTTTCCAGCCGATTGGTGAGGTCACGGGTCAGGGGGGTGTCGAGGGCGAGGACCTGGATATCTTCAGGCCGAATGGCAACCGTAATAAAACTATTAGCAGGCAGACCATCGAGATCGGCGGCGATCGTTTGCAAGCCACAGCGGATCTGTCCCAAACTGCGATCGGTGCCCCCGCCCGATTCCGCCAGGATGACCCCCGGCAGAGTATTCATCACACCGATAAAGTTGGCCACAAAGGGCGTTAGCGGCTGTTGGTAAATCTCACGGGGGGGACCCACTTGCACAATATGCCCCTGATCCATAACGACAATGCGATCAGCCATCGCCAATGCCTCCGTCTGATCATGGGTTACCATCACCGTGGTCACCCCTAGGCGCTTTTGCAATTGGGTAATTTCCCCGCGTAGACTGGCCCGCACCTTGGCATCGAGGGCAGAGAGGGGTTCATCGAGGAGGAGCAAACCGGGGGAAAGGGCGAGGGCACGGGCAAGGGCAACCCGCTGCTGTTGTCCCCCCGACAGTTGGGCGGGATATTTACCACCCATGCTGCCTAGCCCCACCATCTGCAAAAGTTCCTCAACCCTGGCATTAATCACCGCTGGGGGCGTGCGGCTATTCTGCAAACCGTAGGCGATGTTTTGGCTAGCCGTCAGGTTGGGGAAGAGGGCATAGGATTGAAAAACAATCCCAAAGTCCCGTTTAGCGGGGGGTAACCGCGATATATCGCGCCCAGCCTGAATCACCCGCCCCGTGGTTTGCACCTCTAGCCCAGCGATAATCCGCAATAGGGTGGTTTTGCCACAACCGCTCGGCCCTAATAAACAGACAAATTCACCCGGATAAACGTCTAAGTAGATGTCGTAAAGGGCAACAAATTTGCCAAACACCTTACTGACATTTTCGATCTCTAAATAGGGCTGATCCATAATAGGGCTGATCCATGTTTTCGGTCTCATCAGGGGGCGGGGACGCTCGGTTAGATCAAGAAAGTTGGGACTAACTCTTCGGTTCCGACTTCGAGTCGTAGCGTCGGGTCCACTCTGCCAAAATGCGATCGCGGTTTTGAGCCGCCCATCGGAAATCATTAGGAGCCAACTGGGCCATTGGATCAGTCGGGAATCCCGCCGGAATGGGGACATCGGTCTTAACGGCGGTAATCGCAAAATTCTTCGCGTACAGCTTAGAAATATCCTCGGAAATGGCCCAATCCAAGAAGGTCTTCGTGGCATCCTTCATCTGGGCCTTTTTGATCAGGGCATTCGCTTCAATATCCCAACCGGAGCCTTCTAACGGAAATACTGGTGCGATCGGTTCACCGTCATTCTTCTGCTTCACCGCCCGATAGCCGAAGGAAATGCCGATCGGATATTCACCTGCTCCAGCCATCTTGCACGGTTTTGATCCCGAATGGGTGTACTGGGCAATATTTTCGTGCAGGGCATCAAGATACTGCCAGCCCTTCTCCTCCCCTTGCATTTGCAAAATCGCGGAGACCGACAAGAAACCGGTCCCTGAAGAGGCGGGGTTAGGCATGACCACCTTCCCCTTGTATTCCGGTTTGATTAAATCTGCCCAGGAGGCGGGAATCGCTAATCCTTGCTTCTCCGACTCCACCGTATTAACACAGAAGGCGGACATCCAGGCATCAATCCCGACCCAGTGGGGGGGAGTTCGACTGTCGCGCAGTTTGGGCTGAACCCGATCGAGGCCCGCTGGCGCATAGGGTTCCAACAGCCCCGCATCATCGGCTAACAAGAGACTGGAGGCCGCTAGCCCCCAAACCGCATCTGCCTGGGGGTTATCCTTCTCGGCTAGCAATTTCGCCGTTACAATCCCCGTCGAATCCCGCACAATGTTGACCTTAATGTCGGGATGTTTGCGCTCAAAGAGGGGCACATATTCCGCTAATTGATCGTCTTCCAAGGCCGTATACACCACAATCTCGGTGGGTGCGCCCCCGGCGGTTGAGGTGGCGATGGGAGAAGCTTCCGAAGCCGGGGTATTCACCTGGGGTTGGCTGGCCGTGCAGGCAGCAAACAGAAAGGTCAGGGAGAAGGCTGCTAGGAAGTGTTTTAAAAAGTCGAGGCGTCTCTGTTTCTTAGCCATTGGTTTCCTGGGAAAGCGCGATCGCAGCACGATCAAAGGATGTTTGTAAAAGTTACAAAATCCCTGCAAATAAAGTGCCAAATCACACAATACGCCAGTCAGGTTAAGTAGAGTTAATCATAACCATAAGCTCAGACGATTAAAGTTTTAAGGTTGGCCAAGGTTGGCTCCCAGGCTCTTGGCCACTACTTCCTCTGCAAGGCCAAAGGAGAGGGTCATCCCGGCTCCACTCAGGGCATTGACGATCGTCACCCCGGGTTCTGGCTGCGCGATCCATTCCGTGTGACCGGGCAGCTTGGCGTAGATACCATGCCAACGTTCAGCGATCGTCCGATCGGGAAATTGGGCAAAGCCGCTGAGGTAATCCAGAATATAGCGATTGATCAATTCGCGATCGAAGGGATCGGGATTCAAACTCACCTCGTGGGAATCCCCAATGATCAATTCACCCAAGGCATTTTGCGCCACCATAACGTGAATGCCCCAGTGGGGTAAATGGGGCGTTTCCTGTTCAATGCGGTGCTTCAAGGCGGGCAGCGATCGACAGTGGGCAAAAGCGGCATAGTGGGTCAAGGTTAATCCCCCACAGAGGGCGGGTCCTAAGCGCCATTGTTGGGGTTGGGGAGGCGTTCGCAGCATCTGTAACTTGACTTTGGTCAGGCCACTCTGGGCATACAACCGGGGATAGAGGGTTTCAAAATCCGCCCCCGTGCAGATAAAAAGGTGCTCCGCTCGCCAGCGATCGCCCCCGACCGTAAACTGGGGATAGGCAACCTCAGTGACCGCTTGGCCAACGTGAAATTTGACCCCATAGGTTTCCTGAAGCAAGGCAGGCAGTTTTTGGATCGCTTCACGGGGATCAACAATGACTTCGGTTTCACTCCAGAGGGCCGCTAGCAGCCCTTCGGTGATTGCGGCTGGACTTTTGGCCGCCGTCTCCTGGGGGGTTAACAGCCGTACGGGACCCACAGCTTGCCGCTCGGCGACAAATTCCTCCAGCACCGCCCCCTCATCCGGACGATAGGCCAGATGGAGTGACCCAGCAGGGTCCAGGGAAAACCCCGCCTGCGCCGCCACGTCCAGCCAAATCTGCCGCGATCGCAGGGCGCGATCGTACAGGGGTCCCAAGGGCTGACCAATCGGCCAGATCATGCCAAAGTTGCGAATGGAGGCCCCCACCGCCGCCGGATGCCGTTCAAAGACCGTCACTTGACGGCCCGATCGGGCCGCTGCCAGGGCATGGGCCAACCCCACAATCCCGGCTCCGACGATCGCAATTTCTGTCGTCTGGGGACTCATGCCGAGGGGTGCTCCTTATCAGGCTCTCCGGCAGGTTCAAGATGGGCTGCCAGGATCGCGGGTAATGCAGCCAGGGAATCCAGGAGACCATCGTTGGGATAGGCAGCCAATTCCGCCCGTGTATGGCTACCATTGGTCACTGCCAGCGAGAGCAAACAATGGGCGTTGTAACCCGTAGCCAGATCGGTGGGGGTATCGCCAATGTGAACCACGGTTTGGGGATCGGTCACGCCTAAGCGATACATGGCTTTCTGGATCATAAAGGGGGCAGGCCGACCTTCATTCTGGTAGATTTCCGAGGGGGTCACTGAGGCTTGGATCAGGCTACGATCGCTGCCCACATACTGGTCGTTCAATCCCTGCCGCCACCCCAGGCGATCGAGAATAATATCGGTGACTTCGCGGTAAAAACCCGTATTGAGGGCGATTTTGATCGATCGGGCTTGCAACCATTGAAAGACCTCTAAGCAACCCTCAGTCGGTTGTACTGTCTGGGTTTTATAGTGATGTTCCAGAATATGTTTGAACTGGGTATAACTGGTGGTGACTGCCTTTGGGTAGTCGGGATGATCCACACCCAATTGCTGTTGCCAGAGCGTCTCGAATACCCGTTTTTTAGGCCAGCCCATCATACTGTTAATGGTGGCTGCATCAACCTCTAGGTTGGTATCCTGGATGGCCGCAAAGAAGCACCGTTGCACCTCGCCCGCATCCCGCACGGTGGTGCCTGCCATATCAAACACGACTAGTTGAATGTTGGCCATTACCCTAATCCTTAAGGATTGTTTGGATCATTGCAAGGTACATTAGAAAATTCAAAATTCAAAATTCAAAATTGGCTTTGCCAGCGTGACATTCGTTATTACGATTTAAGCGGCTGTTAGCAATTAGCACTGATCGATGCGCTCAATTCTACAATACTCCGTCCAGAATTAATGTCAGTTCGATGACCCTCACCCCAACCCCGCTACCCCAGGGAGAGGGGCCTAAAACCTTGATAATGCCGGACTCGCGCCCCGTTTGGGAGAGAGAGGGCTGGGGGGTGAGGGCAATGGGGCTGTTATCCAACCACATCAGAATTAAGCGGCGATCGTGCTGTCGTCAAGCAGCGTCTGGTCGTTAGGGTGGAATTTAATCAACGTCGGCTCCCGCAGGCTACCGGGTCGCGATCGGGATCGAAGTGGGTGGGCAGGATATCTGTCCCCCGTTCATCTCTCTTCGGTCTGGAGACCCGCACCTTACGCACAGCGTAGGTGTCGGGAGGAAAGCCCGCCGCCATATAGGTTGACAACAAGCAACG
>OGCL01002050.1_pt1 | contig 15269 bp, 14 predicted proteins | sample 1570041 | NCBI WGS metagenome assembly OGCL01 (sample SAMN06266162, study PRJEB24511) | hot springs metagenome | isolation source: Hot spring water | place: South Africa: Limpopo | collected 2015-06-22
CTCGGGGGGAGGGGCTGGGGGAGAGGGAACGGACACGGCGACATTCATGCTCTGGGGTGGCCGTCGCCATGTCCGTTCGCTTCGCCTGCATGACGGCGGCCTCGTCGGCCGTTGGCGGTCTATCCGTGAGGTCGTGACTCGTGGCGTAGACTACTTCCATTTCTTGCACAACAAAGACTCACCATGAACCTCATCCGTCGGACAGACCTGATCCAGAGCCTTCGGGAGGCCTTCCAGTACATCTCCTACTATCACCCAGTCGATTTCATCCGCGCGCTGCGGTCTGCCTATGAAAAGGAGGCCTCCCCCGCGGCGCGCGATGCCCTCGCCCAGTTGCTCATCAATTCGCGCATGAGCGCGCAAGGCCATCGCCCGATCTGTCAGGACACCGGCATCGCCGTGGTGTTCATGAAGGTGGGCATGCAGGTGCGCTGGGAGGGGGATATGAGCCTGCAAGAGATGGTGGACGAGGGCGTGCGTCAGGCCTATACCGATCCGGTCAACCCCTTGCGCGCCTCGGTCCTGGCCGACCCCGCGGGTGCGCGCCGCAACACCCGTGACAACACCCCCGCCGTGCTCCATGTCGAGCTGGTGCCGGGCGATCGGGTGGATGTCAGGATCGCGGCCAAAGGCGGCGGCTCGGAGAACAAGGCGCGTTTCGCGGTGCTCAACCCCAGCGACTCCATCGTCGAGTGGGTGCTGGAACAGGTGCCGCAGATGGGGGCCGGATGGTGCCCGCCGGGCATACTGGGCTTGGGGCTAGGCGGCACACCGGAGAAGGCCCTGCTGCTGGCCAAGGAGTCGCTGCTCGAACCGATTGACATTCACGAACTGCGCGAGCGCGGCCCGGCCAATCGCATCGAGGCGCTGCGCCTGGAGCTCATGGACAAGGTGAACGCCCTGGGCATCGGCGCCCAGGGGCTGGGCGGGCTGACCACCGTGCTGGACGTCAAGATCCGCGACTACCCCACCCACGCCGCTTCCCTGCCCGTGGGGCTGATCCCCAACTGTGCCGCCACCCGTCACCTGCATTTCACCCTCGACGGCAGCGGGCCCGCCCGGTTCGAGCCGCCATCGCTGTCCGACTGGCCGGAGATCACCCGGGACGCCGCCGTCGACGCACGGCGGGTGGATCTGGACCGCCTCACCAAGGCGGACGTGGCCGGCTGGCAGGCCGGCGAGCGCCTGCTGTTGACGGGCAGACTGCTCACCGGCCGCGACGCCGCCCACAAGCGCCTGGCCGACATGATCGCCCGCGGCGAGCCGCTGCCGGTCGACCTGCGCAACCGCTTCATCTATTACGTCGGCCCCGTGGACGCCGTGGCCGGCGAGGCCGTGGGGCCGGCCGGGCCCACCACCGCCACGCGCATGGACAAGTTCACCGAGCTGATGCTGGAGCGAACCGGGCTCATCGGCATGATCGGCAAGGCAGAACGCGGTCCCGAGGCGATCGAGTCCATCCGCCGGCACGGTGCCGTATACTGCGTCGCCGTGGGCGGCGCGGCCTACCTGGTCGCGAAGGCCATCACCGCCGCCCGCGTGCTGGCCTTTCCTGAGCTCGGCATGGAGGCCATCCAGGAATTCGAGGTGCGCGACATGCCGGTGACGGTGGCGGTGGACAGTGCAGGACGCGCCATACACGAGAGCGGGCCGCGGGAATGGCGTGTGCGCATCGCTCGCGGACTGACCACCCCACGGGCCTGATGCGCGAGCGTTTGGCGAATGACCATAAGAGTTAAACCAACTTCTAAAGTTATTTGGATAATTGCCGATATTTGCTAGAGTAGTTAGACGAACAACGCGCGCCACCCCCGATGAAAAAAGCGCTGACCCTCGCCTTGACACTGCTGGCCTTGATGGCAGCCCCGACCCACGGCATCGCCCGGGAACACGCCACCAGTACGAACACGGCCGCTGCGGCGAAGTCCGTGAGCAAGGGCAAGGCGCATAAGCCGGCCAGTGCGAAAAAGAAAAAGAAGACCCTCGCCGCCAAGAAGAAGGCCGCCGTGAAGGCCAAGCGGGCCAAGCGCATCGCCGCCAAGCCGGTATCGCTACAACAGCTCATGGGCGAGCCCTACAACGGCGGTGAGCTGACCCTGCGTTCGGCATCCGTGCTGGTGGTGAACCAGGGTACCGGCGAACCCCTGTACGCCAAGAATCCCCAGATGGAGGTCCCCATCGCCTCCATCACCAAGCTGATGACCGCCATGGTCAGCCTGGATGCGGGGTTGCCGCTGCAGGAGGAGATCACCATCAGCAGCGAGGACGTGGATCGGCTCAAGGGCACGGGATCACGGCTCCGCCTGGGTGCCACCCTGACGCGCGAAGAATTGTTGCATCTGGCCCTGATCGCCTCGGAAAACCGTGCCGCGGCGGCCCTGTCGCGGGCCTACCCGGGTGGCCGCGAGGCCTTCGTCGAGGCGATGAACCGCAAGGCCGCCCAATTGGGCATGCATCACACCCGCTTCGTCGACGGCACCGGCCTGTCCAGCTACAACCGATCCACCGCCGCGGATCTGGTCAAGCTGGTCGACGCCGCCTACCGCTATCCCCTGATACGCAAGATTTCCACCACCGGCAGTTATGACCTGACACTGCCCGTCAGCCAGCACATGCGCCACCTCGCCTTCAACAACACCAATCTCCTCACTCGCAAGGAAGACTGGGAAATCGGGGTATCGAAGACCGGCTACATCAGCGAGGCCGGGCACTGTCTCGTGATGCAGGCTCAGATCGCGGAGCAGAAGGTGATCATCGTGCTGTTGGACTCTTGGGGCAAGCTCTCGCGCATCGGCGACGCAAACCGCATTCGTCGATGGCTGGAGCACACCACCACCGGCCGCATGGCCAGCAGGAACGGCAAGGCCTCGGTTTGACCTGAACTCTGTTGGAGAGGGTTGTCAGGCGGCGCAAGCCGCCTTTTTTTTCGCCCTAAAAGACCCGTCCTGACGAATCCCATGTCATCGGGCGGGTCGAGTTTCCGTCTTCTTGCAACTTCGTACCGAGACCCTCGCCGCCACGGGTCTGTCGCCCTAGTCGGATACTGCCTCATTAAAACCGCCGGATCGTTGATGCAAGTCAAGGATTCCGGACTTGGGACATAAGTACCATCCTGCGACTGCGGCCGGAGGCATGGGTGGCTCATGTTTGCGGGTCGCGCAGTGCCACTCTTCACAGGAGAACACAATGCAACGACGAGTCATGTTCGCCCTGGCCGCCGCGAGCTTCATGTGGGCGGGTGTCAGTGTTGCAGCGGACAACATCGAAGGTCTGGCCCGCACCTGCAACAACTGCCATGGGCTCAACGGCGTGAGTGCCGGCGGGTCCATGCCCTCCATCGCCGGACTGCCGGAGGCCTATCTCAAGAACATCATGACGGAGTGGAAGACCGGCAAGCGTGCTTCCGCCAACATGACCCGCCTGATCTCCGGCTATACCGACGACGAGATCGCCGGCCTGGCCCAGTACTTCTCGAAGCTGCCCTGGGTGCCCGTGGCCCAGAAGACGGACCCCAAGCTCGTCGAGCGCGGTAAGCAGGCGACCCAGAGCTGCGCCGGCTGCCATGGCCCCACCGGCAAGGCCGTGATGCCTGGCACCCCCAATCTCAACGGTCAGTTGGCCAAGTACATCGAACTGGAGTTGCGCAAATACAAGGACGAGTCCTTCGCGATGCCCTCCATGATGATGCGCATGGCAGTCAAGCCCATCAAGGACGAGGACATTCCCGCCATCGCCGAGTTCTATGCCAGCCAGAAATGAGGAGAACCTGAAATGAGTGCCTACAATCGACGCGAATTCATCAAGGCCGTCGCCGCCACCTCCTCGGTCTCCGCACTGAGCTTCCCGTCTCTGGCCCAGACCAAGGCCGCTGCCAGGGTCGTGGTCATCGGCGGCGGCTATGCCGGCGCCACCGCCGCCAAGTACGTCAAGCTGCTGGACAGCAAGATCGATGTGACCCTCATCGAGCCGAACAAGACCTACGTCTCCTGTCCGGCCTCCAACGAGGTGATGGTCGGTCACCGCGACATCAAGACCATCGAGTACGGCTACGATGGCCTCAAGAAGCGCGGCGTCAACGTGTTGCACGACCTGGTGACGGGTGTCGACCGCGCCAAGAAGATGGTGACCACCCAGGGGGGCAAGAAGCTGCCCTACGACGCCTTGGTGATGTCTCCCGGCATCGATTTCCTGTACGACCAGATAGAGGGCTATTCGGAAAAGCTGGTCGAGCAGTTTCCGCATGCCTGGAAGGCCGGTCCGCAGACCCTGCAGCTCAAGAAGCAGTTGGAGGCCATGCCCGACGGCGGCGTGTTCGTCATCGTCGTGCCCAGGGCCCCCTTCCGCTGTCCGCCCGGACCCTACGAGCGCGCCTCGCTCGTGGCCAACTATTTCAAGCACCACGGCAAGAACAAGTCCAAGGTCATCATCATGGACGCCAACGACTCGCACTCCAAGAAGGGCCTGTTCAACCAGGGCTGGGCCAAGCTCTACGGCTGGGAGAAGGAGGGGCTGGGCACCAAGGGCATGATCGAGTGGGTCAAGGGTGCCGAGGGCGGGCTGGTGACCAAGCTCGATGCCAAGACCAAGACGGTGTCGTCCGACTTCGTCGAAGTCAAGGCCGATGTGCTCAACATCATCCCTGCCCACAAGGCCGGGCGGATCGCCTTCGAGGCCGGCCTGGTGGGGACCGAGGGCAACAACTTCGAGAAGGGCTGGTGCAAGGTGGAGCCCATGACCATGGCCTCCGCCCTGGATCCGAACGTCTACACCGTGGGCGACGCCTGCGTGGCGGGCGAGATGCCGCTCTATGGCAATCCCGGTGCCGCCTTCGACATGCCCAAGAGCGCGCACATCGCCATCACCCAGGCCAAGGTGGCCGCCGCGGCCATCGTCGCCCGGCTCAGCGGCCTCAAACCGCCCGAGCCGTATTTCGTCAACACCTGCTACAGCATGGTGGGAGACGATTACGGCATCTCGGTGGCCCACCTCTACCGTGTCATCGACGGCAAGTTCAAGTACATCCCGGCCGGCAGCGGCGTGTCCATGATCAACATGCCCGACAAGTCGCCCGTGCCGCCGATCTATCGGAAGCTGGAGGCCGAGTACGTCGACGGCTGGATACGCAACGTCCTCGCCGACGCTTTCGCTTGACGGTCGTCAAAGCCACATCACTGCGCTAGCAAGAAAATACCCACCCGAGCAGTACTGTTGTACCCGACCCACCGGCCTGCCGGCCGGTGGTGCCCGACGCACCAACCTCACGCAAAGGAGAGCTGAGATGAGACAACTGCGATGGCTCAGGAATCTCGCGGCGGCGGCGCTATGTACCCTGTTCGCCGTGAGCGCAAGCGCCAACTACGGCGCGTCCGGGGGGAAGAAACCCCCGATCAAGCTGGTGGATATGAATGTCTGCTATGGCTGTCACACCCAGATCAAGGAGTTCCATGCCGACAGCCGGCATGCCTCCGTGAACTGCGCCTACTGCCATGAAAAGACCACGGAGCACCTGACCCAGGGTGCCAGGCCGGTGACCATCAAAGATCACCGCGCCTGCGCAACCTGCCACATGGCCCAGTACAACTCCTTCGTTGAGATCAATCTGGAGTCCAAGGCGCGGCATGAAAAGGCCGATCCGAAGAGCGTTTCGCCGAGGTTCGACAAGCTGATCGACGGCTTCGGCTTCACCAAGGAGCACAACGAGCCGCGATCGCATGCCTTCATGCTGGTGGACCAGTGGGCGGTTGACCGCGCCTTTGGCGGCCGCATGCAGTTCAAGGACTGGACCTACATCAGCAAGTCGGAACTGGTCGCCAACGGCGCCTGGAACGTGATGCGCGACCTGGATCCCAGCACGTCCGAGCAGAAGCGCTTCTTGCGCCAGACCGTGACCGCGGTGAACCCGGTGTGCATGAACTGCAAGACGCAGGACCACATCCTGGACTGGAAGTACATGGGTGATCCGGATCCCAAGGCCAGGTGGGCCCGGACCTCGTCCACGGTCGAGTTCGCGCGCGCCATGAGTCACCCGATGAACTGCTACATGTGCCACGACCCGCACTCCACGCAGCCTCGCGTGGTGCGCGACGCGCTGATCAACGCCGTCGTCGACCGCAAGCTCGGCACCTATCCGTATGACCCGGTGAAGAGCGAGCAGACCAAGATGACCAAGGTCACCTTCAAGCGTGGCGGCGAGGACTTCCGCGCCATCGGCCTGCTGTCCAGGTCCGACTCCGTGTTGATGTGCGCCCAGTGCCACGTGGAATACACCTGCGGCACCGGCTGGGACTGCTCCGACCCGAACAATCACACCCCCGTGGGCATGGCCGACCGCCGCACCAACCTGTTCCAGTGGGCGAACGTGTTCGACTACAAGAGCGTGGCGGTGGACCAGTACAAGTTCAAGGACTACAAGCACACCTTGACCGGCGCCTTCCTGCCCAAGATCCAGCACCCGGAAGTGGAAGTGTTCTGGGGATCCAAGCATGAGCGCGCGGGCGTGGAGTGCAAGGACTGCCACATGCCGAAAGTCAAGGAACCCAACGGTAAGGTGTGGACCACGCACGCGCAGAAATCGCCGCGCTACCGCATCAAGGAAACCTGCCTGACCTGCCACAAGGACTGGAGCGAGAAGGAAGCGCTGTACCTGATCGACTCCATCCAGAACTACACCCGCGGCAAGATCATGAAGGCAGAGCACCATCTGTCCGACTTCATCGACTGGATCAACCGCGCGCAGTGGAGCGGCAAGGTCTCCGAGGACATCCTGGCCAAGGCCTACGACCTGCAGTATGACGCCACCCTGTATTGGGAATGGTGGACCGCCGAGAACTCGGTGGGCTTCCACAACCCGCAGGATGCGCGCGAGTCGCTGACCCGCTCGATCGATGCCTCCCTTGAGGGCATCAACATGCTCAAGAAGGCGATGGGCGTGGATGTGATCATGGCCAAGGTCGGCCGCGAGAAATCCACCACCCCGACACCGCCGACGCCGAACCAGCTGCCGCCCGGTCCGGCCGGCAAGCCGAGCGCCGGTACGCGCGCCAAGGACGCGCTGGGTGAGGAGGCCTGGAAGCCCTACGTGCCGAAGAAGTAAGCGATGACACCGGGCATCCGACGGGTGCCCGGTCGGTTTGCCGGGGAGCGGAGCGATCCGCTCCCCTTTTTAATGAGAGCACCCCCTGGGCCGGGCTCTGCCCAGCCCACCCCCCCAAGGGGGTGTGAGAAACACTTGGGGCGGCCCGGCGTGTTTCTTGATCGAGCCGGGTTTTTTGAACCTGCGTTGTCCGTTATGATGTTACGCTTATCTTTCGATACCGCCGGATGCCCGACGAAGCGCTGCTTTCCGTTCATGATCTCGCCTGCACCCGCGGCGAGCGGCTCTTGTTCAAGGGCATGAATTTCACTGTCGGCAGCGGCGAACTGCTCCTGGTGCAGGGCGGAAACGGTCAGGGCAAGACCAGCCTGCTGCGACTGCTCACCGGCCTTTCCCGCCCGGATCAGGGCGAGGTGCGCTGGCGTGGTGAGCTCATCCAAAGACAGCGCGACACCTACCATGCCGAGATGAGGTACCTGGGCCATGCCAACGGCGTGAAAGAGGATTTGAACCCGGTCGAGAACCTGCGTTTTGCCGAGGGACTGCAGGGGCGTGCCTTCGATGCGGCCAGGGCCACGGCCACGCTCGAACGCCTGGGGCTGGACCGTTGTCTGGACCTGCCCTGCCGCGTGCTCTCCTTCGGCCAGCGCCGCCGGGTGGCCCTGGCCGCCGTGCTGATGGCGACCGCCAAGCTCTGGATCCTGGACGAACCCCTCACCGGCCTGGATGTGCATGCCGTGGCCCTGATGGAGCAGTTGATTCGGGACCACCTGGCCGGCGGCGGCCTGGCCGTGGCCACCACCCACCAGGCCCTGAACCTCGAGGGCATACCGGTGCAGCGCCTGCTGGTGGGCAAGGTCGCCATCCCCGAGCCGGCATGAGGCGATGACGTGCTACCGTTCATGGCCTGATGGCCACCCCTGACCATGAAAGACACCGTTGACGGCCATGAACGGTCCCTCACCTTAAGCCCCTCCCCCCGAGGGGGAGGGGAGCGTCGTGAGTCGGCTGCGCGACTTTCACGATCATGTACCGATTTCTACTCGCCGTCCTGCGCCGGGACCTGACCCTGGCCGCCCGCCGCCGCGGCGACTGGCTCATCGCCCAGTTCTTCTTCGTCATGGTGGCGAGCCTGTTTCCCCTGGGGGTGGGTCCCGAGCCGCAGATGCTGTCGCGCATCGGCCCGGGCGTCCTGTGGGTGGCGGCGACCCTGGCCTCGCTGCTGTCGCTCTCGCGCCTTTTCGCCGACGATCACCGCGATGGCAGCCTGGAGCGCATGATCCTCTCGCCCGAGCCCACCGTGCTCCTGGTGCTGGGCAAATCCCTCGCCCACTGGCTGATCTACGGCATCCCCCTGCTGATCATCGCCCCCGTGCTCGGGCTTCAGTTCAACCTGCCGGCGGAAGTCATCCTCACCCTGGAGATCTCGCTGTTGCTGGGTACGCCCATCCTCTCCCTCCTGGGCGGGGTGGGCGCTGCCCTCACCCTGGGGCTGCGTGGCGGCGGTGTGCTGCTCACCCTGCTGATCCTGCCCCTCTACATCCCCGCCCTGATCTTCGGCGCCGGCGCGGTCGACGGCGTCATGGCGGGAACCGGAGCTGAGGCGCATCTGTCTCTTCTGGGTTCGTTCCTCGTCCTATCCCTTATGATTGCGCCCTGGATCGCCGCCGCGGCCTTACGAGTGTCCTTGGAATGAACCTCTATACCTATGCCTCTCCCGCCACGTTCTACCACCTCGCCGGCAGGCTCACGCCCTGGTTCGCCTGGGGGGCGGGTCTGCTCACCCTCTGGGGCCTGTACGTAGGCTTCTTCGTCGCACCCACGGACTTCCAGCAGGGCGAGGCCTACCGCATCATCTTCATCCACGTCCCGGCGGCCTGGATGTCCATGTTCATCTACCTCGTCATGGCCTTCTGGGGCGCCATCGGTCTGGCCTTCAATACCCGGCTGTCGTTCATGATGGCACGGGCCCTGGCGCCCACCGGCGCCATGTTCACCTTCGTGGCCCTGTGGACCGGCGCCTGGTGGGGCAAGCCCATGTGGGGTACCTGGTGGGTATGGGACGCGCGCCTGACCTCCGAGCTGATCCTGTTGTTCCTCTACGTCGGCATCATCGCCCTGTGGGCCAGCATCGACGACGTCAAGCGCGCCGACCGTGCGGGTTCCCTGCTGACCCTGATCGGCGCCGTCAACGTGCCCATCATCTATTTCTCGGTGCAGTGGTGGAACACCCTGCACCAGGGTGCCACCATCAAACCCAGCGGCACCAGCATGGATGCCATCATGCTGCAGGGCATGCTGGTGATGGCCTTCGCCGCCTGGTTCTACACCATCGCCGTGGCCCTGGTGCGGGTGCGCCGCATCATCCTGGAGCGGGAGCGACACACGGAATGGGTGAAGGCACTGTTGGAAAAGGAGGTCTGAGATGGAGTGGGCAAGCTGGACCGATTTCTGGGACATGGGGGGCTACGGCTTGTATGTCTGGGGCTCCTACAGCGTCACCGCGGCCTGCATCTTGATCGAGGTCATGTTATTGAAACGCACCGCCAGCGACACTCGCCGTCGCCTCAAGCGCATGCAGCAATGGGAAGAACTGTGAAGCCACGTCATCGAAAACTCCTCGCGATCGTCCTGGCCCTGGCGGGCATCGGCATCGCCACCGCCCTGATCCTGAACGCATTCCAGAGCAACCTGGTGTTCTTCTTCTCCCCCACCGAGGTGGCGCAAGGCAAGGCCCCCACGGACCGCGCCTTCCGCATCGGCGGGCTGGTGGAGGTCGGCAGCGTGAAGCGTGCGCCAGACGGCCTGACCGTGAGTTTCGTGGTCACGGATACCGCCAAGTCCATCCCGGTGACCTACAAGGGCATCCTTCCCGACCTGTTCAAGGAGGGCAAGGGCGTGGTGGCCGAGGGCAGACTGGGTAAGGACGGCCTGTTCACCGCCACCCAGGTTCTGGCCAAGCATGATGAAAATTACATGCCGCCTGAAGCGGCGCACGCGATTGAACAGGCGCAAAAAGCTCAGCAAACCGTTCATGGCCGCTTGGCCGCCCCTGACTATGAAAGACATCGTTGACGGCCACGAACGGTCCCTCTCCCCCAGCCCCTCCCCCCGAGGGGGAGGGGAGCGTCGTGAGTCGGCTACGCGACTTTCACGGTAACGGTGGTAATGCCATGAGGCGGCGTGTCGGTTCGGCGCAGGCTGCCGACAACCCCTACAACATCAGGCCCCACCGAGCACCAGCCCACGGGCGGTGCACCGGATACCAGAGGAGACCGTCATGATCCCGGAACTTGGCCACTTCGCCATCATCATCGCCCTGCTCTTGGCGATCACGCAGGCCGTGCTGCCGCTCATCGGCGCGCAGCGCGGCAATCTCACCCTCATGGCGGTGGCGCGACCGGCGGCGCAGGGGCAGTTCGTCTTCCTGCTCATCGCCTACGCCTGTCTGGCCTACTCCTTCCTGGTCAACGACTTCACGGTGGAGAACGTCGCGCGCAACTCCTTCTCCCAGTTGCCCGAGGTCTATCGCTTCACCGCGACCTGGGGCTCGCACGAGGGTTCGCTGCTGCTGTGGGTGGTGATGCTGGCGTTCTGGACCACGGCCGTCTCGGTGTTCTCACGCCACCTGCCGGACGACATGGTGGCGCGCGTGCTCGGCATCATGGGTCTGATCTCCATCGGCTTCATCGCCTTCCTGCTGCTGACCTCCAACCCCTTCGATCGCCTGATCCCCGCCCCGGCGGACGGCCGCGACATGAACCCCCTGCTGCAGGACTGGGGCATGATCATTCACCCGCCCATGCTGTACATGGGCTACGTCGGCTTCGCCGTGGCCTTCGCCTTCTCCATCGCCGCCCTGCTCTCGGGCCGCCTGGATGCCGCCTGGGCGCGTTGGTCCCGGCCGTGGACGACGGTGGCCTGGGCCTTCCTCACCCTGGGCATCGTGCTGGGCAGCTGGTGGGCCTACCGCGAACTGGGCTGGGGCGGCTGGTGGTTCTGGGACCCCACCGAGAACGCCTCCTTCATGCCCTGGCTGGCGGGCACGGCCCTGATCCATTCCCTGGCGGTCACGGAGAAGCGCGGGGCCTTCAAGGCCTGGACCGTGCTGCTGGCGCTGACCACCTTCTCGCTGTCCCTGCTGGGCACCTTCCTGGTCCGCTCCGGGGTGCTGTCCTCGGTGCACGCCTTCGCCACGGATCCCGCCCGGGGTGCCTTCATCCTGGGTTTCCTGGCCGTGGTCGTCGGCGGCTCGCTCATCCTCTATGCCTGGCGTGCGCCGCAGATGGTCACCGGCGGGGCCTTCGGCTGGTTCTCCCGCGAGGCCATGCTGCTCGCCAACAACGTCATCCTGCTGGCGGCCATGGGCGCGGTGCTGCTGGGCACCCTCTATCCGCTGCTGATGGATGCCTTGGGACTGGGCAAGATCTCCGTCGGGCCACCCTATTTCAACGCCGTCTTCGTGCCCCTCATGGCACCCGCCCTGTTCCTGCTCGGCGTCGGTCCCCTGACCCGCTGGAAAGGAGACAGCGTGCCCGACATGGTGACGCGCATGAAGTGGGCCCTGGGGGTAGCGGTGGTCACCGGCTTCGCCCTGCCGCTCACCTTGGATGGGTTCAACCCCTGGGCCACACTGGGCTTCGCCCTCGCCATCTGGATCGCCCTGTCGGTGCTGATCGGTTTCCGCGACCGCCTCAAGCACGGCGCCCGGCTGTCGGGCCTGCCGCGCGCCTTCTGGGGCATGCAACTGGCCCACTTCGGCCTGGCCTGGGGCATCCTGGGCATGACCCTGGTGGCCAACTACGAACAGGAACGCGACGTGCGCATGAACGTCGGCGACCACACCACCCTGGCCGGCTACACCTTCACCTTCCGCGGCACCACCGAACACGACGGCCCCAACTATCGCGCCGCCCGCGGCACGGTCGAGGTGAGCCGCGACGGCAAGCTGCTCTATACGCTGCGGCCGGAAAAGCGCATCTACAACGCATCCGGCATACCCATGACCGAGGCCGCGGTGCGCTACAGCCTGACCAGCGACGTCTACGTCGCCCTGGGAGAGCCCCTGGACGACGAAGCCAAGGCCTGGGCCGTGCGCGTGTTCCACAAGCCCTTCATCAACTGGATGTGGTTCGGCGCAGTGTTCATGATCGTCGGCGGCTTCCTCGCCGCCTCCGACCGCCGCTACCGCATCGCGGTGAAGAGGCTGCAGGCACCCGCCGGCGCCGCCGCCCAGGGGGCATGAGATGAAAAGGTGGATACCCCTCATCCTGTTCGCAGTCCTGGTCGGCTTCTTCGCCAAGGGCCTGTTCCTCAATCCGCGCGAGGTGCCCTCGCCCTTGATCGGCAAGCCGACACCCGCCTTCAGCCTGCCGGTGGTGGGCAGCACGGAGCAGACCTTCAGCCCGGACGACATGAAGGGCAAGGTCTGGCTGCTCAACGTCTGGGCACCCTGGTGCGTGTCCTGCCGCCAGGAACACCCGTTGCTGATGAGCCTGGCGAGGGAGCGATCGGTGGCCATCGTCGGCCTCAACTGGAAGGACAAGGACCGCGAGGCGGCGCGGCTGCTGGCCCAGCTAGGCAACCCCTACGTCGCCGTGCCCGACGATCTGAGCGGCAAGACCGGCATCGATTACGGCGTCACCGGCACCCCGGAGACCTACGTCATCGACCGTGCCGGCGTCATCCGCATGAAGCACGTCGGCCCGATCACGCCGGAGGTGTGGGAAAAGAAATTCGAGCCGAAACTGAAGGAGCTTGGTGCATGAGATACCGCCCCGAAACATTCGCTTGGCCCCTTGCCCCCTTCAAGGGACCAAGAAACAGCCGGAGTGGCCCGTCGTCCATCCTGATCGCCTTCCTGTCCTCCCTGCTCTTCGCCCTGAGCCTCGGCATCCACGCCGGCGAGGCTCAGCCCAACGCGGAGGACCCGGTCATCGAGCAGCGCCTGGTCAAGATGGCGGAGGACCTGCGCTGCCTGGTCTGCCAGAACGAATCCCTGGCCGGCTCCCAGGCCGAGCTCGCGGTCGACCTGCGCCGCGAGATCCGCGAGCAGATGAAGGCCGGCAAGAGCGACCAGGAGGTCATCGCCTTTCTCACGGAGCGTTATGGCGACTTCGTGCTCTACCGGCCGCCGTTCAAGCCGGTGACCTATCTGCTCTGGCTCGGCCCCCTGCTGTTCCTGGGCATAGGCGCCAGCATCTGGTACCTGACCCTCAAGAAACGCCGCGCCGCCGAAGTCGTGCCGGTGGATGAGAAGCAGCTCGCCGCCGCCGCCCAACTCCTGGATGAGAAATAAGTACCCATGATTACACTTGACCCCTTCTGGTCCGTCACCTTGTTCTGGCTCGCCGCCGCCGTCTGCGTCCTCCTCGCCCTGGGCTTCGTGCTGCCGCCCCTGCTGCGGCGGCGTGAGGCCGCCGCCACGGCCGCGCGCAGGGACATCAATATCGCCGTCTACCGTGACCAGATGAAGGAAATGGAGGCCGACCGTGCCAACGGGCTGCTGTCCGAGGCGCAGTTTCAGACCGCGAAGCTGGAACTGGAGGCGCGCCTGGCCGAGGACGCCCTCGGCCGGGCCGACGCGGCGATGACGCCGGTGGCCAGCCGCCGCCTGGGCTACGCCCTGGCCGGCCTGCTGCCGATCGCCGCCTTCGGCCTGTATTTCACGCTGGGCAATCCGACCTCCCTGGTCGCCATCGCCGAGGCCCGGGCCAGCGGTGGACAGCAGGTCGCTGGCGGCCACGACATCATGAAGATGATCCAGCAGGTGGAGGAGAGGACCCGCACCGATCCCAACGACGGCCAGGCCTGGACCCTCCTGGCCAAGACTTACGCCGCCGTCGGCCATTGGCCGGAGGCCCTGCACGCCTATGAGCAGGCCTACCGGCTGCGCCCGGACGTGCCCTCCGTGATGACCGGCTACGCCGAGGCCCTGGCCATCAGCAACAACCGCGTGCTCCAGGGCAAGCCCCTGGAACTGGTGATGAAGGCCCTGGAGATAGACCCCCTCGACCTCAAGGGTCTCGAACTGGCCGGCATCGCCGCCTTCCAGGACAAGGGCTATGCCAAGGCCGCCTTCTACTTCAGGCACCTGTACAAGCAACTGCCGCCCGAGTCGCCCTACGCTCAGGACGTCCTGGAGGCCCAGCGGGAAGCGGAACGTCTGCTGCACAAGGAACTCACCGGACTGGAAGACCTCTCCAAACAGCCCGCCGGCCAGGGCCAGGCGGCCGCACCCGCAGCGGTCATCCATGGCAAGGTCGACATCGCCCCCGCCCTGAAGGCGAGGCTTTCGGCAAACGACGTGGTGTTGCTGTTCGCCCGCTCTGTAGACGGCGGGCCGCCGGTCGCCGCCCTCCGTGCCCCCGCCTCGGCCGGGTTTCCGATCGAGTTCGAGCTCAACGACCACATGGCCATGAACCCGGACAACAGGCTGTCCAAGTTCAAGGAAGTCACCCTCACCGCCCGTGTCGCCAAGTCCGGCGACATCAAGGGCGCGGCCGGCGATCTGGAAGGCAGCCTGAAGGCGGTGAAGGTGGGCAGCACCGACGTCAGGCTGGTGATCGATACCGTCCGTCAATGAACGCCCCCAGGGCCGGGACTTACCCAGCCCGCCGCCGAGGGGGTGCAAGAAACACTGGGGGCGGCCCGGCGTGTTTCTTGAGCGCGTGGACGATCCGATGGCGGGAGCCCAGTCGGCCCCAGCACCACCCGCGATGCCGATTGGGTCATGGGCTCCGGATAGACCCAGGCCTTGCAGGTCGGCCTTCAGGCCGACGGGGGTGGCTTGCTTGGCGTGGGGGGTTGAAGCCCGACCTGCAGACCTCAGGACTGTCCGGGTTCATTTTGGACTTGGCCCATCAGCGGCCGCATCGCCGCGAGCAGATTGGCGAACAGGCGTGGATGCTGCCGCTCCTGTTCCGCCAGCATTGCCTTCATCCTCTGCCGCTGCATCGGCATGGAGAAACAGGCCGGGCAATTTTCGGCGATGACGGGCAGCCCCGCCCTGCGGGCAAAGTCCCGTGTCTGGCGCTCGCGCGCATAGACGAAGGGCCGGATCACACGCACGTCGCCAGCGTCGTTCAGATAGCAGGCCCGCATGGTCCTCAGCTTGCCGCCGAAGAAGGCACTCATGAGGAAGGTCTCGGCCAGATCGTCCAGATGCTGGGCCAGG
>OGCL01002051.1_pt1 | contig 15252 bp, 13 predicted proteins | sample 1570041 | NCBI WGS metagenome assembly OGCL01 (sample SAMN06266162, study PRJEB24511) | hot springs metagenome | isolation source: Hot spring water | place: South Africa: Limpopo | collected 2015-06-22
CGGCAACATCGAGACCTACCGCCGCATGATCCACCACATGGACGAAGGCATCGGCCGCATCATGGCGCTGCTGGAAAGGCAGGGCCTGGCGCGCGACACGCTGGTCGTGTTCACCAGCGACAACGGTGGCGAGCGCTTCTCTGACAACTGGCCGCTGGTGGGCGGCAAGATGGACCTGACCGAGGGCGGCATCCGCGTGCCCTGGATCGCGCACTGGCCTGCGGTGATCGCCCCCGGCGGCGTGAGTGCGCAGACCTGCATGACCATGGACTGGTCGGCCACCATGCTCGACGCCGGCGGGGCCGCCGCGCATGCGGACTACCCGCTGGACGGCCGCTCGCTGATGCCGCTGCTGCGCGATGTCAGCGTGCAGGATGAGCCCCCGCTGTTCTGGCGCATGAACCACCGGGGCCAGCGCGCCATGCGCCAGGGCGACTGGAAGTACCTGCGCGTGGATGGCAACGACTACCTGTTCAACCTGGCCGACGACGAACGCGAGCGCGCCAACCGCGCGCCCGTGGAGTCCGAACGCCTGCAGGCCATGCGCGCCGCGTGGGAGGCGTGGAATGCATCCATGCCCGCCATTCCGGAGGACGCGACCGTGAGCCTGGGCTACTCGGTCAAGGACATGCCGGGCCGGTGAGTCCCCGGGGCCGCCGCGCATGTTCGTCCGCAGGGGCCAGTGTTGAGGCAATTTTTGGCCTTCACCGCGCGATGGGCATGCCTTTTAAGCTATAAATTTAATAGCATTCCGCTTTTCCCCGCCTCCAGCAGCCGCGTGAGCAGCGGGTGCATCACCTTGCGGGCGCTGTAGATCAGGTGAAACTGCTCCTGCACGTCGGGCGTGGTGCCCACCTGCACCAGGCCGTGGGTCTGTGCCAGGTGCTCGCCCAGCGACACGGGCGCGGGCATCACGCCCATGCCGGTGGCGGCAAAGGTGCTCAGCAGCGCGCTGTCTTCAAACTCGCCCGCGATGCGCGGGCGGATGCGTTCGCGCTCCAGCCAGTGGTCGATGCGCGCGCGCATGGCGGCGTGGTCGGTGGGCAGCAGCACGGGCACCACGGCCAGGCTGTGCGGGAAGTTGTTGGCCGCCGCCTCGGCCCACAGCGGAGGCGCGTACCAGGCGATGGCGCTGCTGCCCAGCAGCTGGCTGGTGGTGCGCAGGGCGGGGTTGGGGGGCGCGGCGCGGTCGGCCAGCACGGCGTCCAATTTGTGCAGCGCCAGCTCGCCCAAGAGGGGCTGGAACTCGCCCTCGTGGCACAGCAGGCGCAGGTGCGGCTCGTCCAGCACGGGCGTCAGCAGCCGGTGCACGGCCAGCTTGGCGATGCCGTCGGAGATGCCCAGGTTGAGGCGCAGCGTCTGGCCGCTGGCGGCCTCGCGCACGCGCACGGGCAGCAGCTCGCCTAAAGCGAAGATGTGGTCGGCCTCGTGCAGCGCAGCCACGCCCGCGTCGGTCAGCACCAGGTTGCGGCCCTCGGTGCGCAGCAGGCTCACGCCCAGGGCCTTCTCCAGTTCGCGCACCTGGGCACTGATGGTCTGTACGGCCATGTCCAGCCGCTCGGCGGCGCGGGCAATGCCGCCCTCCTTGGCCACCACCCAGAAGTAGAAAAGGTGGCGGTAGTTGAAGCTCTGGCTCATGGGCGCCTTTCGGGGGAGAAACAGGTTTGGTTCGTAAAAACCGAACCAATGCTACCAATATGACAGGTTTTTAAGAATCCACTGCATCCCTACAGTGCGGGTCTGTTGCCGGGTGGGGCGCCCGGCCAAGCATTCCCCTTTGGAGAAAGATCATGGAAACAATAGGCACCTGGTGGATGTGGACGGGTTTTGCCGTCTTTGTGGTGGTGGCCATTGCCATCGACCTCTTGGTGATGGAGCGCCAGGGCGCACACAAGGTCACGATGAAAGAAGCTCTGCGCTGGAGCCTGCTGTGGTTCTCGCTGGCCTTTGTGTTCGTCGCCATCCTGTGGTGGTACCTGGACGGCAGCCAGGGCCGCGAGGTGGCCAACACGGTGTCGATGCAGTTCATCACCGGCTACCTGGTCGAGAAGAGCCTGTCGGTGGACAACATCTTCGTCTTCCTGATGCTGTTCAGCTACTTCGCGGTGCCGCCGCAGTACCAGAAGCGTGCGCTCATCATCGGCATCATCGGCGCCATCGTGCTGCGCACGCTGCTGATCCTGGCCGGTGCCTGGCTGCTGGCCACCTTCCACTGGCTGCTGTATGTGTTCGGTGCGTTCCTGGTCATCACGGGCGTGAAGATGTGGTTTGCTGCGGGCCAGGAGCCCGACATCGCCACCAACCCGGTGCTCAAGTTCCTGAAGAAGCGCATCCGCATCACCGACCAGTTCGATGGCGAAAAGCTCTCGACCATGATCAACGGCGTCAAGCATTTCACGCCGCTGTTTGTGGTGCTGGTGCTCATCGGCACCACCGACATCATCTTTGCGGTGGACAGCATCCCGGCCATCTTCGCGATCACCAGCGACCCGTTCATCGTGCTCACGGCCAACATCTTTGCCATCCTGGGCCTGCGTGCGCTGTACTTCCTGCTGGCTGACCTTGCCAACCGTTTCCACCTGCTGGCCTATGGCCTGGCGCTGGTGCTCGTGTTCATTGGCGGCAAGATGCTGCTCATCGACCTGGTGAAGATCCCGATCGGCTATGCGCTGCTGGTGACGGCGTCGTTGATCGCAGGCTCCATCTTCCTGTCGCTGCGCAGCTCGGGTGAAAGCGCCCACGGCGCCCCGGCCCTGCCACGCAAAGACTGACGCAAGGCCACCCGCCATGGAACTCTTCGACTCTGTTTTGCTTTTCCTGCTGGCGGGCCTGGTCGCGGCCACCGTCATCGCCCACCGGGCGGGCAACGAGCGGCGCGACGTGCGGCTGCTGATGGGGCTGTCGGCCCTGTGCGGCGCCGGTGCCGCCGCCGCGTGGGCCTGGGGCTGATGATGCAGATGCTCTGCACCTTGCGCCGCTGGCTGCGCGGGCTGGAACCCCGGGCGCGCGCCCACCTGGAGCGCGGCTGGCTGGCGCGCTACCAGCCCTGGCTGGAGCAGCGTGCGCTGTTCCGCTTTCAGCGCCAGCCACTGGCGCGCGGGGTGGCGGCGGGCATGTTCTGCGGGCTGATCCCCGGGCCGCTGCAGATCCCGGGCACGCTGCTGGTCTGCGCCTGGCTGCGCGGCAACATCGTGGCGGGTGGGGTGGCCACGTTCTACACCAACCCGCTCACCACCGTGCCGCTGTATGTGCTGGCGTTCTACCTGGGCGCGCTGGTCATGCCCGGCACCCACACCCTGCCCGCATGGAGCAGCGTGGTGCCGGGCGGAGACTTCTCGGTGCAGGCGCTGGGCACCTGGATGCAGGCCCTGGGCGCACCGCTGCTGGTGGGCCTGCCCACGCTGGGCCTGGTGATGGCGGTGCTGGGCTATGCCACGGTGCAACTGCTGTGGCTGGCGCCTGCACTGCAGCGCAAGCGGCGCCTGGCACGCAGCCGCTGAGCGTTGTTTAGCGGGAGGTGCGCGGCATGTGGGCGCAGCGCCCGCCAGTGCCACCGTGGAACTGGCTTTGCCAGGCCACGGGTGGCGTCCCCCTTGGGGGAAGGCGCCGAAGGCGACACAGGGGGTTAGTCGAGTTTTACGCCCACCTTCGTAATGACCCGCCCCCATTTCTCGCGCTCGGCGCGCGCAAAGCTGCCCATCTGCGCCGCCGTGCCGGGCATGGGCTCCACCCCCAGGGCCTGCAGCCGGGCCTTGGTGCGCGTGTCGGCCAGGGCCGTCTGCAGCGCCTTGCTGAAGGTCGCCGCCACATCGGCCGATGCGCCGGCGGGCACCACCAGGCCTTGCCACGCAAACCCCTCAAACCCTTGCAGCCCTTGCTCGGAAATCGTGGCCACCTCGGGCATGGTCGTCACGCGCTGCGGGCTGGCCACGCCAATGGCCTTCACTTTGCCGGTGTTGAGGAACGGGTACACCGTGGCGCTGTCGATCCACATCGCGGGCACCTGGCCGCCGATCACATCCTGGATGGCCGGTGCCGCGCCGCGATACGGCACATGCGTGAGCTTGAGTCCGCTCTGTTCGCGGAACAGCTCGCCCACCAGGTGGTGCGGGCTGCCCGGCCCGGCGGACGCCCAGTTCACACCATCGGGCATCCCTTTGGCCCAGGCCATGAACTCCTTCAAGTTCTTGGCGGGCACGTTGTTGGACACCACCAGGAACATCGGAAAGCGCACCAGCAGGCCCACGGGCTGGAAGTCCTTCTCGGCGTTGTAGCTCAGCTTGCTGAACAAAAACGGGTTGGCCGCCAGCGTGGCGAAGTCGGCCGAGAAAATGAGGTTGCCGTAGTCCTTGTTGCGCGCGCTGTATTCAGCGGCGATGTTGGTGCCCGCGCCGGGCTTGTTGTTGATGACGATGGAGCGGCCCAGCGTGGCCGACATCGATTCGGCAATCGTGCGCGCCACGATGTCCGAGCCGCCGCCAGCGGCGTAGCCCACCACCCATTCGAGCGGTTTGGTGTCCTGGGCATGGGCCAGGGGGAGGGCGGTGGCCAGGGCCAGCCCGGCCAGGGTGGTGAGGAAATGTTTGCGCTGCATGGTGTTGTCTCCGTGGTGTTGTAAAAAAATCAGGGCAAAGCCCGGGCCTTGCACCGTCTGTGCGGTGCTGAAGCTGTGGGGATGAAAAGGGGGCTGCGGCTAGGCCGCCACCGCGTGGGTGGGCACCACCGGCGTGATGGCCGGGGTGGTGCGCCGGTCGGCCATCGGCACGGCACTGCCGCGCGCCAGTTGCAGCGCGTGCTGCAGCGTGGTCTGGTCGCCAATGTGGTTGGCCAGCAGCAGCACCAGGCGTGCGTTCATGGCGTGGCTTTCGGGCGTGGACAGGCCCTGGTGCGCGGCAATCAGCGCTTCATAAAAGTCGTCGCAGGCCTGCAGGTTGGGTTGGGTGTTCAGCATGGGCATGTTCCTTGTCGTCTTCCTGGTCAGGCGGCTGCGGCCGTGGCACGCGCCAGTGCGCTGCGCACGGCCGCTTCGGTGGGCGTGCGCCAGCGTGCGCACACATGCTGGTCGGGCCGCACCAGGTACACGGTGCGCGGCAGCGCATCCAGCCGCTGGGCGGCCAGCGCCTGGTGGTCGATCACGTCGATGCCGATTTGCAGCACCTTCACGTTGGGCAGGTCATGGGCCCAGGCAGGGGCCGGGCCAAACACCAGCAGCGTGAAGTCCGGCCCCAGCTCGCGCAGCAGCCAGGTGGGTTGGCTTTGCTTTGTCAACGGTGCATCCAGCAGCACGGCACCGGGCACCTGGGTACCCGCGAAGTGATCGGTATCCGGCGTGTTCAGCGGCGACTGGTGCAGCGTGGCGGGCACCGACAGGCGGCCGCTGTTGACGATGCGCCTTGCAAACGCATGTTCGCGCGCCAGGTGCAGTGCCGCGTCGCGGAACAGGCGGCTCACCTCGCTCTTGGGCGTGATGAAGTCGGTGGCGCGGGTGGAGTTGCACAGGTTCTCATCGGCCGCGTATTCACGCTCGGGGCCATAGGTGCTCACCAGCGCGGGGCTGGCGCGGCCCCGGAGCACCCAATCGAGCTTCCAGGCCAGGTTCTCCGCGTCCTGCACGCCGCTGTTGGCACCCCGTGCGCCAAAGGGCGAAACGCCGTGGGCGCTGTCGCCCGCGAAGATGACGCGGCCGTGCACGAACTGGTCCATGCGCAGGCAGGCAAAGGTGTAGACGCTCGCCCAGTCCAGCTCAAACTGCGCATCCGCGCCCAGCAGCGCCTTCACGCGCGGGATGATGTTCTCGGGCTTTTTCTCTTCCTCGGGGTCGGCGTCCCAGCCCAGCTGGAAGTCGATGCGCCAGACGTTGTCGGGCTGGCGGTGCAGCAGCACGCTCTGGTTGGGATGAAAGGGTGGGTCGAACCAGAACCAGCGCTCGGTCGGGAAGTCCGCCTCGTCCGCCAGCTTCACGTCGGCGATCAAAAAGCGGTCCTGAAAAATGCGCCCCTTGCTCTCCAGCCCCAGCATCTGCCGCGTGGGCGAGCGTGCGCCGTCGCAGGCCACCAGCCATTGCGCGTCGATCTGGTAGGTGCCCTCGGGCGTGTCGATGCTCAGCAGCGCGCCGTCCGCGCGGCTTTGCACCGCCGTCACCTTGTTGTGCCAGCGGATATCGATGCCCGGCAACTGCAGCGCACGCTCCACCAGGTAGGCCTCGGCGTAGTACTGCTGCAGGTTGATGAAGGCGGGGCGCTCGTGGCCTTCTTCGGGCAGCAGGTTGAACTCGTACAGCTGCTCGTCTTTCAGGAACACCTTGCCCAGGTTCCAAGAGACGCCCTTGTCCACCATGCGCTGGCCCACGCCCAGGCGGTCCCAGATCTCCAGCGTGCGCTTGGCAAAGCAGATGGCGCGTGAGCCGATGGAGAGCTTGTGGTCGTTGTCCAGCACCACCACGCGCTGCCCGCGCTGGGCCAGGTCGATGGCGAGCGACAGGCCCACAGGGCCCGCGCCGATGACCACGATGGGGTGTTGTGCGAGCGTCGCCCGGTCCTGGTCGGGCGAGCGCACGTAGCCGAAGTCGATGGCCTGCACCTCGGCGCCACTGGCGTGGAATGCTTCGGTGGGAATGTCTCTGGGGTTCATATCTTTTGTCTCCTCCAGCCTCGGCGGCTCAGCCTTCCAAAGCCTTCCACATTTGGATGTCGCGCTCGGCGGTCCAGATGCGTGGGTCGGGGTATTGCGTGGCCTCGTCGTACGCACGGGTCACGTCAAACGGCATGCAGTGGTTGAAGATGACCCAGTGGCCGTACTTGGGCTGCAGCTTGGCAAACGTGGCTTCGTAGACCTTGCGCAGGTCTTCGCCCTTGGCCGCACTGGCCTTCACGCTCTCGTACAGGTCGCTGATGAAGGCGCGTGTGCCCGCCAGGCCCGCCTGCACCTGATCGGGCGTCTGCAGCGCGGCGCCCCGGCCGGGCACCAGCTTCTCGGGCTTCAGCGCAGCGATGTTGTCCAGGGTCTGCGGCCAGTCCTGGAAGTACGCGTCGCCCGCATACGGCGTGGCGTCGAACTCCACCAGGTCGCCGCTGAACAGGATCTTTTCCTGCGGCAGCCAGGCCACCGTGTCGCCCTTGGTGTGGCCCCGGCCCAGTTGCAGGATCTGCACTTCCAGCTTGCCCAGCCACAGGGTCATCTTCTTGTTGAAGGTCATGGTCGGCCAGGTCAGGCCGTCCGGCACGCTCTCCACGTTCTGGAACAGGCGCGGAAAGCGGCCGATCTCGCTGTCCTTGTCGAACTGGCCGCGCTCCACGATCAGGTCGCGCGTGTCCTCGCTGGCAATGATGTGCTCGGCGCCGTACGCACTGGCCCCCAGCACGCGCACCGCATGGTAGTGGGAGAGCAGGACGTACTTGATGGGCTTGTCCGTCACCTCGCGGATGCGGCGGATCACGTCCTGCGCCATCACGGGCGTGGCCTGGGTGTCGATGACCATCACCGCGTTGTCGCCAATGATGATGCCGGTGTTGGGGTCGCCCTCGGCCGTGTAGGCATAGGCGTGGTCGGAGAGCTTGTCGAAGCTCACCTTCTTCACTTCGAGGTCGGCGGCGGAGGCAAAGGTTTTGACGGTGCTCATGGTGATGATTTGTTAATGGTGAATGCGTTTATCTAAACGGAATGCGTTGATGTTAGGCAAGAAATTCGTTCATGTCTAACGCATTTGTTTAGGTGTAAACCCGGAGGGCGTATGGATGCTGCACTGCGTGGACAATCGCCCCATGCCCACCACGACCCCCGACCTGCCCCCCGCCGACGACGAAGACACACCCCGCAGCCCGCGCGGCATTCAGAGCGTGGAGGTGGGCGGCCAGCTGCTGAAGGTGCTGGCACGCACCGGCCGGCGCATGGCGCTCAAGGACCTGGCCCGCGCGGCGGACATGACGGCCGCCAAGGCCCACCCCTACCTGGTGAGCTTTGGCAAGCTGGGACTCATCGAGCAGGACGCCGTGAGCGGCCACTACGGCCTGGGCCCCTTGGCCATGCAGCTGGGCCTGATCAGCCTGCAGCAGGTGGACCCGGTGCGCCTGGCCATTGCCGAGCTGCCCGCGCTGGCCCAGCGCATCGGCTACACCGTGTCGGCCTCGGTCTGGGGGGACAACGGCCCGACCATCATCCGTGTGGAAGAAGGCCCCACCGCCGTGTATGTGGCCATGCGCCACGGCACCACGGCCTCGGTGCGGCACACGGCCACGGGCAAGGTGTTTGCGGCCTTCGGCCCGCGCGAGCGCGCTGCGGCTGCGCTGGCGGCCGAAGGGTTTGCGGGTGCGCTGGATGAGCCCGCCTTTGCGGCCGAGCTGGAGGCGGTGCGCCAGCACCAGATCAGCGAAGTGACTGACCAGCTGCTGCCCGGGATCAGCGCGCTGGCAACGCCGGTGTTTGATGGGTTCGGGCAACTGGTGCTGTGCATCGCCGTGATCGGCCCCAGCGCGACGCTGCAGACGGGGCCCGCCAGCCCGGCGGCGCAGCATCTGCGCGAGGCGGCGCGGGGGTTGTCGCAGCGGTTGGGGGCGCCGGTCAGCCCCGTGTAGGTTGTTGGGCGATCAGCCCGCTGCGCGCCCCAGCGCCTGGTCGATGTCCCACAGGATGTCGTCCAAGTCTTCAATGCCTACCGACAGCCGCACCATGTCCGCGCTCACCCCCGCGCGGGCCAGCTCTTCTTCGTTCAGCTGCCGGTGTGTGGTCGATGCAGGGTGAATCACCAGCGTCTTCGCGTCGCCGATGTTGGCCAGGTGGCTCAAAAACTCGCAGGCGTCGATGAACTTCTCGCCCGCCGCCGCGCCGCCCTTCACGCCAAACGTGAGGATGCCCGAGGCGCCCGGCGCGCCGTCCACCGCGCGGAACTGCTTTTGCGCGAGGTCGTAGTACGGCGAAACCGGCAGACCGGGGTAGTTGACCCACGCCACCTGCGGGTGGCGCTGCAGAAACTTCGCCACGGCCAGCGCATTGCGGCAGTGCTCGCGCATGCGCAGGTGCAGGGTTTCGGCGCCCTGCAGCAGCTGCCACGCGTTCATGGGCGAGAGCACGCCGCCGAAGGTGCGGTTGACCTCCATGCGCGCCTTCATGGTGTAGCCGAAGTCGCCAAAGGTCTCGTAGAACTTCACGCCGTGGTAGGCGCGGCTGGGCTCCACCATCTCGGGGAATTTGCCGTTGTCCCACGGGAACTTGCCGCCCTCCACCACCACGCCGCCCATGGTCGTGCCATGCCCGCCGATGTACTTGGTGGCGCTGTGCACCACGATGTCAGCGCCTAGGTCCAGCGGGTTGCACAGATAAGGGCTGGCCACCGTGTTGTCGATGATGAGCGGCAAGCCATGCGCATGCGCCACCTCGGCCACGGCCGCGATGTCGAGCACGTTGACCAGCGGGTTGCCGATGGTCTCGCCATACACGGCGCGGGTGTTGGGGCGCATGGCGCGCGCAAAGTTTGCGGGGTCGGCCGGGTCCACGAATGTGGTCTCAATGCCCAGGCGAGAGAAGCCCACGCCCAGCTGCCCCACCGTACCACCGTAGAGCGTGCTGGCCGCCACGATGTGGTCGCCGGTCTTCAGGATGGCCAGCAGCGCCGCCATCTGCGCGGCCATGCCGCTGGCGCAGGCCAGGGCCGCGCGGCCGTTTTCGAGGCTCGCGATGCGCTCCTCGAACACCGCCACCGTGGGGTTGCTGATGCGGCTGTAGACGTTGCCAAAGGTCTGCAAGTTGAACAGGCTGCTCGCGTGCTCGGCGTTGTCGAACACAAAGCTCGTCGTCTGGTGGATGGGCGTAGCGCGCGCGCCGGTCACGGGGTCGGGCTGGGCACCGGCATGGATGGCGCGGGTGCCAAAGCCAAAGGCGCGGTCGGCGCCGGAGGGTGGGTTGGAAGACATGGGTTATGAATAAAAAAGGCCGTTTCCGCGCAATGGGTAAGCGGTTGTAGCTATCAAATTGCTAGTAAGGCAGTTGCCGCAAGCGCTTGGCGCTGATCACGCGCGTGTTCACGCCCATCCAGCCCAGGCCCCCAAACAGCCGCGCGTGTTCGATCTTCACGCAGCGGTTCTGGATCACCTGCAGCCCAGCGGCCTCGGCGCGTTGCCCGGCCACTTCGTTGAACACGCCCAGCTGCAGCCACAGGCATTGGGCGCCGATGGCAACGGCCTCCTCGGCCAGCGGCGGGATGTCCTCGCTCTTGCGAAAGCAGTCCACCATGTCGATCTTCTGCCCCTGCGCCGCCAGCGCGGCGGCCGCCTCGGTCACGCTGGCGTACGCCGTCTCGCCCAGGATCTGCCTGCCCTCGCGCGCCACCAGCGGGTTGACCGGCACGATGCGGTAGCCATGCGCCTGCATGTACTTGGCGGCAAAGTAGCTGGGGCGGTGCCACTGCGGCGAAAGGCCCACCACCGCAATGGTGCGGCAGGCGGTGAGCAGGTGGCGCAGGGTGCTGATGGTGTCGGGGGGGTGGAGCATGCAAACAGTGTACGCATGCCCCCGGGTTCACAGCGGAGGGTCAGGCCGGCGATTTGTACTTGATGCTGCACCCGTACGGCGCCGTCGTCGCCGCCGAAATCGGCTTGCCCGCCAGCGCCTCCGCCAGCCCCACCTTCACATAGTTGGTGGCTTTCTCGATGTCGGCCGGGCGGGCCGAGGGGATGCTGTCGATGCCGCCTGCGTACACCAGCATGCCCTGTGGGTTGACGATGTACATGTGCGGTGTGGTGCGCGCGCCGTAGCTCTTGCCCACGGTGCCTTCCTCGTCCATCAGCACGGCGGTGGGGGCGGATTTGCGCTCCTGCTTCCAGGCCATGAGCTTGGCGGGCTCCAGGTAGTCGCTGCTGGCTTTTTCGGTGGAGTTGATGGACAGCCAGACCACGCCCTTACTCGTGGCGTCCTTTTGCGTGGCGGGCATGTTGCCGCTGTCGTAGTGCTTGCGCACAAAGGGGCAGCCGGGGTTGGTCCATTCCAGCACCACGTGTTTGCCTTTGAAGTCCGACAGGCGCACGGTTTTGCCGGATGTGTCCTTGAGCATGAAGTCGGGCGCGGGCTGGCCCACGGTGGCGGCGGCCTGGGCGCCCAGAGCGACGAGGGCAGCGGTGGCGATCAACGTACGGCGAAGCAGCTTCATGGCGGGGTCTCCTGAAGGGTTGGCGGGTGGTCGAAAGCAGGGCGGGCTACAGCTGGGCGATGGTGGCGCGCACCTCGTCCACGCTGAGCACTTCGGTCAGCACCACCGGCGGCTTGCCGGGGCGGTAGAACACGTACACCGGCACGCCACTGCGGCCCAGTGACGCCAGGGCGGCCGTGATGGCGGGGTCGCGGCGCGTCCAGTCGGCGCGCAGCAGGGCGACGTTCTTGGCTTGCAGGTCGGCCAGCACGTCGGCGTCGGCCAGCGTGGTCTTCTTGTTGTACTGGCAGGTTACGCACCAGGCGGCGGTGAAGTCCACAAACACGGGGCGGCCCCCGGCCACGATCTGCTCGGCCGCGCCGGGTGCCCAGGGTTGCCAGCCAGTGGTCGAAGCCTGCGTGGAGGGCGTGGCGGCCTGCGCGGTGGGAATGTGGGTGATGTGCGGCGCAAAGGCCCAGACCAGCAAGGCCATGGCCGCGATGGACACCGTGGCCATCCACACCCGCGCGCGGCCTGCCAGCGACAGGGCCCATACCACCAGCGACAGCCCCACCAGCAGGATCAGCAGCGCGCCCGCGCCATCGATGCCGCTTTGCTGGCCCAGCACCCACACCAGCCAGACCACGGTGGCCAGCATGGGGAAGGCCATCAGCTTGCGGAAGGTGTCCATCCACGCGCCGGGGCGGGGCAGGGCGCGCGCCACGGCGGGCACAAAACTGGCCACCAGATACGGCAGCCCCAGCCCCAGCCCCAGCGCCGCAAACACGGCCAGCGCCTGGGGCGCGGGCAGCGTAGCGGTAAGGCCCAGGGAAGCGCCCATGAACGGCGCGGTGCAGGGTGATGCCACGGCCACGGCGAGCACGCCGGTGAGAAAGCTGTCGGCCACCGGGTGGCGCGCCTGCAGGCTGGCCACCGAAGACGGCAGGAAATGCCCGAACTCGAACACGCCCGCGAGGTTGAGCGCGATCAGCGTGAACAGCGCCGCCAGCGAGGCCACCACGGCGGGGGACTGCAGCTGAAAGCCCCAGCCCACCGCCTCGCCCGCCGCGCGCAGGCCCAGCATGAGCGCGCCGAGCAGCATGAACGACAGCACCACACCCGCCGTGTAGGCGATGCCGCTGATGCGGTGCGCGCGCCGGTCTTGCGCATGCTGGGTAAAGCCCACCACCTTGATCGCCAGCACCGGGAACACGCAGGGCATGAGGTTGAGGATGAGCCCGCCGAGCAAGGCGCCCAGCAGCGCGGCGGTGAGTGTGAGGGCGGAGGCGCCCGAGCCCGCAGCCGAGGTTGCGGCGCCGCCTGCTTGCGCCGCATTGGCCTTGAGCGCGGCCTCCAGTGCGGGCGAGACTGCCGTCATCGACGCAACCGGCGGCCAGGTGCCCAGCACCTTCAGCTCGGCGCGGTAGCCGGTGCGCGTGTCGGGGCCAGTGGCATGTGCGGGCGACTGCTCGGCCAGCACCACGGGCATCAGGCTGGGGCTGGCGCTGCGCTGGGTGGACAGCGGGATCTGCGCGGTCCAGACGCTCCCGTTCCAGCTCTGCTTCCAGCTGGCGGCGTTGTCGATGACCTCGGCGGTCTCGGGGAACAGGTCCAGCGTCTTGCCACGCAGTGCCACGGGCAGGCCCTGCACGCTGACGTTCAAGGTGTTGCCCTCGGCGGCGAGCTGCGCCTGGCTGTCAGGCACGATGCCGTTGGTACCCGCCAGCACGGGCCCGGGGTGGGCTTTCGCGGCAGCGTCGAACGCAGCACCGTTCAGCGCGGTGGTGCTCTGGATGGGCAACTGCAGGGTGAACTCGCCCTCTTCAGGAATGCATTCCTTGCGGCATACCAGCCACGAGGCGCGCAGCTGGATGGTGGCGTCCTTGGCCAGCGGGCCGGGGGCGTAGGTGCTGGCCACCGTCACCGGCACGGGCAGCAGCACCGTGCCTTCGTAGCCGTAGTTGGCCAGCGTGCCGATGGGGATCTTCTTGGGCAGGGGCCAGGCGATTTCGCCCGCGTCCAGCCCGGCGGGCAAGGTCCAGGCCAGGTCGGTGGGCAGGCCGGAGTCGCCGGGGTTTTTCCAGTAGGTGTGCCACTCGGGCTGGTGGGTGATCTGCAGGCCCAGCCACAGCGGCTGGCCGGGGGCCACGCCCTGCGGCGCATGGGCCAGCAGCTCGGCGCGTACGTACGGGGTGGTGACCACGCTGGTGCCTTGGCCGGTGGTTTTGGAGCTAAATTGGGCGTTTGCGCCCGTCCATAAAGCGCTTGCAGCTATCAAAAACAGAGTAACTGCGAGGCGGTAAAGCGGGCGTGAAGGCATGGTGCAGTGTGGGAGCGGGCAGGGCGGGTTTGGTTCCGGCGCCACCATCGTTTCAATTCTCAATGCACCATTGTGCTTTGCGCCATCCACGCCCGTGGAAACTGGCGCAGCCAATGCCAGTGCCCCCGCGCAAGGGCCGTCCCGCCGCGCTGGGGGCGTCCCCCTCCCGCGCAGCGAGAGAGGGGGAAGGCGCCGCAGGCGACTCAGGGGGTGTTGCTCACTGTGTCGCCAGGCTCAAATCCGCACGCGGGGTCCACTTTTCGGGCTGTTTGCCCGACTTGGGGGCCGCCACAAACAGCCGCTCCACCGGCAACTTTTGCGCCACCAGATAGGCGCGGATCGCCTGGCCGCGCTGGGTGGCCAGCTCGGCGGCCATGGCCTCGGTGGCGGCCTGGTTGGCCAGCAGCAGGGCTTCCATTTCGGGCACGGTGAGCTCCTTGGCCAGGCCGACCAGGTTGCGCGGCTTGGGCATGTCGGCGCGGCGGTACACCTCCTTGAGCAGGGCGGGGTATTCGGCGGCCGACACGGGGCTGGTGTCTGCCGGGCTCGCGCGGCGCTTTTCGGCCAGCACCCGCTGCTGCAGGCTTTCGCGCTGCAGGCCTTCGCGCTCTTCCTGCAGGTTGGCCGTTCCGGTCACGGTGATCTTGAGCGCGGGGCGATCAGCCAGGGCCTTGGCCACCTTGTCCAGGTTCTGCTGCGCCTCGGGCGTGAGGGTGGCGCTGCCGGGGGCAAAGGGCACATGGTTCATCTCCTCGCCGCCGCCAAAGGCGCTGGCCAGCAGGCTGAAGGGCGAGGTCAGCGCCTTGCCGATGAGGTTGACGATGATCTTGAAGATCACCGGGCCGATGCGGAACTGGGGGTCGTTGAGCGAGCCGCTGATGGGCAGGTCCAGGTCGATCACCCCCTGGCGGTCGGCCAGCAGGGCCACGGCCAGCTTCACGGGCAGGCTGTTGGGGGCGCCCTCCACGGGCTCGCCAAAGGTCAGCTGGTTGAGCACCAGCCGGTTGCTGGCGGTGAGCTGGCCGTTCGGCAGCACCTTGTAGTTCACATCCACGCTGAGCTTGCCGCGTTCGATGCCATGCCCGGCGTACTTGACGGCGTAGGGCGTGAGTGGGGGCAGCTCTAGGTCGCGCACCTTGCCGGTGATATCGAGCGCCAGGGGCTGTGCCAGGGGGTTGAGCTTGCCGGTGATTTCGAGCGAGGCCGAGCCTTCGGCGCGACCGCGCAGTTCCAGGTCGGCCAGCACGGGATCGCCACCGGGGGCCTGCGACGAGAACGCGCTGAGCTTGCCGGTCAGCTCCGAGAGGTTGGCCGCGTAATTGGGCTTGATGAAAAAGTCCGAAAACGCCACCCGGCCATTGACCAGGCTCACAGGGCCGAACTGCACCACGGGGGCGAGTGGGTTGGCTTGCGCTACGGCAGCGGCGGAGGAAGGCACCGAGGCGGCTGGCGCTGCGGCCGTTGCCGCGGCCTGTGTGGGGGCAGAGGCGGCGCCGGGGCTGGCATTGGCCGACGCGCTGGCCGCATTGGCCGCGCGTGCTTCTTCAGGCGTCTTGGCAATGTCGCTCAGGTTGATGCGGCCCACCTCGTTCACGGTGACGCGCGCAAAAAAGTCCACCAGGCTGGTTTCCTTCACCTCCACGCGCGGCGCGGTGCCGGGGGCGGTGGCCACGGCCAGGCCGCGCAGGTTCAGGCTCTTCCAGGCCAGCAGTTCCTCGCCCACCTGGGCCTCGGTCTTGGGGGTGAAGGCGGCCGTGCTGTTGGCCTGCAGGTCTTCGACCACCGCATCGCCCGCCAGGCGCAGGCTGACGCCCTT
>OGCL01002055.1_pt1 | contig 15225 bp, 16 predicted proteins | sample 1570041 | NCBI WGS metagenome assembly OGCL01 (sample SAMN06266162, study PRJEB24511) | hot springs metagenome | isolation source: Hot spring water | place: South Africa: Limpopo | collected 2015-06-22
CGTGCCCGTGGCCCTCGTGTTCTTCAACTGGGGCGAATACACCGTGCACAAGCAACTGGGGCATGTGAAGACCCGCTGGGGCGGGCTGTTCTACCAACGGCACACAGGCGACCACCACAGCTTTTTTGTCGAGGGCCACATGCGCTACGAGCAGCCCCGCGACTGGCGTGTGATCCTCTTCCCTGCCTGGCTGGTCGTGATCTTCAGCGCGGTGGCCTGGGCGGTCTGGTGGGGTCTGGGGCAGGCACTGGGCGGTGCGGTGGGGGCCTTGTTTGCCATCACCCTGTTGGCGGGCTACCTCAGCTATGAGATCCTGCACGCGTGCGAGCACCTGCCTGACGAACATCCGGTGGCTCGGCTGCCCTGGGTGCGACACATGCGCCGATTGCATGAGCTGCACCACCGTCCGGAGCTGATGCGTACGCGCAATTTCAACATCGTCTTCCCCCTGACGGACTGGCTGATCGGCACCTTGCACTGGGAGCCCCCTGCGCACGCTCGCCACCCTCGGCCCCCACACCCCACCGACCCCTGATGGGGCCAGGCTCACACGCTGGGCTGACCGTCTCGGAACCTCAACAGTTGCCCAGGGTGCATGGCCACCCACGGCTCGTTCACCGTGAGCGGCTGGGTGGCGATGATGGCCACACGGTCGTCCGGCTGGGTGAGCTCAGCAAAGTTCACCGACACATCCTGGTCTTGCAGTCGGGCCTCGCCAAAGGGGTGCTGGCGCACCAGGTAATGCAGCTGGGTGCTGCAATGTGCCCACAGGGCGTCACCCTGGCTGAGCATGAAGTTGAACGTGCCGTGAGCCGCCACCTGCGGCACCAGCTCTTGCAAGGTCAAGGTCAACTCGTCCAGGGTGGGCATGCAGGCGTGCGATTTGGCCAGCTCCTGCATCAGCCAACAAAAGGCGCGCTCACTGTCGGTGTCGCCCACAGGCCGGAAACCGGCGTGCAACTTCGGCTCGTAGTTCGGCAGGTTGCCGTTGTGAGCAAACACCCAGTAGCGCCCCCACAGCTCACGCATGAAGGGATGGCAGTTCTGCAAGGCGATGGGCCCCTGTGTGGCCTTGCGGATGTGCGCGATCACGTGCTGGCTCTTGATCGGATAGCGCTTGATCAGGTCCGCCACGGGCGAGGCGCTGGCGGGCTGATGATCCACGAAGAGACGCACACCCGGCCCCTCGAAGAAGGCAATCCCGAAGCCGTCCGCATGCTCTTGGGCACGGGTGGCAAAGCCCGAAAAACTGAAGACGATGTCGGTGGGCGTGTGGCCGTTCATGCCCAGCAACTGGCACATAGAAATGCTCCTCAAAGCCGTATGTTAGAGGAGACCCATCCCCCGAAGGTACGCACCTGCCAGGGGGATTTGTTCCGTGGCCTCTGGCTCCATAATGATGGACTTAACCAACGATCCGTTCGTTCAACCAACCTGACAGGAATCTGGCCATGGCCTCCATCAACAAAGTCATCCTCATCGGCAACCTGGGCCGTGACCCCGAAGTGCGCTACACGCCCAGCGGCGCGGCGGTCTGCAACGTCTCGGTGGCCACCACCCGCAACTGGAAGGACAAGGCCAGCGGCGACAAGGTCGAGGAAACCGAATGGCACCGCGTGGTCTTCTATGACCGCCTGGCCGAAATCGCGGGCGAATACTTGCGCAAGGGCCGCCCGGTGTACGTGGAAGGCCGCCTGAAGACCCGCAAGTGGCAGGACAAGGACGGCAAGGACAACTACACCACCGAGATCGTGGCCGAACAAATGCAGCTGCTGGGTGGCCGTGACGGCGGCGGCGGCGGTGGTGGCTACGGCGGTGGCGCCCCGGCCGGCGATGACTTTGGTGACGCCCCTGCTCCGGCCCCCCGTGCTGCAGCTCCCCGCCCTGCCCCGGCACCGCGTCAGGCTCCAGCGCCTGCGCCGAAGTCGTCCACCGGATTTGACGACATGGATGACGACATCCCGTTCTGACTCTCACAATCGTCAAGATTGTTGATAAACCAGCCCGTTCTTTCTAGGAAGAACGGGCTTTTTTCTTCCTTGAGGGGGATCAGAACGCCCCTCCCTGTCGTGATTGATCAATCGCAAGCGCCATCCGTGCTTTTTCACACACCCCGTGCTCAAGGCCCCATCCATCCGGCCGATACATGGGGGCAAGGCATTTGGCCTGGCCCAGGCAGGAGGGCCCACTTCCCTGCCGTTTGACGTACGGACGCGCGCATGAGACAGAACCTTCCGGTGCTTGACCGGGAATACCCCTTTCCCCCTGGCGAAACCCTGGTCTCCACCACCGACCTCAAAGGCCGGATCACCTACTGCAACCCGGCTTTCATCCGGGTCAGCGGCTTCACCCGCGAAGAATTGCTGGGCCAGCCCCACAACATGATTCGCCACCCCGACATGCCGGAAGAGGCCTTCCGCGACATGTGGGACACCATCGCCCAAGGCAAGCCGTGGTCGGGTCTGGTGAAGAACCGACGCAAAGATGGCACTTATTACTGGGTACAGGCCAACGTGACGCCCCTGATGCAGGGCGACCAGCCTTGCGGCTACATGTCGGTGCGCACCCAGCCTACCCACACACAGGTACAACAGGCTGAACATCTGTATCGCATCATGCAAGACGAGAAAGCACATGGTCGCCTGACCCATGTGCTAAGAGACGGGCGGGTGATTCAAACCCATTGGCGTGGCCGCCTTCGCGAGGCCTTGCGCCTCGGTCTGGCAGCCAAGCAGATGTTGATCACCGGCGGGCTGACCGCAGTAGGTTACGCCCTGGGTGTCGTGCACGGCGAGGCACCGGATGCGACATGGCACTGGCTGTTCCTGCCTCTGCTGGCCAGCATGATCTACGGCGCCAGCTTGTTGATCCGACAATTGACCATGGCCCCCATCAAGGCTTTGATGGAGGCGGCCAACCGCATGGCAGCAGGCGATCTGACACAGCACATCGAATCCGACCGCAGCGATCTGATCGGGCAACTGACCCGCAGCCTCAATCAGCTCAGCGTGAACCTGCGCTCCATCGTGCGCGATGCGCGCAACGGTGTCGATGACCTGCTGCATGCGACGCAAGAGATCTCGACCGGCAACCAGGATTTGTCCGGCCGGACAGAGTCGCAAGCCAGTAACCTGCAGCAGACGGCCGCCTCGATGGAGCAGATCACCGGCACCGTGAAGAACAGTGCGGACAATGCCTCGCAGGCCGCCCAACTGGCCGAAGAAACGCTCTCCATCACACGTCGCAGCAGCGAGGCGGTGCTCAACGTGACGCACACCATGAGCGCCATCGAGGAGTCGTCTCGCCGCATCGGCGACATCATTCAGGTGATTGACAGCATCGCCTTCCAGACAAACATCCTCGCCCTGAATGCAGCGGTAGAGGCGGCTCGCGCAGGCGAACAAGGCCGAGGCTTTGCCGTGGTGGCCGCCGAGGTTCGCGCCCTGGCTCAGCGCACGGCCACGGCCGCCCGCGAGGTCAAGCAACTGATCACCGACTCGTCCGAGAAGGTACGCAACGGCGGCGAGTTGACCCAGGTGGCCCAGAACACGATGCAGGAAGCCTTGCAGGCCGTTGAGCGGGTGGGCGCCTTGGTCGAGACCATCAGCCACGGGGCGCGCGAGCAACTCAGTGGCATCTCGCAAGTGAACTCGGCGGTATCGCAACTCGACAGCATCACACAGCAGAATGCCGCAGCCGTGGAAGAAATCGCGGCCGCGTCGATGAACATGGCGGCGCACGCCACCCATGTGGCGGATGCCGTGCAGGTGTTCCGCCTTGAAGAGGGGCAATCCACCGTGATGCAGGCCGATGCGGTGGCCCTGCGCCGAGCCATGAAGCACCAGGGCTGACGAGATCATCCACAATGGGGGCATGAGCACCCCTGCACACACCCTGCCCCTGGGCACCCCCCTGTCCCCCTCGGCCGCCCGCGTCATGCTGCTTGGCGCTGGCGAGTTGGGCAAGGAGGTGCTGATCGCCCTGCAACGACTGGGCGTGGAAACCATCGCGGTCGACCGCTATGAGCACGCGCCTGGCCAACAGGTGGCGCACCACAGCCGCACCATCGCCATGAGCGATGCCGCGTCACTGCGCGCCCTGATCGAGGCCGAGCGCCCCCACCTGGTGGTGCCCGAGATCGAGGCCATCGCCACCCCGGTGCTGGAAGCCCTGGAGGCCGAGGGCGTGGTGCGCGTGATTCCCACCGCGCGCGCCGCGCGCCTGACCATGGACCGCGAAGGCATCCGACGCCTCGCCGCCGAAACCCTGGGCCTGCCCACCAGCCCCTACCGCTTCTGCGATTCGCTGGCCGAACTGCAAGCCGCCATCGAGGGCGCCGATGGCCAGACTGCGATTGGCTACCCCTGCATCGTCAAGCCGGTGATGAGCTCGTCCGGCAAGGGCCAGAGCAAGATCGACGGCCCCGATGATGTGGCCAAGGCCTGGGACTACGCCATGGCGGGCGGTCGCGTCAGCCATGGCCGGGTCATCGTCGAAGGCTTCATCGATTTTGATTACGAGATCACCCAGCTCACCGTGCGCGCTGCGGGCAGCGGGGCCCAACAGGGTGAAGTGGTTACTCACTTCTGCGACCCTATTGGCCACATCCAGGTCAGCGGCGACTATGTCGAGAGCTGGCAACCCCACCCCATGCACCCCGAGGCTCTGCGCAAGGCGCGCGAGATCTCGAAAGCCGTGACCGACAACTTGGGCGGCCAGGGTCTGTTCGGCGTGGAGCTGTTCGTCAAGGGCGAGCAGGTGTGGTTCAGCGAGGTGAGCCCCCGGCCCCACGACACGGGCCTGGTCACACTGTGCACCCAGGTGCAAAGCGAGTTTGAGCTGCACGCGCGCGCCATCCTGGGCTTGCCGGTGGACACCCGCCTGCGCAGCCCGGGCGCCTCGGCCGTGATTTACGGCGGCGTGGACGCTCAGGATGTGGTGTTTGAAGGCGTGGCCGAAGCCCTGGCCGAACCTGGCACCGACATCCGCCTGTTCGGCAAGCCCGAGAGCTTCGTGAAGCGCCGCATGGGCGTGGCGCTGGCCTTCGACGCCGACCTGGACACCGCACGCCGCAAAGCCAAGGCTGCGGCGGCGCGGGTGCGCGTCAGGTCCCGGCCGGCCACGTGAGGTCGACCGGCAGTTTCATGCCCGGATAGACCACCGGATCGAAGGTGCCGGCCCGGCGGGTCAGGGCCTCCAGTTGCAGGATTTCGATCTCGGCATAGCCCAACTGCAACAGGCCCTCGCCCTCCAATTCGCGCAGGGCCTTGTTGACCGTCTGACGTGACACGCCCAGCATGCTGGCCAGGAACTCTTGCGGCAATCGCACCCGTCGCCGCCAATGGCCCCAGGGAGCCTGCCCCATGTTGCTGGACGACAGCACCAGGCGGCGCGCCACCTGCTGGGCCAAGGGCAAGGTGTCCTGGTCTTCCGATGCCGCCAGCATCCAGCGCAGCTTGCTGCAGGCCAGGCGCGCCAGGTCGCGCCAGTGTTCGGGGTGTTGTTGCAACCAGGCCTCCAGGCGCGCACGGGGCACCACCAGCACCCGGCTGTCCTGATCGGCCACCGCGTCCAGCACGCGGGGCTGCGCATCCAGCGACGAGATCTCGCCAAACCAGTGGTAGGGCTCCAGGTAGAGCCACAGGCGCTGCGAGCCGTCACGGGGGTTGACCGAGACCCCCTTCAGCGCGCCCGCCACCACACAGCACAGGCCATCGCCCTCTTGCCCACGGGCGAACAGCGTGTCGCCTGCCGACAGGTAGTGCAAACGGCCCTCGGCCAACAGCGCCAACTGAAAACGCTCATCGCACGCCGCAAACCAGGTGTGGCTGCGCAAGGCAGCGAGCAGACCGGCCGGCACGGGTTCAGAAGTGCGAATCATGCTCAAGCAACGTTCAACGTTATAAGGATATACCCGCATACCCCCTGAAATGGTTAGATGCAGGTCGTAGGATTGTCACCGATTTGACAATCGAAATCCCCCGAAGCTCATACGATTGGCTCCATCGATGACGAACCCGCGTGAAATGATGAACAAGTCACAAGCCCTGCACCCCGGTGCCATCCTGCGTTCGCAGTTCATGGATAAGCATGGCCTGTCTGCCAGCGGCCTGGCCATTCGCCTGCACGTCCCCGCCCCGCGCGTGAATGACATCGTGCGTGAGCGCCGCGGCATCAGCCCCGACTCCGCCCTGCGTCTGGCGCGCTTCTTCGGCACCACACCGCAGTACTGGATGGACCTGCAGACGGCTTACGACCTGCGCGTGGCCGAAGAGCAGGCTGGCGATCAGATCCGTCAAGAAATCAACCCGATCCAGGCTGCCGCCAACGTCCCGCTGGCCGCCTGAGTCGTGTCGGCTGCTGCTCGCCGCCGTCGTATTCGCATCACCCCCCGAAGGGGGTGTTTGCCAGGCGACACCTTGAACGTCGCCGCCAAACCCTCACCCTTTCGGGGAGGGTTCTTTTTTTGGGCCTTACTGGAACGCCACTTCGGCGAAGCTGCGCAGCTTGCGGCTGTGCAGTTGCCCAGCCTTGTTGGCCCTCAGCCGCTCGATGGCGCGCAGGCCGATGCGCAGGTGCTGGTCCACGCGCTCGCGGTAGAAATGGTTGGCCATGCCGGGCAGCTTGATTTCACCGTGCAGGGGCTTGTCGCTGACGCACAGCAGCGTGCCATAGGGCACGCGGAAGCGGAAACCATTGGCCGCGATCGTGGCGCTCTCCATGTCCAGCGCGATGGCCCGGCTCTGGCTGAAGCGCCGCTCGGGCTCGCGCTGGGGCAGCAGCTCCCAATTGCGGTTGTCGGTCGAGGCGACGGTACCGGTGCGCATGATGCGCTTGAGCTCGTAGCCATGCAGCTGTGTCACATCGGCCACCGCGCCTTCCAGCGCGAGCTGGATTTCCGCCAGCGGCGGGATGGGCACCCACAGCGGCAGGTCTTCGTCCAGCACGTGGTCTTCACGCACATAACCGTGCGCCAGCACGTAGTCGCCCAGTTGCTGCGAGTTGCGCAGCCCCGCACAGTGGCCCAGCATGATCCAGGCGTGCGGGCGCAGCACAGCGATGTGGTCGGTGATGGTCTTGGCGTTGGCCGGCCCGACGCCGATGTTGACCATGGTCACGCCCGTGCGATCACGCCGGATCAGGTGGTAGGCCGGCATCTGTGGCAGGCGCGGCGGGGCCAGGCCTACGCGCCAGTCCGGATCCGGCGTGACGCCCACCCGCCAGGTCACCACATTGCCCGGCTCCACCAGGGCGATGCAGTCGTCGTCATCCCGGGGGTTGGCCGGATCGGGCGCACGGCCCATCAGCTCATGGCCCAGCCGGATGAACTCGTCGATGTAGAACTGGTAGTTCGTGAACAGCACGAAGTTCTGGAAATGCTCCGGTGAGGTGCCGGTGTAGTGGCGCAGGCGATGCAGCGAGTAATCGATGCGGGGCGCCGTGAACAGCGCCAGGGGCCTTGCCGCGCCGCCACGCACCTCGTAGGTGCCGTTGGCGATGCCATCGTCCATGGCGGCGAGATCGGGCAGATCAAACAGGTCGCGTAGCAGCACGCGGCGGTCGCTGCTCAGGTTGCCTTCGAGGTGTTGGTCTTCAGCCAGGCAGAAATGAACGGGAATGGGCTCGCCGCTGAGCCCGACTTCGAGCTGCACGCCGTGGTTGCCCAGCAGCAGCTGGAACTGGTGACGCAGGTAGTCGGCGTACAGATCGGGCCGCGTGACGGTGGTCTCGTAAAAGCCCGGCCCGGCCACAAAGCCATACGACAGGCGCGAGTCCGCATGGGCCACCGTGTCGATGTGGATGCGCACGAACGGGTACTTGGCGCGCACGTTGTGGCGGAAGCTCTCGCCCGCGACAAAGCGCCGCAGGTGGTCGCGCAGATACTGGATCTGGCCGTCATACAGCTGCTGCACATAGGCCAGGGCAGCATCGGCGTTGTCAAAGCGCTGGGAGGGGTACTTGGGAGTCGACATGGTGAGCGGCTGGGACGGTGTCCCCCATTGTGCCGCTCATTGTGGGGCGCTCATTGTGGCGCGCTCGTCTCGGTGATGAAGGCAATGCGGCTGAGCCCGGCCTGTTGCAGCAGCGCCATCAACTCGGCGACACGCTCGTAGCGCACGGCCTTGTCCACCCGCAGATGCACTTCGGTGTCCGGCCGCCCGTCGGCACGGGCGCGGGCCTGTGCAGCAAGCGCCTCGGCAGTGATGAACTGGTCATCCAGAAAGAACCTGCCATCAGCGGCCAGCGCCACATCGAGCGTGGCCCCCGGCTCGTTGGGCGCGGCGGGTGCATCGGTGGCCGGCAGGTCGAGCTTGAGGCGCGACTGCATCAGCGGCGCAGTCAGCATGAACAAGATGAGCAGCACCAGCATGACGTCGATCAGCGGCGTCATGTTGATGTCGCTCATGGGCGGGTGCCCCTGCTCACGTTCGAGTCGGCCGAATGCCATGGACGGCTCACCGCTGACGCAAGGCCAGCACTGTCTCGCGCAGGTCATGCGCGAAGCCTTCGAGATCGGCCTCGCTGGCCGTGACCAGCTTGCCAAACACGTTGTAGGCAATCACCGCGGGGATGGCCACGGCCAGACCGGCCGCCGTCATCACCAGCGCCTCGCCAACGGGGCCAGCGATCTGGTCGATGCTGGCCGAGCCTTCGGCACTGATGCGCACCATGGCGTGGTAGATGCCCCAGACGGTACCCAGCAGCCCCACGAACGGGGCCACGGCGCCGACCGACGCCAGCCACACCAGCCCCACGCGCAACTCGCCCAGCACGGCGTGCAGCGCATCGCGCAGCGCACGGGTCAGCTGGGCTCCCGGCTCGGCACGCGCACCCAGCGAGGTCGGATCGACCGGGGCATGCGCGGCATCGGCCAGGGGCAGCAGCACGGCTTCACGGTCTGCACCGGCCAGCAACTCACGACCGGCCTGCACATCCGGGGCGGCCCAGTAGCGCGGCGGCACGCTGGCCAGATCCTGACGCACGCGGCGCAGCGCCCAGCCCTTCCACATGATGATGACCCACGACCCGATCGACATCACCAGCAGGATCAGGGCGACGGCGCGCGAGACCGCATCGCCCTGCTCCCAATACATCCACAGGTTGCCCATGTGTGCCTCAGCTTGGTGACGATCGGCTTACTTCAAGCCGAGCACGTCGTCCATGCCGAACAGGCCATGGGGCTGGTGCGCCAGAAAGCGCACGGCGCGCAGGCTGCCCTGTGCATAGGTGGCGCGGCTGGACGACTTGTGCGTGATCTCGATGCGCTCGCCGATGCCGGCAAACAGCACGGTGTGGTCGCCCACGACATCGCCGCCGCGGATGGTGGCAAAGCCGATGGTGCTCGGGTCGCGCTCACCTGTGACGCCTTCGCGGCCATAGACGGCGCATTCCTTGAGGTCGCGGCCCACGGCCTCGGCCACCACCTCGCCCATCTTCAGGGCTGTGCCGCTGGGGGCATCGACCTTGTGGCGATGGTGGGCCTCGATGATCTCGATGTCGTAGCCTTCTTTCAGGGCCTTGGCCGCCTGGGCCAGCAGCTTGAACACGACGTTGACGCCCACGGCCATGTTGGGCGCCATCACGATGGCGATGTCGCGGGCCGCATCCTGGATCTCGGCCTTCTGCTCGTCGGTGAAACCGGTGGTGCCGATCACCATCTTCACGCCCAGTTCACGGCACGCCTTCAGGTGGGCCATGGTGCCTTCGGGGCGGGTGAAATCGATCAGGTAGCCGGCCTGGGCCAGGCCCTGTCGCAGGTCGGCCGTGATGGCCACCCCGCTGCTGATGCCCAGGAATGCTGCAGCATCGGCACCCACGGCAGGACTGGTGGGCACATCCAGCGCGCCGGCCAGGCGGGCATCGGGCGCGTTGGTCACGGCCTCGACCAGCATGCGGCCCATGCGGCCGGAAGCGCCGGCAATGGCGATGCGATGGAAGGCGTCAGAGGAGGAAGCAGCAGCGGTCATGCGGCAGGGGCCACGCGGGCCGGTGAAGAATCAGAAGGAGGAACGATCAGGGCTGGCCGCGCTCGAGCGGCGGGTAGCTGCGCACGGCGCCTTCGGGGGCTTTGCGCACCACCTCGGCCTTCGGGGGCGCTGGCAAGGCCGCCACCTGTTCGGGCGTCAGATCGGGCTTGGGGTTACGCCCTTTGACCGGGCGGTCGATCGAGGCCACGAACTCGCGCTCAGACGGCATCTCGCCGGCCTCGAAACGGGCCACGGTGTCACCGTTGAAGTGCACCGTCACGCGGCGCTTCTGATCGGGTACGCCCTGGCGACGGATGGTGAAGACATAGTCCCAGCGGTCGGCGTGGAAGGGGTCGGCCAGCAGCGGCGTGCCCAGGATCTCGCGCACCTGCAGGCGGCCCAGGCCGGGCTGGATCTGGGCCAGCACCTCTTGCGTGACCACATTGCCCTGTACCACATCAATGCGGTAGGGCGTGAGCAGGCCGAAGAGCGTCTCAGGGTTGCGCCAGGACGTCTGCGATGTGCTGCAGCCGGTCAGCAAAAGGGCGGGCAGCACGAGGGCCCAGGCACGGCGGGTCGGGATCAGCATCATGGCGTGACAGCAAAGGGGTCCAGCGTCTGCCCAGGACAAGGGCCGACGCATCGTCAGGATTTCGGCAAGCCGATATCATTGGGCATTCTAGCGGTGGCCGCAGCGGGCTGCCTGCATGTCCGGAGACCGCCATGAACCAAGCAGAAGAACTCAAGAGCAGCGGCCTGAAAGCCACCCTCCCCCGCATCAAGATCCTGGAGGTCTTCCAGCAGGCCGAACAGCGCCACATGACGGCGGAAGACGTCTACAAGGTGTTGCTCAAGGAGGGCTCCGACATTGGGCTGGCCACCGTTTACCGCGTGCTGATGCAGTTCGAGCAGGCCGGATTGCTGTCGCGCAACCACTTCGAAGCCGGCAAGGCCGTGTTCGAGCTCAATGAAGGCAAACACCATGACCACCTCGTGTGCGTGAGCTGCGGGCGGGTTGAAGAGTTCTACGACGCCGAGATCGAACGCCGCCAGCAACAGATCGCCGAAGAGCGCGGCTACAAGCTGCACGACCACGCGTTGTCACTCTATGTGGTGTGCAATCGGCCCGAGTGCCAGAACAAGGTCGGCCAGGGTGGCGCGCTGCGCCACCACGGGCATCACCACGGCTGAATGGCAAGCAGGGCCCGCCCCGGGGCCCGGCGCGGCTCACATGCCGCCACGCTCCATCGCGCGCTGGTGGCGCTCGATGAATTCCTTGTAGGTGTCGATGCCACGCAGTTGCAGCACGGTGTTGCGCACGGCGGCTTCGACCAGCACGGCCAGGTTGCGGCCGGCGTCCACCGCGATCACCACCTTGCGGATGGGCACGTCCATCACCTCTTCGAACAGCGGCTCGTAAGGCAGGCGTTCGAACTCGCGCTCCATCGTCTCCTTGCGCACCAGGTGCACGATGAGCTTGAGGCGCATCTTGCGGCGCACGGCCGTCTCACCAAAGATGGCCTTGATGTCGAGCAGGCCGATGCCGCGCACTTCCAGCAGGTTCTGCAGCAGCTCGGGGCAGCGGCCCTCGATGGCAGTGCGCGAGACGCGGTACAGGTCGACGGCGTCGTCGGCCACCAGGCCATGACCGCGCGAGATCAGCTCCAGGCCGAGTTCGCTCTTGCCCAGGCCCGATTCGCCCGTGAGCAGCACGCCCAGGCCCAGGATGTCCATGAACACACCGTGGCGGGTGATGCGCTCGGCAAAGTGCTGCGTGAGGTAGCTGCGCAGCACGTCGATGACGTGGCCGGCCGGCTCCTTGGTGACGAACAACGGGATCCCCGCACGGCCGCACATGGCCATCAGCTTGTCGGACGGCGCCTGACCGTCTGCCACGACGACCATGGGCGGGTCGAGCGTGACGATGCGCTGGATGCGGCGTTCCTGGTCTTCCGGGGTGGAGCTGGCGAAGTAGGCCGCTTCGCGCAGGCCCACGATCTGCACCCGGTAAGGGTGGATGTAGTTCAGGTAGCCGACCAGATCGGCCGCTGACTGGGCCGACTGCACGGCCGCTTCGTCGAAATGGCGCTCGGGGTTGGCATGACCAGCCACCCACTCCCAGCGCAACGCGGTGCGGTTGGCTTCGAACAGCGCCTCGGCGCTGATGATGGCGAGGTCCTTGAGGCTCACGGCGTCAGGCCACAGAGCGCAGGGGCTGCCAGGTCTCGATCAGGTGGTGCACCACGCCCGCGTCCTGCTCGGTCTTGAGCCGCTCGCGCAGGTCGCGGTCAGACAGGAGTTCGGCGATCTCGGAGAGGATCTCGAGGTGGCGCTGGGTGGCGGCCTCGGGGACGAGCAGGAAGATCAGCAGGCTGACAGGTTCGTCGTCGGGCGCATCGAACGGAATCGGCTGGCTCAACCGCACAACCGCCGCCAATGGATTCTTCAAACCCTTGATCCGACCATGAGGAATGGCCACGCCGTGTCCGAGGCCAGTGGAGCCCAGACGCTCGCGCGCGAACAGGTTGTCGGTGACCGTGGCGCGCGCGATCGCGTGCTGGTTTTCAAACAGCAACCCTGCGTGCTCGAAGACGCGCTTCTTACTGCTGGCGTCCACGTCCACCAGCACCTGGCTGACGGGGAGGATGGCTGAGAGACGGTTCATCGTGTTTCAAGCGGGGGTGACGGACTGGCCTTGTTCCCGCTGCCGGGGTCGGATGAAGGGGCGAATTATAGAGACTGCTGGCGCCCGAAGGGCTGTCACGCTGTCCTCCATGTGCGGGATTCTGCACCCGATGCTGCACCGCAGCAAGGGGCATATTGCCCACATCCGGCGCCGCGGTGCCCCACGTTCGGGCGGATGCATTCACTCTACGCCCCGCCCCGGGGCACATTTCATGAAAAACGGCCCCGAAGGGCCGTTAACTTGGTGCCTACCCGTGGCGGGCGACCCGGTCGCAGGTCGCACCAAGCACGCTGTTCGTGCTTGCGGCATCAGCGTGTCGTCTCTCAGGACGTGGCATCCAGGAACGCATCTTGCCGCTTGAGGGCGGCGTGATGATGGTCCTGAACCTTGCTCTTGTGTCGACAGACCTGGCGGTCGAGTTTGTCGACGAGTTGATCAATGGCTGCGTAGAGGTCTTCGTGGGCGGTCTCGACAAAAATGTCCTTGCCCTTCATGTGGAGGTTGACTTCAGCCTTTTGGCGGCGGTCCTTTTCCTTTTGCTTTTCAACGGTGAGCAGAACGGCAATGTCGACGACTTGGTCAAAATGCCGCGTAACCCGATCGAGCTTGGTGAGCACGTACTCGCGCAGGGCGGGAGTCACTTCCAGGTGGTGGCCACTGATCGTCAGATTCATGCTGCCTCCTTTCGAGAGCAGAAACGTTGAAGACACCCGGCCGGCAAGTGCGACGGCGTACCGTCGTGGGGGCCATGCACGCGGGGTGCAAAGCCGCTCCGATGCCGTGTCGTCGACCCGTCAACCGGAAAACCAGTTTGCGCCTGTCGGCCCGAACTGGCAAGCCCGTCTGCTCGGTATTTGTATGGACTTGTCGTGATCCGTGAAGAAACGCCGAAGACCCTTGTCTTGCGTCAAGCACCTGTTCAAGTCCGAGCGCCTGGCGTCGAGACCGGGTCGCGTTGAACAGTGTGCAGGCGCAGGTGACCCACCCACCAGACCATGACCGCCGTGGTGGCCAACGCCAGCCAGCCGGCGCGGTCATAGCCCTGGACCAGGCCGTCGGGTGAGCGGCTGATGAACACGCCGCCCAGCCAGGCCGCCAGCCCCATGGCAGCCGACTGCAATGCGCTGTTGACGCTGATGAAAGAGCCCCGCAGCCGCGGCTCGGAGGCCACCGTCAGCAAGGCCATGCCGGGCACCATGCGGCCTGATACGAACATGAAGAAAGCCGTGGTGACGACAAGCAGCACGGCCAGCGGCACCACGGGCAGGTGGGTCAGCGCCAGCATGGGCAGCAGGGCCAGCAGGCTGACCAGCCGGAAAACCTGAACCTTGCCCCAGCGGTCGGCCAACCAGCCCCACAGCCGCGCCGAAAAGAAGGTGGCCACACCGCCCACGAAGTACACCAGCGGCACCTGCTCGGGCGCGAGGCCGACGTTCGTGGTGGTGTAGATCGTGATGTAAGGAATGATGGCAAAGCTGCCCATGACCATCAGCGCGGACAGGCCGAATGCACGCCAGTGGTTGCCGACCCGTAAAACGTGCACCAACTGGGTGAAGGCGGGCTGGGCCGACACGCCCGTAAGATGACCTTCGAGCACTGGCACCGAGCGCCATGCACCCAGCCAGATCAGCGTGGACAAAGCCGCGATGGCGAAAAACGGCGCGTGCCAGCCGAACTGGCTGGATAACCACAGCGAAAACGGCACCCCTGCCACAGTGGACAGCGAAAAGGCCGACATCACCACGCCCATGGCCTGGCCGCGGCGCTCGTAGGGCACGGCGTCGCCCACGATGGTCTGCACCAGCGCGCCGAGCACCCCGCCAAACACCCCGGCGGCCACACGGGCCACCAGCAAGGTGACGTAGGTGGGCGCCAGGCCGCAGGCCAGGGTGGCCAGCGCAAAGCCGGCGTAGAGGATCAACAGCGCGCGCTTTCGCTCGAAGCGATCGATCACCGTCGAGGCCGCGAGACCGGCGACTCCCGCGGCCAGCGAGTACGACGACACCAGCAGGCCGAACTGGGTGTCGGTGATGGCAAACAGGCGCGTGAGTTCGGGCCCCAGCGGCATCATGATCATGAAATCCACGATGTGCGTGAAGTTCACGGCAGCCAGGCTCCACAGCAAGAGGCGCTCGCGTACGAGCAGGGCCGGAACCGGGGGGAGGGAGGATTGAACGGGCTGCACGCCGGAGACAATAGCAGCATGAGCTTGACCCACGCTGCTGCCCCGACTTTGCCTGCGCGCCCGCTTGGATGGCCCCTGGCGGCGCTGGCGGTGCTTGCCCCCACCTTGCTGGCCGTGCATGAACCGCCATCGGTCACCTTCTACAACCAGGCGCTGGCCGTGTTCGGCTGGGGGTTGTGGCTGGTCGCCATGGGCAGTTGGCGGACTCCGTCGGACACGGTCGCGGGCCGCGACCTGGCGCACAGGGCCCTTCAGGCGCTGTGGGTGGTGGCCGCCGTGCAAACGCTGGCGGCGATCTGGGCCGTGTGGCAAGGGCCGTTGCCGCAAGGGCTGGGCTGGATGGGGGCGGGGCTGACATTGGCGGCGGCGTCCACAGCGCAGGCCGG
>OGCL01002056.1_pt1 | contig 15224 bp, 7 predicted proteins | sample 1570041 | NCBI WGS metagenome assembly OGCL01 (sample SAMN06266162, study PRJEB24511) | hot springs metagenome | isolation source: Hot spring water | place: South Africa: Limpopo | collected 2015-06-22
CAACAACTGCTGGCGGAGGTGCAGCCGGGCCTGTTGGAGCGCCAACTGGCACCGCTGCGGGAGCGCATCGGTCAACTGTTGAAGGCCCAGCACGCCGGCGGCGATGAATTGCCGCGGCGCATCCGTATCCTCGGCGCCGCCACCCGGCCGGCCGGGGACTCTTTCCCGACCATCGCCGGCGCCCTGGCCCACCGCCAACGGCTGCTTCTGCATCATTACCACCGCGGCCGCGACGAGGTAGTGGCCCGCGAGGTGTCGCCGCAGCGGCTGATCCATTACCGGGATGCTTGGTACCTGGACGCCTGGTGCCACCTGCGGGACGGGCTGCGCACCTTCGGACTGGACGCCATCCGGGCCGCTCAGGTGGCGGCGGGCCCCTGTCGGGAGGTGTTGGAAACGGAACTGGACGCGGCGCTGGGGGCGGCCTATGGCATCTTCTCGGCGCCGGCCTCGCACACCGCGGTGCTGCGCTTTTGCGCCCAGCGCGCCCGCTGGGTGGCCCAAGAGCGCTGGCACCCGCTGCAAAGCGGCCGCTGGCTGGCGGATGGGCGTTATGAACTGGCGTTCCCCTACGGCGCCACCCCGGAGCTGCTGATGGATATCCTCAAGTACGGCCCCGAGGTGGAGGTGCTCGCCCCGCCGCAACTGCGGCAGGAAGTGGCCGCACTTTTGCGCCGGGCGTCACGGCTTTATCCGGAAGGGCATTGACGGTCCGCCGAAGATTCGCGCTAAGCTACGCCCATGAGCAGCCATCGCCCCCACTCCCGTTGTATCCACCGCCATCCATGAACAGCGGCTTTGAATCCTTCGTCACCCGCCTGCGACAACCGAGGGCCCGGCTCGACCCCATCCACCTGCACGGGGTGCTGACCGCCTTCGCCTGTGGTATCGAACCTGACCTGCCGCGCTTCTGGCGCGATACCGCCGGTCTTGGCGCCACCCCGCCCAGCCACTCCCTGGTGGATCACTTCTACAACTTGGTAGAGGCGTTGGAGGACGAACTGGACCATGTGGAATTCGCGCCGCTGCTGGAATGGCGGGGCGAGTACGCCCCGGAGCGCTGGATCTCGGGGGTGCTGGAGACCCTGGAAGGACAGCCGGACGCCTGGAAGGCGCTGGGCGAGGAGGAAGAGATCAATCCCGCCCCCTACCTGGAGGCCCTGCGTCGCCTGGGCAACCCCAACTCGCCGTTGCCGCCGGAGGACGAGCGGGGCGAGCGGGTCGCGGCGCTGACCGAACCGGCCCAGGCCGGTGAGCTGGTGCAGCGACTCTACCTGCATCTCTACGACCCCGAGGTGCTGCAAGAGGAACGGGCGGGGATGCGGTCCGCGGCCGAACTGGCCGCCCTCGACGACGAGACCTTGCTGGCGTTCATGCGCGAGGCGGAGTATCGCCTGTCCGGCGAGGCGATTCGGGAGGGCATAAGGCGTGGTCCCCCGCTTTTGGAACGTATTCGGGACTACCTGGAGGAGTGCGGGATCTGGGACGCCCTAGAAGAGTTGGCGGGGCTGGACAAAAAGGCCGACGCGGACCTGTCCCGGGATCTGTGGCTGCTCATCCATTATCTCTTCCTGCTCGCCGGCAACCCGGGCGAGGCGGCGGCGGAGACCCTGCTGCACAGCTTCCAGGAGCTGTTCGTCAGTGCGCGGCTTGACCCCCTTGGCTGCGAGGGACTGGGCGACTACTGGCCGGCGCTGTTTCGTCCGCGGATGGCGCACCTGCACGAGGCCCTGTGGGAACTGGCGGAGGATCGCCAGATCCCAGCCCTGCTCAAGCGCCAAGCGCTGGACATCCTGCTGCACAACAGCGAGGGTGACGAACTGGAGGAGGCCATCGACCGCGGCGCACTGCTGCTGGAGGGCCGCAACCTCGACCTGCCGACCCGCTACGCGGTGGCCGAAGAATTGCTCGACTTCCCGCGCCGGCGTCATCGCCGGGTGCTGTTCGACTTCTTTCGCGAATACCGGCAGCATCATCAGGACTGTTTCTATGACAAAGAGACCCTGGAATGCCTGCTCAATGACGAGGCGGCCCTGCCCAAGATCGACGACGCCATGCAGTTCTACAGCCCGGCCATGGTGCTGGCCCGCATCTCCGCCGCCAAGAGCGCCGTGCTGTTGGACGAGGAGCGGATCGAAATGGACCCGGACGACGACTGGCTGGACGACGAGTTGCTGGAGGAAGAGGCGTGGCTGGAGGAGAGCGGCCCCTATGAGGCGCACATCCCCTACACCCGCCACGGCCCCAAGATCGGCCGCAACGACCCCTGCCCCTGCGGCAGCGGCCGCAAATACAAACGCTGTTGCATGGGCAAGGACGAGGCGCCTTGAATTGTCGTGAAAATCAAAAGTGGAACGCAGAGGATGCATGCGTTTCTTCGCGTTCATTTGCGGATTGCTAGCGGATTGCAGCAGGTTTATTCCAACTGCCGCGCCAAGAGTTCCAGCGGGTGCAGCAGTTCCACCCCAAGCCCCGCCTGCTGAATCCCCGCCGCCAGGTGGAGGGCGCAGCCGGTGTTGGTGGTGACCAGAAGGGTCGCCCCGCTCTCCCGCAACAACTCGATCTTGTGCGCCCGCAGCGCCTCGGCGATCCGCGGCTGCCGCAGCAGATAGGCCCCGGCGCCGCCGCAGCAACGGCCGTTTTCCGGCAGCGTGATCAGATCGATCTCCGGGATGCGGCCCAACAGGCGCAGGGTCGAGTCCGCATCCCGCAGCGAATGGATCTGGGTGCAGGGGAGATGCACCGCCACCCGTTGCCGCAGGGGCCGCGGCCGTAGCCCCTGCGGCCATTCCAAGTCGGTCAGGAGGCGGCCGATCTCCTCGCTGTGCAGCGGCAGTCTCGCATGCGCGCGCAGATGGGCCACGCAGCCGCTGGCGACCCCCACCAGCGCCTCCGCCTCCAGCGCGGAAAACACCCGCCGATTCCGCTCCGCCAGCCGCTCTGCCGTGATGGCATCCCCCGCGTGATGGTGCAGGGCGCCGCAACAAGCCTGCTCGGGCGGGATCACCACCTCCACCCCCAGGCGCGGCAACAGCCGCACCGCCGCCTCCAGCGCCCCCCGATCCGCCAGCCGCCCCACGCAGCCGGTGAATAGCGCCACCCGTCGTCGGGGCTTGCCCTGGGCCGGGTAAAAGCCCCGCAAGGACGGGGCGTCGAGGCGAGCGGGCAGTAACCCGTCAAGCCGCCGTAGCGACGGCGGGCCGAATCTCCGCACCAGCACTTGCAGACCCAATCCGCGGTACAGGGCGGCCAGACGGACCGGCCAAGGCCCATAGGGCAGGCGGGCGATCAGCCCCGGCAACAGCCCGTCGGCCCAGCGCCTCCAGGCGCCCTTGCGCCGGCGTTGTTCGCCCCGGGCGGCGGCGATCAAGGCGCCATAGCGCACCCCGGAGGGGCAGGCGGTCTCGCAGGCGCGACAGACCAGGCAACGGTCCAGATGGGCGCGCAGGCGAGGGGTGTCGGCCAAGGAACCGCCCAGCCAGCCCTGCATCAGGGCGATGCGGCCCCGCGGCGAATCGCCCTCGTCGGCCAGCAGCCAATAGGTGGGACAATGGGGCAGGCAGAGACCGCACTTCACGCAACGGTCGGCCTCTTGCAGGGGGTCTTGAAGGGACATCGTGGACGCTGTTGAGGGGGGGGCGGAAAGAGGCCGCATTGTAACCGACCGGCAAAGAAATCGGTGACCAAGGTCTCAGAATTGGGTATCATCCGCCTAACGATCATGGATGTTCCGGTAGCCACCTCGAAAGATTGTATCGTTCCCACGCAGAGCGTGGGAATGCATCCAGGGACGCTCTGCGTCCCGTAGCAAGGACGACGAGACGAAACAAGGTATCACCGCCACCGCCAAGCCCTCGATTCCTACTAAGGAGGATTCCGGGCGCGAGAGTCTCCCAGCCGCGCTAGACCAAGGGACGCGGAGCGTCCGGGGAGGCGTTTCTGCCCGCGGAGCGTGGGAATGATGAGAACTTTCACGGTAAAATTTAAAGAATTCGCTAACCCCTTTGTCGCCAAAATAGAGCCTTATCATCTCTGCTGGCAAGAGATGCCATTTCTTGAAGAAATGGCATCTCTGCCTCCTTGGACGGCCGACCCGAGGGCGGATTCACAGGGCTTTTTTTCTGCTCTGGGCGGTTTTCTGCGCGTATGCCGGCACGCCCTGGCCTATCTTTGCCTGAAGGAGGATCGCCACCATGAGACAACAGGCCAGCTATCACGAGTTGTGCAAACTCCTGTTCGAGCTTTGCCAGGAGAAGCGCACCGGCACCCTTTTCATCACCTCGGACCAGAACCGCGCCGCCCACTTTACCGTGGTGGAGGGGGAGATCGTGTTCTGCTCCTTCGGCTCCAAGCGGGGCCTGCAATGCCTGGAGCAGTTCCGTGGGATCCAGGGGGGAAGCTACTCCTTCTCGCGACAGGTCTTCGCGGTCCATGACCCCAAGCCGATCGCCTCCACCGATTTGATCTTCCGTGAACTGGGCTTCGCCAAGGCCAACCCCACCCTGGAACCGCCGCTGGGTCAGGCGGCTCGCCCGCACCCGCCCGCCCCGGCGCCAGCGGCCCCGAAGGCGGCGGTGTCCGCGCCAAAGACGGTGGGGCCGGCGGAAGACCTGGAGAAGACGGCCGTGCTGCCGGCGCTCCCCTCGGGACAGGAGGCGAAGGTCGGTGCGATTCTATGCGAGGAGTTGGCTTATTACATGGGGCCGGCGGCGCCGCTGGTCTGCGAGAGCTATATGGGGCAGATCCATCAGGCCCACGACCGCCAGGCGCTTTCGGTGTTGATCCTGAGCATTGCCCGAGAACTGCCGGATCTGGAACAGCAGCAGGCGTTCATCGAGCAGGTGGAGGGCCGGCTGCACGAGGCCAAGCTCTTCTGAGGGACTGGGCCGGTTTCGCCGCCCGGCCTTGATCATCGCTCCGGCCGGGGGGATAGCCTGGAGTCCAAAAGCGAAGCTTTTGGACACTGCGCAAATACGCCCTTGAGGATTTGATTGGCGCGCACGCCCCGCGGGGGCGAGGTACCGGGATGCGCCGAGCAAAAGCTACGCGCTTCGCGCTACGCTTTTGCACTCCAGCCTCACAGGTGGCCGGAACTAGACCCAAGGCCCGCCGCCCCTCTCCCGCACGACCTTGCTCAGTGTGAGAGCGGCTTGCAGCCCCGGGGGTATTCCCGGCCTCCGCAAGTAGCGGCGGCAAGCTGCTCCCACAACGCCTTCCTCGTTATTCTCTCTGCGTTCTCCGTGTTCCTCTGTGTTCCCGCTGTTGATTTGCACGGTAACGCAAGCCGTCCCGACCACCACCGAAAATTCGCTGGTGAATTTTCTATTGCAGCCCCTTCATGTCGGCATAGTCCGCGTCCGTGGCGGCGCGGAAGCCCTGGGCCTCGATGGCCTTTAGCACCGGATCCCCCTTGGCGAGCTTGAGCAGGGCGGCGCGCAGGGACTCCTTGTCCGCCGCCGGCATGTCGCGGCTTACCGACAGGGCCCAGTTGGGCATCCAGGCGGTCTCCGCCATCACCTTGACGCTGTTGGGCGCGATGTAGGCGTCCGCCGAGTGGAAGGCGGACTCGCGGATGAAGCCGGCGTCCACCTCGCCGATGCTCACCGCGATGAGCACGTTCTCCTGCTTGTTATCCGCCGCCACCTCTAGCTTGAGATCCTTGTCCGCATCCAGCCCGACCTCCTTGAGGCTGATCTTCTGCGAGAGGTAGCCGCCGGTGGAGGTCTTGCCCACGATCATTACGTTTTTGCCGCGCAGGTCGGCGAGTCCCTTGAGCGGGCTGTCCGGGCGGGTGACCACGATGCCGCGGAAGCGATCCCCGTCTTCCTCAATGGCCATGGCCAGCGCCTCGTGGCGACCGTCCACCCGCGCATACACCAGGGGATTGGAATAGGCGATGGCGATCTCGCCGCTTTGAATGCGCTTTTCGTAGTCCTGGAAGTTTTCGGTCAGCACCGTCTTGATGGTGAGGCCGCTCTCCTTTTGCAGATACTCGGCCAGCGGCTGCGTCATCGCCTGCATCTTTTCCGGGAAGTGGCGCGGCAGCATGGAGAAGAGATGCTCCCCGGCCGTGCCGGTCAAGGGGAGGAGACTCAATAGGCAAAGGGTCAGCAACCGTTTCATCGTTATTTTCCTTCTTGGGTCTTGGCGGGCTCGGCCGCGGCGGAATCGCCCATCGGCAGGCCGACGGCGCGGCGGAACGGGTCGTAGTCGCCGTCTCTGGCGGGGCGGAAGCCGTCCAGCTTGAGGGCCTTAAGGATGGGGCTATCCTTGGGCAGACTGGTCAACGCCTGGGTAATGGTCTGCTTTACCACCGGCGGCAGGCTGCGCTTCACCGAAAGCGCCCAGTTGGGCATCCAGGCGGTGCGCTTGATGACCCGGATCTTGCTCATGGGGATATAGTTCCGCACGATGTCGAGGGCCGATTCGCGAATAAAGCCGGCGTCCGCATCCCCCTGATAGACGGCGAAGATGACGTTCTCCTGCTTGTTCTCCAGCGCCTCCACCACCTGCGCTTCCTTTTGGATGTCGATCCCGGCCTCCTGCAGGGTGAGCTTTTGCGACAGGAAGCCCCCCACCGAGGTGAGGCCCACTACCGAGATGGTCTTGCCCCGCAGATCCGTAAGCTCCACGATCTTGCTGTCGTCGCGGGTGATGATGATGCCGCGGAAGCGATCCCCCTCCTTGTCCGCATCGCCGCCGAGGGCCATAGCCACCACCTCGTGGACGGCGGAGACGTTGGCATAGATCAGTGGGTTTTCCAGGCCGATGTCGATGCCGCCGTTCTTCACCTGTTGTTCGTACTTGGCGAAGTCGCTGGCGACGATGGGCTCCACCCGCGCCTTTAGCGCCTTGGAGAGGTGCTCCGCCAGCGGGGTGATGCGTTGATTAATCTCCTCCGCCGAATAGCGGGGCAGCATGGAGAGACGATAGGTCTCCTCCGCCAGCGCGGCCAATGGACCGGCGAGCAGGCAAAACAGGATTAGGATGCGCCACATATCACACCTCCCTCAGTCCTTGGGCTGGCTGGTGGCGCGGTTGCGCCGCAGTTGCTCTATGGCGTAGCGAATGGCCGCCTGCATCCGTTGGAAGGCCTGCGCCAGTTCCCAGATCTCCCCGCTGCCCTTTACCGCGATATTCTGTTCGAGTTGCCCCATGCTAATGCGCTGGGCCTCGGCGGTGAGCTGGCGGATGGGGTCGGAGACGGTGCGGCCGATGAAGTAGATGGCCAGGGCGCCGAAGGAGAACAGCAGGCAGAGGGTGATGGCCAGCGGGATTAGGGTCTTCTCCACCTCCTGCTCCAGGGCGGAGATAAAGGTGGCTACCCGCACCTCCGCGCCAGTATCGGCCACCGGCAACACCACCTCGCGCAACCGCTGGCCGCCCACCTCGATGGTCTTTGTGCTCTGTGCGCCGTTGACCAGGCCGTGCTGCTCCACCAGCGATTTGGGGAAGCCCTCCAGTTTGACCAACTGGGCGAAGGCGGGGTCGAAGCGCTCCAGCTCGCCGAAGATGCCGGCCACCGGGATGCCCTTTTTGTTGATGGTGGCGGCGTAAGCCACATCCGGCAGCTTGGCGGTGACCTCGGCGATCTTGTTCACCCGCAGGTAGTTGCGCACCACCAGCGGTTCCGTTACCGCGGAGGCGAGTTGCTGGGCCACCGACAGGGTGCGCAGATCCATCTGGCGCATCACCAGTTCGGGGACGTATTTTTGATACACCAGGGTGATGGCCAGCGCGAAGGCGAGGGCGAAGCCCAAAAAGGCGAGCATCAGCTTGCTGCCGATGCGCAGGCCAGGCGCCTTGTCGCGCGGTTTTCTTGCGGCGCCCTCGGCGGTTTTCGGGGGGGTGGGGGTCATGGGTACTACTCCTCTGGGTGAAGACGGAGCGCCTCCCTGCTTGTTGGTTGTCGTCCTGACGCCTTTTTACCCTAAAGAGAAGCCGTGAGTAAAGTCACAAAAACATCACCGGCCTTGGCCTTGGGTCTAGTTCCGGCTACCTGTGAGGCTGGAGTGCAAAAGCGTAGCGCGAAGCGCGTAGCTTTTGCTCGGCGCATCCTTGCGCCTCGCCCCTTCGGGGCTTACGCGCAAATCCGCTCCAAGCGGATTTGTGCCGTGTCCAAAAGCTTCGCTTTTGGACTCCAGGCTACCCCCCGGCCGAAACGATGATCAAGGCCCCAAAGTCTTTGTCCGTGACCCTATCCATGCGTAACCTATTACTACCCTTCCTCCTCCGCGCCACCCTGCTGCTGGCGTTCGCCCTCCCCGCGGCGGCGCAGACCCCGCCGCCCCTGCGCGTGTTCGTCAGCGTGCTGCCGCAACAGGGCTTCGTCGAGCGGGTGGGCGGCGCGCGGGTGCAGGTGCAGACCCTGGTGCAGCCGGGCCAAAGCCCGGAGAGTTTCAACCCCACCCCGCGGCAGGTGGCGGCCCTGGCCGAGGCCGACCTCTTCGTCCGTATCGGCATGCCCTTCGAGGAGGCCTGGCAGGACCGCATCCGTGCCGCCAACCCGCGCATGGCGATTCTCGACCCGCGGCAGGGGATTGAATTGCGTAAACTGGAGGGACACCATCACGCGGAACATGCAGGGGAGGCCGAGGCGGAGGAACTCGATCCCCACCTTTGGACCAGCCCCCGGCTGGTGCAGGGGATGGCCGTTGCCATCCGCGACCAGTTGAGCGCTCTGGACCCCGCCCATGCCGCCGAGTATGCCAAAAACAGCGAGGAGTTCATCGCCGAACTGCAACGACTGGACGCGGAGATTCAAGAGATCTTGCAAGGCGTCCGTGGCGCTAGCTTTCTGGTCTTCCATCCGGCCTGGGGCTACTTCGCCGACGCCTATGGGCTTACGCAGGTCTCCATCGAACGGGAGGGCAAGGAGCCGGGCGCCAAGGCCCTGGCCGAGGTGATCGAAACCGCCCGCCAGAGCGGGGCGCAGGTGATTTTCGTGCAACCCCAGTCCGACCCCCGCCTGGCCCGGCAGGTGGCGAGCCACATCGGCGGCCGGGTGGTCACCATCGACCCCCTGGCCGGCGACTATATCCCCAATCTGCGCCGGGTGGCGCAGGCCATCGCCGAGGCGGTGCGTTAGGGGCCAGCGATCATGGATGCCCGGGCAACCGCCCCGGAAGAGGCAAAAGAGATGCCATTTCTTGAAGAAATGAGAGAGATGCCATTTCTTGAAGAAATGGCATCTCTGAAATGGCATCTCTGAAATGGCATCTCTGGACGCGAACTTTCACGGTAAAGACCTCTAACCCTCCGCGGGTTTTGAACCCACGGGGGGTTGCTCAGGGGGTGCCTGATTCGATGGGAGCAGGTCTTTGGTCCGAACGAGAATCAAGGCCCAAATTTGGCATGGCGGCTTGTCATTTGGCGGAAAATGGGCTAGAAATATAGCAGCAATTCCAAATTTGGAACACAGAGGAACACGGAGGAACACGGAGGAACACGGAGGAACACGGAGGAACACGGAGGACACGGACAATTAAGACGGCGGCGGTTTCTTCTTGCGCGTATCTATAGAGCGCTTGAGGAGCGAACAAGCCCCAGGAGGTCGAGGGCTCTGCCCGGTCTGTTGGCGGCGCGCCGCCGCCACCACAGACCGGCTAAAGCCTCGACCTCCTGAGTGGGTTTGGGCCTTTTGTTCGTGCCGACGCGGCGCGTGGCAACTCGCAGAGGACGGTCTTTCTCTCTGTGTTCTCCGTGTTCCTCCGCGTCCTCCGTGTTCCTGTTTTATCGTTCCCAGGCTCTGCGGGCAGGAATGCGTCTCGGGACGCTCCGCGCCCCGTAGTAGAGGATTCGCCGCATGTCGAACCATCCGATCACCGCCCCCCGACCCAAAGGTCTCCAGCCCCCGGCGCCCGAACTTCTGGCGCTGGAGCCGCGTGTGTTGCTGGACGCGGCCTTGCCCGCCCTGGCGACGGATGCGCTGGCGTCTGAGGCGGCGCAGTGGCATCCGCCGACGGAGGCCGCGGCCGCCCCTCCCCCGGCGGAGGCCCTGTGGCCGCTGCTGCAAGGCCAACCATACACCGCGCCAGTGGCGGAGGCGCGGCCCTTGGCGGCGCGGGTCGCGCCCCAGGATATTTTGCTGAGCAATAGCTCGGTGATGGAAAACAGCCCAGGGGCGGTGGTGGGCCGATTAACTGTGGTGGACCCCGATATCGGCGACCGCCACGGCTTTACCCTCGGCGATGCCCGCTTCGAGGTGGTGAACGGTGACCTGAAGCTGCGCGACGGGGTGAGTCTGGACTACGAAGCAAGATCGAGCCTGCCCTTGATGGTGTGGGCCCAGGACCAGGACGGTCTCTGTCTGGAGAAGACCTTCACCCTTCAAATCGGCGATGTCAATGAGGCCCCCCTCGCCATCCTCCCCAGCAGCAACCGTATCCCGGGCAGTACGCCGGGGGCGTTGGTGGCCACCCTCAGCGCCCGCGATACCGACCTGGGGGACCATCACAGCTTCGGCGTCAGCGACCCGCGCTTCGAGGTGATCAATGGCAATCAGTTAACGCTGAAGGATGGTCAGGCCCTCGACGCAGGCACCACCCCGGCGGTGGATCTCGTGGTCACCGCGGTGGACGCCGGCGGGCTTTCCATTCAGCGCACCCTGGGCTTTTGGGTGGACGCCGGCGGCGGCGCCGACGGCGCCCCCAGCGACATCCTGCTCAGCAACGCCACGGTGGCGGAGGACAGCCCCGGCGCGGTGGTGGGGACGCTCTCGGCCCTGGACCCCACGCCGGGTGACAGCCACGTCTTCCGTGTGGACGACCCCCGCTTTGAGGTGGCGGGGAATCAGCTCCAGCTCAGGCCGGATGTCCGTCTGGACTTCGAGACCCATGCCATGACCGGCCTCCCGTTGCGGGTGACCGTGGTGGATGGGAGTGGCAACGCCTTTTCCAAGGCATTCACCCTGGCGGTGAGCAACGTCAACGAGGCCCCCTGGGGGGGCCTGCTGCAAGGGGGGATGGCGCCCAGCGGGGTTGCGGGGGCCACCCTGGGCCGCCTGTACGCCCTGGACGCGGATGCCCCCTTTACCGCGCAAACCCACAGCTTTCAGGCGCTGGATGCGCGCTTTGTCGTAATGGGCGGCAACCAACTCGCCCTGGCGAGCGGGGTGGCCTTGGATTTCGCCAAGGAGCCCAGTTTGGCCGTGCCCATCCTGATTACCGATCAGGACGGACTGAGCGTACAGAAGACGGTGACGGTGCTCGTCAATCCGGCCGCCAGCGCCAATCAACCGCCCTACAGCATCACCCGCGTCTCTGGCGGAACGGTGCTGGAAAACAGTCCGGGCGCGGTGGTGGCGACCTATCGCATCTATGATTACGACCCGGGGAATAGCTTCACCCTAACGGTGGACGACCCGCGCTTCGAGATGGTGGGGACCGGGGGCGATCTTTGGACCCTGCGCCTAAAGAGCGGGCAGGCCCTGGATTTTGAGCAGGAGTCCTCGGTTCCGCTCGTGCTCACCGCCCGCGACCAGGCCGGCGGAACCCTCACGGTGGGCGAGGAGGTCGTCGCGGCGGACGCCCCGGAACCCCCGCAGTCGGTGATCCTGGAGGGTCGCATCATCAGTCGTTTTGTGACCGCCGGCGGACAACGGGTGGGCTATTTGTCGGCCCGCGACCCGGACTGGCCCGCCGCCCAGGCCCACAGCTTCAGCCTGGGGGATCCCCGCTTCGAAGTGCGCAACGACAACGAACTCTGGCTGCGCGATACCGGCCTGATCGGGCAAACCGAGCTGAGCATCCCCCTAAAGGTCACGGCCACGGATGCCACCGGCCTTAGCATCACCTCCACCGTCGTCCTGCTGGCCCCGCCCTTCCCCTCCAACAATCCGCCGCCCGTGAGCCTCAGTCTCGACAACGCCAGCGTGCCGGAGAATCAGCCGGGCGCCGTGGTGGGACGGGTGCTGGTGGACGATCCCGAGGATACCCACGACTTTTTCGTCAACGACGACCGCTTTGTGGTGAAGGGCGGGGTGCTGCGGCTGCAATCCGGCGTCAGCCTCAACGCCGAGCAGGAACCCTCCATCAGCCTCAAGATCGCGGTCACCGACAGCGCCGGTAACAGCATCGAACAGCCGTTCGAGATCCTGGTGAAGGACCAAAACGAGGCCCCCAGCGGGCTTTGGCTGGCGGATTACAACCTGGACGGCGATGTTCCCGGCTACTCGCTAGGGCCCATCGGCGGCTGGGATCCGGACCTTGGCGACCCCCTGAGCTTCTCCATCAGCGACAGCCGCTTCGAGGTGATCCCGTTGTCGGAGTCCGGCGGCTATCAACTCAAGCTCAAGGACGACGTTAGCATTGACCCGCGGACGGAACCCGCGGTCCCGGTCACCCTCACCGCCACCGACAGCGGCGGCCTGAGCCTGTCCCGCAACCTGTTGCTGGGGGTGCGCACCACCCTGGCCTCCCCCCTGCTGCCCCCCAGCGACATCACCCTAAGCCCTCAGGGCGTACCGGAGAATCAGCCAGGGGCGCTGGTGGGCGAGCTTGGCATTCTCGATGCCAACGGCCGGTCGGGTACGGCGACCTACACCAGCAACGACAGCCGCTTCGTGGTCTCCGGCAACCAGTTGTATCTGGCGCCGGGGTTCAGCTTCGATTACGAGCGGGAACCCTTCACCTACGTCAATCTAATCGCCACCAACAGCGCCGGGGTGAGTTTGGAGAAGACCTTCAAGCTGGGCATCGGCAACCTCAACGAACCGCCGACCGGGATCTGGTTGGATAACGCCAACCTGCCCGCCGGGGTGGCCGGCGCGGTAGTAGGCAAACTCAAGGCGCTGGACCCGGACGGCGGCAACGGCGTGCAGACCTGGTCGGTGAGCGATGCCCGCTTCGAAATCGTCGGCGGGGTGCTGCAACTGAAGACAGGGGTGGCCATCAACGGTCAACTGGAGCGCACCATCCCCCTCACCCTCAGTCTCAGCGAAGGGACCAACCCCCCGCTGCAAAAGGCCGTAACCCTGTGCGTGCAAGGGGCGGCCAATCGCCTGCCCAGCGACCTCCGGTTGAGCAATGCAACCCTGCCCGAAAACAGCCCAGGCGCCCTGGCGGGCACCCTGAGCACAGTGGATGCGGATCTTACCGACCGCCACGACTATCGAATCAACGACGACCGCTTCCAGGTGGTGAACGGTCAACTCGGCCTCACCAACGGCAGCCAGCTCGATTACGAGCGGGAGCCCTCCGTTCCCCTGGTAATCACCACCCGCGACCTAAGCGGCGGGCTGTTCGAGAAGGCCTTTACCCTTGCCGTGGAGGATTTGAACGAGGCGCCCACGGCCCTGCTCCTCGACAACGCCAACCTGGCCGGCGCCACGCCGGGCGCGCTGGTGGGCAATCTGCGGGTGGCCGATCCGGATGCCGGCGAGCGATTTAGCTTCTCGGCCAACGACGCCCGCTTCGAGATACTCGGCAATCAACTCAAGTTAAAGGACGGGGTGGCCATAGATGCCGCCCTGGAGCCCCATGTATCCCTGCTGATCAGCGCCACCGACCTGGCCGGGCATCGCATTGAAAGCCCCATCACCCTCTGCGTGAATCAGGCCAACCGGCCGCCCGCCGGCCTCCTGCTGGACAACCCGCAAGTCCCCGAAAACCAGCCGGGGGCGGTGATCGGTAATCTGTCCGTGCTGGACCCGGATATTGGCGACGCCCATAGCTTCCAGCTCTCCGACAACCGCTTTCTGGTGGAGAACGGGGTGCTGCGGCTGGCCCCCGGCGTGGCACTGGATTATGAGCAAACCCCCAGCATTCCACTGGACATCCAGGTGACGGATCGCCTCGGCCTCGGCCTGCTCCAGCGCTTCGTCATTCAGGTGCTAGATGTCAACGAGGCGCCCGCCTACCTCGGTCTCTCCAACACCTGGATAGACGAGGGAACCCCCGGCGCCCTGATCGGCAGCCTCAGCGTGCTGGACCCCGATATCGGCGACCTGCACAGCTTCCAGACCAGCGACCCGCGCTTTTTGGTGGAGAACGGAGTGTTGCGGCTGGCCCCCGGTGTGGCCCTGGATGCCGCAACCACCCCCAGCCTGATGCTCGACATCACCGCCATTGATCGCGGCGGGCTCAGCCGGATGCAATCCTTCCTCATCCAGGTCAACCCGCGCCCGGTGGCGCTCGGCCCCATCCTGCTCGACAACCGGCATATCCCGGAAAACAGCCCAGGCATTCGGGTGGGCAACCTAAGCCTAAGCAATCTCACGCCGGGCGTCGCCGTCGCCTTCCAGGTGAGCGACCCGCGCTTTTGGGTGGACAACGGGGCGCTGCGGCTAAGAGATGGAATCAGCCTGGATTACGAGCAAGAATCCGCCATCCCCCTGCGGATCACCGCCTTCGGACCCAACGGCGTCAGCCGGCAGCAGGAGTTCCAGTTGCTGGTGGATGATCGCAACGATGCGCCCACCGCCCTTTCCCTGGATCACCTGCAAGTGCCGGAGAACAGCCCCGGCGCGGTGATCGGCCCACTGATGGTGGCGGACCAGGATCGCAACGATCACCACGGCTTCCAGGTGACCGAACTGACGGGAACGGCTGGGCCTATCCGCTTCGAGGTCGTAAATGGCGTGCTCAAGCTAGTGGACGGCGTGGCCCTCGACTACGAAAGCGAACCCAGCATCCCCTTGCGACTCACCGTTACCGATGCCGCGGGCGCCACCTTCTCCATTCAAACGACCCTCGCCGTAGGCGATGTCAACGAGGCCCCGGAGGGGATTGCCTTGGATCGCCTGGAGGTGACGGAGAACGACGCCGGCGCGGCAGTGGGTATGCTCACGGCCTGGGATCCCGATTTCGGCGACCGCCACCACTTCGAGGTGAACGACCCGCGCTTCCTGGTGGAGGATGGCCTGCTGCGGCTGCGCGAGGGGGTGGCCCTGGATTTCGAACGCGAGCCCCGCATCGAACTGCTAGTCACCGCCACCGACCTTGGCGGCCTGAGATACAGTCGCGCCTTCGTGATTCAGGTGCGGGACATCAACGAGGGCCATCCCGAGCTGCCGCCGCCCCCGCCATTGCCACTCCTGCCGTCCTGGGCGGAGGGAAGGCCGCCCCTGTTCGAACCACGCTGGGACTCGGCGCCTAGCCTGCCCCCCATCACCGCCACGGTGCGCGGCGAGACCGGTAGCATGGACCAGTTCTATGGCTCCATGCCGGTGCTGATGGCCACGATACGGGGGGAGCAGGGCTCCCTGGACCGCCTTTATGGGAGCG
>OGCL01002057.1_pt1 | contig 15216 bp, 13 predicted proteins | sample 1570041 | NCBI WGS metagenome assembly OGCL01 (sample SAMN06266162, study PRJEB24511) | hot springs metagenome | isolation source: Hot spring water | place: South Africa: Limpopo | collected 2015-06-22
CCCAGTGCATCGACTTCGCGCACCAGATGGCCCTTGCCGATGCCGCCGATCGACGGGTTGCAGCTCATCGCCCCGAGTGTGTCGAGGTTGTGCGTCAGCAACAGCGTGTTCGCACCCGACCGGGCTGCGGCGAGCGCAGCTTCGGTGCCGGCATGGCCGCCGCCGACAACGATGACATCGAAACGGGTGGGGTAGAGCATCGGAATGGGAATGTTGCGGCGCAGTATGGGACCGGCGATTTTACGTCAGCTTGCTGAAAAATCACAGGCTTAGCCTGGCAACAGGCGGAAGGTGCTGGGCGCGTCTTGCCCTGCATGATGAACTCAAGTAATTTGCCGAAATGAACACACCAGCAGGCAACAGCCTTGGCGCGCTTGACGATGAGGAGATGCTCCTCGTCCTGCAGCAGTCGCTGACCAAAAAGCGCGTACTGATCGTCGACCGGCACTCGCCGGCGCGCGATTCGTTGCGGCTGATGCTCGGTGCGCTCGGCGTCACCGCGGTGCACGGCGCCGGCAGTTCGGCAGAGGTCATCCGCCAGGTCAAGGGCAACCGTTTCGACATCATCCTGTCCGATTTCGTGCTCGACGACGGCCGCGACGGCCAGCAGTTGCTCGAGGAACTGCGTCACGCCCACCTGATTCCGCTGGCGACGGTGTACATGATCATTTCCAGCGAACGCAGCTACACCAACGTGGTGGCGCTGGCCGAACTGTCGCCGGACGACTACCTGATCAAGCCGTTTACCTCCGAGCAGTTGCAGGCGCGGCTGGTGCGGTCGATCTACAAGAAACATGTATTGCGCAAGATTTACGAGCAGATCGAACGCGGCGAACTGCACGAGGCCATCGCCGCCTGCGACCGGGTCATCCAGCAGCAGCCGATGTATCAGTTCGATGCCTTGCGGTTCAAGGGGGAGTTGCTGCATCAACTGGGCCAGACCACCGAGGCCGAAGCCGTTTACCGGCGCGTGCTCGAAGGACGGATCGCGCCCTGGGCAAAGATGGGGCTGGCGACCGCGCTGCGCGACCGCAACGCGCTTGACGAAGCCGAGCAGCTGGCCGAGCAGGTCTTGCAGGAAGCGCCGGATTTTCTTTCGGCCTACGACTTCCTGGCCTCGGTACACGAAGCCCAGGGCAAGTTGAAGGAAGCCCAGGCCGTGTTGCAGCGCGCCGCCGATGTGTCGCCGCACAATACCTTGCGGCAACGGCTGGTCGGCGACATTGCCGCCCGCAACAAGGACTTGCTGGCCGCGGAGAAGGCCTATAGCAAGGTCATCGCCCGCAGCAAGGGTTCCAGTTTGCGCACCGTGGACGATTTCGCCAACCTGTCGCGGGTTCTGGTCGAACGTGGCGATGTCGAGGCGTCGCGCAAGGTGACGGCCGAGATGAAGCGCGAATTGCGCGGCGACAAGCAGGCCGAACTGGCCGCGCTGGTCAGCGAGAGCCTCTGCCTGGAAGCCGAAGGGGCCCCGGAGAAGGCCAAGCAACTGGTCGATCACGCCTTGTCGCTGCAGGGCGAGGTCGAAGCCGAAAGCTACAGCAAGGGCCGCGGCGTTTCGCAGCGCCTGGCCATCGATCTGGCGCACGCCTGCTATGCGACCGGCAAGCCGGCGGACGCGGAAAAAATCATGCGCCAGGTCGCCGCCGAAAACCACGAAGACACTCACCTGATCGGTCACATCACCGATGTCTTCGCCAAGACCGGACGTCCGGATGCCGGCAAGGCGCTGCTCGAACAGGTCGGTCGCGAGATCGTCGAGCTCAACAACAAGGGCGTCATGGCGGCGCGCGCCGGCGATTTCGAAGGTTCGGTACACCTCCTGATGCAGGCCGCCGATCAGGTGCCCAACCTGCAGTTCCTGGTCAACGCGGCCAAGGCCATCTATACCCTGATGGACCAGAAGGGCTGGAGTCCCACGCTCGCCGAACGGGCTTTCGACTACCTGCAGCGGGCGCAGCGCAAGGACCGCAAAAATCCGAAGGTGGTCTCGGCACGCCAGCTCTACGTCACCGTGGCAAAAAAATACGGTATCGAAACCACACTCTAGGCAGGGAATTGGCCTGGCTGGCGTGATAAAGTCGCCATTTTCCCCACCCCGGATCCTGCCATGTTCTCTGGAATTGTCGCGGCGGTTGGCCGCATCACCAAACTCACGCCGCGCGAAGTCGGTTACCGCCTGACGGTCGAAGCCGGCCGGCTCAACATCGACGATGTCGCCCTCGGCGACTCGATTGCCCACAACGGCGTCTGTCTGACCGTGGTCGGCAAGGAAGGCAGTGCTTTCCAGGTCGACGTGTCGCCCGAGACGCTGTCCTGCACCGTCGGCCTCGATGCCCCGGGCCCGGTCAATCTGGAAAAGGCGCTGCGCCTCAACGACGTGATCGGCGGCCACCTGGTTTCCGGCCATGTCGACGGCGTCGGCGAAGTCTTGCGTTTCGACCCGGTCGGCGACAATCGCCTGCTCGAAATCCGGGCACCGAAGGAAATCGCCAAGTTCATCGCGCGCAAGGGTTCGATCGTGGTTGATGGCACCAGCCTGACGACCAACGAGGTCAAGGGCACCGACTTCACCATCAACCTGATCCCGCACACGCTGGAAAACACCACCCTGAACCGCCTGCAGCCGGGCAGCAAGGTCAACCTCGAAGTCGACCTGATCGCCCGCTACTGCGAACGTCTGCTGGCTGCCGAGCGCGAGGCCTGAGCGCCAGCCGACGAACGGCGGTTGAAAAACCGCTCCCCTGCCCCCATAATGGTTTCCATGGTTGTAATTCCAGCAATCTGGAGGCGTTCTGGACAGGGGTTCGATTCCCCTCACCTCCACCCAAGGGCATTGGCTGCAGTGCGTTTGGATGGGGGTGTACTGGTTTCGACAGGGCGGGCAAAGGTGCGCAGGCAACTCGTCAGGCGATCGACGTTAATGAAGCAAATCCATAATTGCCAACGATGAGCAATTCGCTATTGCCGCCTAAAAACGGATAGCCGGGGCCGCTAGCGCCTTGTTACCAAAGATAGCCGGCGGGGACTTCGGTCCCCGTCGTCAATTCCGGATTCCCTTTTTCAGTGATCGGCCACGTAGCGGAAGCTGCGCGTCGCGTGGACGCCGGCAATCCGTTCCGGCACCAGGATGCCGCTGCGTTCAAGCTGTTTGACGATGCGCGAGATGGTCTCGAAGCGCAGGTCGGTGATGTCGGCGATGGCCTGTCGCGTCGGCAGCACCACGCCGCCGTCCTGGCCGGCCAGCAGGCGGACCAGGCCGAGTACCCGGTCGACCGCCTGACCGCCGCGCAGGGCGACGATCTCGGCGGCCCGCTGCTGGGCGCGGGCGAGCGAGGCGAGCAGCGACTCGCCGGCCAGTGCCTGGTCGCCTTCGGGCCAGGGGCTCAGTTCGCAATCGGTCAGGGCGCTGGCCGAGAAGGTATACACCCCGAACAACAGCGTTTCGCAGCCGACGATGTCGCCGCCAATCGCCAGGCTGGCAAAGCGTTCGCCGCCGGGCTGCTGGCTGTCCAGGCGCAGCACGCCGCGTTGCAGTCGCCAGGCCAGACCTTCCTCGCCGGCCTGATGCAGGCGCTCGCCGCAGGCCAGTTGACGCCGCCGGACGGGCTGCTCAGTCGCCTTGCGATCGATCGTGAAAAAAGCCATTTTTCCCTCCTCTGCAAACGCAAAAAGCCCCGGTCGCCGACGGCCGGGGCTGCCTTCAGGCGGCCGGATCAGAACTTGACGTTGATGCCGGCATACAGCGAACGGCCCATGCCCGGAACCGGGGTGCCCCACAGCGGGACGACGCCGTTCGGTACGTTGTTGGCAGAGGCCGACATCGTCGTCCCTTGACCCAGGTAGGCCCCGCCCAGCGGCATTTCGTAATAGCGGTCGAACAGGTTCTCGACGCCGAAATCGAAGCGGACCTGCTTCCAGGCATGGCTGAAGCGCAGGTTGACCAGGCTGTAGCCCGACGTCTTCATTTCGTTGCGGGCATCCGAGACCTTGTTCTTGCTCGCCACACCGATGACTTCCAGGGCGTTGTCCCAGGCGCCGGTCTTCTGCGTCAGCGTCAGTTTGGCGTTGAGCGGCATGATGTTGTACAGGTCGTTGCCGGTCTTCCGGTTCTTGCCGCGGGTGTAGCTGAGCATCCCGTTCAGGCCGAGTGCGCCGATGCTGGATTGGGCCAGCGGCATCTTGCCGGAAAGATCGAAGCCATACAGGCGGGCCGAGTGGTTGGCGTAGCGCAGCACCGTGAATTGGTCGCGCAATGGGACCGCCCGGGGGGCATTGGCAGTGGCATCCCATTGCACGGCGTCGATGTAGTCGGTGACATGGGTGTAGTAAGGCGTCAGCTTGAGTTCGTGATTGCGTTCGACGTCGTGCCAGTCGAAGGTGGCCGAGAGTTTGTGCGCTTTCTCCGGCTTCAGGTCGGGGTTGCCGACGTAGCCATTGCCGTCGCCGACGAAATTGTTCATCAGGGCAGCCATCTGCCAGGTCGACCAGGGGTAGGCTTCGTACAGGCTGGGCGAACGGGTTTTGCGGGCAAAGCCGAATTCGATGTCCAGACCGGCGTGCGCGGTGTAGCGAGCGAGTGCGGTCAGGTCCCAGTTGTTGTCGCTGCGCGAGCGGTCGCGGGCGTTGAACAGGTTGGCATCGCGGCCCTGGTTGCCGCCGCCGGCCGGGTTGTAGCCGGCGACATCGCCAGCGTCCATGGTCACGCGTTCATAGCGCAGGCCGAGCAGTGTCATCCAGCTGGCGCTGGCCCGGCTTTCCCATTCGCCGAACAGGGCCTGGCGGTCGCGCTCGCCGTCGTTGATGTTCACGAAGGTGGCCGGCCACATGCCGCTGCCGGAGGCCGGCCACCAGTCGTCGAGGCGATAGCGCTGGAATTCGGTTCCGACCCGCAGCAGATCCTGGTCGCTCAGTTTGACATCGGCTTTCAGGCTTGCGCCGGTGGTCCGGCTTTCGGTGTACATCGGCATGCCCTGGGCGCAGGTGGCGCTCATTGCCCCGCAGGTCACCGGGTCGATTGCCGCGGCGCCGCCAGATGCTGCGCCGTACCAGTAACGCTTGTCCCGGCCGAAATCCATGAAATGGTCGACGGTCTCGTGATAGGCCCGGGCTTCCAGCTTGCCCCAGTCGTATTCACCCAGCCAGCGCAGGTTGATGCGCTTCTGTTCGTTGTCGAGCAGGTCCATGCGCTGGTTCGGGTAAAGCTGTTCCGGCATGTCCTGATAGCCGAGTTTCACCTCGAACAGGTGATTGGCGTTCTTCACCGCCAGGCCGAGGGTGTGGTTGCCGGTCTGGTAAGCGGTCGAGCCGACTTCGTCGCGCGGCATCCGCTCGCCGGCGCGGCCGGTGGCGGTGTAATTCTTGAAGTTGCGGCCGGCGCTGTAGTTGCTGGCTTCGCTGTAGGCGCCGGTATAGCTCAGGCTGATGTTTTCGGTGGCAGCGGTGGCGCTGGCGTTGGCGCCGCGCGCATCGTTATTGCTGCGGTAAAAAGCGCCAACTTCGCCCTTGAACAGGTGTTCGCCGGGGGCGGCGAATTCCGGCGCGCGGGTTTCGGCGACGATGCTGCCACCGATGCTGTCGCCCCCCTGGCTGACCGGGCTGATCCCGGCATAGACGGTGAGCGTGCCGACCTGGCTGGGATCGAGGTAGGACAGTGCCGGGTTCATGTGGTTGGGGCAGCTGGCGATCAGGTCCATGCCGTCGATCTTGATCCGCAGCCGGTCGTCGGCCAGGCCGTGGATGGCCGGCAGGCTGGAGACGGCGCCGGCGCCGTAGAAACTGACCCCGGGGACATCCTGCAGCAGGCCGGCAACGTCGCTGCTGCGCGCACCCTGGCGGCGCAGGGCTTCGCCTTCAAGCTGGGTGGTGCTGCCGGCGGTCCGGTCGCGCTCGGCGCTGACGACGATTTCCGCCATGGCTGCACTGTCCTGGGCCTGGGCGGGAATGGCAAAGGCGAACGCCATGGCGAGCGCCAGCGGCCGGATGCGGTGATCCATGAATACCCCTTCGTGTTGATTACGAAAGGGCGGATTGTCGGCAATGGTGCCTGTTCCGGGAATGTGACAAATCGTCGCACCCCGGTGCCGGCGGGGTCAGGAAGCGTTGAGCTTTTCCAGCGCTTCGCGCAGTTTGGCCGGTTCGTCCAGGCGCAGCATCTTGCGCACGTTGGGGGCGATTTCCGAAACGTCGCTCTTGAGGATGCGGTTCTTGACCTTGAGGATCTGCGACGGATGCATCGAGAAGATGCGCAGTCCCATGCCGAGCAGCAGGCGGGTCAGCTTCGGATCGCCGGCGGTTTCGCCGCAGACCGAAACCGGAATGCCGGCCTTTTCGGCATTCGAGATGGTGTGCGCGAGCAGCATCAGCACCGCCGGATGCAGCGGGTCGTAGAGGCTGGCGACCTGCTCGTCGGCGCGGTCGATGGCCAGCGTGTACTGGATCAGGTCGTTGGTGCCGATCGACAGGAAGTCGAGCCGGCGCAGGAAGATGCCGACCGCCAGCGCTGCCGCCGGAATCTCGATCATGCCGCCGACCTGGGTGTTCTCGTCGAAGGGGATCTTTTCGCCGCGCAGGCTGGACTTGGCCTGTTCGATGGCGGCCAGGGTCTGGTCGATCTCGTGCGCGTGGGCGAGCATCGGGATCAGCAGCTTGATCGGCCCGTAGCGCGAGGCGCGCAGGATGGCGCGCAACTGCGTCTGGAACATCTTCGGCTCGGACAGCGACAGGCGGATCGCCCGGCGGCCGAGCGCCGGATTGGTCTTGACCCGGTCGCCGGCCGTGCCTTCCGGATGCAGGTCCTTGTCGGCGCCGAGGTCGAAGGTGCGGATGGTCACCGGCCGCCCGGCCATGCCCTTGACCACCTTCTTGTAGGCTTCGAACTGTTCCTGCTCGTCGGGCATGTCGCCGCGGTTGAGGAAGAGGAATTCGGTGCGGAACAGGCCGATGCCTTCGGCGCCGCCTTCGAGCGCGTCGGGAACGTCGCCCGGCAGTTCGATGTTGGCGTGGAGGGCGATGTCGATGCCGTCGAGCGAGACCGTGCGCGAGGTCTTCAGGCGCTTGAGCTGGTTCTTCTCCAGCTCGATCTGCTCCATGCGTAGCCGGTATTCCTCGAGCACGCGCGGGTCGGGATTGACGATGACGACGCCGCGCATGCCGTCGACGATCAACTGTTCGCCGTCGCGGATCAGCGCGCGCCCGTTCTCCAGGCCGAGCACGGCTGGAATCGCCATGCTGCGGGCAAGGATCGCCGTGTGCGAGGTGGCGCCGCCGACATCGGTGATGAAGGACGCGAAGCGGTGATCCTTGAAGGCGATGGTGTCGGCCGGCGAGAGGTCGTGGGCGACGACGATCAGCGATTCTTCCTTGGTGTGCTTGGCCGCCTTCAGCGAAGCCTTGCCCGGATGGCCGAGCAATTCCTTGATCACCCGCTCGACGACCTGAATGACGTCGTACTTGCGTTCGCGCAGGTAGGGATCGTCGAACTGCTCGAACTGCCCGACCAGATGCTCCATCTGCTGGACCAGCGCCCATTCGGCGTTGCAGCGGCGTTCGCGGATGATCTCGCGCGGTTTTTCGACCAGTTCGGTGTCTTCGAGGAACATCGTGTGGATGTCGATGAAGGCCGAGAGCTCCGCCGGGGCGTGCTCGGTATTTTCCTTCATCGTCAGCAGTTCGTTCTTGACTGCGGCGATGGCTGCATCGAAACGGGCGATTTCCTTGTCCACCAGCCGCGGGGCCAGCGTCAGGTGCGACACTTCCAGCGTCGCATGCGACATCAGCATGGCCCTGCCGATGGCGATGCCGGCGGAAACGCCCAGTCCGTGCAGGGTAAAGCTCATGGGCCTTATTCTCCTTCGCCGAAATAGTCGGCGATCAATGCCAGCAGGGCGTCCATGGCTTCGTTTTCGTCCTTGCCGTCGGTCTCGATGGTCACCGTCGAACCCTTGCCGGCCGCCAGCATCATCACGCCCATGATGCTCTTGGCGTTGATCCGCCGGCTGCCCTTGCTCATCCACACCTCGCACGTGAACTTGCCGGCGAGCTGGGTGAGTTTGGCGGAGGCGCGGGCGTGGAGGCCGAGCTTGTTGATGATCTGGGTTTCCCGGGTGAGCATGGGTCAGTGGTCCTGCAGGTTGAGCACGCCGCCCCGGCCGCCGTCGCGGGCATGGGTCAGCAGGGTTTTGAGGTCCTTGTCACGGTGCGTCAGCGCCGACAGCAACATCGGCAGATTGACCCCGGCCAGCCCGGCAATACGGCCGCGCTCGCGCAGTTTCATCGCCAGATTGGCCGGCGTCGCCCCGTACAGGTCGGTCAGCAACAGCACCCCGTTACCGTTGTCCACCGAGGCGCACAGCGCCCGGGCCACCGGCAACAGGTCGAGCGGATCGTCCTGCGGCGCAACGCCAAGCTGCACCAAGCCGGCCGGACGCCGGTTGAGTACATGGCAGGCATTCTGGACGAGGGTCTCGCCATAGCAGCCGTGGGTAATCAGGAAGATGCCGATCATGCGCAGGATTCTAACCTGCGAGCGCTACTTTCGGCTGACCACGAGAATGCCGGCGACGACCAGCACGGCGCCGCCCAGTTGCGCCAGCGACACCGGTTCGTCGAGCAGCCACCAGCCGAAACCGATGGTCAGCATCGGCCCGACCATGCCGTACAGCGAGGTCCGTTCCGGCCCCAGGCGGCGGATCGCCGCACCGAGCGCGAACACCGGGATGACCGTCGAAAACACTGCCATCGCCAGGCTCCAGCCATAGACCGGCAGCGGCTGGACGATGGCGGCGAGCGGTTCGCTCAGGCCGAAATGCAGCAAGGTGACGGCCGTCGACACCAGCATCGCCAGCGCCGAAAAACGCATCGCGCCGAGCCGGGCAATCATCGGCCCGCTGCCCGACAGGTAGATCGCATAAGCGACGCTGGAAGCGAACACCAGCGCGCCGCCGACCAGCACGTCGCGCGCATCGCCCAGGCCCAGGTCGTGGATGAAGGCAGCGCCGATGCCGGTGTAGCACAGCACCAGCGCCAGCAACTCGCGGCGGGTGAAGGCCTTGCCCTGGAACAGCACGCCGATGAGCAGGGTCAGCGTCGGGTAGGTGAACAGGATCAGCCGCTCCAGGCCGGCCGAAATGTACTGCAAACCCCAGAAATCGAGGATGCTGGCGCCGTAGTAGCCGAGGCAGCCGAGGGCGATCACGCGCAGCCAGTCGCCGCCGCTCAGCGTCGCGCCGTCCTGCTGCCGGCGCAGACCGACCCACAGGAAGACCGGCAGCGCGAAAGCCATGCGCAACATCAGCAGGGTGATCGCGTCGACGCCGTAGGGATAGGCGAGCTTGATGAAAATCGCCTTCAGCGAGAAGCCGAGCGCCGCGATCAGGGCGAGGCCGAGCCCGCCGGAAAGGGTATTCATGTCGGCGCCTTCAGTCGGCCGGCAGGCGCCGCAGGATCAGCGCGAGGCCGCAGACGGCCAGCGCGCAGCCGAGCATGGCGGCGATCACGCCGGGCCAGCCGGCATGGCTCCAGGCCCAGCCGGTCGCCGTGCCGATCACGCTGCCGCCGAGGTAATAGCTCGACAGGTAAAGCGCCGAGACAAAGCCGCGCCGCGCCCCGGCGCGATGGCCGACCCAGGCGCTGGCGACCGTGTGCACGGCAAAGAAGCCGAAGGTGTACAGCGCCAGGCCGGCGATGATCAGCCACAGCGGCGGCGCCAGCGTGATCGCGATGCCGGCGGTCATCAGCACCGCCATCGCCAGCATGATGCGTGGCCGGCCGTGGCGCGCCACCTGCCGTCCGGCCCAGGCCGACGAATAGCTGCCCACCGCGTAGAGCAGGAAAACGCTGCCGATCAGGCTGGGCGACAGGTCGTACGGCGCCTGGCTGAGCAGGAAGGGCAGGAAGTTGTAGAGACCGACCAGCGTTCCCATGCCGACGAAAGCCGTGCAGAACAGCCAGGGCAGGCCGGGGTCGGCGTAAATGCGGCGAATGTCGGTGAATAGCGGGCCAATTTGCAGCGAACGCGGTTCGAAATTGCGCGCCGGTAGCAGCAGGCGCCAGCACACCAGCGCCCCCAGCAGGCCGATCAGGCTGACCGCGCTCAGGCCGACATGCCAGGAGCCGCACCAGTCGCTGACGGTCGCGGCGACCAGCCGGCCGGCCATGCCGCCGAGCGCATTGGCGCCGATGTAAAGGCCCATGGCCCGCGCCCGCTCGCCGACCGGCAATTCCTCGCCGAGGTAAGCCATCGCCGCCGCCGGCACGCCGGCGACGCAAATGCCCAGCCCGGCGCGGGCCAGGACCAGCAGCCAGAAATCCGGCGCCCAGGCCGACGCCAGCGAGAACAGCCCGGCGCCGAGCAGGCCGACGCGGATCAGTTGCTCGCGCCCGTAACGGTCGGCGATCAGGCTCAGCGGAATCAGCAGCAGCGCCACCAGACCGGTGCCGGCGGTCACGCTCAGGCTGGCCTGCCCCGGCGTCACGGCGAAGGCGGCGGTCAGCTGCGGCAGCAGCGGTTGCGTGCCGTAAAGCAGCATGAAACAGGCGAAGCCGGCCAGCGACAGGGCCAGGGTGATGCGGGCATCGTGCGTGAGGGAGAAGCGGCGAGCGAACAAGGAAATTTCCGTAACCAGGGGCGTGGCAGTGATTGAACGCCCTGGCGCTGCCGCTGGCAATTGGTATTATCGCAAGCAAGCATTCGATCAGGACGAAACCTTGCACTACGACCTTCCCGACTTGCGGCTCGTCGCCGCGATTGCCGACAGCGGTGCCCTGACCCGTGCCGCCGAGCGTGTGCACCTCGCTCCGTCGTCGGCCAGCCATCGCCTGAGCCAGCTCGAAGCCAGCCTCGGCGTGGCCCTCTTCGAACGCCATGCGCGCGGCCTGACGCCGACCGTCGCCGGCGAATCGCTGCTCCGCCACGCCCGCCAGGTGTTCGCCCAGCTCGAACAGATGCACGCCGACCTCGCCCCTTACGCCAGCGGGCTGAACGCCCAGGTCACCGTGTTCGCCAACACCAACGCGATCAACTGCTTCCTGCCCGAAGACCTCGGCGACTTCCTGCGCGAGCATCCGCAGATCCGCGTCAGCCTGGAAGAACAGCCGAGCCCGGCCATCGTCGGTGCAGTTGCCGCCGGCCAGGTCGATATCGGCGTCGTTGCCGCCGAGGGCGATTTCGGCGGGCTGGCGGTCACGCCCTACCGCCGCGACCGCCTGGTGCTGATCGTCGCCGCCGAGCATCCGCTGGCCGGCCAGCGGGAAATCGCCTTCGCCGACGTGCTCAACGAAGCCTTCGTCTGCCTGCACGCCGGCAGCGCCATCCACACCTTCATGATGAACCACGCGGCACGCCTCGGCGGCCGGCTCGACGTGCGCATCCAGGTGCGCAGCTTCGCCGCCGTCTGCCGCATGGTTGCCGCCGGGGTCGGCATCGGCATGGTGCCGCGCTCGTCGGTCGCCGCCGACGAACGCCTGAAGACGGTGGAGATCGCCGACGCCTGGGCTCCGCGCGACCTCCACCTGTGCGTCCGCGAACGCGCCGCGCTCAGTCCGGCCGCGCGCGCGCTGTTCGACCACCTGGCGACGATGGGCGGCGGCTGAGGCCTCAGGCCGGCGTCAGCCAGTCGGCGTGGCGTGCATCCTCGCCGCGCACGCAGGCGAAAAAGGCCTGCTGCAACTGGCGGGTCAGCGGACCGGGCCGGCCGCTGCCGATCTTCCGGCGGTCGACCTCGATCACCGGCGTGATTTCGGCGGCGGTGCCGGTCAGGAAAACTTCGTCGGCGCAATACAGCTCGTCGCGGGTGATGCGCTTGCTGCGCACTGGCAGGCCGAGTTCGTCGGCCAGCGTGCACACCGTGCGGCGGGTGATGCCGTCGAGCGCCGAGGTGGTTTCCGGCTGCAGCAGCTCGCCGTCGCGGACCAGGAAAAGGTTCTCGCTGGCGCCTTCGGCCACGTAGCCCTCGGTGTCGAGCAGCAGCGCCTCGTCGTAGCCGTCGCGACGCGCCTCGCGCACGGCGAGTATGGAGTTGGCGTACATCGAAATGGCCTTGGCCCTGCACATCTGCACGTTTGGATGGTGCCGCGCATACGACGAGACGCGTACGCGGATGCCGTTGTCCAGCGCCGACTGGCCGAGGTAGGCGCCCCAGTCCCAGGCGGCGACCATGGCGTGGGTCGCGGCGCCGGCCGGATCGACGCCGATCTTCTCGGCGCCGAGAAAGAGCAGCGGCCGGATGTAGCCGCTGTTGAGGCCGTTGCGCGTTACCGCCTCGCGGCAGGCGGCGGTCAGCGTTGCCCGGTCGAAAGGCAGGTCGATGGCCAGGATGTGCGCCGATTCCTCGAGCCGTTTGAGATGCTCGGCCAGCCGGAAGATCGCCGGGCCGGTCGCCGTCGCGTAGGCGCGCAGGCCCTCGAAGCAGCCGTAGCCGTAATGCAGGGTGTGGGTGAGCACGTGCACCTTGGCGTCGCGCCAGGGCAACCAGTGGCCGTCGAGCCAGATGAATCCGTCCTTGTCTTGCATGATGAGGTTCCTCGAAATATTGGGGCAAAGCCCATGCGGTCGTGCGAAGCGCGCGGGGGTGGGCGCAGCGGCGTCCGGGCGGCCGGTGCCGGGTAGGCGGGGCGCGGCGGAGGAAGGCGGTGCACTCAGGATGCCGTCGGCAATAAGTGAACTCAAACGAATTACGGTGTTATCGAGTGAATAAAATTCACTCGTTTTCCCCGGGGTGTCGCCGGGGTGGCTCGTTTTCCGTTGCCGACACGGTTATCCTGTCGCCATGATTTTCAACACTCCGACGATCTTCGCTTCGGTGGCGCTGGTGGCGCTGATCATGGCCGTCTGCCTGATCCTCGTTGGCCAGGAGCACAAACGCGACGGCATGCGCGCGGGCGGCGCCGGCCTGTTCGCGCACGCCCTCGCCTACTGCTGCTTCACGCTCTACGGTCAGGCGCCGCTGTGGCTGACCTACGGCGTCGGCAACACGCTACTGGCGTTGGCGTTGGCCTTCTACGCTGCCAGCCTGTTGCGCATCCACGGGCAGCCGGTGCCGTGGAGCCGCATTTTCGTGTTGCCGGTATTGATGGCCGTGGCCCTGGCCGCGTTGATCGACACCCGCGAACCGCGCATGTTCGCCGCCTGCCTGGTGCTGATCCTGCAATGCCTGCTGATCATGGCCTGGGCCTGGCGTTACGCCCGCCACGCCGGCCGTGCCCACCTGTTGCTGCTGCTCGGCGGCGGCATCACCCTGATCGGCCTGCTCCTGCGCGTCGCTGCCATTGCCTCCGGTGCTGCCGCCGAACTGCCCTACGATGTCAGCAATCTGCGGCAGACGGTGTCGGTCAGCATCGGCACCGTTACCGTGATGATGTTCTCGCTCGGCCTGGTGCTGATGGCCAAGGAGAAGACCGAAACGGCATTGCGCGAGATGGCGCTGCGCGATGCGCTGACCGGCATCGCCAACCGCCGCGCGATCATCGAGGCCTGCGAGCGCGAAATCGAGCGCGCCCGCCGGGTCGGCACGCAGCTATCGATCGCGCTGCTCGACATCGACCATTTCAAGCGCATCAACGACAGCCACGGCCATCTGGCCGGCGATGCCGTGCTCCGGCAGGCGGCCGGCTTGTTGCGCCAGCGTCTGCGCCAGTCCGACGAAGTCGGCCGTTACGGCGGCGAGGAATTCCTGGTGCTGCTCCCCGATACCGGCCGCGACGGTGCCCTGACCGTGATCGACGGCCTGCGCGGCGCGGTGGCCGCGCAGCCGGCGGCCTTTGGCGATCTGCGCCTGCCCTATCGCTTCAGTGTCGGTTTGTGGTGTGGCGTGCCCGGTCCCGGCGATACCTCCGACAGCCTGATCGCGCACGCCGACGCGGCGCTGTACGAGGTGAAGGCCGCCGGGCGCGATGGCGTCAGCGTGGCGCTGGATCGGCGTGGGCTGCTCGTACCAGCCAGCGGATGAAATTCATCGCCGCCGGCCTTTCCTGGACCGAGGGCGGCGCCACGACATAGAAGCTGCGGTCCGGGCAGGCTGCGGCGAAAGGCTGGCACAGCCGGCCGTCGGCCAGCCAGGGTTCGGCCAGACTGCCGGCCATCAGGGCTACACCATGGCCGGCGGCAGCGCCTTCGAGCATCAGCAGCGCATCTTCGTAACGCGGTCCGTGCGTCGGCTCGTCGCGCTTCAGCCCGGCGGCGGCGAACCAGCGCTGCCAGGACAGCAGCGGGTGGCGCAGCAGGCGGCAGCGGTCGAGGTCGGCCGGTTGCTTCAGTTCGGCCGCCAGCGCCGGGCTGCATACCGGGAAAATGCGTTCCTCGAACAGCTTCCAGGCCAGCAGGCCGGGCCATTCCTCCTCGCCGTAGCGCAGCCCGATATCGGCCTCGCCGGCGAGCAGCGGACCCAGGCCGGTGGCCGTGGACAAGGTGAATTCCAGATTGGGGTGTTGCGCCTGGTAGGTGGCAACGCGCCCCACCAGCCAGCGGCTACCGAGCGCCGGTGCCGCCGAGATGCGCAGGCGTTCCTGCTGCGGCGCACGCAGCTGGGCGCTGGCTTCGTCCAGACGCAGCAGCGCATCGCGGACGACGACCAGATAGCGGCGCCCGGCCGGCGTCAGTGCCACCGCCCGGTGACGACGTTCGAACAAGGCCTGGCCGAGGTGTTCCTCAAGCAGCCGGATGCGGTGGCTGATCGCCGACGGCGTCAGGTGCAGCGCCTGCGCCGCCGCCAGGAAACTGCCCAGGCGGGCCGCTGCTTCAAAGGCCGGAAGGGCGTGCAGCGGCGGCAGGTCGTTCATCGCCGGAGGTCAGCGCCGCCCGCCCAGCATCGAACCGAGCACGCCGCGCAGGATCTGCCGCCCGATTTCCCGGCCGACCGTCCCGGCAACGCTGCGCGCCGCGCTTTTGGCTGCGGCTTCGACCACGCCCTCGCGGCGGCCGCCGCGCGGTCCGGTGGTACCGCCGAGGATGCTGCCCAGGCTGCCGAACAGGCCGCCGCCTTCGGCCGGCGCCGGTTCGGGGGCGGCAGCAGGTTGCGGGCGGGGTGCGCTGCCCGGCCGGGCCGGTGCGCCGGGGGCGGCCGGTGCCGGAATGGCGCCCGGGCCGGTCTTCTTCGCAGCGGCCGGCTGGCCGCGCAGGATTTCGTAGGCCGACTGGCGATCCACCGTCTCGCCGTAGGTGGCGAGCAGCGGCGAGGCTTCGATGTTGCCGCGCCGTTCGGCTTCGGTCAGCGGGCCGAG
>OGCL01002058.1_pt1 | contig 15209 bp, 10 predicted proteins | sample 1570041 | NCBI WGS metagenome assembly OGCL01 (sample SAMN06266162, study PRJEB24511) | hot springs metagenome | isolation source: Hot spring water | place: South Africa: Limpopo | collected 2015-06-22
TGCCGCATTGCCTGAAGCGATTTCAGGCGTTGTGCTGCCCAGCGTGGCAATCCACAATCCAAAATCTAAAATGGTATAACGTATTCTCGCAGCCCTCCCAAAAACAAGCGCTTTTCATTTCCACCCCATCCTGAAGCCCTGCATAAGCGTTCTGTCACTTGCCAAACCACCGAAGCAGCGCTATACTACCAGTGGGCCGAATACGGGCTCATTCCGCGCGCCTGCCGGCGAGACGAGCGCCCGGAGCTCGTCACGCGACACCCGGGGCAAGGGAGCCGCGCCTGTCGTGGCCGCTGGCGCTTTCACACAGGACCTATGGAAGATAGTCATCAACCGAATCGAGAGGGCCCGACGCAGTGCGTAACGCGCGCGCTGCCGGGTGCGATCGAGCCTCTCGCGGCATGACCTGGCGCCTCTCCACGCAGGGCGCTTTCGCCGCGCCTTGCTTATCGCCCCCGGCAGCCTCGCCGGGGGCGTAACTGTTCCCCCTGCGCATCGGGCCTCATCCATCGTCGTGGGTTCCGCGACCCTGTACAGGAGGCACCGATGATCGCAATCCGCACCGCCCCTGAGGGTGTGGCGCTGCGCCTGGCGCCAGTACGCCCGATGGTTCACAATCTCCCCTCCAACAACGGGGAACTGGTCTACGAGCCGGCCCTCAGCTTCCCGCGGCACGCCACCGCGCAGCAGGTGATCGACGCCCTGCGCATGATGCGCCCTGGCGATGAAAGCGGCTACTACCTCTTCGTCACCGGCGAGAAGGGACGGCTGGTGGGCGTCGTCAGCCTGCGGCAGATTGTCACCGCCGCGCCCGATACCCGGCTCGACGCCATTATGACCACCGACGTGGTGAGCCTGCCGGCCGCCATGCCGGTCGAGGAACAGGCGCGCATCCTCGGCGACTCGGGCTTCCTCGCCCTGCCCGTGGTTGACGACGCCGGACGCCTGGTGGGCAGCCTGGACGCAACCGAACTGCTCGATACCGTCCAGGAGGAAGCCACGGAGGACATGTACCGTCTGGCGGGCGTGGCCGCCAACGAAGAGATCGAGCGCCCGATCACCCGCGCCGCCCGCGACCGGGTGTTCTGGCTGGTGATCAACCTGGCCACGGCGTTCCTGGCGGCCGCAGTGGTCAGCCAGTTTGAAGGGGTTATCGCCCAGGCGGCTATGCTGGCCGCGTTCATGCCGGTTGTTGCCGGACAGGGCGGTAATGCCGGCACTCAGACGCTCACGTTTATTGTGCGCTCTCTGGCCCTGGGCGCGGTGAGCTTCCACAATGCCCGCCGCACCCTGCTGCGCGAGTTGCTCATCGGGGTCTGTAACGGTATTTCGATTGGCCTGCTGGTCGGGCTGATCGGCTGGCTCTGGCAGGGCAACCCGGCCCTGGGGGTGGTGATTGGTCTGGCGATGCTCGGCAACCTGATCATGGCCTCGCTCGCCGGGGTGATCGTGCCGCTGACCCTCAAGGCGCTGCGGATTGACCCGGCCCTGGCCTCGTCAATCTTCGTCACTACTGTGACCGATGTCTGCGGCTTCGCCTTCTTCCTCGGCCTGGGCGCGCTGGCTCTGGGGATGGGGCATCTGTGAGAGATGGGGAAACCCGCTGAACGGAGGCTGGGAGGGGGTAGAACACTACAACCCCTCCCCGTGGGCAGGGGCATGGGGAAACCCGGTTTCCCCATGCCCCTCAGCGCGCGCGATTCTCTGCATCCACCACCCCCAACCGATAGACCGTCGTATGGCGGTAGCGCTCGCCCGGGCGCAAAACGGGGGAGGGGAAATGGGGCCGGTTGGGCGCATCGGGGAAGTGCTGAGCCTCCAGGCACACTCCGGCGTGACGACCGTAGCGCTGCCCGCCCTTGCCGCGCAGGCTGCCATCGAGGGCGTTGCCGGTGTAGAGTTGTAGCCCTGGCCGGGTCGTATACACCTCCAGCGCCCGCCCGCTCAGCGGCTCGACCAGCCGCGCGCTGAGCGCCGCCAGGTCCCCCCTGCTTCGCAAGACATAGCAGTGGTCGTACCCGCCTCCGGCCTGGCGCAGTTGCGCCTCATCGGCGCCCAGCCGCGCCCCGATCGGCATGGGGCTGGTAAAATCCATCGGCGTACCGGCGACCGATCGCAGCTCACCGGTGGGGATCAGGGTCTCGTCAACGGGCAGAAAGGCATCGGCGGCCAGGAACAACTCGTGGCCCAGCACATCGCCGCCGCCGGCCAGGTTGAAGTAGGGGTGGCTGGTGAGGTTCACAATCGTCGGGCGGTCGGTTTCAGCCTCATAGTCGATCCGCAGGGCGCCACTGTCGCTCAACGTATACCGCACCACTACCGTCAGGGCGCCGGGGTAGCCGCCCTCGCCATCGGGGCTGAGGTAGCGCAGCGTCAACTCCGGGCCAGCAGGGCCATCTGCCGGCTCAGGGCGCCAGAGCGCGCGATGGAAACCCGCCGGCCCACCGTGCAGATGGTGCGGCCCGTCGTTGCACGGCAGGCTGTAGACCTGCCCATCGAGCGTGAAACGCCCCCACGCGATGCGGTTGGCGTAGCGCCCGATCAGACTGCCGAAGTAGGGGTGCGGTTCCAGGTAAGACTCGACACGCTCAAAGCCGAGCAGCACATCGGTGAGCGCGCCCCGCCGGTCGGGAGCGACCAGGCTCATCAGGGTCGCGCCGCAGGTCATAATGCGCGCCGTCAGCCCCGCAGCGCAGGTCAGAGTAAAAACCTCCACAGGCGTCCTGCCGGCGCCAACCACCATCCGTTCGCTGGTGATACTCATCGTGGCCCCTCACTGTTCCGGTAAGCGATGTTCAGCATGGGGCACAGTTCAGGGTCGGGCGTTCCAGGCTCCCCTGCCGCTCCACACCTCTCCATCACCGCCCTGCAATGGGGGGAAGTCGCGGCTCCCGATCCCTCTGGTTGACCATCTTGCCCCTGGCTCATGGTACGTATAATTCCCGACCCGGTGCGCCGTCACTCCCGACGCATCGGCTGTGCAAAGCCCGGGCACAGCCAATGCGTCCTTTGACATTTACGGATCGGGGCGGTATAGTTGAAGCGCTAGATACCGGCGCGAGCGAATAGGAGGATCCCTGATGACCATGAAGTGGGTGTACTTCTTCCGTGAAGGCGATGCCACGATGCGCGACCTGCTAGGCGGTAAGGGCGCAGGCGTCGCGGAAATGACGCGCACCGGCGTACCGGTGCCACCCGGGTTTACCATCACCACCGAGGCGTGTAACGCCTACTACGCGAATGGTCAGGTTCCACCGGAGGGAATGTGGGAGCAGGTCTTCGAGGCGCTGAAGGATATTGAGGCCCAGACCGGCAAGACGTTTGGCGATCCGTCGAACCCGCTGCTCGTTTCGGTACGCTCGGGCGCGAAGTTCTCGATGCCCGGCATGATGGATACGGTGCTTAACCTTGGCCTCAATCGGGAGACCCTCGAGGGCCTGGCCAAACTTACCAATAATCCCCGGTTCGCCGCCGACGCCTATCGCCGCTTCGTCCAGCTCTTCGGCAAAATTGTGCTGGGCGTCGAAGGCGAACGCTTTGAACACGTGATGGACCGCTACAAGGGTCATGGTCAGCGACAGGATACGGACCTGACCGCCGAGGAGCTGCTGGCGATTGCCGATGAGTTCAAGGCGATTATCAAGCAGGATGTCGGCGTTGATTTCCCCGAGGATCCTGAGGAGCAGTTGCGCGAGGCTGTGATGGCGGTGTTCCGCTCGTGGAATGGGCGCCGCGCCCGCGATTACCGCCGCATCAACAAGATCTCCGACTCCCTCGGCACCGCTGTGAACGTGCAGGCGATGGTCTTCGGCAATATGGGCAACGACTCGGCTACCGGCGTGGCCTTTACGCGCAACCCCGCCACCGGCGAGGCGGAGATCTTCGGCGAGTATCTGGTCAATGCCCAGGGTGAAGATGTAGTGGCCGGCATCCGCACCCCCCAGCCCATCAGCAAGCTCAAAGAGGAGATGCCCGAGGTCTACGAGCAGTTCCACCAGATCGCCAAGCAACTGGAGCATCACTACAAGGATGTTCAGGACGTTGAGTTCACCATCGAGCGCGGCAAGCTCTGGATGTTGCAGACCCGCGCAGGCAAGCGCACCGGCGCCGCGGCGGTGAAGATTGCGGTGGATATGTGCCACGAGGGGGTGATTGATAAGGCCACGGCTGTGCAGCGGGTTGACCCGGCGGCCCTTGACCAGTTGCTCCACCCCACGATTGACCCGGAGGCCCGGAAGCAGGCCGCTCCGCTCACCACCGGCCTGCCCGCTTCACCCGGCGCCGCCAGTGGCAAGGCTGTGTTCGACCCCGATGAGGCCGAGCACCTGGCTAACCTGGGCGAGAAGGTGATCCTGATCCGCGTTGAAACCGCGCCCGAGGACTTCCACGGTATGGTCGCGGCCCAGGCGATTCTTACGGCCCGCGGCGGTATGACCTCCCACGCCGCTGTGGTGGCCCGCGGTATGGGCAAGCCCTGCGTGGCCGGCGCCGGCGACCTGCGCATCAGCTACACCGATCAGTTGGTGACCGTTAACGGCGCCACCATCCGCAAGGGCGAGTGGGTCACCCTCGATGGCAGCACTGGCGAGGTCTTCGCCGGACAGATGCCAACCGTACAGCCCGAATTGTCGGGCGATTTCGCCGAGTTGATGGCCTGGGCCGACGAGTTCCGCACTATGGGCGTGCGCGCCAACGCCGACATCCCCCGCGATGCCGAGGTAGCGCGACAGTTCGGCGCCGAGGGTATTGGCCTCTGCCGCACCGAGCACATGTTCTTCGAAGGCGACCGCATCGATGCCGTGCGCGAGATGATTATCGCCGATACTGAAGAGGAACGCCGCGCCGCCCTGGCCAAGATCGAGCCGCTCCAGCAGGGCGATTTTGAAGGCCTCTTCCGCGTGATGAACGGCCTGCCCGTAACCATCCGCACCCTCGACCCGCCCCTCCACGAGTTCCTGCCCCACGAGGAACACGAGATCGAGACCCTGGCCCATAAACTCGGCGTGGACCCGAAGAAGGTCAAGAGCCGCGTGGATGGCCTGCGCGAGGCCAACCCCATGCTCGGCTTTCGTGGCTGCCGCCTGGGCCTGATCTACCCGGAGATTACCGAAATGCAGGCCCGGGCGATCTTCAAGGCGGCGGTGAAGGTCAAGAAAGAGGGTATTGATGTTCACCCCGAGGTGATGATCCCCCTCGTCGGCCACATCACCGAGTTGAAGCCCCAGGAAGAAGTGGTTCGTCGCGTGGCCAGCGAGGTCTTCGCCGAGGAAGGGATCGAAATCCCCTACCTGGTGGGCACGATGATCGAACTGCCCCGCGCCGCACTGACCGCCGATGAGATCGCTGAGGTAGCCGAGTTCTTCAGCTTCGGCACCAATGACCTGACCCAGACCACCCTTGGCCTCTCGCGCGATGACTCGGGCCGCTTCCTGCCACTCTACATCGAGCGCAAGATCCTGCGCGACGACCCGTTCCAGACTATCGACCAGCGCGGCGTCGGCGAGCTGGTGCAGATCGGCACCGAGCGGGGCCGCAAGACCCGCCCCAATCTCAAGGTCGGCGTCTGTGGTGAACACGGCGGCGACCCGGCCTCGGTGGAGTTTTTCCACAAGGTGGGGCTGAACTACGTGAGCTGCTCGCCTTTCCGCGTGCCCATCGCTCGCCTGGCAGCCGCCCAGGCCGCCCTCGGCGAAGCCAAACGGGATAAGTAGCGCTCATTATCCACGCGCTATTCTACGAAAGCGGGGACGCCTGGCGTCCCCGCTTTCGCGTTCTGGAGGGGTGGTCACGTAAGGGAAACGAGTCGCGGTTATGATTTGATATCATTGTTTATTGGTATCATTATTAGTAGTACCATTGTTGTTTCTCGGGAGGGCTGCGCCCTCCCAAACCCTCCCGGTGGGGAGAGCTTGCCACCCCGTGGGCAGGGGTATGGGAAACCCGGTTTCCCCTTTTCCCAACCGCTGCTGGGAGCGGCTGGCGCCCTCACCGGCAGGGGGTTGGGGAAACCCGATTTCCCCTTTTCCCAACCGCGGTTGGGAGCGGCTGGCGCCCCCACAGGCAGGGGTATGGGGAAACCTGGTTTCCCCATATGTTCACGCTAGTATCCACCATGCTTCAGGATCTGCTATGGGACAACCACAGCGAATTGAGACCTCCGAACGCTCACTGGCAGCCCGTTTCAGCGCCTTTCTGAGCTGGTGCATCGCGCTAGCTGCCATCCTGACGCTCATTGACCTGGTCGCTGGCATATTGCTTTCGCAAACCCTGTTGTTAGTCATGGCCGGCGTCAACTTCGGAGCAGGAATGCTGCTCTGGGGCATCCGCGCTGTAGCGCGGCGCGGACAGACATTGCTCGCTGCCGGGCTATTCCTGACGCTGATCTTTTCGGCCTCGCTGGCGATTGCCGCGCTGGTGCCAATCATCGCCACGCCCCTGATCTTTATCGTTACCGCCTGTGGTATGGTGGTGCTGCCACTCATTCCGCGTCGCCGGTTGCTGGCTCTGTTTGCCGGGCTGCTGCTGTTGAACCTCGGGCTGGCCCTGATTGGCGAGTTTGCGCCTGATCCGCAGAATCTGTCTGCTCTCACCAGCTCCGTACTGTTCCTGGTGAGCATGGTGACGGGCATTGTGCTCCTGTTCCTTGCCGTCTGGCAGTATCACCGGCAGATTACCGGGGCAATGCAGCAACTCGAAGAACTGAACCACGCCCTGGTCGCAGCCCGAGACGGGCTGGAGATCCAGGTAAGCGAGCGCACCACAGCCCTGCGGCAGGCTCTCACCGATGTCGAGGCGCGGGCCGCTGAAGAGACCCGCCTGCGCCAGGAGATTGAGCAGCAGCGTGAGGTCATCCGCGACCTGAGCATGCCGGTGCTGCCCGTGAGTCATGACACGCTGGTGATGCCGTTGATCGGCGCGCTGGACAGTTCGCGCCTTGCGCAACTCCGCGAGCGAGCGCTGGGCGCGCTCGAGCGCACCGGCGCGCGCCAGATGGTGCTCGATGTGACCGGCGTGCCCGCAGTCGACTCGCAAGTAGCGCGGGGCCTCCTGGACGTGGTGCGCGCGACCCGTCTGCTTGGCGCGACCACGACGCTGGTGGGCATCACGCCCGAGGTGGCCCGGACGATCGTCAGTCTGGGGCTGGATCTGAGCGAGATGCGTACCCGTGCCGATCTGCAGGCGGCACTGAGGGGTTTGTAAGTGGAGCGATAACCTCACCATCGGGAGGGGAACAGGGAAACCGGGTTTCCCCGTTCCTCTGCCGGAGCGCAGGCGGGCACAGCCCGGCGCAGCTTTCACGTTCGCGCTGAGGTGAAAATAGCCTGCGCGCGGGAGGGTTTGGGAGGGCGAAGCCCTCCCAGGAAACAACCCGCGCGCGGGAGGGTTTGGGAGGGCGAAGCCCTCCCAAACACAAATATGTTCACTCTGGCGTTGTGCGCCCCGCGCATGGGGCCTGTTGTAAAGATGCTGCTGGCGAACCCGGATGCGCGGGCGTCCGGCCCGCGCACCCGACGTGGACAAAACGGAGTTCGCCGGCAGGATCTTGCAAACAGCCCTGTGTTACCGCGCACCGCGTTCGACAGTAGCCGGGGCCTGTGCTACAATCTGGAGCCATGGTGACGGCAACCGCAAACGGAGGAACCCATGCGGATCGAGCGTAACCTGGGCATGGACCTGGTGCGTGCCACAGAGGCCGCAGCGCTACGGAGCGGCCGCTGGATGGGACGCGGCGATAAGAACCGCGCCGACCAGGCCGCCGTCGATGCAATGCGCTACGCGCTCGACAGCGTGCCGATGAATGGCGTGGTCGTGATCGGCGAGGGGGAGAAAGACGAAGCGCCGATGCTCTACATCGGCGAACGCCTGGGCAGTGGCGAGGGTCCTGAAGTAGATGTCGCCGTTGACCCGGTCGAAGGCACGACGCTGCTGGCCGAAGGTATGCCGGGTGCCATTGCCATCGTGGCCATCGCCGAGCGGGGGTCGTTCTACAACTGGCAGGGTATCGCCTACATGGATAAACTGGCCGTCGGCGAGCGTGCCAGAGGGGTGATCGACATCAACGCTCCGGTGGCCTATAACGTGCGGGCCGTCGCGCGCACGCTGGGAAAGCAACTCGAAGATGTAACCGTGGTGGTGCTGGATCGTCCCCGGCACAAGGAGCTGATCCGAGAAATCCGCGAAACGGGAGCGCGGATCAAACTGATCCTCCACGGTGATGTCAGCGCCGGGATTATGACCGCCATCGAGAACCCGCCGGCCGACATCCTGATGGGCATCGGTGGTGCGCCCGAGGCGGTGATTACCGCAGCGGCGCTCAAATGTCTGGGGGGCGAGATCCAGTGCAAGGTCTGGCCGCGCAATGACGAGGAGCGCGCCAGGGCCGCCGAGCTGGGCATTGATCTGAATAAGGTCTACACTACCAACGACCTGGTCAGAGGCGAGAATGTCTACGTCGCCGCCACCGGGATCACCCCCGGCGAGTTCCTGCGCGGCACCGAGTACTTCGGCGGCGGCGCCCGCACCCACAGCGTGGTGATGCGCTCCCGCTCCGGCACGGTGCGCTACATTGATGCGACCCATCGCTGGGACAAGCTCATGCGCATCTCGAATATGCCCTACGGATGATGGATGTGCGGGTGGAGACGGTACGCCAGCGCCTGAACCTGGCGCGTTCACCGGAGGTCGCGGCTGCGCTGGCGCTCACGCTGGGCGGAATTGCTGGCGGAGCGGCGGCCTTCGGGCCGCTCTACGCGCTGGCCGGTATGCTTGCGCTCCTGGCCGGCTATGCCCTGCTGGTATCCACCTCCGCCGGCCTGCTCAGTGTGTTCGCTATCAGCACCATTCTGCCCTTTGCCACCCTGCCCTTTAAGGCGATCATCACCCCCAACTTCCTCACCCTGGCTCTGGTTACCCTGCTCGGGGTGTGGGTGTTGCGCATGCTGGCCCGGTCCACTGAGTTCGAACTGCGCCTCAGCTCCCTGGGTCTGCCCATTCTGGCCTTCATTGGCCTGACCTTCTTCTCGCTCTACCTCGGCGCCCGTGGCCTGCCCGATCCGGCAACTCTGCATAACTACGCCAAGTATGTGCTGGGCGTTCTGCTCTACTTTAGCGTGATCAACTGTGTGCGCACCCGCGCCGAGGCCCGCCTGATGGTGCGCGGTCTGATCCTCAGTGGCGCTGGCGCGGCGCTGATCGGCCTGATCCTCTGGGCGCTGAACGCCGACCTGACCCTCCGCATTCTGCTCAGCCTCGGGCCACTTGGCTACCCTACCAGCGGGCGCGTCCTGCGCTTCGTCGAGGATGATCCTGGCGGCCTCGAACGCGCCATTGGCTTCGCGGTAGACCCGAACAGCTTCGGCGGGATGCTGGCCCTGGTGCTGGCCCTGGCTGCAGCGCAACTGGTGGCTCGCCAACCGGTGATGCGCCGCTGGCTGCTCGGCGCCCTCGTCGCCGTTATGCTCCTGACCCTGTTGCTGACCTTCTCGCGGGCGGCGCTGCTCGGCCTGATCGTCGCGGCGGCCTACCTGGCCACGGTGCGCTATCGCCGCCTCTGGTGGATGATGATCGCCGCCGCGCTGCTCGGCGCCGGGCTGCTCTTCGGCCTGGGGTATGCCGGGGCCTTCATCGAGCGCCTGATCAGCGGGTTGCAGTTCCGCGATCAGGCCCAGCAGATGCGCCTGGCCGAGTTTCGTAATGCCATCGCCATCATTCAGCGCTATCCGGTCTTTGGCATCGGCTTCGGCCAGGCGCCTGATCTGGACCTGACCGCCGGGGTGAGTAGCATCTATCTGGCCATCGCCCAGCGCATGGGCCTGGTGGGCCTGCTGGCGTTCCTGGGCATTGTTGGAGCCTGGTTCGCCCGCACCATCGCCACCCTGCCCGCCCTCGATGATGAACGGAGCAACTGGCTCCTGGGCTGCCAGGCTGGCGTGGTAGCCGCCCTGGCCGTTGGTCTGGCCGATCACTACTTCTTCAACATCGAGTTCAGCCATATGAGCGCGCTGCTCTGGGGAACGCTGGGATTGGGAATGGCGATTATCGCCTTGCCGGCGCCCGAGGGGCACGGGGCCACGGGGGTCGCCCGGTAGCGCCGCAAGCGCCCCTGCGGCGTTGCCGGGCGCCAGGGGAATGAAGAGGAGTTACGCCGATGAAGCTGACCTGTCTGCAAGAGAACCTCAAGCGCGGCCTCGCCACTGTCAGTCACGCCGTCGCCGCCAGGAGCACGCTCCCGATCCTGGCGAACGTGCTGCTCGCCACCGATGGCGGACGGCTGAAGCTCGCTGCAACGAACCTGGAGATCGGCATCACGCACTGGATCGGGGCCCAGGTGCAGGAGGCAGGGGCAATCACCGTGCCGGCCAAACTCCTCGCCGATGTGGTCGGGGGCCTGCCAAACGATCGGATAACGCTCACCCTCGACGCCCGCACGGCAACCTTGCGCGTGGAGTGCGGGCGCTTCGTCAGTAATATCAAGGGCGCCGATGCCGACGAATTTCCCACTATGCCCTCGATTACCGACCGCGAGGCGACGATCAGCCTGCCGCCCGATGTGCTGCGCCAGGCCATCGAACAGGTGGCCTTCGCCGCCGCCACCGACGAGTCGCGCCCTGTGCTGACGGGAGTGCTGGTGCGTCTCCGCGAGCAGACGATGTTCATGGCCGCCGCCGATGGCTTCCGGCTCGCCACACGGCAGGTTCCGCTCCCCGAGGCGGTGAGTAAGCCGGTGGATTTTATCGTCCCGGCGCGCGCCCTGCTGGAGCTTGCGCGTATCGCCGGCGAGTCCGAGGGGCCCATCAGTATGACCGTGACGCCCGGCGGGGGCCAGGTGCTCTTCCAGACGGCTACCACCGAGTTCGTTTCCAGCCTGATTGACGGGAGGTTCCCGGATATCGAGCGCGTGATTCCCCAACAGTACGCGACCCGCGTTATTGTTGACACGGCGGAACTCGCCAAGGCTGTCAAACTGGCCTCGTACTTCGCCACTGCCAGCCAGAACGCGATCAAGTTGACGATGGAACCGGGCGGCGAACTCGGCCCGGGACGCCTGGTGATCAGCGCCAACGCCACGGACGTGGGCGATAACCGGGGAGAACTGGATTGCATGGTGCAGGGTGAAGGCGGGCAAATTGCGCTCAATGTGCGCTTCCTGAGCGATCTGCTGGGGGTGTTGAAAACCGCGCAACTGGCGATTGAAACCCAGTCGCCGCAAAGCCCCGGTGTGTTCAAGCCTGTGGGCCAGGAAGGGTACCTGCACATTATTATGCCGATGAGCATTCGCTAAGGTGCGTGTTCACATGTGGGGTAAGGCGTCACCTCGGGAGCGCGGGCGTCCCGCCCGCATCCATAATTACGCGATACGTTTCAAACAAGGCGACCGCCCTGCCCCCAGCCTTCCCCGCTGGGGGCGAAGGTCCGGCTCCGCCCCCTTTCACGGGTAGATCGCTGGTTCTTGGGAAGGCTTCTCCCTCCCAAACCCTCCCGGTGGGGAGGGCTTGCCGCCCCCACAGGCAGGAGGATGGGGAAACCCGGTTTCCCCATCTATTCACCTCAGCCTTGTAGAACATGACGCGATCAGCTATAATGGGCCGGACTGTAGCCACGCACCGTTACTGCATACCTCGCGGTTATCCGCATATCTGATTGTGCCTTATAAAAGGACTGACAACCAGGTTGTGACAGGTCGTTGCCTGTGAGGAGAACTGCTGCTTCCAGCCAGACCCGTCGGAATCAAGCTGTCAGGCCGGTAGGGTTGATCGAGGAACTCTGGTCGTGAGTGTAACCTCTGTTGTTCTTGTGCATGCCCATACGCTGTTCCGCGAAGGATTGCGACAGCACCTCCTGGCCCATCCGGAGTTTCGGATCGTGGGCGAGGCCAGTAATGGGCAACAGGCGATCCAGACCGTTGATTATGGTGATCCGGATATTGTTCTGATGGAAGTGGATCTGCCCGGCATCAACGGCCTGGAGGTTTCACGGGCGATCAAACGTTCCCACCCGCACATCGGCATCATTCTCTTTAGCTCGGAGATGGACGGCGACCACGTGGTCAAGGCCATTCGCGCAGGCGTGGCAGCCTATCTTCCACGCAATGTTGACTGGACCACTCTGCTCGCCACGCTGCACGAGGTGCGCCGCGGCGCCTACCCGATCAATGATCTGGTGCTCTCCCTGCCCGATGTGGCCACCCAGGTGCTGGCCGCCTTCCGTCAAATGGTTGTTGATGAGGATGTCCAGAGCATCTATTCGCCCCTCTCGCCGCGAGAGCTTGAGGTGCTCGAACTGGTGGCAGCCGGTCGCACCAATAAAGAAATTGCCCAGCATCTCGACATCAGCAACCAGACGGTAAAGAACCACGTGTCGTCAATTTTGCGCAAACTGGCCGTGAATGACCGCACCCAGGCCGTGGTCTACGCTATGCGCCGCGGCTGGATCAAAGTGGTGTTGCCCGGTGAGTGAGCGCGCCTGCGTCTCTCTGGGCGGCCACGCGCCGCCCGATGCCCCCGCGCCTTGACCAGGGCGTCGCTGTGGGGAGAAGGCTACCGACCCGTGAAGCCGTTTTCGCAGAGACTCTCCCGCACCCTGCTCGTGCTCCCGCTCGTTCTGCTCATGGCGCTCTCCGCCTGCGATCTTACCACCGTCGGCGAGACCGAGCAGATTGCGAATATTGAGACCATCCGCGCCGGCACTCCTTCACCTACCGCCACGCCTACGGCCACGCGGACGCCTACCCCCACCGCTACGGCCACGCCTACGGTCGGCCCCACGGCCACGCCGTCGCCAACACCCCTGCCACCCACACCCACGCCCAATCCGGCCCTGGTGGGGTTCGGTTTCTGCGATCAGCGCGTCGGGACGCTTGCCGGGCGCTTCTCCGCCCGCCTGCTCGCGGCTGACGCCAGTGGTACGCCCGCCTTCGAACAGGTCGTGCTGCGCTTCGAGCTGGCCCCCGGTTCCGCCCCCCTGGGCGCCGTGGCATCCTGTGCGCCAGCAGGCGACCTGGACGCCAGCCTGGCTGCCGACCTCGATGGCGCCTATGCCCTGCGCGTCAGCCTGCCCGGCTGGCTCCGCGATGAGGCCTTCCGCTCCTCACCCATCACCTCCACCCTGGCCTTCAGCGGGACGCGCACCCTCACCAGCGCGCGCCTGGTTCCCGCCGCGAACCCCGATGCTGGCGTCGATCTGCTGATCGGCCTGTCCGAACCTCTGCCCTTCCGACTTACGCTCGAGCGTAACCCCACCCGCCTGACCCTGGCCGTCGCCCGCACCTCGCCTATCGTTGCCGCCAGTGACCAGTTGCAGGTGCCGGGCAGCGGCGGCGCGCCCGCCCTCAGCGGCCCCTCGTTCATCCTCTTTGATGGCGATATCTGGCGTGTCGAGTCGGGTCAGCAAGACGCCGGGCCGGGTCTCACCCCCGTCGGGGCTGGCGCAACGAATCTCACCGCCTCACCGGAGACTGAGACCGCCCTGGCCGTCAGCCCCGATGGAAAACAGGTGGCTTTCTGTCGCTCCGCGCCCGGCCTCGACCCTGCCGATACCGATCTGCCTGTTCCGGGTGCGCTCTGGATTATGAACGCCGACGGCTCCGCTGCCCGCCCCCTGGCTCAGGTGGGCGTCGGATGCGCTGACCCGGCCTTCAGCCCCAATGGCGCCAGGGTCGTCTTTGCCGTTGATGAGACGGGTGTCGCGCCGATCCAGCGCACGCTCTACGCCGTGCCGCTCGAACGGGGCCGGCCAGAACGCCTGATCGATGGCGCTGATGAGTGGAGTCGCTTTGCCCCCCAGTGGCTCGAAGGCGGAGGGTTGATCTTCGCTGCCACAGCCCGGGACGGGCGCAGCACCCTCTTTTTGCGCGATCCGCGAGGGGAGATCAGCGACGTGGGTGCCAGGGTGCTGGTAAACGATGCCGGCGATGCGGTCTATCGCGGGTTTGGTCGGCCCCTCGCCGCCCCCGACGGGAGCCGCTTCGCGGTTGAGGCTCTGCGCGCCGATGGCCCGGGGGCCGATCTGGTGGTGTTTGACGCCAGTGGCGGCATCCTCGAGGTGATCGGCGCCGCCAGGGTGGTGCTGCCAACCCCCACGCCGACACCTTCGCCCACCCCAACTACCGCCGCCACGGGCGAAGCCGCGCCAACCGGTACACCAGCCAGCGGCACGGTTGAGGACACCCCGACGGCCGTACCTGCCACCGCCACGGCGACCGCCCCTACCGGCAGCCCCGCCCCCGCCGCCGGCGCCCCAGCCCCGCGCGCCGCCACGGGTAGCCCCACGGCGCCGGTGAGTCCTACGGTCTCACCTGCGGCCACCGAAACCGTGACAGCAAGCGCAACCCCGACTGTTACCGCAACCAGCACGCCAACCGCCACCGCTACGTCAGCGCAGGGGGGCACACCCACCGCAACCGCGTCACCCTCGCCCACACCGGAACCTGAACCCCCGGCCGAACCACGCCGCGAAGGTCCCTACTGGACCCGCCCCCTCGCCTGGGATGGACAGGGGCGCCTGATCTACCTCACCACGCTGTGCGCGAGCCAGGTCGCGCAGGAGTACCAGGTGTACCGCTGGGCCGGCGCGCGCCGCAGTGAGATGATCATGAGCGGGAGCAGCCTCGGCGGCGTTGGTGCGGCAACGATGACCGGTCAGCAACTCTTCTACGTCCTTACCGACACGGCGCCTCCCGGCGCGCGAGGACCGCAGGCGCAACACCCGCGCAGCCCGGCGAGCCTCTGGGTATGGGACATCTCCAGCGGGGAGCGCGGCGAACTGCTCCGCGGCGAGCGAGGGATTGGCGCGCTCGAGAGCGTGCCCTGACGGCATTTCTCTCCCTCCGCGACGCTCCTCATACAGCTTCGCCGCACCCAACCGGCACACACGTGCAAAGGGTCTGGGAGCATGCAGCACTTCCAGGAAAAACCCTTCAAGCAGCATTGGGCATAAAACGTACAAAGCATCCCTGCGTTCACCTCCACACTCCACACCTCCACAAGGCCCTATGCGGAGGCCTGGAGTTGCGGAGAACAGGGCGCGGGGTACGTGTTCAGATTTACTGCAGAGCACGCAGAGGAGCGCAGAGGATGGACTTTTTGAAGCCCTCCGCGCCCCTCCGCGCCCCCCCGCGGTGCGTACGTGTTCGGTACATGTGAACACTATCGAGCGAGAAGTGTCGCACTACCTGGCAAGCCGGCAGCGACCGTGGCAACGCGCAGTGCAAA
>OGCL01002059.1_pt1 | contig 15205 bp, 12 predicted proteins | sample 1570041 | NCBI WGS metagenome assembly OGCL01 (sample SAMN06266162, study PRJEB24511) | hot springs metagenome | isolation source: Hot spring water | place: South Africa: Limpopo | collected 2015-06-22
TTACTTTTATTTTGTTAAAATTTAAGTTATATGCTTGTTCTTTTACTTTATTATCTTCAATGACTTATATGCAATAAATTCTAATGGCGGTCATTAGAAATATTTACTAAATGACAATTATGCGTTTATTCAAGCCGCAGCATGATTTCTATCACGAAAAAAAGATGCTTACTTATCTCATACAATTGCTTGACAATATGTTGTCATAATAAATGACAAAAAAAGATATGAAGTTGTAAACCCGTTGCTCTGCTTGCCTTTTCGAGTGACTGACCAGCAAATAAGATATAGATTTGCAGGGTTTTAAATAAGTGTATTTTTTTGGGCTAATTGATGATTTTTGTTTTAATATAAGGCAGCAAGCCACCGTTAAGGATTAATTCCGTTTCCCGCTCGTTTAGATTTGTCATGACCTCAAATGTATAGTTCTTAGTTATGTTATTCACCTTGAATCTTTGTTCGCCCTTGATGCCATCAATTATATTATCTATTGAAATAGTATCGCCCTGTGCGATTTTATTATAGTCCTCTTCTGAGGTGAAAAGCATCGGCAAAATCCCAAAATTTATTAAATTAGCCCTGTGTATCCTCGCAAAAGATATTGCTATTACAGCATGAAGCCCGAGATACATTGGTGCTATGGCTGCATGTTCTCTGGAGGAGCCCTGTCCATAGTTTTCACCTCCAACCACTACCCCACCTCCCAGATTTTTTGCAGCCTTTGCGCGGGAACTGAATGTGGCATCTATATTTTTAAATACAAAATCTGACATAGCTGGAATATTGGATCTAAAGGGAAGCACTTGTGAACCTGCTGGCATTATATCGTCAGTTGTGACATTGCTGCCAAGCTTTAAGAGCACTTCAGCCTGTATTTTATCTTTTAAGGCTTCTTTGACTGGAACTTCCTTTATATTAGGACCTTTAATTATTGTGATTCCAGTTGAGTTGTCAGGCGGTGGTATAATGAGATTATCGTTGATGATAAATCTTTCTGGTTCGCTGACCGTTGGTATTTCATCCTTGAAATCTTCCAATCTAACAACTTCCCCTTTAACAGCAAAGACTGCACAGGCAACAGGGCTTGCAAGGTAAACCAGAGCATCCTTGGTACCCGATCTCCCTTTAAAGTTGCGGTTGTAAGACCTTATTGAAACATGCCCTGAGCCAGGAGCGCCCCCCATGCCAATGCAAGGTCCACAAGCCGACTCCATTATTCTCGCCCCTGAAGCTATCATATCAGCCATAAGCCCCTCACGCGAAAGCATCTCATATACTTGCTTGGAGCCCGGGTTTATTAAAAGATTTACGTCTTTGTGAATGGTTTTTCCCTTTAAATACAAAGCAACAGTTTTCATAATTTGATAAGACGAGTTTGTACAGCTTCCGATACAGACCTGATTAACCTTTAACCCTGAAATTTCTCTGAGAGGGACAACATTATCTGGACTATGTGGCTGAGCAACCATCGGCTCGATATTATCTAAATCTATTGTTATCATATCTTTATAATTAGCGTCAGCGTCTGCTTTAAGCTCAAGCCAGTCCCTTTCCCTTCCTTGAGCCTTAAGGAACGAAAGAGTTTTTTCATCGCTGGGAAATACTGAAGTAGTCGCCCCTAATTCAGCCCCCATATTTGTTATGGTTGCCCTTTCGGTTACACTGAGATTTTCTACCCCTGAACCACCATATTCGAGTATCTTGCCAACGCCGCCTTTAACCGATAGTAGTTTAAGAAGGGTGAGTATAACATCCATAGCAGTAGTATATGGTTTTTTAAGTGAACCTTTAAGGTTTATATGCAAAACCTCTGGCATAACGATTTGAAAAGGTGCTCCAGCCATTACTGTAGCAGCCTCAAGCCCACCTACGCCGATTGAGATCATGCCAATTCCTCCACCTGTAGGGGTATGGCTGTCGGTGCCAAGTGCGATTTTGCCAGGCATCGCAAAACGCTCGAGGTGAATCTGGTGGCATATGCCGTTTCCAGGTTTTGAGAAATATGCACCGAATTTAGCTGCGGCAGTCTGCAAGAATACATGATCGTCAGCGTTCATGAAATTAGACTGGAGCATATTATGATCAATATATGAAACAGCCAATGGAACTCTGATTCTGTCTATGCCAATGGCTTCAAACTCAAGCCAGGTCATAGTTCCTGTAGCATCTTGGGTATATACTTGATCAACCTTTAAACCAATTGTGCTGCCCGCCTTCAATTCTCCATATAACAGATGAGGCTCGAGAATCTTTTCAACCAAGTTTTTGCCCATTTAAACTCCTTTTGAAAATTCATTGAAATATCCTACATCAAGCAGTGAGCTGCTTAGAGTAAAGCAATATAGTTAATGATTATTAAAAAAACTACTGTCTTTCGCCAAAAATTGCTGTGCCAATTCTGACAAGTGTGGCGCCTTCTTCTATGGCTAACTGAAAGTCGTTTGACATGCCCATTGATAGTTCGGGGAGGTAATATCCTTCCTTATTTATGATATCCCTTATTTCCCTTAAACGCCTGAAATAAGGTCTCACATCTTCAGGGTTTTGAAAGTATGGAGGCATAGTCATTAAACCTAATAATTCAATATATTTGAGTGATTTTATTCCATCTAACAATCTTGATAATCCTTCTTCAGTAATTCCGTGTTTAGTTTCTTCATCAGATAATTTAACCTGGATAAGAACTTTTTGAATCTTATTAGTTCTTTCAGCATGCTTATTAATCTCTTCAGCGAGTTCTAATGAGTCAAGGGTATGGATAAGATCAAATAACTGGACTGCAACCTTGACCTTATTCTTCTGGAGATGGCCTATTAAATGCCATTGAACATTAAAGTGGCACTTGATAAAGTATTCTTTAAGTGATTGAATTTTTGATTGAGCTTCCTGAACTCTATTTTCTCCGAATATCCTGAGCCCGATATCTGCTGCCTTTCTGATTGTATCTTCCTTCACCGTTTTGGTAACCGCAATGAGCTTGATTTCTTCAGGATTTCTTCCTGCCCGCATCGCTGCATGGCTTATTCTTTTTAAAATTACAGAGGTATTTTCCAAAAGCATTTTTAAGCCCTCAAATTACACCTTTCATGTAATAATCCCTCGAGAATACCAAAATCGCTTACTATTGTTTTATTACTTTTAGAAATCTCCATGAGGCATAAAAGTATAAGCAAACCGGTAATTATAATGTCTGCCCTATCTGGCTCAAGTCCTTTTATAGTTTGCCTAATTCTCAAAGGCATTGTGATTAATTGTTTAAAGAGCAATTGAAGGGTAGGGCGGGAAATTTGGTGAAGATGTATCCTATCGCCGTCATATTCATCCAATCCCATATCAATCGCTGCAATAGTTGTAGCAGTGCCCCCTGTCGCTACAAAATTAAAATCTTCCGTAAATGAATTATTTTGTAAGCATTTAGTTAAATCATAATCAGCAATAACCTGATAAATATGATATTTTAATCTATCAATATCGTTTTGGCTTGGTGGGTCGCTTTTAATAAAATTTTCATATGTTTTGATAGCGCCTATAGGAATACTCCCCTTAGCCTGAATTTCATTTTGAAACACCCATTCTGTGCTTCCGCCGCCTATATCAACTATTAGATAACTCCTGGTGGGGTGGGGATCAATCTTATCATCGGGAAAAAAATTAGACATTACACCTTTTACGGTCAATTCTGCTTCTCGCATGCCTGATATGATATGAATATCAAAGCCTGTTTTGAGCTTTACCTCTTCCAAAAAATTTTGGGTGTTTTTAGCTTCCCTTAAAGCGCTGGTGCCAACGGCAAGAATTTCACTTACTTTGTAATGTTCACATATAGACCTAATTTTTAGAAGATAATCAATTGATTTATTGATATTATCTGTATTTAAAATCGAAGTCTGTAAGATATCCTTGCCAAGCCTCGTTACTGCCCTTGAGTTGAAAACTCTGATGATTTTGTTATTTTCAGTATAACCAATTAAAAGTCTGATTGTATTTGAACCGACATCGATAGCGGCGATTAATTGACGGTCTTCAGGGCTATTCTGTTTCATAATAGATTTTTACAATATCAGCCTCTGCATGTTTAAGGTTTATCTTAAATATTTCCTTGGTCCGCCTTTTCTTGACCTCAATATAATTGTTTTTTAGCGACCTTTCGCCTATTATTATCTGAAGGGGAATCCCGACAAGATCAGCATCCTTGAATTTAACACCGGGCCTAACATTTCTATCGTCTAACAAAACATCCATATTTCTATCGGTAAGGCTATTGTATATTTCAGAAATATTTCTGTAAAGCTCTTCTGATAATTGAACTGTTTTGCCATCAGTCATGTTCAGGGGCAATATGTGGATATCAAAGGGGGCTATTGTCTTGGGCCAAATTATGCCGTCATCATCATGATTTTGCTCAACTGCAGCGGCAGCAATCCGTGCAGGCCCTATACCGTAGCTTCCCATTATCATTGGTCTTTCAAGACCTTTGTTATCGAGAAAGAAGGCGTTCAACGGGACCGAATATTTAGTACCAAGCTTGAATATATTTCCAATTTCAATTGCTTTTTCAATGGATAAAACACTATGACATTTGGGACAGTAGTCGCCAGCTTTAGCAATATGTATGTCATGCCATTCAGGGGTGAAATGAACGCCAGCCTTAATGCCTTTTATATGATAATTCAGTTTGTTAGCACCTGTTATATAAAAACCTTCTTTCAAAGATAAATCTGCGATTATGCGCCCCGTGAAGTTTAAAGGGCCAATAAACCCGGCTTCAACTCCAAGGTATGATAGAACCTCATCCCTATGAGCGATTCTAAACTGTCCGATAATTTTAGATATCTTCTTTTCATGGAGTTCCTGATCGCCTCGGAGTAGGGCGAGAACATGGCTGTCTTGACATACAAGAAGCAGTGATTTAATAAAAAAAGAGGGCGCGATATTTAAGAAATTAGAGACCTCTTGAACCGTCCTCTTATCAGGGGTGTATAGTTCTTCTAATGGACATTCAGGGAAACCTGATGCAGGTGGAGTAGATTGGGCTATCTCAACATTCGCAATGTAATTGCAATTTGAGCAGATTACTATATCATCTTCACCGGCAGAACTTGGAGCCATATATTCATGAGCACAGGCACCACCCATCATACCAGGGTCCGACTCTACTTTGTAGAACCTGAGACCGCACCTGTTAAAAATTTTATTATATGCCTCAGCGTGGAGATTATAGCTTTTCTCGAGACCCTCTTCATCAATGTCGAAACTATAACTGTCTTTCATAATAAATTCCCTTGTTCTCAATATTCCGCTTTTAGGCCTCGCTTCATCCCTTAATTTAGTTTGTATCTGATACCAGATTTGTGGCAGTTCCCGATAGGAACGAATCTCTCTGGATGCAAGCCATGTCATGATTTCCTCATGGGTCATCCCGAGGCACATGTCTCTATTATTCCTGTCTTGGAGCCGGAACATCTCTTCCTTTATTTCATACCAGCGGCCAGACGTCTGCCATATCTCGGCAGGGTGTAATATGGGCATCGTAATTTCTTGTGCATTAATTGCTTCCATCTCTTCAATTAAAATCTTATTAATCCTATTTAAAACACGCCATGAAAGTGGCAGAAATATATATAAACCTGCAGCGAGCTGCCTGATATAGCCTGCTTTGAGTAAAAGTTTATGGCTTACTGCCTCTGCATCAGATGGTACCTCTCTAAGGGTAGGGATAAAAAACTTAGTATAGTGCACAATAAATAAACCTCCATAAAGTTTTTCTATCTAAAAAACAGGCATGTCCACTTCAAAGGCAATGAAAGAATATGGACAAATATGTCTTTCAATATATCATTAATAGTTTTCAATTGACAATACCAAAATTATATAAAATCTACATAAGGGTTTCTAATCACAACGAGAACGGCCTTGAACGAGTTTTAAATGCATCTGAAGTAGCTCTCAAAGAAGGGGAGAGCGGGAAAAAATATATAGTTAATCTATCAATAAACATAACACATCCAAATTCGGTGGCAGAAAGTTTTCATTGCATCTTAGATAAAAAGAGTTACATGTTGCAAGTTTCGACTTAAGTTGCAAGTTTCAGGGTTCAAGTTAAAAATTGAGAGTTCTTTATAATTTTACATAATATACCTTATCAGACATAAAAAATAAACCAAAAATGTTAATAAGCTGTCATTAAATCTGTTACTAAATCATTTAGGCTTTGAATAGACGCAGGCTTATTTGGAAATGTATTATTTGTAGGCAGGACAAAATATCATATTTTTGAACTAGTTTATAGATTATTTAGTGGGCGTCCGGTTGCATAGAAATTTTTGCTGCCATCAATCAAAACATTTATCAACATTCCTTCTTTAAGCATGTCATTTTCTGGCAGATATATCTTGATATAGTTGTCAGTGGTGGCAATAAATCCTGAATCCGTTTTAGTTTCCACAATTGCGGCTTTGATTTTACCGATATTATAATTGATATATAAGAGTTTTTTAGATTCACCAATCTTTCTCAATATTGCAGAACGAACCATTTTTGTTTCCTCATCCACCTTATCAGGTAAATTAAATGCCAAAGTGCCTTGTCTTGCCGAGAAAGGGAAAACATGCAAATAAGAAAAGGGCAATTCTTCAACAATTTGTTTAGTATTTATGAATGATCCCTCATTCTCGCCGGGAAATCCTGTAATAACATCTGTCCCGACCGCTATGTCATCAAAGCGACTGAAGATTTTATCGAACATTTTCTTATACTCTTTTGTAGTATAGGTTCTGTTCATTCTGCCCAGGATTATGTCATCTCCACTTTGAAGTGGTATATGAAGGTGTTTGCAAATGCGTTTTTCATCCAAAAGTTCAAGTAATTCATCATCTATTTCATTAACTTCCAATGAACTCAGCCTAAATCTAACTTTCTTGGTTTGTCTTAAAATTTGTTTTAAGAGTTGGGCAAGAGTTACTTTTTGAATAAAATCTTGACCATAAGACCCTAAATGTATACCTGTCAAGACAATCTCTCTATAATCTAATGATTCATAAAAAATGATTTCTTCAACAATATCTTTAAAAGGCATACTTCTTGACCTACCCCTTGCCATAGGAATCACGCAATACGAGCAAGCATTGTTGCAGCCATCCTGAACCTTAACGGCAGGCCTATGGCGGGGGTGGTAATACGGCTCTATGATACCATCCAGCTTGGGAAAGAGAGTGTCAATAAGATTAAATTTTTCATTATTTTTTAATATATTAAGATTGGGGATACTCTTATGCATGTCGTAATTCAATTCTATATAACAACCGGTTGCTATAACTCTTATATCATTCTTTAAGTATTTCTTGATGAGTTGTCTTGATTGCTGGTCAGCTTTCGATGTTACAGCACAGGTATTGATGATACATATATCAGGTTTCTCAGAAATATCAGCTTTTTTATAGCCAGCTTCTAATAATATTTTTTCAATTTTATAACTTTCTGCCTGATTGGTTTTGCAGCCGAGGGTTTGGACGATAAACTTCATAAAGGACTAAATAAAATCACCGAAAAGGGAATGCCGTTTGGCTTTAATTACTTTAGCAAAAACAAGAGCGCCGGGGCTGATATCATGATTATACGGTGCAATAAAAATCTTGTTTCCCCTTGTCCTACCCGTAATCATATCACTGTTTTTTTCGTAGTAGCCTTCTATAAGTATCTCTTGAATAGTTCCTTCTAAATGCCTGTTTTTTCTATCAGTTATGTCGTTTTGAAGATCTAATATCTCTGAAAGCCTAACTGACTTAATCTTGTCCTCCAGTTGACCGTCCAAAGAAGCAGCCTTAGTCCCTTGCCGTGGAGAAAACTTAAAAGCAAAAATACCATCAAACTCCACTTCTTTTAGGGCATTTATTGTTAATTGATGGTCTTCATCTGTTTCTTGAGGAAAGCCAGCAATAATATCAGATGTAATTGCAATATCTGGTATTTCTTTTTTAATTTTCTCGACCTTTTGAATATAATCCTGATATGTGTATTTTCTGTTCATCAAGGAGAGTATTCTGGATGAACCAGATTGTAGAGGTAAATGGATATGTTCACAAACTTTCTTGAGGTTTTTGATAGCAAAAATTAACTTATCTGAAAGATCTTTAGGATGTGAGGTAATAAAACGAATCCTCTCAATACCATCAATTTTATTTATCTCGGAAAGAAGTTCTGGGAAATCAAGTTCACTTTTATAGGAATTCACATTTTGTCCGAGAAGTGTCACCTCTTTGTATCCTTTATCTGAAAGATTTCTTATTTCTGTTAATATCGCCTTAGCCGCCCTACTCTGCTCTCTGCCACGCGTATAAGGAACGACACAATAGCTGCAAAAATTATTGCAGCCATACATAATATTAACAAGAGCCTTTAACTTATTCTTTCTATCTGCCTGAAATTCTATGTCTGCAAGATTAAAATTGTCGTCAACGGCAGTATTAACAGTTCGTTCTTTAATCATGCTAGGGATTAAATGAATATTTTGAGGTCCCAACACATAGTCCACATAAGGAGCCCTTTCGATAATTTTGGACCCTTCGTGTTGAGCTATACATCCTGCAACAGCAATTTTTAGTTCGGGTTTTCTTTTTTTGAGTCTTTTAGATTTACCAAGCTGGCTAAAAAACTTTTGTTCAGCTTTCTGCCTGATACTGCAAGTATTGAATATAATAATATCTGCATCAGTAGGCTCATATGTCTCAGAATAACCCTCAGATTTCAGGATTCCTGATATCTTCTCAGAATCATGCTGATTCATCTGACATCCAAAAGTTCTTATGTAGTATTTCTTCACCTCAATCCCACCCTTCATTCATTGCCATCTGTTGTATTGTTGTATTATCGCACAAGGCTGTAATATCAATCAATTTGCAAAATATTGGACTTTAGCTTTTTAATGACTCTCTAATCCCTGAGGCTAATTCTTCAGGCAAAACAATCATAAGCTCTGAATGCAATATCTTTTGCAGATAGTAGTCGTCGTTTCTGTAATTAGGATAGAGATTCTGCCTCGTCATCATTTTAAAGTAACAGTTAAAGCCTGTTGAATTTCTACTTGAAAAAAGCGTGAAATTGAAGCTCAAAAACCCCATTTTTTCGTAATAGCTTAAAACGTGAGATATCCCTGTGGCAATATCCTTCACATCAGTTTCTGTGAGCTCTGATATATTGGCTTCTGACTCATGAATGGCTATTATCTCGTTACTGCCGGAAGGTGCAAAAGAGGCAGCAAAATGCCACCTTCCATACTGTGAGATGTATCTTTCACCCCGTTTTTTTTCTTCAAGAATTAGATCATTAAAGTAGTTGCTACTATTTTGTTGGTAATAACTCAAGCATGCATCGATAAGTCTTTTATGATATGAATAAGGGATTGATGTTATAAGTAGCTGCAGATGAGGATGGACGAGGCTTGAACCCGAAGGAAAGAGGTAGTTGGCATTTAAAGTAATATATAAAGGATGAAAATCGATTTTAAGGACATTTCTTACAAAATCACGGGCACATAAAAAGGCATCAATAAGCAGTTGAGGAGTGAATTCAGACAGCCTTAGAAAATGCGCTTTAGAGATTGAAATCACGGCATGATATTTGCCTATTGGGAAGAGATTGGGGAATAAGGTAGCCTCACCTATTTGTATACGACCTGACTTAATGATCTCTTCGGGGTATTTAGGGGTACTGCTTTCAATCTTGCCATTGCACAAAATACAGTTTACCGCACTTTGTTGCACCATTTGGGCGATCAAATCCTCATCGGAGGCACCAAATATTACCTTAAGTTTCCCTTTAAGTAGTTTATTATAAACACTTGTATTACCGAACAGTGGATCATATCGAACCTCTACCTCAAAGGGCTCTCTGGCGTAGCCTTTAGTGACATTCAGAAATTCCTGAGTTTGTATGACTTTGTCAAACTTAATTTTCGACATACCTAAAACCACCTGATTATTAGCCTAATTATTCGTCTCTCCCCTCTACCCGGATGAAAACTGTTTTTTCAGAAACAACTTGCAGCTCGTCAATCTCTTTAACTGCCTGGAGCACATCCCTTTCTTTTGCCTTGTATGTGAGAACCACCACCGGAACTGCCCCCCCTATCCTTCTGCCTTTCTGTATTACCGATGCAATGCTGATATTATAGTTGCCAAGTATGCCAGAAATCTTAGAAAGAACACCAGGTTTATCGAGGGCTGAAAACCTGAAATAATACTTGCTCTCGATATCTTTAATGTCCTTAATTTTTAAATTTTTACCTGCCCTATTTGGGTTTATAACTGTGGTGTCAGGGGTTTGGCTTCTGATAATAATCTTACCGATATCGACAATATCAGCCACAACCGCACTTCCAGTAGGCATATCCCCGGCGCCTCTTCCATAATAAAGGGTAGAGCCAACAGCGTCGCCTTCCACATAAATAGCATTAAATACGCCATCAACTTTGGAAATCAAATATTCATTGGGAACCATAGTTGGATGCACCCTCATCTCTATCTCGCCATCAAGTGCCTTTAGAATGGCAAGTAGTTTTACCTTATAGCCGAGTTCAATAGCAAACTCAATGTCCTGAGCAGTTATTTTGGTGATTCCCTCTTTGTAAACATCATCGAACATAAAAGGAATTCCATAAGCAAGGGATGAAAGTATCGTGAGCTTGTGCGCCGTATCTATGCCCTCTATATCAAAGGTAGGGTCGGCTTCAGCGTATCCCAGTCTTTGCGCCTCCTTGAGGGCTACTGAAAAATCCACCTTTTCATCAGTCATTTTGGTCAAAATGTAATTGGAAGTTCCATTGATAATCCCGTAAACTGCAACAATATTGTTGGCAACCAGACCTTCTCTGATTACCTTTATTATGGGTATCCCACCCGCCACTGAAGCCTCAAAACCAACACTCACTCCGTTTTGTTGGGCTTCCGAGAGAATATCATTTCCTTCTGTTGCTATGAGAGCTTTGTTAGCAGTAACGACATGTTTTTTATTTTTGATTGCCTTTATAATAAAATCCTTAGCAGGCCTTATACCGCCCATAAGTTCAACCACAATGTCAATATCTCCATCGTTCAAGATATCTTCTGCATTAGTTGTCAGAATACCCTTTGGGATTGTTATACCACGATCCCTTGTGATATCTAAATCGGCTATTCTTTTGAGATTAAACTCAATACCGCTTCTGTCTTGAAGAAGCCGTGCATTGTTTAATAATATTTTTGCTGTGCCCGACCCAACAGTCCCAAAGCCAATTATCCCAACATTAATTCGATTATTTTTCATTTATTTTCCCCTTTTTAAGATTTCACTTGTTTAGGGCTTTTTTAATCCCCTTTATAGCCTGCTTAATCCTGTGTTCATTTTCAACAAGGGCAAACCTGACGTATTCGTCCCCGCCTTCTCCAAATCCTATACCAGGAGATACTGCAACCCCTGCCTTGGTAATCAGATACTTACAAAACTCAAGTGACCCCATGGGTTTAAATTTTTCTGGTATCTCTGCCCACACAAACATTGTGGCTTTTGGTGGTTCAATCTTCCAGCCGGCTTTGTTAAGTCCGTTTATAAGGACATTTCTTCTTGATTCATATACACTTCTGTATTCCTCGACACAATCCTGAGGTCCTCTAAGGGCAACTATCCCGGCTATCTGAATAGGCTGAAACATCCCATAGTCAAGATAACTCTTAATCTTGATGAGAGCTCCAACGATATCTTTATTTCCAACGCAAAAACCGACTCTCCAACCAGCCATTGAATAGCTCTTTGTAAGAGAGAAAAACTCTACTCCGATATCTTTAGCCCCAGGCACCTGAAGAAAACTCGGAGCCTTATAGTCATCAAAAATTAGATCGGCATAGGCAAAGTCGTGCAGGACAATAATATTGTTCTCTTTTGCAAAGTCAACTACCTTTGTGAAAAACTCCAATCCTTCGACTACCATTGTAGTAGGGTTATGCGGAAAATTAATAATAAGCATCTTTGGCCTAGGCCAGGTCTTCTTATATGTCTTCTGCATCTCAGCAAAAAAATCCACGCCTCTGCCAATCGGGATGCTCGTTACTTCACCACCAGCTATTATGACGCTGTATGGATGTATCGGATATGCAGGGGTAGGGGTCATCACTACATCGCCGGGTTGCACGGTAGCAAGGGCGAGGTGAGACAATCCCTCTTTTGAACCTATCGTCGCAACGGCTTCAGATTCAGGGTCTAAATCAACATCAAACCTTCTCTTATACCACTCGCATATAGCCATTCTTAGATGTGTTATGCCTTTGGAGGCAGAATACCTGTGATTTTTCGGATTCTTTGCGGCTTCACAGAGTTTATCAATAACATGTTTAGGTGCCGGCATGTCAGGATTTCCCATCCCAAGGTCAATAATGTCCTCACCCCTTCTTCTATATTCCATTTTAAGATTGTTGACTATCGCAAAGACATAAGGCGGCAGTCTTTTAATCCGATTGAATTCATACATTAAGCATTACCTCCTCCAGCGTAAAGTTAATCGAAATTATAACATTTTTATTCACTTATCGGCTAAATCAAATGCCTCATGGGCATTCCAAGAGCTTCTCACAAGGGGTCCTGAGGCAACATATTCAAATCCCATTGAGAGGGCTAATTCCCGAAATCTCCCAAATAATTCTGGCTTGATATATTCAATTACGGGGATATTTCTTTTTGAGGGTCTGAGATACTGCCCTATTGTCACAAAATTACAGCCAGACTCTCTAAGGTCGCATAATAGTTCAACCACCTCATCATATGTCTCGCCGAGTCCAACCATAAAACCCGATTTGACCTTTTTTGATGAAAAAGCCTCTGAAGCTTTCTTTAAAATAGAGAGCGAAAGTTTATAATCAGCCTGAGGTCTTACCATAGGATAGAGCCTTTTTACTGTTTCGACGTTATGGCTAAATATATCCGGCTCGGCTGAAAGCACAGTTTTCAGGGCCTCTAAATTGCCTTTAAAATCTGGTGTCAATACTTCAACCCTTACATTAACAAGATCATCCTTAATTGTCTGAATTACATCTGAAAAGTGCGATGCCCCTCCATCAGAAAGGTCGTCTCTCGTTACAGAAGTAATTACAACATATTTGAGTCCCATATGCCTTGAGGCTTCACTAATTCTTGCAGGTTCGTTATGATCAATCGGTAAAGGAATTCCACTTTTTACGGAACAAAAGGAACAACTCCTCGTGCATGTATCGCCTAAAATTAAAAAGGTAGCTGTAGGTATTGAAAAACAATGACTTTTATTGGGACATCTACTCTCTTCACACACAGAGTGAAGGGCGTATCTTCTTAAAATATTTTCTGTAGGACGAATTCCCGATATATTCACTTTAAACCATTTTGGCAAACGCATAAATATTAAAATAAATAATAATTGGAAGAAGATGCAACTTAAAACCTGAAATCCAAATTCTAAAATGATACAAATCCTGAAGAAGTCCTTCTTATCGCTAATTAAGGATTAAAATCACTGGGGTCTAAAATAATATTCAAGCAGTGATATGACAGATTTCTTTGCCAAAGAACTACCTTCGTGCATGTGTAAGCCTTTGTGAGACTTGCAATATCGGCAGTCGAGGCTTCCGCTTCGTCTTTAGCCTCCTTGAGCTTTACCTGTGGCTTTGGCTCTAGAAATCGCATCATATCCGTTGGATTCGAAAGTATATAAGAATTTATTTTAAACGGGTACGGGTTAAAATAAATAATGTAAACAATACTTTCCAAATGCTACAATAAAGGCGCATTATTTAAATTCAGCGATAAGAAGATGTCCTTTCGAGCAAAGCGAGAAATTTTAATGCTTTACGACAAAAATTCCTCACTCCCTTTGGGTGTTCGAAATGACAGGAGTTAATGGTTAATGACGGTTATCGCTATTTTGGGCAATAAATTTAAGAGTCATCGCAAGCACCTGTAGAGTTCGTGGCAATCTCTCTTAAATATCACCCTGAGTCCTTCGCTTCTCTCTGGGTCGTAATGACAACTTGCTATCGACGATTTCGCGCATTATTAACTAGATTAAAATGAAAAAAATATACCGAAAAATTCTTATTATCAAACCAAGCTCGCTTGGTGATGTTATACACAGCCTGCCGTTTCTTAATGTAATAAAGGCTGACTTAAATTTTGCCAAAATACACTGGGTTATCGCAGCAGGACTCGAATCTCTCCTTGAAAATCATCCAATGGTTAATAAACTATGGATTATCAACAAAGATAACTGGAAAAATATTAAAAAATTGACAGACTCTATTGTGGAAATAAAAAGGCTCTGTTCCGAACTTAAAAATGAATCTTATGATCTGGTAATAGACCTCCAGGGTCTTTTCAGGAGTGGTTTTTTAGCAAAGGCTACCAATGCACCAATCATAGTTGGTTTTTCTGACTCCAGAGAGGGAAGTTCTATGTTCTATTCTCACAAAGTTGAAGGCGGCAAAGAGATACATGCAGTCGAGAGATACCTGAAGATAGCCTCTGCGCTTGGAGTTAGCATTGACGATGTAAAATTTCCCATGCCGCTGATCGTTGAACCCGACTGGATTAAAGAAATAAGGGCTAAACTTGGAGAGTATGTCGTTATTATTCCTGGCGCAAGGTGGGAAACGAAGAAGTGGCATCCCGAAAGATTTGCTGAAGTTTCAGAAAACCTAAACAGCAAATTTTTAATTTTAGGCAGCGGACAGGATAAAGAGATTTCTGATTATATTGAGAGGCGCTCCAGAGGCAAAGCAGTATCTTTGGCAGGTAAAACGAACCTCAAAGAACTGATAATATTGATTAGAAATGCGAAATTTGTGATTAGCAACGACTCAGGTCCAATGCATATTGCGGCAGCTTGTGAAATACCCGTTATAGCTATCTTTGGTCCTACTAACCCGGTGAGAACTGGACCATACGGCTATAATCATATTGTTCTTAGATCCACCCTACCCTGTTCCCCCTGTTATAAAAGAAGGTGCAAATCCGTTAAATGCCTTAAAGATATTACTGCCGAGATGGTTTGCGAGGCTGTGAGATTGATAAAGTCTTAGCTACTATGATAGGGGAGTTTAAACAAAGTAAGAGGCGTCCATCTCTGAACGCCTCTTTAATTAATTAAGGCTTTTTTGCTGGCTCAGCCGGTTTTGCTGCTGGTTTTGCAGGCTCAGCTGGTTTTGCTGGTTCA